>Ga0209225_1004202_pt1 | contig 11486 bp, 12 predicted proteins | sample WasSprMetagenome_FD_184732 | JGI IMG/M metagenome (GOLD analysis project Ga0209225, IMG submission 184732) | Sulfidic aquatic microbial communities from Washburn Spring, Yellowstone National Park, USA - WS (SPAdes) (version 3) | ecosystem: Environmental > Aquatic > Thermal springs > Hot (42-90C)...
CCGTGGGTGGAAGGGCGAATGTCTTCATTTTCCCCGACTTGAATGCGGGGAACATAGCCTATAAGCTCGTGCAAAGATTGGCTAAGGCGGAGGCTTACGGTCCCATCGCTCAGGGCTTGCGCAAGCCAATAAACGATTTATCAAGAGGTTGTAGCGTTGAGGATATCGTCAATGTCATCATTATAACATCTGCCCAATCTCTTGCTTTAAAGGGTGAGCTGCAATGAAGGTCTTGGTGATAAACTGCGGAAGCTCCTCTCTAAAATATCAACTCATCGAGGTTGACAAGAACCAAGTAATGGCGAGGGGATTGGCTGATAGGGTGGGATTACAGCTCTATGAGAAAGCCTCCCTTACCCATAGGGTGAACGATAGAGTGTGGAGATACGAAGTGGATATGCCCGACCATTACAGGGCTATGGAGGAGGTTGCGAAAGTTCTCATTCATCCGGAAATGGGGGTTATAAAGAGCTTGGAAGAGATAGACGCTGTGGGGCATAGGGTTGTTCACGGAGGCGAACGGCTTACGAGTTCCGTTCTCATAGATAAGGAGGTGGAGAAGGCGATAGAGGAATGTGCCAACCTTGCCCCCCTCCACAATCCTCCAAATCTTTCAGGGATAAGGGCGGCTAAGGCTCTCCTGCCAAATGTTCCCCATATCGCGGTTTTTGATACAGCTTTCCACTCCACAATTCCCCCCTATGCCTATATCTATGCGCTTCCCTACGAGTTCTATGAGAGATATCGGATTAGGAGATACGGTTTTCACGGCACATCCCATTATTATGTTGCGAGGCGCGCGATTCAGTATCTAGAGGAGAATTTCTTTATTGAGCCATCTCAATCAAAGGTGATAACCTGTCATTTGGGGAATGGTTGTAGCATAACCGCCGTTCTGGGCGGCGAATCTATTGATACGAGTATGGGCTTAACTCCTGCTGAGGGCTTGGTTATGGGGACTCGCTGTGGCGATATTGACCCCGCCATACTGCCTTTCTTGATGGAGAAGGAGGGCTATACCGCGAAGGACATAGACGAGATAATAAACAAGAAGAGCGGGTTGTTGGGTATCTCGGGAAAAACGAACGATATGAGGGACATAGAAGAGGAAATAGCGAAGGGGGATAAGAGGGCGAAATTGGCTTTTGATGTTTTCTGTTATAGAGTGAAGAAATATATAGGTGCATATGCTGCGGTGATGGGCGGAGTAAATGCGGTTGTGTTCACGGGCGGGATAGGCGAGAACGGTCCTATGGAGCGGGAAGCGATATGCTCTGGACTGGAATTTCTTGGGATAGAGATAGACCCAGAGAAAAACGAGATGATGATAAAGGGCAAGGAAGGAGATATAAGCAAGGAAGACGCTCCTACCAGGGTTTTGGTGATTCCCACAAACGAGGAGCTCGTGATAGCACAGGAGACCGCCAGAATTGTTTCAAATATGAAAGGAAGTGTTTAAAAATGAAACTTGACTTATCGGAATTGATAAAATCGCCGGGAGCGGTGATTCCCTTTCATATGGAGGAGAACATAGAAGTGGAAGGTGTGGAGCTCTTAGAACCCGTGGTAGCGGATTTCAAATTCTCCAACACGAACAGGTCCATTGTGATTGAAGGGAGATTTAAGACCACTTTTATGGCGGAGTGCGTCCGCTGTTTGAAAAGGTTTCCCTTCCCTTTGGAGTTCTCCTTCCAGGAGGCTTATACGCGTCAGGACTTGATGCTGGATGCTAAAGGCAATTTGATAACGGACGATGAGGATATTCGCTCCATTTTTGAAGGATATATTCTTGATTTAACGGAGCTTTTACGCCAAAATATAATATTGGCTCTGCCCTTGGCGCCCCTCTGCTCTCCCGACTGCAAGGGGCTTTGCCCACATTGCGGTAAGAATTTAAACGAGGGAGAGTGTGAATGTAGCAGGAAAAATGTCGACCCGCGCTGGCAGAAACTATTAGAATACAAGAAAAAAGGAGGTATGAGAGTTGGCTAATCCGAAGAGGCGCTTTTCTCACTCAAGGACAGCCCATAGGAAGGCGAGATGGTTATCCCTTAATTGGGGAGGAGTTTCCGTTTGTCCCCATTGCCACGCCTTGAAGCAGGCTCACCGCGTATGTCCTTCCTGTGGCTACTATAAGGGGAACCTCGTCCTGGAAGAAGTTAAGAAGAAGTGAAGGATAAGATTTCCCTAGCGGTTGACGCTATGGGGGGTGATTTCGCCCCCGGGGAAATCATCAAAGGGGCGAGGGAAGCCCTTTCCCTTGACGAGAATTTACGAATAATTCTCGTGGGAGAGCCCTCTCTTTTGGACAAAGAGGTAGAGGGAGCGGAGGGCATAGAGATTTTGCCTGCCTCTCAAACGATAAGTGTGGAGGAAAAGCCAACAGTTGTGAGGAAAAAACAGGATTCCTCCTTGATGGTGGCTTTAAGGGCAGTAAAGGAAGGGAGGGCGCAGGCGGTAGTTACCGCTGGTCATACGGGGGCAGCTGTTCTCGGTGCTCTCCTCTCCTGGGGAAAAATAAAGGGAATATCCCGTCCGGCAATAGCTGCACCTATGCCCTGTAAAGGTGGTAAATTTCTCCTCCTTGATGCAGGGGCAAATGTGGATTGCAAGCCAGAACATCTCCTTCACTTCGCCATTATGGGTAATATATATGCTTCCCAAATTCTCCATATCCAAAATCCTCGCATCGGGCTATTGAATATCGGTGAGGAAACGGGCAAGGGGAACAGATTGACGACAGCAGCATACCAGCTTTTGGAGAAATCCTCCCTTAATTTCATCGGCAATGTGGAGGGCAAGGATATATTCAGCGGTAAAGTGGATGTGGTGGTTTGCGATGGATTCGTGGGCAATGTCGTTCTCAAGAGCAGTGAGGGTTTAGCCCAGCTCGCCCTCTATTATATAAAGGAGCTGGGAATGGATATGGAGAAGTTGATACCCTATTTTGATTACGCTGAATATGGTGGGGCGCCCATACTCGGCGTTCCGCATATATTGATTAAGAGCCATGGAAGGTCAAGAGCGAAAGCGATAAGGCAAGCGATACTTGTAGCAAAGGAGGCAGTAGAGATGGATATGATAGGCAAAATAACCTCTGCGCTTTTTGCGGAAAGGAGTTGATTGGATGGTGAAAAGGGTAGGGATAGAGGGAGTAGGAGCCTATGTGCCCCAGAGGGTTTTAACTAACAAGGATTTGGAGAAGATGGTTGATACTACTGACGAATGGATTACCACCCGCACGGGGATAAAGGAGAGGAGAATCGCTGAGGATTGGCAAGCTTCCTCCGACTTAGCTTTTGAGGCTGCCAAAATGGCTTTAGAGAGGGCTAAAATTGAGCCCGAGGACTTGGATTTGATAATCGTCTGTGGGGTAACTTTTGATTATCCCTTTCCCGCCACAGCCTGTATCCTGCAGGACAAATTAGGAGCGAGAAAAGCGGGAGCTATGGATATTGAGGCGGGATGCACTGGCTTCATTTATTCCTTATCCGTTGCTTACGGCTATGTGGCGACTGGCGTGTACGAGAATGTCCTCGTTGTGGGAAGCGATGTTCTATCAAAAGTAACGGATTGGCAGGATAGGTCATCCTGCATTTTATTCGGCGATGCAGCTGGCGCAGCTGTCGTCTCCACTTATAAAGGACAAGGGGAATTGCTAAATTTCTATTTGCGTTCGGATGGCTCCCGTGTGGATGATTTGCTAATCCCCGCTGGTGGCTCAAGAAATCCCGCTTCTCATAAGACGGTTGAAGAGCGCCTCCACTATATGAAGCTCAACGGTCCGGAGGTATTTCGCTTGGCTGTTAGGGTGATAGAGGATGCGGTGCTCGCCGTCTTAGAGAAGGCGAACCTATCAAAGGAGGAGATAAGCTTGTTCATTCCCCATCAAGCAAATATCCGCATAATAAACACGGCAGCGAGAAATCTGGGAATACCCGAGGAGAAATTCTTCGTCAATGTTCAGCGCTACGGAAACACTTCCGCCGCATCCATCCCCCTCGCCCTTTACGAGGCTTTGGAGGAGGGAAGAATCAAGAGCGGAGATTATGTGATGCTGGTTGGTTTCGGCGCGGGACTAACATGGGGCGCCTATCTCATAAGGTGGTGAGGGAGAGTTGTTCAGGACGAGGGTTTGCGAGCTTTTAGGCATAGAATATCCCATACTGCAGGGCGGTATGGCTTGGGTTGCAACGGCTGAATTGGCGGCGGCAGTTTCAGAGGCGGGTGGCTTGGGAATAATAGGAGCGGGTGGTATGCCAGGGGAGATATTGAGGGAGGAGATAAGGAAAGCGCGTTCCCTAACTGATAAGCCCTTTGGCGTCAACATAATGCTGATGTCGGAGTTCGTTGAGGAGCAGATGAAGGTAGTTTTGGAGGAGAAACCAGCCGTTATAACCACGGGAGCGGGCAATCCCGGTGTTTATATCAGCGATTTGAAGTCAGCAGGGATAAAGGTGATTCCCGTTGTCGCCTCCGTAGCCCTCGCCATTCGCTTGGAGAGAATAGGTGTTGATGCCTTGATTGCCGAGGGAAGCGAATCCGGTGGGCACATCGGTGAGGTTTCCACCTTCGCTTTGGTTCCCCAAGTAGTTGATGCGGTCTCCCTGCCCGTGATTGCGGCAGGAGGAATCGCTGATGGAAGAGGATTTCTCGCCGCTTTCGCGCTTGGAGCCGAGGGGGTGCAGATGGGAACGAGGTTTGTCTGCTCAACGGAATGCACGGTTCATCCCGCCTATAAGGAAGCGATAATCAAGGCGAAAGATAGGGACACGGTTGTAACAGGGCGTCCAACTGGACATCCCGTGAGATGCATAAGAAATAAACTCACGAGGAAATTTGAGGAATTGGAGGCTCGCTGTGCTCCGCCCGAGGAGCTGGAGGAGTTGGGGAAGGGGAGGTTGAGAGCAGCTGCGGTTGATGGGGATGTGGAATATGGTTCCGTTATGGCAGGGGAGATAAGCGGGCTGATTAAGGACATCAAGCCCGTTAAACAGATAATACAAGATATCATAAAAGAGGCGGAGGAGCTTTTAGCTAATTTATTCAAAAGATATGGTGGATGCGATGCTTGAAAGGGAAGTTGCCCTCCTTTTCCCTGGACAGGGTTCTCAATATGTGGGTATGGGAAGGGACCTTTATGAGGGATACAGTGAGGTTAGGGAGATATTCGGAATCGCTAACGATACATTGGGATTTGATTTAGCGGGTTTTTGCTTCAATGGTCCGGAGGAGGAATTGAGAAGGACATCCATCGCACAGCCGGCAATCCTGACCCTCAGCGTAGCTATATGGAGGCTTCTCCCTCCCCTCAGGGCGAGATATTTGGCTGGGCATAGTCTGGGCGAATACACGGCGCTCGTCGTGGGCGGTGTCCTTTCCTTCCCTGAGGCTCTAAGGCTGGTGAGGAAGAGAGGAGAATATATGGAGCAGATGAGGGAGGGGACTATGGTTGCTGTGATGAAGTTGGGGAGGGAGGAATTGGAGGAAATCGTGAAGAGTGTTGAGGGAATCTGCGTGATTGCCAATTATAATTCCCCTCAGCAAATAGTGATATCTGGGGAGAAGAAGGCTGTTGAGGAGGCGGCGAGGAAGGCGGAGGAGAGGGGAGCGAGATGCGTTCAGCTAGCGGTCAGCGGCGCCTTTCATTCTCCCCTTATGATGGAAGCAAATGAGAGGTTCAAGAAGGAGCTGGAGGGATTTGAATTCAAGGACAGCTCTATTCCCATTGTATGCAATGCCTTTGCGAAGCCGGTGAGGAAGGGTGAGGAGATAAAGGAGGCTTTGAAGGTTCAAATGGTGAGCCCAGTGCGGTGGGAGGAAAGCGTGAGATTGATGGGAAACGAAGTTAGCTTTTTCCTTGAGGTTGGTCCCGGTAAAGTATTAACTAATCTCGTGAAGAGGATATTGCCAGAGGCAACCGTTTTAAATATCGGAGATAAGAGCAGTTTGGAGGAATTCCTGAAAGGAAGGAGGTAGAATTGAGATGAGATTTGAAGGAAAAGTGGCGATAATAACGGGAGCTGGAAGGGGAATTGGAAAGGCAATAGCGGAGAGGTTGGCTTCAGAGGGAGCGGATGTCGTGATATGTGATGTAGACAAGGAGGCGGCGGAGCGGACAGCGGAGGAAATAAGGAGCAAATATTCGGTGAAGGCGATAGCCATTTCCGCCGATGTAGCAAATGAAGGGGATGTAAACTCTATGGTGGAGGAGACGATTAAGAATTTTGGGAGGGTTGATTTTCTCATCAATAATGCGGGAATAACGAGGGATAGCCTGCTATTGCGAATGAGCGAGGAGGAATGGGACAAGGTGATAGCGGTTGACTTAAAAAGCGTTTTCCTTTGCACGAGGGCGGTGATAAGGCATATGATGAGGCAGAGGTTTGGGAGGATAGTGAACATCTCCTCAGTTATAGGCTTAAGGGGGAATGTGGGGCAGGCGAATTATGCCTCCGCTAAGGCGGGAATTATAGGGTTCACGAAATCGGCTGCCAGGGAATTAGCGGGAAGGAACATAACCGTTAACGCAGTTGCCCCCGGATATATTCAGACCGAGATGACGGAAAGGCTCCCTCAGGAGGTAAAGGAAGAGATGTTAAAGCAGGTTCCATTGGGGCGTCCCGGTCTGCCAGAGGATGTTGCGGGAGTCGTTGCTTTTCTCTGTTCAGAAGACGCCTCATATATAACGGGAGAGATAATTCGGGTTGACGGCGGTATGGCTATGTAGTTAAATATTTATTGACCTTTTAAATCAATTAAAAGGAGGTAAGATGAAATGGCAATCTGGAAATGCAAGAACTGCGGAGCAGAGAAGGAAGCGAGATGCAAGCCGAAGAAGTGCTCCCAGTGCGGAGCGCAGAATTCCTTTGAAAAAGTGGAGGTGAAAAAATAATGACCGATATCGCGGAAAGGGTTAAGAACATCGTTGCTGAGAGGTTGAATGTCAATCCCGAGGAGATCACTCTTGAGACGACATTTGAGGACCTCGGCGCTGATTCCTTGGATGTGATGGACCTGGTTATGGAGCTGGAGCAGGAATTTGATATTGAGATACCGGATGAGGATGCGGAGAAGATAAGAACAATTGAGGATACGATAAATTACATTCAGTCCCGCCTTCAAAAGGAATAGATAATGCCCTCAAAAAGGGCTGTCATCACTGGCTTGTCCCTCCTAACTCCGTTAGGGATAGAGGTAGAGAAGAACTGGCGGAGGTTATTGGAGGGAGAAAGCGGGATAAGTCATATAACATTCTTTGACGCGAGCGCCTTTAGCAGTCAGATAGGCGGTGAGGTGAGGGATTTCAATCCTGAAGAGTATATAGATAAGAGGGAAGCGAGGAGGATGGACCGCTTCGCTCAATTCAGCGTTGCGGCGGCGAAGATGGCGATTGCCGATGCCGGTCTGGATATGGAGAAACTGAAGCCGGAAGAGGTGGCGGTGATTATGGGAAGTGGCATAGGTGGGATAGCAACTTGGGAGGAACAGCATAGGATTTTCCTTGAGAAGGGACCGAATAGGGTGAGCCCCTTCTTCATCCCTATGCTGATTTCCGATATGGCAGCTGCTCATATAGCGATAGCCTTCAAAGCTATGGGAGCGAATTATGCCACAGTCAGCGCCTGCGCCAGTGGAGCAAATGCCATCGGTGAGGCTCTAAGGTTGATTAGGGAGGAAAGAGCAAAGGTGGTAATAGCTGGTGGGAGCGAAGCTTGCCTCACGCCCCTCGCTTTAGCCGGCTTCTGCTCAATGAGGGCGCTCTCAACGAGGAACGATGAGCCCGAGAAAGCCTCCCGTCCATTTGATGCTAAAAGGGATGGCTTCGTTCTCTCGGAAGGGGCGGGAGTTGTGATTGTTGAGGAGATGGAATTTGCGAAGAAGAGGGGAGCAAGAATCTACGCTGAGCTTTTGGGCTATGGATTATCTTGCGATGCCTATCATATAACAGCTCCCGAGCCGAACGGAAAAGGCGCTGTCCTCTCTATGGAGTTTGCTCTGAAGGATGCGGGGATAAGCAAGGAGGAAGTTGATTACATAAATGCCCATGGAACATCAACCCAATTAAACGACGCAACGGAGACATTGGCGATAAAGCAGGTCTTCGGGCAAAGGGCTTACGAAATCCCCATCTCCTCAACTAAATCTATGATTGGACACCTGCTCGGCGCCGCTGGAGCGGTTGAGTTCATCGTCTGCCTGCTGAGCATAAGGGACAACATAATCCATCCCACGATAAATTATGAATATCCCGACCCCGATTGCGATTTGGATTATGTGCCGAATAAAGCAAGGGAAAAGAAAGTAGATGTAACAATGTCCAATTCCTTCGGATTTGGAGGGCACAATGTTACCCTCATAGCCAAGAGGTTTGAATGAAATAGGAGGTGAATTATTCAAAGATGGAGAAAGTGAATTTGCTTAAGAAGGACGGGAAACCTTTATATCTTTTGGGCGTTAATTATTGGGCGAGAAACGCTGGTCCATTGATGTGGAGAAAGTGGGATAAGGAGAAGGTGAGGGAGGAAATAAGGCAGATGAAATCATTGGGTATGAACACGATTCGTTCCTTCATCTATATGCCCGATTTTATGCCTCGTCCAGGCGAGCTCGATGAGGAGATGTTGAGGCGTTTTGGGGAGTTCCTCCAGCTCTGCAAGGAAGAGGGAATCTACACATTCCCCTCGTTCTTCGTAGGGCATATGTCCGGCGAGAATTGGGATGTCCCCTGGAGGGAAGGGAGGAATTTCTACACCGACCCTTGGATGATTCGGCAGGAAATAGCTTATATTCAAAAAATAGTCTCCCGCTTCAAGGACGAAGAGGCGATTATAGGTTGGCTTCTCTCAAACGAGATCCCTCTCTACGGTGGAAATACGACGAGGGATATAGGATATGTTTGGGTGAGAACGATGTGCGAGGCTATCAGGCAGATAGACCCAACTCGTCCCATTTCCACTGGTGATGGCTGCTGGTATCTCAGTGGAGACGATAACGGCTTCAATTTGGATGACTTATCAAAGGTCTTGGACTTCTTCGGACCCCATTCCTATCCCTCGGAGATAGATTCTCTTCGCCATTCCTTCATCCCCGCAATGCTTATGCAGCTGGCTAAGACTTGGGGATTGCCCGTTCTTTTGGAGGAATTCGGCTGTTCAAATGCCCATTGCTCAGAGGAACACCAAGCGGATTACTATAGGACAACCTTCCATTCCGTCCTTATTAACGGAGGTTGCGGATGTTTGGGCTGGTGTTATAGCGATTTCAACCTCCCATATCAGAGACCATATTCCCATCATCCCTTTGAGATGCTTTTCGGAGTGACTCGCTCCGATAAATCGGAGAAGCCGGTCGCCCTTGAATTCAAAAGATTCTCCTCCCTATTGGAGAAGTTAGACCTTTCCAGTTTGGAAATCCCGACGCCGGAGACTTATATCCTCGTCCCCTCTTTCTATTTCTATCCCTACCCATTCTCCTGGATGGATAAAGGATTGGCGAATAGGATTTTCCTTCAAGCGTTCACCACCGCCAAGATGGCTAAATTAACGACAGGCTTTTGGCGTGAGGAGCCCATCATCTCCAATATACCCTACGATATTGAATTGCGGAAGGAAGTCCATTTCCCTGAAGGAGCCAAGCTCCTCATTCTTCCCTCCTTCCCAATGCTCACGGCGCCGAGCTGGGAGGCGCTTTATAACTTCGCTGAAAAAGGAGGCACTGTCTATTTCTCCTATAGATATCAGCCCTGGATACATAACTTTGAACGCCTAACCGGCTGTAGCCATAAGCTCAGATATGGGATTCCTGATATCCCATCTCCTGAGCTAACAATCAGTTTCGTGAAATCTATGCCTGGGATAGAGGAAGGGGAGGTCTTCAATTTCACTCCTTCCTCATCCCCGTTTAACAGCGCGTTTTGTCCCTTGGTCCCAAGGTCAGCCGAGGTGATTGCTATAGATGAGGAAGGCAATCCAGCCATCGTTATGAACAGAGTTGGCAAAGGGAAGATATTCTTCTCCGCCTTCCCCCTCGAGCTCTACCTCTGTGAGAAGCCGGAGGCGAACAAAGCATCGCTCTTATGGCGATTTTATAAAGCGATGGCACTGGAAGCGGGAATAGAGTTCCCCATAGATTTCACCAATCCATTCGTGGAAATGGAAGTTTTGAGGCAGGGAAGCAATACCTTGATTTGGTTGGTCAATCATTCCTGGGAGACAGTGGAAGGAGCTCTTTTGGGAGATTTCGAGAGGGCTATAGACTTAGAAAGCGGAAAGGAGTTAACCTTCAGGGGAGAAAGAGATATAATATTAGCTAAGAAGGAAGTCAAGGTATTGAAAATCTGAGAAAGAGGTGAACGAGAATGATTGAGTGTAAGTTTTGCGGAGTGGAAAACGAGGATACGAGGGAGGCGTGCTGGAACTGCTTTGCCCCTCTTAAAGGAGAGGCAGCTGCGGCTATGAAGGCAAGGGTAGGGAGGGTAACTGAACCAGCTCCCACAGCCGAAGCTGCGGCTGCTCCTCAGGAGGCGGTAGGTGTTGTGGCGCGGCGGCGTGGAATATCCCTTGGCTGGGTAGTGGGAATCGTTGTTATCCTTCTCGTCTTGGGTGGTGGCTTCTTTTTCTACACCAAGCTCTTTCGGGAGAAGCCCCAGCAGGTAGCTAAAGATTTCGTTTACGCCTTCGTCCAAGGTATAACCGCGCAGGACCTCTCCTCAATTAAACCTTATATTGACCCCGTTGACGCTGCAACCCTCCCAACAACAAAGGAGGAATTGAAAAAGAAGATTTCCAATTATCTCAATTCAATGGGCGTGAATCTTCCCTCCCAATTTGCAGGGAAGGATATCCTTGATGTAATCAGCTCCCTCAAGCCCACTGTCCAATCGGTTAGCGCCCAAACGGAGAGCTCTTCCCTCAGCGAAGCCAAGGTGCGTGTTCAAGTTTCCCTCGCCGCTGGAGGGCTTATGTTGCCGATGATGACCCAGCAACCGCTTCAGGGTTCGGTCGTCCTAACCCTCATAAGGCAGGGCTTGAATTGGAAAGTGAGCTTGAGCAAGAGTATGCCCTCGGCGTCAGCGCCAGCGACAAATATGCCTAAATAAACTTCTGAAAGGAGGATATAAAAATGAAGAAATGGACTGCCATCGTAGTCTCACACACACATTGGGATAGGGAATGGTATTTAACTTTCCAAGGGTTTAGGAGACGGCTCGTGAGGTTGACCGACCGTCTCCTCTCCCTTATGGAGACGAACCCACGCTACAAATACTATGTCTTTGATGGGCAGACAATCGTTTTGGAGGATTATCTGGAAATTCGCCCTGAAAATGAGGAAAGGATAAGAAAGCTCGTTCAGGAAGGAAGGCTTCATATTGGACCTTGGTATGTTCTCCCTGACGAGTTTCTCGTATCCGGTGAGGCACTGGTTAGGAATCTCTTAATCGGGCATCTCATAGCGGAGAAATTCGGTAGGGTTATGAAGGTCGG
>Ga0209225_1004216_pt1 | contig 11451 bp, 9 predicted proteins | sample WasSprMetagenome_FD_184732 | JGI IMG/M metagenome (GOLD analysis project Ga0209225, IMG submission 184732) | Sulfidic aquatic microbial communities from Washburn Spring, Yellowstone National Park, USA - WS (SPAdes) (version 3) | ecosystem: Environmental > Aquatic > Thermal springs > Hot (42-90C)...
CACTTTTCATATGAAAATCAGCGGAGGGTCCGTGGCGCAGCTTGGACAAGAAGGCGTGAGGCTTAATCCAAAGAGCGCGTCGGCCTTCTAAGCCGGAGATCCCGGGTTCAAATCCCGGCGGACCCGCTCCTATTTGAGTGCAAATCCTTAAATAGCCCTCCTTCAAATCCACACTTTGAGGAGTCATGCCTGAAAGGGAGGGCAAGTATAGCCTACTTCTTCAAGATGAGGGTGTTAGCCGTTGGCTTAGAAATGTTGCTAGGGGAAGCCAGGTCTCGGCGGAGGTTGCTTTAAGGAGGCTTGGCAGGGCCTGTGAGCTTCTTAAAACTGATCCGAAGGCTATGCTTGAATGGGCTGGAAGGGACATTATGGGCTTTCAGGATTCCCTTGAGGATTTGGTGGCGAAGCTTGAAGGTGAGGGCAAGTCGCCCGGATACATTCAAGGCTTCCTAAAAACCGTTAAGTCTTGGTTGAGGTACAACAACATTACTTTAACGAGGAAAATTAAGGTTAAGAATTCAACGGCAACCCCCACAATAGAAGATGAGCAGGTTCCAAGCCAGGAGGAGCTTGCAAGGGTTTTAAGGGCTTCCCCGCCAAGGGTTAGGGCTGCCGTAGCCCTTATGGCCTACGCAGGTTTAAGGCCCCAATCTATTGGAAACCATGATGGAAGCGACGGTTTAAGGATTAAAGATCTGCCAGAGCTGAAAATTGAAGGTGGCAGCGTGGTCTTCGAGAAGACGCCCACAATAATTGTTGTGAGGCAAACTTTAAGCAAGGCTAGACACAAGTACTTCACGTTCCTGTCAAGCGAGGGCTGCACATACCTTAAAGAGTATTTGGAGGAGAGGATTAGAAGCGGCGAGAGGCTTAAGCCTGAAAGCCCCCTCATAGCCCACGAGCGGAAAGAAGCAGCCCAAAAACCCTTCATCATGACGAAGAAGCTGACACATTTCATTAGGCTATGCATGCGCAAGGCCGGAGTCTACAAGAGGCCTTACGTTTTAAGGGCATACTTCGACACAAACATGATAATAGCCGAGTCCAAGGGAAAAATAAGCCACCCGTATTTGCAGTTTTTGATGGGTCATAAAGGTGACATTGAAGCCAGATACAGCACTAATAAGGGTGTTTTGCCGCCGGACATGGTTGAGGACATGCGAAAAGCCTACAGGCAATGCGAACCATTCCTAAGCACAACAATCCAGCCCCTAGAGCAGTCCAGCATAATAAAAGAGGCTAAAATAGAGGCTTTAAAAAGCATAGCCAAAAGCCTCTTGGGGATAGACTTGATAGACGTTAAAGTTGCAAGAGAAAAACAGCTCGGAAGAGAACTAAACAAGGACGAGGAACTGGAGCTTTACGAGAGGGAGCTGAAAAGGCTTAGAGATGGAAAGCATAACCCTCAAAGGATAATCCACGAGAAAGAGCTTGAAAAGTACTTGGCGGAAGGATGGCAGTTTGTAAGCGTGCTGCCATCACAAAAGATCCTAATCAAAAAGGGCTAAGTTTAGTCTTTTCTTACAGTCATTGATCGCGATCCAATAATAGAAGGGTTCAGGAAATCACGCAATACTTTGTCACCAGACAGCAGTTGCGCGGCGGCAGGTTCCGCTCTAGACCAAAAAAGATATTAAAATAAAGTGGTTTGTAGCAATTGTGGGTGCAGGGCGTCCTTTGTCGACTTTTGAGGAATGTGGAGTTAAAATTACTAAAAGGTCTCATCCTAGCCACGGGGATATGTAACCGGAGCCAAATTCGTGCTTTCAAGAAAGGACCATGTGCTCTCGAAATTACTTCCGTGCGCGCATTAAACAAAAAATAAACAGACAAAGAGGCTACTTTAAATTTAACTAAAGGGGCTTATCCCAGCACGTACAATATATCATTTTGTCATTTTTACCATGTAAAGTCCCACAAAAGAGCATTAGTTAAGTTCCTAGCAGAAAAAGGTGGAATAATATACAATACTTTCTTTACACCTTCTAAACAGCATAACCAAACAGAGCCATTTTTAACTTTTCACTTAAGTTTTTTGATGACTTGAACTTTGAGGCCTAAGCCTTTCCTTCGCTGTTTCATGTAGCGTGTTTCAAGCTTAATAATGTGTAGATCGCTTCGTCCATTAAGATATTGCAAAACATCAGTTTTAACATCTCCTATAGCTAATAATGTGACATGTTCTTTTGGGTTCTTTTCGAGAAGCTCTTCAAGCTTCCTTTTCCATGAGCCGTCCTTTCTGCAAAGTATGGTTGGCAACCCTTTCACCATTAATTTATTTTTGACGGCTTTAGGTTTTTGTTTATCAGCCTTTTCTATGATATAACTTCCAATTATATGATTATAAGCGATGTGGCTCGGTATTATGATTAGCATTGTAAAGCTAACAAAATACCCAGATTATCCAAGGACGGTATAGCGCGTCACCATCTATGGCGATCTTCTTCATTTTCTCAAACGAACATGTCGATTTTTTCATATGAATGTAAGAACAATAAAGCAGGCTCTTATTCGTCATCCCAACCAATTCATAACATAACATAATATTTTCCTAATAGAGATTAATTCCATAACACTTTTATGCTTTTAAGCATAATAATAGTGTGTCGAGGGAGAAGGGAACTATTGAAAAGAGCCATTGTTCAGTTTTTATTTTCGGCTCCTGTAATTGTTGGGTTAATTCTACCGCTTCTCTTGCTAGTATGCTATGCGGAATATGCACCTCCAGTTGTCTGGTCGGACAAAAAGGAATATGACCCGTCAGAGACTGCTTATCTTTTTGGTTATGGGTTTAAACCTTTCACGCAAGTTAATTTAACAATTGTTCGGCCAGACTCTGTAGTGGACATGCTACAAACATCAACAGACGAGTTTGGATACTTCACCTGTCAATATCCCTTAGACGGAATCCATGGAGATTTTACTGTAACGGCCACCGATGGAGTGAACACTGCCACTACAACATTTAAAAATAGTTTAAATTTAGCAGCAAATTGGGACAGCCACGATAGCATTTACATCTACGCTAAAGCAAGCGGGCTAAACAAGAACTATTATTATTACATTAGGTATTTTGATCCGGCTGACGTCGAAAAAAGGCAAAGTTCAACATACACTGGTGTAAGCTCATTTGAAGACAAGTTAACAATTCTTCCCACGTTTTCAAACATTTTTGGCTATTGGACTGTGAAACTTTATGAGAATGATGCGGTCAAAAGAACAAAAACCGTTTACATCGACAGAATCGTTTGGACAACAAATTCAACATACACAAACCTGAAAACCTCGTTTGCCCAGGGCGAAACAGTGCACTTCAAAACAATGGGACTGAAGACGGATAAATATTACCGCTTTAAACTTGAGCTGCCGAATGGAACATGGATTTACGTTGGCAGCTGGACTACGGGCGTAACGGAGATGACTGGAAGCTATCTGCTGCCATTAAACGCGCCCCTTGGAACATGGAAGCTTCACGTGAGAGAGGCGTCTGACTCCGCCGGAACATGTGAACATCATTATGTTGATTGCCGGTTTGAGATTACAACGCCCCCACCGCCAAAACAATATTACCTAACGGTTCGAACTGATCCCCCAGGGATTGGAACAATTCTAGGAGAAGGATGGTACAATGCGTGCACTCTTGTTAATGTTACAGCTCCTGAATATTTCCCAGGGCCAGCAGACAACATTAGATATCGTTTCAGCTATTGGGATGTTGATGGGACACCAAATGCAACAGGCGTAAGTGAAATCTCCATCCACATGAATGCTAATCATACAGCCACAGCCCACTACATCACCCAATATTACCTTAACTTGACGACAGATCCGCTTGGGATCACAACCCCTGCCGGTGTTGGGTGGTATGACGCTGGGACAAACGCTTCCATATTCGCCCCAGAGTTTATAGGAATTGTTCCGGGAGCCTCCCGCTACCGGTTTAACGGCTGGGCAACGGAAGACATGTCGGAAATAGCTGATCCATCCTCAACAAGCACCACGGTGCTTATGGATAAGGCCAAAACCGTTACTGCCCATTATGTTACGCAATACAAGGTTAATTTTGACCATACTGGTTTAGACGACACAGCCCTCAACACAGTTTTGACAGTTAACGGCTCTCCCAAAACCTACAACGACCTACCCTACGGCTTCTGGGTTGACGAAGGCAGCGTAATCACATATTCCTATGAAGCAATAATTTCAAGCACGGTGTCTGGCAAAAGGTTCACGCTTATCAATGTTTCAGGCCCAGCATCACCGATAACGGTTAACACCAACATCACGGTTGTCGGCAACTATAAAGTTCAATATCAAATAACCGTTACAGCCAGCCCAAGCCAAGCAGCGGGTGGAACGTTCAAAGTCACATACACACAGTGCGGAACTACATACTCGAATGTGGAAAAGGTAACGCCTTGGACTGAGTGGGTTGACGCTGATACGACAGTAACCGTTAATGCTCCACAAGACGTCATCAACGTCTCCCTCGACACAAGATACAAGTTTGACCATTACGAACCTTCAGCCAGCGTCACAATGGATGGAGCTAAAATCATCACTCTAATATACAAGCTACAATATTATTTAGCCGTCTCTTCCCCATATGGCATGGTTGGCGGACAGGGATGGCATGACAGCGGAACCACCGCTTATGCTACCCTTAACACAGGCATTTTTGACCATGGGAACGGAACACGCCGAGTGTTCGTTAACTGGACAGGTGATGCCACAGGCTCAAATTATGCACGAAGCGACCCAATAATTATGGATGGACCTAAAACTGCAGTGGCAAACTGGAAGACCCAGCACCTCTTAACAGTTGTTACAGACCCAGCTGGTTTAACTCCACAACCGACAAGAATTCCAATCGGCGAGGCTGGCCCAGCCAACAGCTGGTGGTATGATGCAGATACATCAGTAACATTAACAGCCCAAACAGTGACCGGATACATATTTAACTATTGGGATGTTGACGGCGTTTCACAAGGAACCGAAGTAAACCCAATAACGGTGCCTATGGGTAGGCCTCATACAACTACGGCTCACTACACAGTGCAGGTGATAACCTACACCCTTAAAATTGAAACCACAACGGGAGGAACCACCAGCCCAACTCCAGGCACATACAATTATGCAGCAGGTGCCCAAGTCCAAGTAACAGCCAGTCCAAGCGCAGGCTACTTGTTTGACCATTGGGAGCTTAACGGCACAAACGTTGGCACAACTACAACGTACACGGTAACAATGAACGCCAACTACGTTCTAAAAGCCTTCTTCAAGACGGCTCCAACACCGCCAACCGTTTCAATAAGCCCCATGACCGCCTCAATACTGGTGGGCCAACAAGTAACCTTCACATCAACTGTTACAGGCGGAACCCCACCATACACATATCAATGGTACCTAAACAACCAGCCAGTTTCAGGGGCAAACACCGCAACATGGACATTCAAGCCCACAGCAACGGGCACCTACTACATCACACTAAAAGTCACTGACGCAGCAGGCAATACAGCCCAGTCGGACCCAGCAAGGGTGATAGTTTCCTTGGTTCCCGTTGGAGGATACTCAATATCCCTAACAAAACAAACTCCCATCCTAACGGCCCAAACAGCCACCTACACAACACTAATCATCCTATTTGGAGCCATAACCAGCCTCATAAAGCGCAAAAGGAAATAGAATCTACTTTTATTACAACGAATTTACTTCATGATTTCCCAAAATCTTCCCTAAGACACCAACATATCCAAGCTATTGTTAATTTAAAATATGTACATCCCACTGTTACAAGCCCTTATACTGCGAAGGCCACGAACGTTTATGACATTTAAACTCAAGAACATGTCCTTCAAATTTTAAAACGAAACCGATATAAAACAAGCAGTTATTAAAGTTTATAGGTGTAGGGTGTCCTTTGTCGATTTGGGAAAAACCCTCCCCTTCGGCAGGACGCCCTACACCTACTCAAACCAACTTTTATACAGCTTATCAAATTTTAACGCGTTATCATGTAATGCTTTCTTTTCTGTTATCAGCGACTAAAAGAACGTTGTCATAAGAAGAGGAAACGAAGATTATAGGGGTTCTAGTGATTCCAATTATGTATTATATTTTGTTGACGCGCGCGGGTTCTAGGTTGAGAAGGGCTTGGAAGAGGTGGGTCCTCCAAGCCCCACTGTTTATACAAGAAGAGTCGAAATAGACGTTTCAACTCTTTGTCGCTTTCCTCCATTCTTCAAGCAAAGGAATTAACTCTTTATTAAAACGAACTAAGTAATTGTGAAGGAATTTCTGAAGTTGCTGATCTGTTAGCTGTTCAATTTTCTTCTCATCTTCTTCTTTGAGTCCTAGATGAAGCATTTCGTGGATTATGGTTTTCAACGCAAGTAACACTAACGTATCGCAAAAGGGAAGTAGCCACTTGGGCTTCTCTCTTTTTTGAAAAGGCATAGGAGGAGGATATATGTCAATAAACCCGCCTTCCTTTGGAACTCTGCCTCTATGATTCTTTATCACAAGCTTTTGTTTCCCTTCATTCTCTGCTATGTAAACTGTGCTGGATCTGGAAGGCAATCGACATACCCTAACCTCAACTTTTTCGACTCCAAAATCTTCAGCTAGTCGCTTTAGAAACTCATAGATTGACGGTAGATGTAAAGCCTTAAACACATGTTCGGTGAGTTGAATATAATGCAACGCTTGTTCTGGGTGGTACTCTTCCCATGCAAATTTCGGGACTTCTGCAAGTCTGATGCAGATTTCAGCGCACATGAAAGTCCCAGCCTTTATTGACTCTTTCATGTCATAGGCAAGTATTTTTTATAGTCTTCAATATACAAGCCATATCTCTACCGTCTGACCAGCAGTGTAACTATAAATCCTTAATCTCCTCATAGTCATCTGGACTAAAGTATATAGTTTCATCCGGATTTCTAAGAAAAGCGTATACATACACTACTTTAATAGGTTTATCGCCTATATTTGTTATATTCCCTCTAACCTTAGTTATTTCAAGCCATTCGTCGACTTCAACGTCAAGAGAAGATATTTTTATGCTACTCCCTACCTCATAATACTTAAGTTGCTTTAGCTGAATATAAGATACATTAATGTCCCTAATCTGATTTTGTAGGTGCGTGATGTTTCCTTGCAACCATGTTTGGAGCTCATTTATTTGCTGTTGAAGTTGACTATTTTGATTCGAAAGAGTTGAAATTTGAGAGTCTTTGTTGCTTATTACTGACGTAGAATATGCTATTGCTCCTCCTAAACAAGCTAAGAGAGCTGCAACAAGAACTCCTAATCCGATAGCTACGTTCCTACTTACAACCTTCTTTTCACTCATAAATTAACAGAAATAGGACAAACTACTACGATTGTTCATGTTTTAAAAGTTTTTTGAAAATTTTTGTTTTTAACTAGCAATAGACGACAGCTTCTTCTTTTTTAGCTGAGGTATTAACCGATGTAAGACAAAGTATAATAGCACCCAAAAGACTAAGACTCCTATCAGTCCAAAGATTAGATATGGGAAAAGTTCAGAGTATGCTCCAATATCCAGCTTTTACCCACCCCACTACAACAAAATATAATGACGTGTTTATTCGTTCTTTTCTCTACATATGTTTTAGTTTATATAAGTCTCTTAAGCCTTAACCTTTTCGGTTAATTACTATCTCCACATTTTAAGTCTCTTTTAACGAAAGAGCCAAATTTTCCATGATAATATGCGCTGAGCACACGTTATCATACTACTTTTTCCTCTTTTTCAAAAAGGGGCTGTTTTTGGCCTTTTCACCAAATCGTTAGATGGCCCAACGTTTTTCGGTTAATCAGCCAGATTCTAACAGGGCCGGGATGTTAGAGAGTGGGTGTTTTTGAAAAATTTTTATCTTCATAGTTCTAAACAATAAACTTGGTGTTAATAATGACTAACAGAAAATAGCTTTGAATATCAGCCTGAAGATGGCGGTTTAATAGATATTATTCGAGCCTTCGTTGAAGCACTTTTGATCCTGCAATCAATAGGATGAAGGAGAATAGGGCCAGAATCAGAATGTCCACTAGGTAAGTGATCGTGGGTGCCGAGTCGTTTATTGAAATTCTTAGTGCCTCGACGGAATATGTGAGGGGCAAGAAACGGGCGATGATTCCAAGTTGGGCTGGCAGGAGTTCTAGTGGCAAAAATGTTCCGAGAGGAATGCCATTGGAAATCTGAGAAAGTTAGAGAGCATCTGGGCTTCAGGAACCCATTTTGCATAGGCAGAAATCAGGACGCCAAGCGCTGAAAAAGTCAATGAAGAGAATGTAATGGCGATAAAAACCAGCAGGGGATTCGCTATAAATGTTCCAGAGATAACGGTTAACGGAACAAGAACTGCGGCTGCAAGAACAAGCCCAAAGAATAAGCCTGCCAAAGCTTTTCCAAAGAGTATGGTGAAGAATGAGACTGGCGCTGCAAGCAGCCTTTCAAACGTGCCAGTCTGCTTTTCAAGAACCACTGCCACCGCTTCAATTGAGGTTGTTCCGAACAAAATTACGAGGGATGTTAACCCTGAAACAATCAGTGACGAGTTTATTTGTCCGGCGATTGAGAATGCGATAAACAATGAAACGGGCATTAAAAGGCCATAGGTAAAGTTTGGAGCTTTAAAATAGTAAACCTTGGCGTCTTTCTTTGCTATGTAAAATGCTTTAATTAGACTTTGGATCCATGTTCTAGCCAAGGCTTTCCCCCTTCTTTGCTTGTTCTTTTTCGATCGCCATAACTTCTGGGCTTAAACCTGTGATTTTAACAAAGGCATCCTCCAAGCTTGGTTTCAAGGTGTTAATGGAAACAATTTTCAGGTTGTTCTCCCTGCAGAAATCAATGAGCATTAGAATAGCTTCAGAGGCATCCTCAACGTAAAGCCTAAACTTGTCTCCAACCCGTGAAACGCCACTCACATACTTCAAATCTTTCAGCTGGTGTTCCACGTCTTTAGATGGGTTGAAAGACACTTCCACGATGTGTTGCTCCTCAGCCTTTGCCTTAAGCTTTTCCGGGCTGTCCAAGGCAACTATTTTTCCTTGATTAATTATGGCGATGCGTTGACAGAGCTGGTCGGCCTCTTCAATGTAGTGTGTTGTGAGAAAAATTGTTGCGCCGTTCTCGTTAAGCTGCTTTAAAAGAGCACGAATCACTCTTGAGCTTTGAACATCAAGGCCGGTGGTGGGTTCATCTAGGAAAACTATGCGGGGTTTATGGATTAAGGCTGCCGCTATGGTTAGGCGCCTTTTCATGCCTTTTGAAAAACTGCCCACTTTGTTTTCGCGTCGTTCATAAAGCCCAAAGAGCTTAAGAAGTTCAGCCGCCCTTTTACCACGCTCAATTCCGGGCACACCGTAGAGTTCAGCCGCAAAAACGAGGTTGTCCCAAGCGCTCATCTCATCATAAACGTTAGAGACTTCTGGCACGACCCCTACAGATTCCTTTGCCTTTATAGGTTCATGGATAATGTCGTAGCCAGCGATCAGGGCTTCACCAGACGTTGGCTTTGTCTGTCCAGTGAGCATTCGTATCGTGGTTGTCTTGCCGGCACCGTTAGGACCCAATAATCCAAAAATCTCACCTTCAAACACTTCCAAGTCTACGTGGTCAACAGCTAAAATGTGTCCGTACTGCTTGGTCAAGCCCTTCGCTTTAACAATTGCGTTCATTTATTATCTCCATTTGTAACACTGATATGAGGCCACTTTGTATAATACTGTTGTTTATTTATGAATCCAGCCCCAATCAGAATAAATTTTTCTAACCTCTTTTGATGTTAGGAAATCTATGAATTTTTGAGATAATTCGGCGTTTTTGGTGTAAGAGATCATGGCGACTACTGTGCTTCTGAAGACTTGCAGCTCTGGAGGCAGCTCGATGACTTCGCATGTGTCTGGCCAAACATTTTGGAATGCGTTCCAACCGAATATAGCGTCAACTTTGTCGCTGTGGATCAAGCCCATGAGGGAGCCGCAGGCGTCCGCGTGATGTGTAATGTTCCGCCTAATTTGGTCTGTTAATCCGGCCTTGCTTGCAATATCATCCCAAACGCCCTTCAAGCATCCGTCAACAGCTATTCCTATGCGAACACCATCTCGACATAGATCGTTTAAAGAATGGATTCCAGCTGGGTTTCCAAGTGGAACAATAATGACGGATCTTCTGAAGCCTAAGCTTCTCCTCGAACCCTTAACAATCAACCCGCGATCCTCCGCCTCATCCAAAATATATTCGGCGCCACAGCAAATAACATCACCCTTTTTAGATTCGGCTATTTCAGCCAAAAGATCACCGGGCTTGCCCACCTTCAAGTTGCAGCGAACCCCAAACTTTCTCTCGAAAACGCCAATTGCATCCCTAAGAGGCGGAGAAACGGCACCCGCAGAGTAAACATAAAGGTCGTATTTTTCAGCCATCATACACAGCCTTCAAATCATCAATTAAAAACTATAGAAAGTAAAGTATTTAAACTATTAACTTTATAGCGAAATAGTAATTATGCCTAACGAAAGTGCTTGGCATGAGTGAAGAGGAAGAACACATTTGCGTCTGCCCGCTTGAAGGCATTATCGACGTCATAAGCAAGAAATGGGCACTTCTCATAATTAACGCACTCGGAAACAAGGGAAAACTTAGGTTTAACAATCTCATGCAGTACTTAGGACGGATCAGCCCTAAAACTCTGTCTGACACACTAAAGGAGCTTCAGGCCGAAGGCCTAATCAAAAGAGAATCCTTCGCCGAAATACCACCAAGGGTAGAATATTCACTTACAAAAGATGGTGTAGAACTTAGAAAATCAATAATTCCCCTCCTAAAATGGGCTGCAAAAAGAAACAACGCAAAAACAAGTAAACACAGCCCTAAAGAGAACACGCATTAATCTTCAACGTTCCATTAAGACACTAATAGAAGGGTTTTTACGCGCAAAAGGTCTTGAGTTCGTTAGTAGCAACATCTTTATGTAGCAAAGTTTTTAGGTATGTGGCGTGTAGCGCGATTTTGGAGCTAAAGCGGTTTAGCTCCGTTTAAGGTAAATGGGGGAAAACTATATGCCCAAGAAGGGAAAGAAGAAGGCTGAAGAGAAAACCGAAGAAAAGAAATCTGAAGAAAGCAAAACAACATGCTGCCAATAAAATCCTTGACCAATCAACCAACAATCATCCCCTACCCTATTTTTCTGCACACTCCGTTCTTCTATTAATAATGTGTAAGCGAAAATAGTCTAGTTTTATGGTGGTGTTTTTGGCGTAAAGGATTTATATGGCTGTCTTTCTGTTTTTCTGTTGAGGTGTAAAAATGGCTGAGGAAGTTGTTGAGGAAACTGCGAAGACTGTTAAGACAACCATTAAGTTGGCGGATAAGCTGTGGAGAGACGTTAAAGTGTTTGCCGCAAGGAAGGGCTTGAAATTGAC
>Ga0209225_1004227_pt1 | contig 11426 bp, 16 predicted proteins | sample WasSprMetagenome_FD_184732 | JGI IMG/M metagenome (GOLD analysis project Ga0209225, IMG submission 184732) | Sulfidic aquatic microbial communities from Washburn Spring, Yellowstone National Park, USA - WS (SPAdes) (version 3) | ecosystem: Environmental > Aquatic > Thermal springs > Hot (42-90C)...
TGTTCTTTCTGGATTAACACTACTTGGAGATTCTCCTATTTTCTTAAAATAAGCTTTAAATTCTCTATTTTTCTCAACTAAATCTAACATCACTTTATTTTCTTTATAGACACTAAATTCTACTTTTTCTACCTTTAAGATTTCTAAAGCGAAATTTAAAATTAAACCTAAGGCTTCACCAACTAAAGGTGTTTTTCTAACTTCTGGTATAAAATAGGCAGAAAGCTTTACTGATTTCTTTTCTGGATCTAAACCATAAAAGAAAATTGTTCCTACTGTTTTATTATCTTTTTTAACTAAAAATTGATAATTTCTTCCATGAGTAAACCAAATCTTTAATCTATTTTGAAATTCTTCATATGTTTCTGGTACAGGCTCATCACTTATTAAAAATCTATATTCTTCTTTATTGTTCTTCATTAATTCAAATAATTCTTTATCATTTTCAGTAGTAAGTTCTTCTAAATAACAAAATCTATCTTGGGCAATATACATTTTTTATTTTGTTTGCTCGATAATGTTTTTAAATTCTGAAATTACTTCTAATACTTTCTTTCTTTTTTCTTCTATTTCATCTGTTCTGTTTAAAGAAAGTGCTTCATGTAAATTACTTAACTCATCCTCTAGTTTAACTACTAGATATTCACAATGCTCTAAATTAAGAACTCTCATTAATTCAAATAATAACCCTTTTGTCTTTATTTGTAAAGTAGGTCCATATTCATCCAATGTATAATAAAAGTTTTCCTCTTCTTTTGGGAAAATAAACTTATCATCCAAAACAACAAACAAAGAAATATCTGAATATTTTAAATTTGGAGAATTGATAATTTCTTCTAAAAAATTTAAAAATCCTAAAAGACCCTTTTTAATTTCTAATTTAGATAGTTCAATATTGTTATGTTGTTTTAATGATCTTTCCTTTGCTTCAGTTAAGATTTTATAAGCTTTTAAATATTTTTCTTTCATTTTTCAATGATTTATATGATACACCTCCGAAGAGCCAGTATCTATTTTTTCACCTTTCGCTAATTTTCTCAAATCTTGTTTAATTTCTTTTAATGATTTTGTTTTTATTTCTTCTTTGTCATAAAATTCCAAATAATTTTCTAATTCAAATACCAAATGGATAAAGCCTTCCCAAAAATTTAATTCTTTCTCTTTATTTAAACCTAATCTGTCTATGATTTTTTTAATCTTTGCTGTTTCTATATACGGTTCTTTGTTCTTTTCGATAATTTTTACATCGTTAAATAAAATATTGTCATCCGAGATAAAAGGTGTAAATAAAGAAATCAAACTTTCTTTAATTTCAACAAATAATTTATTCTCTTTTTCTAACGCTTTGATAAAATCTATAAAATTTAACAGATCATAAAAAATATATTTTTTCAAAAAATGGTAATTTCTTAAAGCTTTTTTAGGATTAGCAGACAAAATTCTTTCTAAGTTTTGAACTAAGTGATTATAAAAATTATAATTTAGCATTTATTAATAGTTTAAAAATTAATATTAACTTTAATAAATAAATTATAAACGAAAGAGGCGGGCTATGTTGATTGTCATAGCCCGCCCACTGCTTTTACTTACCGCCGCTCGAGCCGCTGCTCGAACCACTACTACTAGATTTTTCGCTCCATCGAATGGCATGACCGCTCTTGTCTCGTTCATATGATACGGCTCTACCGCTGCCCGGTGGGTTCAGGACTACGTGCCCGTGCTCTTTGCCTCCCTTGTCGCCATAATAAATGTGGGAGGTGCCATCGGGTTTGTCAACCCATTTCACGAAGTCCTTGTCACCGGGGCTATCCAGACGTTCACCCTTCGGCATAGCACTCACCTCCTTTCTTTTAGGATTCTACTAAAATTATAAAAATTTTTCTTAATATTAATATTTTTTTTATTATTTAATTTTGAGATATTAAAAAAATTAAGGAAAATCGTTGGTTTTGAAAATGATTTAACAAGTTATCCACAATTGAAATAAAAAAATCCTTTCTTTTATAGAAAGTGGTTATGAGTGGTAAATAAAGTTTGCTTTTAAAAATTATTATTTTTGTTTACATAGCTCTTTTAATCTTTTATTACCAACTTCTTTTAAGCTTTGTAAATTAATTTCAAAATTAATTATTGTTCTTTCTGGATTAACACTACTTGGAGATTCTTTTAAAATAAGATTTTTGAAAAATCATAACTTGCAGTTTTTAATAAATTTATAAAGAAGCCATCTTGGACTATAAGGACATATGTTTGGATGGTACAGGGTTAATATAAATTAGATTTAAAAATGGGGCTAAGTCGCCCCATTAAGAATTGTTTATTTTTGTTGTCATTCTTTTTATTTAATTTATCATAACTTTTTAATTCTTCCATTCCCTATTTTTATTTTTATTCTACATGTCTTTAAACCTCCTCTTTTGCCAAAATTTATGATGAGCATTATGATTTTCTTTCCTTTTTCTTCAAATCTTGCTGTTAATATACTATAATATATACATTTATCATACACACATCTTTCATAAGAGAAATTTTCTACTTTTCCTTCTGGTATAGGCATTACTGAGATTGCTTTAATTTTCCAACGTGAAGGAACTACTATATAAAAGACCCACTTTAAAGATTTATTAGTTTCAGCTTTTTCTGGTGATTCTTTGATGACAATTCTTGGTTTTTTAATATATAGGCTATCATTTTCTCTAAAGCAATTTCTCTTCTTAAGATTTTGTCATTTTTCATTCTTGCCACCTCCTTTAGGGTGCATAATTTAATTTTATATTTATACTTTTAGTATTATTTAGACAAAAATTTAAAAATATGGTATAATTTTTCAATATAGCCCCGGTAGCTCAATCGGAAGAGCAGGAGCGTTCTAAGCTCAAGGTTGGGGGTTCGAGTCCCTCCCGGGGCAAATTTTTTAAACAAAATCAAGAGAGCCCCCACGGGGCCCTCTTAGGAAAGGGTGGAGCCGTAATTCTTTGGCTCAACCAACCCTTTGCCAATTAAATTATAAACTAAATGTCAATTTTTAAAAATATCAACAAAGAAAAAATCAAAATAGCAATCCTTATATTTTTAGTAGCTTTTGCCTTTTTTCAAATAGGTTTTTTATACGGAACTAAATTTTATGAACCTTGTGAAATCAAAATTTATAAGAAATAAATAAAATTAATATATGGAAATAGCGGAAAAAATTTTGGACATAATTGGAAAATTTCTTTTGTTTGTAGTTATTATATGGGTTGTTGGTTATAAAATTTTTTATAAAATTTGGGAGAAAATAACAATTGCTCCATGAAACATTACAATAGATTCTTTTCAGGAATTTTAATTTTTATAGACATTTTGGCTTTTTATTTTTCAGTAATTCTTTTAGTTTTAGTAAGATACGGTTTTGATTTTTTTAATTTAGAGGTCCATTTAAAAGCATTTACTTTTATTTTACCTTTTTGGCTTTTAGTTTTTTATTCAAACAATCTATATTCTCTCTATAGTTCTCAAAAATTTTCTGTAAGAATAATTAGAAGTTTCATTGCTGGGATAATAATTTCTGTCTTTTTCTTTTATTTTTCGCCTTCTTTAAAAATTACTCCTAAGACAAATTTAGTTCTTTTTTCTTTTTTGTTTCTTTCATTATTTTTAATTTCTAGATTGGTTTTTTTAGATTATTTTTTGCCTAAAAATAAATTAAAAATTTTGTTTATAGTTCCTAAAGAATTAAAAGAAAAAATAGAAGAAGATATAAAAAACTTAGAAATTTTTGAAATTGTTGAGATTTTAGAAAAAATTCCTGATGATGAAAAATATTATCAAAATACAGATCTTGTTGTCATTAGTAGAAAAATTAATGTTAATCATCAGCTTAAAAATATCATAGAAAAACTTGGCTTTAAGGTACCTATTATGGAATTAACCGATTTTTATGAAAGATACTTAAATAGAATACCTATTGAGGAAATAGATGAATACTGGATTTTAAAAGAAATAATCAACCCAGAAAATAGTTTGCAAGTTTTAATTAAAAGAATTTTGGACATAATTTTTGCTTTAATTATAGGTGTTTTAAGTTTACCGTTACTGCCTTTTATTATTTTAGGAATTTACATTAGTTCACCAGGACCTGTTATTTTTAAACAAAAAAGAATTGGTAAAGACAATAAAGAATTTGTTTTATACAAATTTAGAACAATGAAAAATTTAAAAGATTTAGGAATATGGGCTAAAGAAAATGATGAAAGAATATTTTTATTCGGAAAAATTTTAAGAAGATTACATTTAGATGAAATACCTCAAATAATTAATATTTTAAAAGGAGAACTTTCCTTTATAGGACCAAGACCCGAACAAGTTCATATTGTTCAAGAATTAGCTCAAAAAATACCATTTTTCAATATTAGACATATTATCCCACCAGGAATTACAGGCTGGGCACAGGTAAATTATAAATATGCAAGAAGTGTGGAAGAAAGCAAAATTAAATTCGAATATGATTTATATTATTTGAAAAATAGAAACATATTTTTAGACATTTTAATATTTTTCAAAACAATTTTTAATATTTAAATCTCTTCTTCGTCAGCTCTTATTTCTTCAATATAATCAACGCCTTCTAAAAGTTTTCTAAGATTAATATCTTCTTTTGTTTTTAAGAGTAAAAATAGTTGAAATCTTTTTATTTTCATCGGGATTCTTTCTAAAAATGGTCCATATATTTCTATTTCGACATTTTGGAATAATTTATTTTTATTTAATAACTCTTTAGCTTGTAATAATCTTTTATTTAATAATTCTAAGTTTCTTAAACGGGAAATCAATTTAACTACTTTATAAAAAGGTGGTAATTTTTGGTTTTTTCGCTCTTCAATAATTTCTTTTAAGATTGAAAAATTCTTAATTTTTTCTAAGATTTCTTCTGGTAAATTTGAATGCAAATATAAATCTGAAGCCGAATTTTTTAAGTCGTTCAAGATTCTTAAACACTTCTCTTTTAAAAATGGATTTGAAGAATGCATCGAAAAATCAAAATTTATGAAAATTCCTGCATCAGTTTTAGGTAAAAATGGATTAAGAATATACAAACTACCTATTAAAATATAATTTCGATAATTTTCTTTTAAAAATTTTTTAATATCTTCTTCTTTGTTGATCATATAAACGAAATAACCTTCTTTTTCTAAGTATTTTTTTAGCCAATTAGCTCCTATCCCTTTTACTAAAAGATCGTTAGAAGCGCAATTAGGACATTTATTTTCTATTTTGTAATTTTTGAAACAAATTCGACAAAAAGCATTATTTTCATATATATTTAAAGGATAATTACATTTAGGACATTGAAATTCATAAAAACAAACGGCGCAAATTAATCTTTTGGCTGTTAATTTTGTTGGAACAAAAATTTTCACTGTTCTATATTTTTCTAAAATTTGATTAATTTCAAAAACAGACGAAAATCTTTCAAAATTTATTTTTTCTATAGGTTGAGTAATATGAAAATCAACAATTGTTTTTAATGAAGGAAATTCATCTATTAAAATAAGTTTGGTTTTTAAGAGTTTAGCAAATTTTTCTATAATGTTTATGTAATTAAAATATGGGATTTTAAAAAATTCTTTGTAAAAAATATCACCTTCTTTATAAACAATAACTGCCTTTAATTTTTGCCAAGGTAAAAAGATAGAATTTTTGCTACCAATATAAACTTTTTCCTCTTTTTTTAAAATTGAATTGATAAATTCATTAAATTTTTCTTTTTTTAAATCTAAATCAAGCAAAATTAAATCATCTATTTTGTCATTTAATTTTTCATAAAGATATTTAGCATAAGCTTCAGTTGGTGTGAGAATAAGAATTGGTTTTTCTTTAAAAATTTCATCAGTTAAATTTTTTAAATATATTTTTTTAAATTTTCCACTTTTTTCTAAAACTGGCAAAGGATAATCTTTAATTTTTTTGAAATAATTTAGGAAAAAAGAAAAAGCATGAGCTAAAGATATACCATAATTTCTTGAAAGCCATTTAGCTAAATCTTCTTGTAAATTGGAAATAAATGGATCTTTTAAATAAACCTCTTTAATACTTTTTATCTGATAATCAATTTCTTTTAAAAATTGTTTAGTTTCTTTAAGGCTTAATTTTTCAAAAACATATCCATAAACTTCTTTATTTTTTAATTGGCATTTAACAATAGCTCCTTTATTTACCTCAAAAGTAGAAAAATAAACAAAATAATCAGGGCTAGTAAAAGGAAGTTCTTCTATAGGAATTATTTTTAAAATTGATATCTTTGACATTTTTGATAAAATTTATATGTAAAAATGTTATTAAAAATTGGTATAGACTTAGGCACAGCAAATACAACAATTTACATTGCGGGAAAAGGTATAGTTTTGACAGAACCAACAGTGGTAGCTGTTGATGAACTTACTAATAAAATTTTAGCAGTAGGCAGGGAAGCAAAAGAAATGATAGGGAAAACTCCATCAGATATTAAAATATATCGACCATTAAAAGAAGGTGTTATTGCTGATTATAAAGCTACCTTAGCTATTCTTAAATACTTTTTATCAAAAATAAAAGCTTCACGATTTTTTAAGCCTTTGCTTGTTATTTCTGTGCCTGCTGGTATAACTTCAACAGAAAGAAAGGCTGTTATTGATGCAGCTTTAGAAGCAGGAGCTCGAGAAGTTTATCCTGTAAGAGAGCCACTTTTAGCAGCTTTAGGTGCTGATTTACCTATAAATTCATCTTCTGGCCATATGATTGTTAATATTGGTGGAGGAACAACAGAAATTGCAGTTATTTCTTTGGGTGGTATAGTTGTTTGGGAATCAATTAAAATTGCTGGAGATAAATTTGATGAATCAATTAAAGAATATTTAAGAAGAAAATTTAATTTAGCTGTTGGTGAAAAAACAGCAGAAAATATAAAAATTCAAGTAGGTTCTGCAATAATTACTAAAAATAATAACGAAATTTCTATGAATGTTAACGGCATCAATATTTTAACTGGCCTTCCTATGACAGTGAAGATAACATCTAATCATATAGCTGAAGCTTTGCAAAAGGATTTAAGAGAAATAATTTCAGGAATTAAAAAAGTTTTGGCAAATACACCCCCAGAATTAGTTGCTGATATTATGGAAAAGGGTATAGTTTTATCTGGAGGTGGAGCCCTGCTTAGGAATTTAGATGTTTTAATTTACGAACATACAGGAGTTCCTACTTATATTGCTGATGATCCTTTATTTGCAGTTGCAAGAGGAACAGGAAAAATTATGGAGAAATTAGATTTGTATAGAAGAGTTTTATTATCTCATAAATGATTATTGGTCATAAAAAAGAAATAGAACATTTAAAAAAGATAATAAATGAATATGAAAGAGGTGCTTTTATGCTTGTAGGCCCTGAAGCTGTAGGTAAATTCCATACTATTAAAACTTTGTTGAAAGATTTAAGAGAAGAAAATGAAGTTATTATTTTAGATTCAGAAGATAAGATTATTAAACTTTCAACTGCTCATTTGCTTCAAAATTTATTAAGTTATAGTACTAAAAATAGAAGATTTATAGTTCTTAATGATGCTCATAAATTAAATAAAGAAGCTCAGAATGCTTTATTAAAAATAGTTGAAGAAATAAAAACAAGTGCTTTGTTATTTTTTGTTACTCATCGACCTTTTAAAATTTATCCAACAATAAGATCAAGAATGCAAAAAATTAGTTTTAAGTTAGTGCCTAAGGAAGAAATATACAATTATTTGAAAAGTCAAAATGTTAAAGAGGAAACCATTAATTTACTTTTAGAATTTTTCCCTGGACAAATAGGTAAGATTATCGATTGCTTAAAAAATAAAGAAAAGTTTAATTTAATTAGTAAAGTATATTTTGGCAAAGATATTTTTGAAAAACTACTGCTGGTTGAAAAAATTGAGGAAAATATAGATTTAGAAGAATTTTTGAAATATCTGATTTTATTTGAAAGAAGCAAACTGTTAAAAGGCGATAAAAATGCTATAAACAGAATAAAATTTTTAGAGAGTGTTTATTTAGATTCAGATTATTTCTTAAATAAAGGTTTGCAAATTAGCAATTTAATTATGAACTTCTATGGATAAAGCCTATAATTTAATTAAAACAGTTATTTTGATTGGCTTGATGATTTATATAATAGGTTTTATGGTTTCTGAAGAATTTATTATGGATATCATAAAGCCTTTAGGTGAAAAATTAGCTCCATTTGGAGTAAAAATTTTACACTTAAGATGATAGAAGAATTTAAAAAAGAATTACAATCAATTTTAGAAGAATTTAGAAATAAATTAAGAGAAATAAGAAGTTATAAATTTGCTTTGCATTGGTTAGAAAATGTTTTGATTAATGCTTATGGTAAAAAATATGAATTGAAATCTTTAGCCTCTATTTCTCAGCTTGATATTACAAAATATAAAGTTGAACCTTGGGATGAAAATATTTTAGCTGATATTGAAAGAGATATTAAAAAAACAAATTTCGGAGGTAGTGTAATTAGAGAAAAAAGATATTTAATAGTAACCTTTCCACCTATTACGGAAGAGACAAAAAAAGAACTAATTAAAAACTTAGGGCAAATTAAAGAGGAAATAAGAATAAAAGCTAGGAAAATAAGAGATGATTTTTTAAAAGAATTAAAAGATAAAAAGGATAGAAAAGAAATTTCTGAAGATATTTTTTATAAAACAAAAGAAAAAGCTGATAAAGAAATGGAAGAATTTAATAAAAAAGTTGAAGAATTATTCAAAGAAAAAGAAAAAGAAATTATAGGATGATAGAAAATATTATTTTATTCATTTTGTTTTTAGGAATTTTAATTTTTGTTCATGAATTAGGCCATTTTTTATTTGCTAAGATTTTAAAAGTTGGTGTTGATGAATTTGGTATAGGTTTTCCACCAAGATTAATTTCTAAAAAAATTGGTGAAACAGTTTATTCTTTAAACTTAATATTTTTTGGAGGCTATGTAAAATTAAGAGGTGAAGATAATATCGATGATCCTTATGGATTTTTAAATCAACCAGCTTATAAGAAAATTTTAATTACCTTAGGCGGAGTAATTTTTAATTTTATTTTTGCTTATTTTCTTTTTTCTATAGGATATTTATACGGCTTACCTGAATTTGCTGGAGAAATCAAAAATATAACAGTTGTTCAAGTCTTTAAAGATTCTCCTGCAGAAAAAGCAGGAATAAAAATAGGAGATATTATTTTGTATTTTAAATACCAAGATCAATTTATAGAAATTAAAGACGTAAAAAATGTTAAAGAAGCATTAAAAGATTATATTGGTAAAGAAATAAAAGTAGGTATATTAAGAGGAAAAGAGAAATTAGAAGTAACTTTAATTCCCGAAATAAAAGATTCTATAGGTCCTTTAGGAATAGCTTTTAGTAGTGTAAAGTTAGAAAAAAAGCCTTTTCCTTCAAATTTCTATTATGGATTTATCAAAACTTTTGATGTGACAAAAAATTTAATCTATGCCTTTAAAGAATTTTTGGTTAGATTGTTTAAAGAAGTAAAAGTTGCTAAAGAAGTAGTTGGTCCATTAGGAATTTATGACATTTATACTCAAATGAGAACTTTAGGAATAAGCTATGTATTACATTTTATGGCATTAATTTCTTTAAATTTAGTTTTAATTAATATTTTACCATTTCCAGCTTTAGATGGAGGTAGATTTGCAGTTTATTTCGGAGAATTAATAACAGGGAAAAGGATGCCATTCAAGATTGAAAGTTTAATAAATACCATCGGAGTAGCAATTTTACTAATTTTAGCCTTAATTATAACCATAAAGGATATTTATTATAGGATTAAATAAGGTAGATCAGCGCGGATTTAGAAACAAATAAGTACGGATTTTAAAAGGATTCATTTCGAATCTGCATTAATCAGTTTAAAATCCGCATTAATCCGTTGTATTAGTTTATCCACCACATAAACTTGACAAACAAAAAATTATGCTAAAATAATGTTAATATGAATAGATTAGATAAAAAGCAAATATTTTTAGGAACAATCTTAGGCATAATCTTATCAATCCTCACCCTTATTCTACTTACAAGAAATATCCAACCCTTATCTGCTCAACAAACAACAAAATATACTACATTTAAGACAGAAAATGAAGGATTTAAATTTGTAAGGCGAGAACTAACATCCGCATATTACGAAGGAGAAAATACAAAAACAAATTATGGTGCTGCGCCTACCTCATATATAGGGAAAAGGTATTATTTGTATAAAAGAACAGGAGACGTAGACGGAACCCCCTATCCTCAATTATCTTGTGATATTAATGCTAATACCATTGATTGCCCTAAGAGAATTTTTTTTGAATCTATTGAAAAATTTCCTATCCCTCCACAATATGCTGGGGATACATATGAACGTAGAGGTAGACAAGCAGTTTATACATTTATTGAACCAGTTATAGTAAAACCTATCTATGAAGATAAACCAGCTCCTATTTTTGCTCAAACAACAATAATACCTTATAGTATTATATTTTGGGTGGAAATTCCAGAGATGCGAGGAGATCCATATGACCCTTTTAACTTCCCAGGAACAGCAGCTATAGAAATTAGGCCGTGCACAGGTGTTAGTTTAAGTGGGCAAATACAAGAAAGTTTATATCAAGCTTTAATTACTAAGTTGGTTTCTAATAATTCCTCCTTTAAAGTAGGAACTCGAGTGGGGACCTCGCCTGGTTATGATTATTTCTCAACAAACTATGTAGCTGTCTCTTATAAAAGGAATCTTAATCTTTGGGATAAATTAACTAAGTCTGTAGGTTGTCCTAAAAGGATATTAACTTATTCATTTACAATACTCAATGAAAGTGATGCTGGCGTGGAAAATGAAAAAAGATATTTAAATTTAAGCATATTAGATCCTATGGTAGTTTGGTTGTCAGATAAAAATACTGATGCTTTAAGATTTCAACTATATTGGAGCTCAAGGGGTGGTCCTTATAAGGTACCAATTCAAGTTACTCTTTTTGGAGCTTTTTAAAATTTTAAAAAGTTTGTGTTTTAAACTAACTAATTTAAACTGCGTTAATTTTTAGAAATATAAATATAAAGCAATTATGCACTCATAGACCAATCTTTGAATATATGTTATGTGTATATAGACACTTCATTTTTCTTTTAATATTCTCTTAAAATTATTTTAAAATTATTTTAAAATGAGGCAGAGTGAATTGGTTTATAAAACTTATAAAGAAGAACCAGCTGATAAAATTTTCTCGTGCTTGTTCTAAAAATTTAATCCCTTTTTCAAAAAAATAAACCTGCTTACAATTACTATTTGATTTTATGAAACTACCCTTCTTTAATAGGGTAATAATACAATTGTAATTTTATGGTATAATTATTTTATGGCCAGTCAAACTCA
>Ga0209225_1004234_pt1 | contig 11414 bp, 14 predicted proteins | sample WasSprMetagenome_FD_184732 | JGI IMG/M metagenome (GOLD analysis project Ga0209225, IMG submission 184732) | Sulfidic aquatic microbial communities from Washburn Spring, Yellowstone National Park, USA - WS (SPAdes) (version 3) | ecosystem: Environmental > Aquatic > Thermal springs > Hot (42-90C)...
CGCTCCTGGGTCTGAACCGCCGTGCCCTGGGTCAATGACTATGCATTTAGACATTTTCATCTCACGCTCCCCAGATGATGTAGTGGAATTTGGTTGTGTAGTTGACGGCGGCTGAGAGGTGGAGCTTGAAGTAGGATGAGGTTATCTCCTCTATTGAGACCGCAACGGGGACGGGACTTTCCAATATCCCCATCACTTTTATACTTGAGGGAAGCCCTGCGGGAAGGTTGACTTTGACATCCTTGACATTTGCGGGTATGGTCGCCGTGCCGAGATAGATTTTGCCCGTGAAGTTCTCTATCGTCTGCTCGTCTTGGTTCCAAGTTGTTGCGGAGATGATTTGACCCGATACAGCTCTCGTGAGGGAAATCTTTTGAGTTGTCGCGGTGCCCGATACCTCCGTGTATGTTGTCGCTTGAGGCGTCGCTTGAACCTCATCCGATTGAGCGAGGACAGCGTTATTGATATCCTCAGCGTAAATCCTCGCATAATAGGTCGTGCCATTGGTCAATCCCGTTTGAATATGTGAGGTCTTATTGACATCGGTAAAGGTGAGGTTGGCTACATCGCTACCGCCTGATGTTGTTCCTATCTTGAGGCGGTAGTGGTTGAAGTTCGCTCCGTCGTATTTAGACCAGTTATAAGTGATTTGCCCTGAGCCTGGCGTTGCGGAGAGAGTAAGGGTTCCCGTTCCCGAGACGCTGACCGTTGCTGTTGAGGATGTAGAGGGAGCAAGATGACCCACCTCGCCATTGAATTTCGCCTGATAGGAATATGAGCCAGGTTGAAGCGTTTGATAGAAGTAGGCAACGCCGTTTGTATCGGTTTGAGCGGTCGCTACTTTTGTGCCATCACGCCAGAGCTCTATTGTCTTGTTTTGATATTCGTTTGAATATGTCTGCGGGTCTAACTTGACGGAGATTTGGAATTGGACGCCAGCGGAAGCGGTTGAGGGAGCGGTCAGTGTGAGCGTTGCCTGTGCTCTATACCATTTGACCTCAATCCAACTGCTTTGGGAAGCTCCGTATTGGCTATCGCCATTAAATTCCGCTCTTACCTCAACATCAAGGACTTCAGGATAAGAAGCCCACCAGAGCGAGGGTGTGATTTGGACGCTCGCTGTTCCATCCGAGCCAGTTTGAGCGGTGGCGGAATAAATAACGGGAGCCTCCAGCCCCGCCTGAGTGACATAGAAGGTTATCGTCTTGTTAGAGAGAGCAGTTCCGCCAGAGGTAAGGGTTGCTGTGAGGGTGGTAACGCCCTCCCCAGCTGGGTGGTGGATGACGGGATTGGGGTTAACTGATAGAGCGAGGGTCGTTTGGGTAACTCCGCCAACGGAGACACTTATCGTTCCCGATTGGTCAATTATGTTATTGCTAACATCGTAGTCAATAGCCTTATAGACATATGTGCCAGCTGTGGATTTAGAGGTTGAGTAGGTGACTGGCGTAGATGAGCCGAACGTTTGCCAGGTCTGAATAGCGTTCCAAGTATTGCCTCCATCGGTGCTCTCATAGAGGGTTAAATGGTGATGGAAAGTTCCGCCCGCTGGAGGTGAAATCGTGATTGTATAGGTCTCGTTTAGTGCTGGGTTTGTCTTATCAACGGAAATTCCAAGAGCCATTTAGAACCCCAACTCCTTCCTTAAAGAATTGAGCAAGGAGGAAAATATATCCTCCTCAACATATTGAGAGCTGAAAAGAGAAGGAACCGAGATAGACAGCTCCCTTTTGGGCTTGATTGATGAAATGGGGATTTCCCTTATGTTGGGAAGGAGCTTTCTAATATTTGGATTTCCCAATGCGAAATAGAACAGAGGCTTCCTCATATTGCTCAAAACCCCAATCCAATTCCTTTTCCCTTTACGAGGAAATGAGAAAAGGGAAGGGGATGAGAAATTATAAATTTTCTCAACCATAGAAAACTGGAAAGGAGCAATCCTTAATGGATTAAAAGCCTCAAAAGAGAAATTACTTTTTGCTTTCCTCACCGCGCCAATCTCCCTCCATCCTCCACCTCGCCTCTCCCTCTTTTCCCCTAAAATTTTAAATGCCGGTTTACTCTCCGCTTTCCTCAATATCGCTTTACTCAGCAGGCTGATTTTCACTATCTTATTTAAGAAATTCCCCATATATCATCGCCCTTGCGATTGAGAGGATTTCCCAAAGGCTGGTCAAAGATATATCAAGTTCCTCTGGATGTCTACCCGTCATAAGAAGACAACTCGTAACTATTTCCCGCCATAGCTTTCCCCACTCGGAAGGAAAAAATCCTCCTCACCCTCCAACATCCCGCAGAGCTCCAATGTCTTCTCCAAAAGGAGGAAAATGAGAGCGCCAGTTTGCAGGGACATCTCCACAAGCTCCTGAAAAGACATCTTCGGCTCAACAAGGGAAGCCTCAACCCAGAGACAGGCTATAGCGAGATCGGAGGGAAGCTCGATCACCTCGCCATTTGAGAGCTTGAAGTTCCTCAAGCCTGCTGAATAGAGGCGCGTTTTCTGAAACAACCTCGCTATATCCACCGCGCTCCTTATCTCCCGCAACCTGAACCTCTCACCCTCATAAATCATTTCCGCTTCCTTCGTTTCTCTCTTTTCAAACTTTCTCATATCTTCTCACCTCCTTAGGAAATAGTGGGAGTTCCCAATCCCTGAAGAACCAACTCCTCCCTCAATATCTCTTGCATATCAAGGGAGGCGCCAGCCGGGATGGCATTTCCCGAGAAGCTCCAGCTTCCCGGTGTCTCGCCCGGTATAGTTATTTGACATTGCACCTCAAGGGGATTGACCTCATTTGCCTGGCTTAAGAGTGTGGGGAAGATGGGAGCAGAATCCAAGAGCTTAAGGAGCCTGACCCTCCATCCCTTTCTATTGACGGCGAAGAGCGACCATTCATCCTTAACAGCGGAGACATTGAGGAGCTCGCTTTCCAGCTCTATGATAGCCTTCTCATAGAGCGCCACTATGTTGTTCGTTCCCGCTTGGAGAATCGTCACATCTTTTCCCAATAATCTCAAGGGCATTTAAAACACCTCCTAATCTATATAGAAGACCTCATATTCAATGTTCACGCCTTTGAGGGAAGGGTGCTTAATGGAAAGATGGGTGACTTTCTCGCATTTCCCCCAGAAAACTTTCTCGGGCTTATTCTCCTCAAGAAAATCGCAAATCGCTTGAATGTAATCCCCCATCAAGGAGCTTTCCGTCTGCCTTTGTTCCCGCAGAAAGAAGAAGAGATTGAATGCGCTTCTCAAGACATTCCTTTTAGGAGAGGAGAACTCCTTCGCCACTCCCAGCTCCCTGAAGATGAGAGCAAGGGAGGGGAGGATATCGTTGGGGACGGGAACAAGGGAGAATCTCCTAATAGGCTCAAGTCCTCTCGCTTCAAGGAAAGGATTGAGCTTTTGCCTCAATAACTCATATACCTCATCAAACACAGAACTCATCGCTTCTATAAAATAGAGAAGAATTTCCCCTCCCCTGCTTACCCATAAGATATTGGATTTTTAAAAATCAAGATTCCTTTCTTTTAAAGGTGATTTTTAATCATTGCGAGCCAGCATAGGGCAGGCGTAGAAATTTCGTTTTTGAAGAAGGAAATAGAGATTGCTTCGTCGCTTCGCTCCTCGCAATGACAATGGGACGGTCTGTCATTGCGAGCTTTTGCTCCGCAGAAGGCTTGGCAATCTCAAAAATATGAAGGCATACAATAAATTTCCAAAAATAGACATTTTCGTTATAATAAAAATAAGATGGCACAGAACAAGAAATATGTGGAATTAATCTGGGCAGGAAAATACGATAAATTTGAAAAGGGAAACCGAACTCCCTTGGAGAGACCAAATCTTCCCTTCCAAGTCATTGAGACGGTAAACCGACCGAGAATCAAAGGAGGAAGCGCCCCTCTCTTTCCCGAGGAGGAATGGCCGCCGAACTATCCCAAGGATTGGAAGAACCTCCTCATCTGGGGAGATAATAAGCTCGTAATGAGCTCTTTAATCAAGCAGGGCTGGGCGGGGAAGATAAATTTGATTTACATTGACCCACCATTTTTCACGGGAGCGGACTTCACAGTGAAGATGAAGCTGGGAAATGAGGAGATAGAGAAGGAGCCATCAATAATAGAGGAGAGAGCTTATAAAGATACTCGGAGCGGTGGAATCGCTTCCTATCTTCAATATATGTACGAAAGGCTCGTTTTGATGAGGGAATTGCTTGCGGAAACTGGCTCAATTTATGTCCATTTGGATTGGCATGTGGGACACTATGTCAAAGTGATGATGGACGAGATTTTCGGATATGATAATTTCAGGAACGAGATTGTATGGAGATATCGGAGATGGAATATCGAATCAAAAATTTTCAATAGATGTCATGATATAATACTTTGGAACTCAAAAACATCCTCTTATATTTTCAATCAAATGTATGAACCTAAATCGCCTAAATCCAGTGCCCAAGGTCTGGCTTGGAAAAGTGTATTTGATGAAAAGGGGAAAAGGCACTCCATATTAACGGGAGAACCGACAAAGGGTGTTCCAATGGCTGATGTTTGGGAAATTTCAATGATAAATCCTATTGGGGAAGAGCGACTTGCTTTCGACACTCAAAAACCCGAAGCACTTCTAAAACGCATCATTCTTGCATCCTCCAACCCCGGCGATATTGTTGCCGATTTCTTCTGCGGCTCGGGAACAACGCTTGTCGTTGCGGAGAAGCTAGGTAGAAGATGGATTGGCTGCGATTTATCAAAGTTCGCCATCCAAGTTACGAGAAAAAGATTATTGGATATTCACAATTCAAAGGATTTGTCGGAGGATGAAGAGTGACAATTGAGGAAATAAAGGACAAAATACTTCCTATTTTGAAAAAGTATGGCGTTAAAAGGGCGGGGATTTTCGGTTCAGTAGCTCGCGGTGAATCAACGGAAGAAAGTGATATAGATATTCTCGTTGAGATTGAGGGCAGAATGAGCCTGCTTGACTTCGCTGGCTTGAAGTTAGAGCTGGAGGAAATCTTGGGAAGGAAAGTTGACTTGGGAGAATATTCCGCAATAAAGCCACTTATAAGGGAGGAAATCCTGAAGGAAGTGGTCCCAATTTTATGAAAAGAAAAGCAATCCTTTACTTGCAGGATATTTGGGAGAGCATCTTGGCTATTGAAGAATATATTCAAAATCTTTCAGAAGAGGATTTTTATGGTTCCCAGCTTATTCAAGATGCGGTTTTAAGAAGATTGGAAATAATTGGCGAGGCAGCAAAGAAGATAAGAGAAAAATTCAAAAATAGATATCCTCAAGTGCCTTGGAAGAAAATCGCTGGTATGAGGGATATAATAGCTCACGAATATTTCGGTGTGAAACTTGAAAGGGTTTGGGAGGTTATAAAAAGAGATTTGCCCCTCTTAAAAGAAGAAATCAGACGCATAATGGACGAGGAAAATGCCTGATAGGAAATATGGTAAACCAGCGAGACCCTTTGAAATCTGGAGCATTGGGAACTACGAAACGATATATTGGCTGGAGAGACAGGATGAATATCTCTCATTTATGCTCAAGCTTTATCAAGCCCAGCCGCTCACCACTTTCAGATATATCCATGGAAGGAAGGGAGATAGGGCAGTTCATATCGGTCCCCTCAACGCTCCCGTTACGATGGAGGAGATAGAGAAATTAATCATTGAATGCAGGGCTAATAATTTCAATAAGGCGGATGTTTTGGGCTGGGAATGGAGCTATGAAGTCAACGAGTTGGCGAAAGCTTTGGCGAAGGAAAATGGAGTTGATTTAAAGCTCATCCAAATCCCCTCGCTGACCGAGATAAAATCCGCTCTTGTTGGCTTTGATTTAGAGCTTCTAAAGATACCGGACCAAGTTGTTGAGAAGGAGCTTTTGAAATATATAAGGTTTGCCGAGCTCGCTTATTTAGAGATAGAGACGAAAGTGGATGAGAAAAAGAGGGAGGTGAAGTTGAGGATATCGGACTTTCAAGTTCCGTTGACTGGTGAAATGGAAGAGATAGTGGAGAAGGTTAAGGATTCAAGGGAATTGATAGATTATTGGGCGGTAGATTGGGATTATAAGGGAGACACTTTCCACAATCAATGGCAGAGCTTCAGAACGAAGAAGAACCCGAGAGTGGAATACGAGGCAACCCACCGCTACGACGAACCAGGCGACTACAGAATAATGGTCAAAGTCATAGATGTCTTCGGAAACGATACGAATAAGATAGTGAGAATAAATTTAAAATAAGGGGGGTATTAGTATGGAACTATATAAAAAAGACTGGATACTGTTAATATTGAGAGAATCTCCAATGGATAGAATACATATTATGAAGTCCCTGTTTTTGATATGGCATAGGTGTCATAGAAACTTGCCTAATTACTTTGAATTTGTGCCCTACCTTTACGGACCTTGCAGTTTTGAAGCTTACTCCGTGCTGGAAACCCTACAGAAGACTGGTTTGATTGTGCAACCACCACATCCAAAACCGCAATGGGTAAACTATTATCTTACAAATAAAGGGAAAAAGGAAGCAGAAGAAGCTTGCAAAAAGGTTCCTCCTGAAACGCTCAGGGTTATCAAAGAAGTTGTAAAGGAAATTTCCAAACTTAATTTTTATGAATTGCTGCAGAAAGTTTATAGGGAAGCGCCAGATTTTGCGAATAATTCTATGTTTAAAGGGGTGATTAAAATATGACACTTATTTTAGCGATTTCAGCTAAAGATGGGGTTGTAATCGCTTCCGATGGGCAAATTACTTACGGGCAGGTTCGATGGCAAGAAAGAAAAATCAAACAGTTGAACTCATACTGTTTATGGGGAGCCGCAGGGGAATCTGCGTTAATTCAAAGGGTAGAGGAATCTATCCAACAATTCATAGAACGCGAGAAAACCTTGGCCGAAATCAGAGATAGTTTAAGCGAAATAGTTAAACAAGCTATCACTATAATGTTGCAAAAAGACTTCAGGACACAGTTTATACAACCGCCAAACCCTGAGGCCTTGCTTGGTCTACATCCCGGGGATTTTGTGTTCGTAGAGTGGCGAGATTCACCCAAAATCCTTCACTTGCTGCCTAATGGAACTACCGAGTGGTTTGATAAACCTTTCGCTTGCGGAGTTGGAGCACCTTTCGCATATGCGCTATTACAAAAATATCAAGGCTACCAGTATGATGTAGAGAGGGCAACTCTTTTAGCCTACAAAGTGTTGGAAGAATCAATAGAAACTGGTTCTTATGGTTTAGGGTATCCAATCGATATTTGGTATATTAATAATGACGGAATTAAAAATCTATCAGATGAGGACAGATGAGGAATTGGCACGACTTTATGATGCTTCCAGACTGCTTAGAGAGGCGGAAATAAAATTACTTATGGAGGGTCCTGAATGAGACCAACGGAGATTTTGCGTCCTGAACAAAGACAGCCAAGCAAGGCTTATCTCGTTAATGCCCTCCGCCAAGCAGTCTACGACTGGCGATTGCAAGGCTATCCCGGCACCACTGAAACCTCTAAACGCCTCCTCCAATTCTGGTTCCAAGAAGACCATATCGTGGATAATCAGCCATTTGAATTCTGGTTCTGCCAAAGAGAAGCAATTGAAACCCTCATCTATCTCTATGAAGTTATGAAAAAGAGAACCTTCTTTGATTAGAGAATTCGGAACGGGAACAATCCCCTACGACCCAACCTATGATAAATACCCCCTCTATGCCTTTAAGATGGCTACCGGCTCGGGAAAAACCTTCGTTATGGCTTTCGCAATCGTTTGGTCTTTCTTCAATCATAAATTTGAGAATCCCGAAGATTATACCTCTAAATTCCTCCTCATCGCCGGCGAGAAGAATGTAATCTACGATAGGCTTTGCCGAGACTTCCGAGAGGGAAAAATCTTCAAGGAATTCCCGTTCATCCCACCGGAATGGCAGGAGGAATTCGACCTCAAAGTCATACTCAAAGAAGACCCAATCCACATCATTCCCGATAGCGTCCTCTTCTTAACGAATATTCAGCAATTGGAGGAAAGGAAGGGCAAAAAGAAAGAAGTTGAAGAATTAGTAAATAAAGTTATGGAGATTCCCGAGGTCTACAACATCAGCGACATCTATCAGGAAAACAGAATCAGGGAAGTCCTAACCTCCTGCCCCAATATAATGCTCTTGAAAGACGAGGCTCACCACATCTATAGCTTGGAGAAAGAATGGAAGAAACTCCTCCTCAACCTCCACAACGATTTGATTTCCCGCTTCGGCAAGGGAATAAATATGGAGCTTGACTTCTCCGCAACGCCGAGAACGGAAACGGGAGCGCTCTTCCCTTGGATTATCGTTGATTTCACCCTCAAGGAAGCGATAGAGATGAATATCGTTAAATTGCCGATAAAGGGAATAGTTAAGAAGGCAAGGGAAGTTGCTTCCTCAAGGGCTGTGGAGAGATATAGGGCTTGGATTGACGCCGGGATAAGAAGATGGCGCGCCTATAAGAGAAATCTCAAAAAGTTATCCGTCAAACCCGTCCTCTTCATCCAATGCCCTGATAATGAAGAAGCCGACGAGGTTTACACCTATGTTAACTCTATCCCCGACTTAACAAATAAAGTTCTCCTCATCCACACCGATAGCACGGGGGAAATCAAGAAATCCGACATCCCAAAAGCGAGGGAATTCGCCAAGACGATAGATGACCCCGACCCAGAGAAAAATCCCTATGAAGTGATTATCAGCACGATGATGTTGAACGAGGGGTGGGATGTGAGAAATGTGAATGTAATCGTTGGCTTACGCTCCTATACCTCTCAAAGGAAGGTTCTTCCCGAGCAAGTGATAGGCAGGGGACTGAGGAAAATGTTTCCCGAAGAACCTGCTATCCCGGAGAAATCAATTAATACATTGGAAGTTATCGGACCTCCTGCGCTAATAGATATCATCTCAAATCTTGAGAGAGAAGAGGGCATAACCCTGAGAACCGTTGATGTTGATAGCGAGTTGAAGACCGTTTCCATTTTCGTTGAGGAAAACAAGCTTGATAAGGATATCTCCTTGCCCATTCTCAATCCGAGAATCCGCATTAGAGAACCTTCCCTCAGCGAGTTGGATATTGAGAAATTGCCCTCTTTAGGGCTCCCCTTGGAAAACAAGGTCCTCAAGACCGAATATATCGGCGTTGATATGTTAAGGGGAATGGAAGTTATTAGGAGGGTATGGAATCTGCCAGTGCCAAAGGACCCGAGAAGCGTGATAGGTTATTACACCCAGCTAATCCTAAAAGAGTTGAGGATTCCCGGCGCCTTCGCGACATTTTATCCTCTCGTGAAAAAATATGTCGTTGAGAAGCTCTTCAATGAGATATTAGACCTTGATGAAGACCCAAGAGCCCTTTACAATTTGAGTTCTCCCGAAGTTCAAGAGCGTTTAGTGAAGCTTTTCGTGAGCGCCTTTAGGGATTTGACTTTCGTTGAGAGAGAACCCACGCAGGTTGATTATGTAAAGCTCTCAGATATAAAGCCATTTGTTTGGGGAAAGGAGATTTATCAAGCGAAGAAATGTATTTTCAATTATGTTCCCTGCGATAACGCCCTTGAGGTGGCATTCGCTAAATTCTTGGACGAGGCGGAGGATGTTGACGCTTTCTCTAAAATCGTATCAAAGATGAGGATAGGATTCTATATGGAGTATAGGGATAGCGATGGCAATTTGCGCTATTATTTTCCCGATTTCGTGGTTGTGTCGGGAGATAGACGCTTCATAATTGAGACGAAAGGGCGAGAAGATGTTGATGTGAGATATAAGGACGAAAGAGCAAGGATATGGTGTAAGGATGTAAGGGAACTAACGGGCGAGAAATGGGAATTCCTGAGGGTTGATGAGGATGATTTCAGAAGATATCAATTTGAAAGCTTAAAGGAACTCCTTTCAACGATTAGTTTACCAAGGTGAGAAAGGGTGATGATGAATGTTGGAAAGCTTTGAATATAAAGGAATATTTTGGCTTCCCAGAAATCCAGAAGAATTGAAAGCTGGAACTCTGAAATACACCCCGGAAGAAGGACCACTTCTGGAATTGGAAGGCGAGCCATTTACAGAGCAATTAGAAATCCTGTTCAAAGTATTCTATGAACCAATTATCCTGGGCATCACCAGTGATGGGAAACCTGTCACATTGGAAGATTGCATTTGGTATGTACCCCATTTTAGTCTATCACCAGGGTACCCCCTTTACTGGTCTACAAAAATTCAGCCGAGGAACGTATATTTGGGCGAACACTTTCAATGTAGAGATAAGATAAAATTTAAAAGTATTTCCGCTCGTTATTTTTACTTGGACGAATGGTTTGCTTCAGGGGTGGTAACAGCCAAGGTTGAGAAAGACAAAGTGACCGTGACAAGCCCTCTTTCTTTACCGCTAACCCTGCTTTATTCAAACGATAAATTAAAAATTTATTTGCAAAGTAACGTGCAATTTGGTTTTACACATTTCCATCCTTTCCAACCCAGGGGTGTAAAGATAGAGGAAACAAGTTGGCTGAGATTTGAACTAAATGAATCACGAAATTTAAGAGATTTCTTATCATTTATTCTAAATATCAGAGATTTTCTAACATTTGTTATGAATAACCCTGCCAATCTTGTTGCTATGAGGGGTGAGACAGAAAACAATAAGAAAGTAGACATCATTGCCGACATCCCGTTCTTCCCTACAAAGCTCCCAAGGTCAACTCCCCAGGATATACTTTTCTCTTACGAGGATGTCGCCGATAGATTCCACGATATCCTTGCCAACTGGTTAGGTAAGACCGAGTTATTACAGCCTGTGTATTTCCTTTACACTCAAATCCTCTACAATCAGGCAAATGACCCTCATCAGCAGCTATTAAGCTTAACAGGCGCACTAGAAGCTTTACACCTGCGGAGCGGAAATTTTGCACATAAACAAAAATATACATCTTGTGATAAATATGAGAAAATCTGCGAAGAATTAATGAACGCAATTCCCGAAGATACAGAAGCAGATTTAAGAAATAAAATATCAGAGATGTTAAAATATGGCAATGAAAAATCCTTAAGAAAACGACTCGAGGACATCATTGAATATAATAAAGATATACTCGGTTGGTGTTCAAAAGAGACCGACATATTTCTACAAAAAGTGATAGTCACAAGGAATTATTACACTCATTTTGATAAAAATTTGGAACATCAAGCATGCAAAGGTTCGGAACTCGGGGGGTTAATCCAAAAGTTAAGACTATTGCTCAAACTCTGCTTATTACGCGAATCAGGTTTCACCATTGAGGATATAACGCATATGCCTTCCATTCAAGATGAAATGAAATTCCTAACTGGGCAAAACGAAATCCTTTGGGAATAAAATCAATAATCGTATTCCGTGAGGAAATCTATGTCTT
>Ga0209225_1004235_pt1 | contig 11412 bp, 6 predicted proteins | sample WasSprMetagenome_FD_184732 | JGI IMG/M metagenome (GOLD analysis project Ga0209225, IMG submission 184732) | Sulfidic aquatic microbial communities from Washburn Spring, Yellowstone National Park, USA - WS (SPAdes) (version 3) | ecosystem: Environmental > Aquatic > Thermal springs > Hot (42-90C)...
GTCCTTAAAAATTCAACTTCCTAAACCCCCGACAAATCTTAATTTCTACCGAGATATCGCCGTTTTAGCTATGCCGGATTATTCAAATCAAGCTGTTATCCCGAATTGGGAGGGGAAGGCATCTTTCACATTTTACCCCCAACCCTTCATCTTACCAACTCGCTTTCCCGAAACTGGTCAACCGGTTCCCTTGAGCAAGGTCATAGACCTCAGCTCTAAGATGAATTCCGATGGAGAACTGGATTGGGATGTTCCGGAGGGGAAATGGAGGATAATTCGCTTTGGATATACTCCCACGGGAGCGCAAAACGCTCCATCACCAGCCTCGGGGCGGGGATTGGAGTGCGACAAGCTTAGTAGGGAGGCTGTGGAGTTTCATTTCAATTCCTTTATCAGGAAGCTGATAGAAGATGTTGGACCCCTTGCAGGAAAGAGTTTTGTAGCCACGCATATAGATAGCTGGGAGGTAGGGGAGCAGAATTGGACGCCGAGGATGAGGGAGGAATTTCTGAGGAGGCGTGGTTATGACCTTCTGCCATATTTACCCGCTCTTATTGGATTGGTTGTTGAAAGCAGGGAAGTTTCCGAGAGATTTCTCTGGGACTTTCGTAGAACTATCTCCGAGATGTTGCTTGAGAATTATGCTGGTGGAATGCGAGAGCTGGCGAACAGATATGGGCTTCGCCTCACCATAGAAGGATATACAACCTCTCTAACGGACGAATTCGCCTATGGTGGTCAGGCGGATGAGCCGATGGGAGAATTTTGGTCTTGGGGAAAATATGGTGCGAGTTCAACCTGCACGGAGATGGCATCCGCTGGTCACACTCACGGGAAAAGGGTGATAGGAGCTGAGGCTTTCACGGCGGATGCTGGTGAGAGATGGCTTGGCTATCCGGGAAACATCAAGGATTTAGCGGATTGGGCTTTTTGCGAGGGGATAAATAGGTTCGTAGTTCACAGATACGCTCTCCAACCTTGGCTTGATGTCAAACCGGGAATGAGTATGGGTCCTTGGGGATTACATTATGAAAGAACCCAGACTTGGTGGGAGCAATCAAGGGCTTGGCACGATTACCTCGCCCGTTGTCAATACCTTCTTCAGCAAGGGCATTTCGTTGCGGATATCTGCCTTTTCGTTCCCGAGGGAGCTCCGCAATCTCTCGGCGGTCAATCCATACTTCCTAAACTTACCTCACCGGGAAGACCATTCGAACGCCCTGGTTACAACTTCGATTTCTGCTCATCTGATGTGATTTACAAGATGAAAGTGAAGGATGGCAAGATTTACCTTCCCGATGGGATGAGCTACAAGGTTCTCGTTCTTCCTCGTTATCCAAGGATGACGCCGCAACTCCTGAGGAAAATAGGGGAATTGGCAAAAGAAGGGGCAACCGTTATAGGAGCACCGCCTTTGAGCTCGCCAAGCCTTGAGGATTATCCGAGATGCGATGAAGAGATTTCTCGGCTGAGCAAGGAAATTTGGGGTAGTGCTATCGCTCCCCGAAAATTGACTACGAGGAAATATGGGAAGGGCAAGATAATTTGGGGTGGATATTTCTCGCTGGGTGATAGAAAAGGATTATTTCCCTTGATAGAGATGGCGAAATGGATTTGGTATCCGGAAGGGAATCCCCTGCAATCTGTTCCTCAAAATATAACTCGTCTATTCCGGAAGAGCTTTGAAGTCGAGAGCAAGCCAGTGGAATCAGCGAGATTGACGATTACAGCGGATAACGATTTCAAGTGTTTTATAAACGGGAAATTGGTTGGTCAGGGAGACAAGTGGGAAGAGATTTACGATTTTGATGTTAAAGGTTTCCTTAAACAAGGGAAGAACGAAATCCTCGTATCCGCTCACAACGGTGGCGATATACCCAATCCTGCGGGATTGATATGCGCTCTTTTTATTCAATATAAAGACGGAGATGTTGAATATATAGTTTCTGATAGGAGTTGGGAATCCGCGATAGTTGATGTATGGGTTCCCGCAATGGAGTTGGGACCCTATGGCATTGGTCCTTGGGGTAATATCGGTTATTTACCCCTTTACTATGATATAGAAGAAATTTGTCAACTTTTAAATAATATGGGGATACCGCCCGATTTCTCCTATGAGCCAAGAAAAGCACCGGGAAGCATTCGCTATATTCATAGAAGCCTGCCAGATGCGGAAATTTATTTTGTGGCGAATCAAGAATCTCAAGAGGCTCGGATAAATTGTTTCTTCCGAGTCAAGGGAAGATTGCCAGAGATTTGGCTGCCGGAGAGCGGGAAGATTATGCGGCCGGAAAAATTCAAAGAAACAAAAGAGGGAACTATAGTTTCCCTTTATCTCAAGCCATTAGAATCGGTTTTCGTCGTTTTCCCCAAAACGAGGTCAAGTTCAAGGTGGATGGCGCTTGAGGTCAAAAGGAAGCCGGCGAGGGAAAGGGAGATAAAGATAGAAGGGGAATGGGAAGTCAGTTTTCCAAAGGGATGGGGAGCACCAGAGAAAGTGGTATTTCCGAATTTGATATCCTGGCATCAACATAGCGATGAGGGGATAAAATACTTCTCAGGCACGGCGGTTTATAAAAAGGTGTTTTCCCTTCCTAAAAATCTTTACAGAAGAGATAAAAGATTCATCTTGAGTTTAGGGGATGTAGAAGTGATGGCAGAGGTTATGTTGAACGGGAAATATTTGGGGACTCTTTGGAGAGCGCCTTATGAGGTAGATGTTACGGAGGCAATTAGACCGGGCAAAAACGAGCTTTTGTTGAGGGTTACGAATCTTTGGGTTAATAGGATGATCGGGGATGAATTTCTCCCCGAGGATTCGGAGCGTTATCCCAATGGAACGCTCATCCGCTGGCCAGATTGGTTATTGGAAGGGAAGAAAAGCCCTACTGGGCGGTTCACCTTCACGACTTGGAGGCTGTGGACTAAGAAAGACCCCCTTCAACCCTCCGGTCTATTAGGTCCCGTTAAGCTCTCTATTTGCCATTGATTTCGCCGTTGGAATTTGTTTTAATGACATAGAAGTCAGCGTTGCCGAGCGATAATTTATAAAAGGGGTTTGAATTGGCGTCTCTCCAGCCTGCTATTATCAGCCCGCCATCGGAGGTGGGGATGATTGCATAGGGGTCATCATTCAGCGGTCCACCCCACCATTTGCTCCATAGAAAGTTGCCTTTTGAATCCAATTTAAGCAACCACCAATTATCATAATCCATTTGTTTCGTCTGTAAGCTTTGTGAATAGGCGCATAAGTAGTAGCCACCGTCAAGGCTTTGGAAAATATCAAAACCGCCATCGTATCTACCATAGGAACCGAAGGTCCTTTCCCATTCTACCTCGGCTTCTTTATTCAATTTAACCACCCAAATATCCTCGCTGGGAAACCTTTCTTTCTTGCTCGTCGCCCCTACTAATATCGCTCCTCCATCCAAGGTGGGGGCGAGACGAATAAACTTGTTCTTTTTGACCTCTTTAAAGATCTTCGTCTTAAGGATATTCCCTTCCGCATCTATCACAATATAAGTGGAAAAGCCCTGCTGAAACATCCCACCGCAATTAGCAGTACAGGAGACAGCGGTTATGAGATATTTATTATTTTGGAACGGGATGATGTCGGTTCCCATATCCTGTCCGCCGAAATCATAAGTCTTCCTCCATAAGACTTCTCCGTTTGACTTTAATTTTAATAGAAGGACATCCTTTCCACCTTTTTGAGAGCCAAAGGATTTAGTATCCCCTAAAATCATATAGCTTCCGTCTTTGTTTTGGATTATTCTATGTCCGTTATCCTCGCTTTTCCCTCCGAAGGTTTTCTCCTTGAGTAAATTCCCCTCTTTATCCAATATCAAAAACTTGCTTATCAAAAGGGGATTCGCTCTTGGTTCCCGTGAAAACGAGCTCTTTATTCTTGTTTAAAATAACACAATTGAGGAAATCCTGCCATTTTCCACCCAATTCTTTTGTCCAAAATGATTTCTCCTTTATTGTCTATCTTTATAACCCAGCCATTGATATCAAAGAGATTTTTGCCAATCATGATACCACAGATAACGAAACTCCCATCGTCAGTTTCAACTATATCCCAGGCAAATTCAGCTCGCTCTGCTGTCCCATATCGGCGTTCCCAAGTTGAAATGTTTTTACTCTGGTCAGAGAAAAGGAAATAAGAAGAAATTATGAGAATTGCTATCTTTATCGTTTTCATTTATTTAGGTGCTGGGTATCGACATCCTGCTTGAAGGGAATTCGCGGGGCTATCTTGTTGAAAGCAAAAATCGTTTGCCTCTGGGTTCAAGAACTTGGGGTCCCCAAAGATGCTATGCGAATCAAAACCGGTTTTCTTCTGCCAAAGTTGGATATCTCCCATTTCTTCCGATTTGGGACGCCAGGGGACGCCATAAAGAAAAAGTTTTTCCTTTCCTTGGGCGAAATAAAGATTGTAATCTACAATCATTCCAACCTTTAATGGGTCGTAAACGAGTTGGGGATTATCTTTTACCCACTTCTCATAGGCTGATTCCTCTTTGAATTTTTCCTTCTCCGCGGGATGCCAACCGAAAAAGGGATTATCATACCATAGAGCAAGCTGATATCCTCTATTCCTCGCCATAACATTCCTTAAAATAATATGTCCCTCATTATGAAATGCAATCTCTCCGTCTTCAGTCTGCAAATTGCGAGGTCCCTGCTCCCTAAATGCTATCCCATCTTTGTTGTCACAGAATGTATTGCGAGCGACGATGCAATTAATACTCTCAGCAATCGTCAAGCCGGCTATCCCCCAATCTGGCCATTCAACCTTGCCCACAGCTCCCACTCCATTTCGGATAAATAAATTATCAAGCACTGTTATATTTCTGCTTATCTCTATAAACAATCCCTGATTTTCGTTCTCCTCAAACAGGCAGTTTTTCACAACAACATCCCTGACATCTATATCAAACCACAAACCTGGACCGCCATTCCTTCTGAAAACACATCTTGTAAAGATTCCGTTTTTCGCTTGGGCTAATTTGAATCCACCCGCATCCCAACCCCTATTTATCGGCTTCCAACAGTTTCCTTCCCAAACACAATCCTCATTGAGGAAATTCTCCCCAACTGCACCTCCTCCCGTGTGCCCGCACCTCCTGATGATACATCTTCTCATTGCTCCGTTCACCGCAACACCGCCTCCCGCCATATCTTCAATTATACAATCCTCAAGGACATTACCTCTTCCCAGTAGCCAAACGGCAGCCCTTTGGGGGAATGTGGCTGCATAGCGAAATACGAATCCACGCACTTGAACGAATTGGACTCCCTGAGGGTTCTCCCAAGGGCTAAGACCGAAAAGCTCTCCTCTTGTGGCGCATTCCACCTGATGGAGATTGGGCTCGGAGCCATCGGCAAGCCAGAGGTAGAGGATTTGGTTTTTGGTATCGGCGCAGAACATCCCGCCAAATGGTCCTCCCAAGTTGGGAAGCGGTGGTTGAAGAACAGGTGAAGGTTTATTTTCTTTAAGGGCGGAGCTGTGAAGATGCCAGGCTTTTCGCAAATCATCAAGTGTCAAAGCGGGAAGGCAAAGCTTCCCATCTACTACGACCAATTCCGCCCTTCCCCAGAGCTTATGCTGTTCGTCATCAGGGTGATGTTCAACGAGTGAGCCATCGGGACGAACATCGATGATGAAACGATATGTCCATTTGATGGAATAAATTGGTTCCTCTCCTTCCACTTTTCGCCAATCTTTGAATACATCTGCCCCGCTTATGATGACGGAATGAGGAGGGTCAGCGAGGAAAGTTATGGGAGCACCAGGCTTTCCGCTTCTTTTAAGTTTAATATGTTCCCTATAAATTCCCGGTTTTACTACGACTATATCCCCTGGTTCAACTATTTGCCCTGCTTTATCAATTGTTTTGAAGGGAAGCTGAGAAGTGCCGGGATTGCCATTGGATGCATTGGGATTTTGGCAATCAACGAAATAGACCGCCCCCATAGAGAGGTTAGCTAAAAGGAAAATTAGGAGGATAAGTAAATTAGCTTTCCTCACCATAGATTTTAACCTCTAACTCGGGGTATTTTGCATCATCCCATATTATCTGTGTTATGTCCCTTAGTTCCTCGTAAGGTTTCTCTAGCTCTGTATGAACGGGAATGAGATATTTCGGTCGTATTCTGTCAACGATATCAAGTAAATCCTCTCTTGTCGCATGCCCTGAGCAGTGGTATCCGGGGTAGAAATTCAGCTTTTTATTTTCTTCGTCAATTGAGAATCCGACGGGCGTAAGTTTGAGGAAGTCCAACCATCTTTTAAGGCGGAAGAAGTCAAAGTACTGTTCTTCTTCAAATGCTTCACTTGAGGAGTAGATGTAGATTCCTCCGGTGCAGGTGATATCCGTTAGATGATTGATATCAAAGAAGCTAAAGCAGAGGATGTAATCTCCTGGATTCCGATTTATGTCGCTGTATTTAACAAATTTTTCCTTGCTATATCTTTCCCTTAGTTTCTTCTCCCAATTGTCTTTTGAATCTTTGACTTTCTCAAAAATAGCCAAATGTTCATCTTGCGAGTGATTTTGTCCTTCCACGCTATCAATTACTTCAAGAAGATAGATATCGTTAGGAAGAACACAGAGCTTGCGGTTTGTCTCCCTTGCGATATGCAGGAAAGAGATGAGACGCTCAATATTTCTTGGAGCGAAATCGGCTATGACCAATTTGCCTTGAGCCTTATTAACTTCCTCAAGGCATTTGCTGCAAACATCTTCTTCGGTTATCTGCTTTATTTTCTCTTTGGAATTGGATTTCTTCTCTTCCAGATGAGTTCCCTCTATTATGAGGGCAAGGGGTTGGAGGGAGCTGACCTCTTCTATGAACTTATCCGTTAAATCTCCTTTTCGTCCATGAAGACGGAGGTCTCCTGTGTAGACAATCCAGCCGTAATCGGTTAGGAAGGCGAAAGCGGTGGCGCCTGGGATTGAATGGTCTACAGGGAAATAACGAAACTCAATATCGTTAATTTTATTCTCTTCCACGAGCGACAAGGGACGCATCTCAAAGCGATGTTTTTCTGCATAGGGAGACCTTAGCCAAAACTCATCCACAGCATCGTTTTTCTCACCAAGGATGAAAACCTGTTTTCCGATTTTCCAATTCTTTTCTGACTGCAATATCCCATTTTCCTCCCCTGGCTTTCTTCTTGCAAAATATACCATTTCATCAAATAAACTTGAACCAGCCGTATCCTGCATAGCCTTCATTATCGTTGCGGTTAAGGGTGAGCAATAGATGGGTATATCCTCCCGCAAAAGTCCTATATGTTGGCAGTGGTCTTTGTGAGCGTGGGTTAGGAAAACTGCATCAACTGGAAGCTCTATATTTAAAAAGGAATCTTTATCAAAGTCGTTTGGGAAAACATCGTCCCTGTAAAATCCCTTTAGTGGTGGGAGAATTCCCAAGACGAGGAAGTCATTAATCCCTCTGGGGGAACGAGGACCAAGAAATTCCGCATAGAACTCACCCCATCTCTTGTAATTCATCCCGAAATCCAAGAGAATCCCCACACCCTGCGTTTGTAGATGTATCTTTGAACCCCCTATTGACCGCGCCCCATCGAGGATTGTTATCTTTGGCATAGCTTTCCCTCCTTTCAATCAAGTTTCTTATATGTTAAAAGAGGAGGGAATAATTTGTCAATATCTGGGTTGCTTTCTATTCAAGTTCCCAGACCGGCTCGTAGAGGGCGAGGATATTCTCGGTTGGGGTATCGGGTTGGAGTGTGTGGCAGGGAGCGACTATCAAACCTCCATCTTTCCCCACCTCTTCTATCAACCTCTTAACATAATCCCTAACCTCTTCTGGTTTTCCCCTTGGGAGAAGCTCTTGTTCATCAACTCCGCCGTGAAGCGTTATGTATTTGCCAAATTCCCTTTTCAATTCAAATGGGTCCATTCCTTTCGCTTTGGGCTGAACGGGATTGAGGACATCTATGCCTATATCTATCAAGTCGGGGATGATTGCCCTCACGCTCCCACAGGAATGATATTGGACTTTAACCCCATATTTTTTGCAGACTTCCACTTGTTTTCTCAAGCGAGGCTTGATATATTTTCGCCAAAGTTCGGGATTTATAAGAAGCGAATTTTGTCCTCCAACATCATCGTTTATCTCAAACATAGTGAGCAGACCATCAGCTGAGGATAATACCCTTTCCATCCGTTCCAATAGATAATCCAACACCCTATCCATAACCGCGCAGGCGAAGGAGGGATTTAAAAGAAGGTCGCTGAGGAAATTATCCATCCCCCTTAGGAACCAGCTTATCTCAAAAAATCCCCTGCTATGACCGATTGTCGCGTGATCTGAATTAGCTACGCATTGAGATTTTATTGTGGAATAATCCCACAAATCTGGTGATGGCCAATAGTGATAATTCTCCAAATCCTCAAGATTACAGGCATCTCTCAAGGGATTACGAACCAAATCCACATATCTTCCTGTTCCGTATTCCACGAGGCGGAAATCCACGCCCCAGATATCCCTATAATATCCCTCGGGTGTTATCTCAATAGTGGGGTCAGCATAGGCGATGGGGCTTGCTTGTTTTTTAGGGAAAGGACCTACCCAGACGATATCCCCACCGAATTTCTCCCTCATCCCGGCATCGTCCAGCTTGAGCTCCCTTTTAAGCCGCTCATAAAGCTCCGGCATAGCGGAAAATGTGAAAGGAGGGCGCCCCTTCGTTAGACGATGCTCAATTGCGGATAATACTCTTTCCTTTGATGTCATTAATAAAGGGCATCAGCCCCTTGCTTTACGCATCTCCTCTTCCCAATCTTTGATTATTTCCTCTATCCTATCCAAATCCTTCTGGGAGAGTTTCACATCTGCTGATTGCAAATTCTCCTTCGCTTGCTTTGGATTCCTTGCTCCTACGAGGGCGGTTGTAACACCATCCTGATGGATGACCCAGGCTACTGCCAAGGCGCCCAAAGTGCATCCCTTCTCGTCCGCTATCTTCTTCAATTTTAAGAGGCATCGTTTAGTTGGCTCAAATGCCTCGGGAGCGAGGGTAGGGTGATTTCTTCGCAAGTCATCGGGAGGTTCCACGCCATCAAGATGGAATTTGCCGGTCAGGATTCCTCTCTCCATTGGGCTGTATGCGAGGATGCCGATGTTATTTTTCCTGCAGTAGGGAAGAATTTCCTTTTCTATACCTCTATTGAAGAGGCTATAGGGAGGTTGAAGTGAAACTATCTTCGCATATTTCCTTGCTTCTTCCATCTGCTCAATATTATAGTTGCTAACGCCTATATAGCGTATTTTCCCCGCCTGCCTTATCTCCTCCAATGTTTCAAATGTCTCCTTGATGGGAGTATTGGGGTCAGGCCAATGAACCTGATATAAATCTATAAAATCGACTCCGAGCCTTTCCAGGCTCGCATCTATTTCTTTTAAGAGGCTTTCCCTCTTCAAATTATTAAAGATATTTCCTTTCTCATCCCAGGCGAGCCCGCATTTAGTAGCTATTATAACTTTCTCCCTAATTCCCTTAATTGCCTTGCCAACGATCCTTTCCGCTCTTCCGTAGCCATAAGCGGGTGCCGTGTCAATGAGATTTATACCACCTTCAATTGATACCTTTATCGCCTCTATTGATTGTTCGTCTTCCGGTTCCGCCCACCATACTCCACCCATAACCCATGTCCCCAAGCCGATAACGGAAACCTCCAAATCGGAATCTCCTAATCTTCTATAAAGCATTTAGTTTACCTCCTTTTCATTAATCACTATTAATCGCTCGCACGATTTCCTCCGCGAGCGTGGGATAACGCTCAATATACTCTCTGCGTTCTCTCTTCAAGGTATTGACGAAATTCTCCATCTGCTCGGCTGTATAGTAGCGTCTCGGGTCGAATTCGCTTATATCCATACCCTCAACCTCAACGGGAACATAATAGCCGAAATAAGGCTCTCTTTCCCATCTAATCGTTCCACGGAAGATAGCCCTCGTTATAGTGGCTGTATCCTCAATCGTTATATCCCTTCCCTCCTGCACAATTATTTTTCTTCCCTCCTCATCCTCGGCAAGTAGCTGACCTATTCTTCCCGTGTTAATGAGATAGCACTCGACTTTATCCTCATAATCTTTTATGAACTGATAAAAGAGATTTCCTTCCTCCGCCTCGTCGCCCACGATGAAGGGATTCGTCCCCAATACCCTTATGGACTCGCCCGCCCTGCGGGGGTCGCCCGCGGTTGTCTCTATGCTTTCCCCTAAAACGAAGGCTGCTGCTCCTTGCTCGGGCGTTAATTTGGCTGCGATTGGGATAACCGTGTTTCTGCGAGTAATGATGAAGAGGATGAGTTTATCAAGTTCATCAATTGGAGGGAGGTCGATGTCATCGCTCACCCTGGGTTTGAGGTCATCTCTCGGGAGGACGACTCTTCCATTGCTCGTTAAAATGTGATTGCTGAAATCAACCCTCCCATCCCAGCTCACGAAGACATTCTCCATAGCGGAATTTCTGCTCTTCATTGCCTCTTTCAAGAAAGCTTGGGCTGGTTCATCAAGGTTCTCCGTCTTGAGGAAGAAGGCATTTTCCGTTCCCAAAATTGGTCCCTGCTTTTGTAGAGGGAGCATAACGAAGTCATCCTGCACTATTAGGGTTTTCTCTCCTTCCTCGTTTAAGCCATGGTCGTGGCAGGTATGAATCGTCTTTCCCGTTCCGCTTAAACCGAAGGGGAGCATCCCATATAGCCTGAGCTTTCCATCTACTCTCGACCTCGCCCAAACGAGTTTTGAACCCGCGTGGACGCCAAGCCATCCCCTCTGCTTCGCGAACCACATCGCCATCCGGAGGAACCCCTTCTTGACCTCGCCGAAATAATCCGTTCCCAAAACGATGGTCAACCCTTCCTCGGGGAAGACGAGAATCTGTCTATCTTTCTCTTGCCACTCGGGGATGTTAATCATCGTTAAGGTTGTGTCACTTTTATAGCGAGGGTCGGGGTCGAAAAGCAGGATATCAAGCATATAAGCCAATCTTATATTGCTTCCCCTTTGGGTGGAGACATAAAGTTTGCAGGTAGGTGTGTAATAGGAATTGGCAGCCATCCTTTTAGTAATAGAAACCATCGGAGTGCCTGCCTCAATATATTTCTTCACCAATTCCAATGTTCTCGGGAGTTCCCTGATGATTCGTTTCTGGTCTGGGTTGGGATTTTTTGTTTGCACTTTGTCGCTTCCTATGCAGACAGTGAGGCGAGCGCTTCTGTTGCGAACATCCGTCATAAAGCGAACTCCGAAAGGAGTCTCGTGTCCCGCCGCTCTCGCTTTTTGCTTCAACGGTTCGCCGGAAAGAGGCTGAACATTTGGCAAGTCGTCGAGCCGCTTAAGGAATTCCATAAATTCCGCTAATTCCAAGG
>Ga0209225_1004237_pt1 | contig 11407 bp, 7 predicted proteins | sample WasSprMetagenome_FD_184732 | JGI IMG/M metagenome (GOLD analysis project Ga0209225, IMG submission 184732) | Sulfidic aquatic microbial communities from Washburn Spring, Yellowstone National Park, USA - WS (SPAdes) (version 3) | ecosystem: Environmental > Aquatic > Thermal springs > Hot (42-90C)...
GTTCGAAACTTCGAGAGATCTTTTTACGCTAAAACTCTTGTCGAGTCTCCAAGGTTTTTCCCAGCAGAGCTTGTGAAAAGGGTTGGGGGTTTTGAGGAAGGTTTAATTTTTTACGAGGAGGCCACATTACCCTATAAAATTCAGAAATTGGGATACGTCTTCGAAAGAGCTGAGTCGGAGATTTTCCACCACGAGGAGGATTTTACGCTCTTAGTTTGGCTTAGAAAAAAGTTCAATTACGGGAGGACCCTTAAAGAGTATGAGCGAAAATATTGGGAATATTCGAGAACTCAAAGAAGCGTGTGGATGAGAACTAAACTTTTTTTGGCAAACTGGAGAAAATTTTGGAGAGAGCCAAAACTGGCTTTCGGTGTTATCCTGCTCAAAAGCCTTGAATATTCCTCTGTTGTATCTGGCATGCTTTATTCTAAGGTCGCTTAAGACAAGTCTATAATTTTGAGATTGGAATGGAGAATGTTGCCTATTTTCTTTAGGTTTTTTCTGCCAAAAAATACTATTAATGAGAAGGGGATTATTATCGATGGAATGGCGGATATTAATATAAGATTTTGCGTTTCATATTGTATTGTTATTGTGAGGTTTCCTGTTTCGTTTATTAGCCATCCGTTTGCGAAAGCGTTTACTTTGTAATGCTTTTCCTCTGGAACTGGTTTGCCATTAACATGTACTTGCCAGTGTTCGTCGTAGGTTTGTAGAAGAACTAGGAAAAAGGGTCCTCTGGAATTTACGTGCGCCTCATAACTTGTTGGGGAAAGCTCTTCCCATGTAAAGTTTTCAGGGGAAACAAGTCCATAAATTTCACTGTTTTTTATCTTTGTGGAATTTATGAGAGCTGAGTTTTGAAGTTTTTCCCATTCTGTTTCGTCTATAATATTGTACATTTCGTCTAACGTATTATATTTAAGGATGTTGGTAGCTGTGTATAGCTTCTGTAATGCGTGAGTGTTATCGTATAAGTCGATTTCATTCCACTCTTTTATTAAGATGAAGTTTTTGCTCTGGTTTATATGTAGCTCGCTGACATCGTACGCCTTTCCAAGGATTAGGCACTTTTCAAGAATGAGGTGTTTTATGCCCAGAATGCCTAAAAATTTTGAAACTCCTTCTGTTTGAGCGTAAGCTTCTAATTCCCATATGCTTACCATGTTGAAGGCTGATGCTTTAGTGAAAGTTATGCGAAGCTTGGTGGTGGGAATTGGTTGTTGGAAAAAATATTCTGGTTGAAGACTTGTGTTATTTCTCACTTCTATTTGTTTTTCCCAGCAGGTTCCATTCCACGTTTCTATGACGTAATCGTTTGCAAAAGCGCTTTCAAATATGATCCTTATTTTAGATAATTCTTGAGTACTATTCCATGCAATTTCTATCCATTGCGGCATGCTTGGTGCAGACGCCCACCTAGTATTGTAATCTCTATCCATGGCTAAATTTGAACTAAGGGTTTCGTTTTGATTAGAACTTGCAGAGGCAGTTCCATACGGAGCTATATTTATATAACGTTTATTTAGCATAATTTCGTGAATTTTTTTAATTAAATCTAAGTTTTGAGATTGCACATATTCCGTTCCTAACCCGGATATTATCGGTTTCGAAAAAATTAATGGGTACGGATTTCCTGCATTTAAAGGAATTTTGCTTAAATTATAAGAAACATATATTTCTCTTAGAGGTATTAGAAGAGACCAATATTCGCTAGAAACTACGTTGTTGATCTCAACATATGAGTTTGGCAAATATGAACCTTTATAATCCGGGTTTAACCAGTTTTTTGAAACATCACCTGTAGTTAAAGGATAAGCTGTGAAAATTAGAAGTACGAGAATTAAACATAATGTGGTTACCTGCAGTAAGCTATTACTTAAATTGCGATGTATAAATGACACGGTCTTGCCCAATAAAACACCGTAAGAAATTATTAGAAGTATTGCCCATTGAGCAGATTCTCTTAAAACTATCATGAAGGGTAAGTAATACGTTAATGAAGAATATAACTCGGGTAAGGGTGCTGATATTAAAATCAAAGATAGTAACGCTATTCCACTGAAGTACGTAGTGAGTTTCTTAGAGTGGGGTAAGAGCACTGCTGCAAACGCTAAAATAGGTGGGATGTAAGATGACAGAACCAATAAAGAGTTATTAAAGTATGATTCTGCGTATGGAACATAGGGCTTACCCAACGCCCCTGAGTAAAATCCCCATTTAGCTATAAGCCTAAAAACATCGTAAAGTTTAAGAGACTTAATGACCCAGAGTGGCATCGATACATTTTGTAGGGTGGTTAGAAAATGTTTAATGCCAGCCGAGACGCTCACAAAAATCCATATGGATGCGGATAAAAAGGCTATACAAAATACTATTAAATATTTTAAGTGAGTGCATAATAATTTTGTATCAAGGGAAAATGATACAGAAGAAGTTTCATTTTTTCTATACTGGACCTTTATTCCGTTTTTTCCATAGATGTAAATAAGTGTAAGAGTCAAGATCAAAAAGCCAAATAACGTCGTGCGGTAATTTGGAAAAGTTCCGTAAGTTAAGATGAACAGAAGCCCTGCAACCGTTGCTAATACGTAAGATTCCTCTTTAATACACTTTATAAAGCAAACAATTGATGGTAAAATCATCATAATTGTATCGATAAATGGTATTGCTGTAGCATCTCTGTCCGTAATTAAGTAAATGTTTGATGTTAGGAAGATTGCGGCGACGAATGCTGCTATTTTGTCGCCTTCTGTGATTTGTTTGACGTAAATGTACATTAGAATTGATGAGAGTGAATACATTAGGAAGATGGTTATCATTTGTGCAAGGTACAGGCTTGCTCCGAGGGTTTGGATTATTGTTATTAGGAGGTAGTAGGGGTCGAGGATTCTTGGCTGGTATACTGATAGTAGCCCGAAGTCTGTTTCGTCCCATGTGTTGAAGGCTCTTTTTAGGAAGGCTTCCCTGTTTAATGGGGGTCTTGAATCGCCGCTGATTAGTATGTTTGGGTATTCAAACCAGTTAAGCACGCGAAGATTGAATAAGCAGAAAAAGAGGATTATCAGTAGCTCCGCCTTTTTCTCTTTCCATTTCAAATTCTGTTTCCTCGATTTTAATTTACTTAATTGCTCTATAAACATGTGCGTAGATTGTTTAAAAATATAAGCCTTGTATGCAGTTTCCGCTTTTAAGGTGCCGTCTGCGCCGCGAATCAACGTAAAAGTGTGCATGCGTGCGCGTATGGTTATGTGAACTTTAGAGCGTGATGGAAGCTTGAATGTTGTGTGGGGGCGCCCGAAGAAATTTTGGATTCGTGGTGCTGCTAAATTTGTTTAGTGGCATCTTCATGTTCTTCCTTTTTCTCCGTTGTTGTCTTTACGTTTGTGGCTGTTAATCCTAGGATTGTTAGGATTCCGCTGATTGTTATGATGGGTGCTCCCCAGCTTGGCTTTAAGCCTGATTGTATGAGTGTTGCTGCCGAGGTGAAGGCGAGGATGCTTGAAATAAGCGCTATTATTTGTGGTGTTCGCTTCATTTTTGTGTATAGGCTTGTTGCTACGGCTATCCATGCTAGGATTGTGGCTGTGTGGGCTGTTAGGCTTATGGTTGTTGGAATTAGCGTTTTTTGGGCTGTTAAGGTTGTTTGGAGGCTTAGAGGGAGGTACATTTGTGTTTCTGCAAGCTGGCTCCATGGGAGAAGTGTTGAGGCCAAACTTAACGTGGCGCCTGCTAGGATTGTGTAGAATGGCTTTTTCGGGAATGCCCCCTCAATTTTGACTTCGCTTGCTTGTGCTTGCCTGCTTTTCAATTTTCTCTTTTTGAGCGCCTCGCGTGTCTTGCAGATTGCTAAGACCGTTGGAGTAACGAATGTCGCTGCTATTAGGATCATGCTATACATGACGTTTTGTGGTTTAGGTGCTTGTGTTACCGATGATAATGATTGTATTATGATGTCGCCGTACTCTGGAATCCACTGTTCGTATATCAGTATTCCAGAGTTTATGTCGTAGATTAGTGTCAGGTTTCCATATTGCCATGCTCCCTTAAGGAGTGCATGTAGGGTTATGTTTAGGCTTTGAAATGTTCCAGCGTCAACTGTGAATTGTTGAGGTTGGGCTGTTGCGTTAGCTATTGTGGCGCTTGTCTCCATTTTTGTTATCCAGTTTAAGTTTCCCTGTAAGGTTTGGGTTATACACGTTTGCGGTAAGTAGATTAGGGCTTCCAGGTAATCAGCGTATATTGGAAATCCATCCTTATATTTTATTGTTATGTCCATTGTTGTTGTGCCTGTGGCACGCGCGACTATTGTGGTTTGGTTGGCTACAAGAATTTTGAATGTGGCGTCTCCGGTTTGTTTTCCCCCTGCTCTCTGACCTATTCTCGCCCACTTATAATATAGTGTTGCACCCTCCTCCATTAGGGGCTGGTCTGCTTGGGCTGGAAAAGTTGCGGAGAAAGCGAGAATTGTCAGCGTTAAAAGCGATGCTGACAGCGTGATGCCTTCCTTTTTCAACGTTTACACCTGCCACTGATGCACAGTAAAGTTGAGATATAAAAAGTTTGGAAAATATAAAGAAAAAGGGTGTTGTGGTTAACTGTCGAAGTCAACCTTCGCCGTGCTTTTTGTCGAAAGCTTCTCGTACCACCAAACGTTGCCCTGTCCGCCTGTTGGAAGCGATGGGATGGTGATCGACCCTGACCAGGTCACAGACTTGTCGAATCCAGGTGAAACTGCGAAGGCATTGCTGCCGAGCTCTGTTATTGTGCCTAAAGCTTTAACAACCGTGAAGCCTGATGGTTCCCTGTTTGCGGCTGTGTAGGTTATTTTGAGCACTAGGGCTACTGTGCCTTTGGGTATCCAAGCGTTGAATTGGCCAAGGTACTGTGAAGCCCATGCTGCTGCCCAGAACGTGTCACGTCCATCCCAACCGTATATGGCTAAGCCTCTTGTTCCGTTAATGTCTCTTGCAAGGGCTATTACTGCGTAGCCTTCCTTGTAGCCGAATGTTGACTTGCTTGAAGCCCATGTTGAGATTGGATAGTAGTCGAATGTTGCCAATGCGAAGTCGCTTGTCGGTGCGGAACCCGTCACTGTTCCGCCGTTGATTAAGGCGTATGCGCTTGTTCCTTCACGGCTTATTGCAAAGTAGAAATCATTAAAGTAGCGAGTTAAGCCGTTTGCCTTCATGCCACCGAGGGTTATTATGCCATTGGGACTCCAAGTCACATTGGAATATTTAAGCTTCGTCCAAGTTGTTCCATTAAATTTCCATCTTTCGGTCAACGGGTCTTTTGATGGATACCAGTAGTAATATTTACCAGTTGAGGAGTAGTTTGACCAGCCTCCCGCTATCGGCTGCGGTGGACTCTTAATTACGCCGTCATATACGCCGAAGGCGAATCCCTTCAATGTTGTGCGCTTGTAAATCATCGTGTCTGTGCCTGTGCCCTTGCCGCTGTTGCTGAACTGTTCATAATAGTTTCCACCCCACTCGTTCAACCCATACGGTATTGTCCCCTTCATGCCTATCACGGGCGCGATCCATGGAAAAGCTGTGTCGTTTCTATCGAACAGCATAAACGGCTCCCATAAGTACTTTTGAGGCATATCCGGTAACAGTCCTGCGCCTGCGCTGTCTGTTGTGGCTGCGCTTTGTCCAAGCCCAATCCACATGAATGGTTCATTATTTATTGTTGTTAGGTCTTCTGGGTTGAACACTTGGTTAAGCAGATATTCCACTTCGGTGTCAAGCTGAGTTGCGTTATATGGATATGGAGCACTTTCGTCCATTGCTGGATGCGGGTCTGCGTTAAAGTCCGTCATGCCTACGACTTCAACGAATCTTATTTCCCTATACGGATCTCTCTTCGCAAGCCAGTACAACATGTTCGGCCACTTAGCGTAGCTGTAGCGCCATTGAACTATAACCCATGGGGTGCTAGGCTCTCCGGGTGGGCTTGGCATATCGGGCTGCGCGAAGCCTGGAGGCAGAACCGTTGTGTCGACCACTGGTGGAACCATATCCGGCACAAGGTGGGAGTAAACGCTGTATTCTGTTGCATTAGGCCAGTAGCCTGCAAAGAATATGTAATTCTGACCTGCGTCAAAGGCTTGTAGCACGTCGTATTTGCTTTCTCCAGTTAGTGGGTGCTGGTAAACAGTATCGTTGTAGTTGTGGAAGTAGTGTATATAAGCCTCATTTCCAGGGTTAATGTTCCTTGCCAAGTCAAGTTCGTAGCGTTCCGAGAAGGCGAAGTCGACAATCGAATCCAAAACTTTAGGGTCAAGCAGTATCTTAACATCCCTGTAGACAATAGCGTATTTCGTGTCTTTGTTGAAGACCACTGTGAATGTTACTTTTGCAAAGTCCTCGTCGTATTTTCCATCATGAATGATCACGCTTGTTCTTCCAACGGCCAACCTTGCACTATCATAAAGCACTTGGATCCCGCTTGTCTTCAAGCTTCCCTCGGTGATTTCTGCCTTAGGGTCTGTTAGGTTGTAGGTTGAGTACCACGTGTAAACTTTCCTTCCTGCTTCAGCGGTGTTCATGTCACTATAGATGGCGTATGCTAACAGTCCCCTCGGCACACCAGCCCTTGAATAGTTAACGTATAACAGCCATCCCTGAATCCAGTATTTTGGATCAATAGCGGTTGAAGCCCATGACTCTGTATCAGACCATTCACTTGCATCGTAGCCGTAGGCTATGCCTGCGTTCTGCGGTGTTGCAAATTCGCCGTATTCCGTGAAGCCTATCCTCAAGCTTTTAGAAGCATTAAAGTACACATCGTCTGGATCATATGAATATAAGTTTGCCCATTGGTTTATTTTATAAGAGTATTGCCTGCTATCATAGTAGTCGTTTCCTGCTACTCCTTCAAAAATTACGTAGTCTGCTCCTCCAATTGACTGCCTAGACCTAAAGCTCATTGCAGGTGCTACTAAACTCAAAGAGATCACGGCTAAGGTTAAGAGTGCCAATGAAATTCTTTTAGAACGTTTTTCCATTTCCATTTCCACACCTCTTATGGTCTTTGTATAGTTTGTTTACCATCGATTTAAAAGGTTTTCCATTCCAAACACACTTAAACCTCCGTCTAGGAAGCCTTAAACCCGTAAACAGCCATCCTGCCAGCCCTGTAAACCATTGTGAAGGATGATGGCAAACATGCTTCACCATGCCAACCAAAGCCTGAAACCCACCAAACCAAATAAATCCTTCCATAACCCTCGCTGGCAAGCTTTAAAGCCAAACTTTCCGGATTAGCATACCCATAACATAAAATTTTAACCTTGCCCGTGTAAAGCAGAGCCCAACCATAAAAAGCGTCATGCACCATTAAAACGCCATCACAGCCAACATTATCATCAACCCACTTTAATACTCTAACAACATCCCCACAATCCCCTAAAGACACACTATTCTGCAGCATAGAAGACGGAAAATATTGAGGGGAAAAACTAAAATATGGAAAAGCCAGCTCAGCGGGCAAAAATACAAAACTGAAACTTAAAAAAGAAAGAAAAACAGCAAAAAACCCTCTAAAAAGCCTTCGATTAATTCTCCTAAACCCTTCAACAGCAAAAAATGCAAACGGAAAACTAAGCAGCAGAACCCACCTATAACCTAAAGGAGCAGAAGGCAAAAAGAAAGGCAAAATCAACCCAACAATACACCAAGCAACCCACACTTTAAACTCTAGCCTTCTAAACCTCCGAGCCCCCAAAAAGATTAGAGGCAAAATTGGAAGGTAACAGAAAAACAAAAAGCCAATGGTATGCACAGCCATATCAGCAACCGAAGAACACCCCATAAGATAAAGCCAATCAGACCGCCCAAAAACAGCAAAATCGCAATCATAACCAGGCAAAACCACGTAATCCGCATAAACAGTTAAAACGAAAAGAACAAAAGCCGGCACACATACAGCAAAAAGTTTAAAAGCTAAACGATACAACCACTTCAAAAAATTTTCTAAAACTAAAACAAAAATAATCACAAACATTATTACGCTAACAAGCTGATGCGCTAAAACCACAAAAACCCCAAAAATGGATAAAATGGCAAACAAACCCCACCTAAAACCCCTTACGTATTCATATAAAAATCTGAGAAAAAAGAAGAGGAAAATCAAGCCCAAAACACAGCGAAGCATATCCCAAGAAACCCTCAGACCAACAAAATATAACGTGGAAAAAATAGAAACAAAAAGTCCCCTTCTACAAGGCCATTCTAAACTTTTAACGGCAAAACTAAATATGGCGAAACCCAAAATTCCATATAAAGTGGGAGGCAGAACCTTAAGCGAAACAGTTAAAGGAACACCAGCCAAAGCTAAAACGTAAGTTAAAAAGTAAATCAATGGAGCCGAGCCGAAAAAATCCCAAAAACCAAAGCCATGATTAATCCACCTCCACACGGTGGGCACATAATAAGCTATGGTATCAAAACCAACAAGATAGCTGCCCATGAGAACTTCCGGTAAAGCCCTCACGACTAAAGGAACAAAAAAGGACAAAAATGAATAAGTTTTAAAGCCAAAATCCCTTTTAAAATATAAAGTTAACATCTCTTTCAAACGTCTCACATCGAATTCCCGTCTTCTCCGTTTTAACCCAAACCCTAGGCCTTCTGAAAACTATTAGGGTTGCAGCGTACAATGCAACGAAAGCCTGCAGGCACCAATAAAAATACACGAAGGGAAGCCAAAGCAAGTTTGTAAGCCTTCTTGGTTTTGAAGCATAAGCCAAAGCTAAACCACAAATTATCAGCGCAACGCTGGTTCCAAAAGATGTAAGCTGCATCAAGAACTGAAGAACAAAATCAAATTTTAAGGCAGCTAGAGACATGAAAAAAGCTAACAAGTAACTGGTTAACGAGACAATAAGCACAAAAGGTCCAAGCAAGGTTAACTCTGCATCAATATTCCTCTTGCTGGGCTTAGCCATCAGCCTACCATATTTCAGAGCCACCTCCATAGTCCCCCTAAACCATCTGGTTCTCTGCTTAAAAAGCTCCCTGAAATTTGATGGAACTTCCTGCCAAGAACAAACATCTGAAGCGTACTTGACACAATAACCCCGTTCAACAAGCCTAACCGAAAGGTCCATATCTTCAGACAAGGCTTCCCCATCAAAGCCACCTACAGCGTCCAGAACGCTTCGCCTTATAAACTGGCAACTCCCCTTCAAATAAACGAAAAGCTTCAAAACATCCTTACCCCTTAAGTAAGCCTCACACCAAACAGCATCCTCCAAAGATACAAACTTTGTAAGCATGTTCAAACCAGAATTTATTGCACGAAGCCTACCCTGAACCGCGGCCATAGAAGGGTCGTTGACAAAATAAGCCGCAGCCTTCTTCAAAATGTCAGGTTCAGGAATATTGTCCGCATCGAAAACCGCCACAATCTCACCAACAGCATATTTAAGCCCAAAGTTTAAGGCAGAAGGTTTCCCGTTTGAATCAGGCTTTTTAATAAGTTTAAAGCAGCATGGAAAACGCTCGGCGTACTCTAAACAAACCTTTAAAGTATCATCTTTTGAACCGTCCTCGACGATGATGACCTCCCACCTGTCAGAAGGATAGTCCAACTTCAGAAGGGCATCCAAAAGCCTTCCCACAACTTTCTCCTCGTCCTTTACAGGAACAATGATAGAAAACGTGGGAAGTCTCTTAAAATCAACTCTCTGAGGCTTAACACGTCTCCTATTAGACTTCCGAAAATTTCTCACCCCAACCGCCAAAACCAGCGTATTGTAAAAAACCCAAACCAAAAGAAACGAAAGCACAAACGCGACCGCGACATATGAAAGGTTCAAGACTTCCACTCCTTAAGACACTTACATACGACAACGTCTTTAAAAATTTTAAATAAAGGCAATATCTTAAAAGATTTCTCCGCACTTCACAATACCTAAAGCATCCATTAACAAATTTTGATCCAGAAGATTCACCTCCCTGTCGTTGTTGCGATATTTTGAGGACGCTTGTCACATTACTTGTTGAAGAATGGCTATAAAGCAAGATTGAGAATAACATTAAGCACATTTAAAGATTAAAACGCTAAACCAAAACAAGCCCGTATACTTAAACCCGAAATAACTTAAACTTAAAAAAGGGGGGATTGGGGATTAGGCTGCGTCGTCGCGCTGTTTTACAGCAAAGTTTTATTTTTCCTCTTGCCAAGGTCTTTAAGCTTAAATGCCAAGAAGAATCCCGTCACGTCAAGCCTACAAGCGTTGCTGCCTGCATATAACCAGTCCATTGAGGCTCAATTTCAGCTGGATCCTTAATAGTTGCTGAACATTGATGAGTAACCGGCCTCTCAAGTGCAGCTAATCGGCAAAGCAGCCAGAGGTTTATCGAAAACATTAAATGAGCATAAGATCGCAGATTGTATGGGCTAGAGCATACGAAATACATGTATGGGGCTTTCTTTCACTCTCTTGTATAGAGCGCGCGAATTCAAATAATTTTAATGCAAAGGATCGATCAAATGCCCTAAAAATTCAAGAAGAAGATGTTATTTTTCTGAGGGCCTTCCTTATCACAATCATACCTTCCACCTCCAAAACCTCAACTCTGGAACCCTCCTCTATGCCGAACTTCCTCCTCAGCTTCACAGGTATGGTTATCTGTCCCCTTCTGGTAACTGAAACCTCAGTCATACTTTCACAAGTAAAACTAAAAAAGTACTACTTAAAACTTTAAAGGCGGTTATTCAACGTAGGCTAAATACGTGCTTAAGAACAATATAGACGGGGAGACATAAAAGCATTGATTTACACTATTAACATTGTGAACTTTGAGGAATTTAACAGGCAAATAATACCTTTGTTGAAGCGTTTCGGCGTTAAGAGGGCTTCCCTTTTCGGCTCCTTAGCTAGAGGTGAAGATAGGGAGGATAGCGACATAGATATCCTCGTCGAGTTTGAGGCGGGGAAAAGCCTACTTGACCTCGCCGGACTGAAGATTGAGTTAGAGGAGCTTCTCGGCAGAAGGGTTGATCTGCTAACTTTCAATTCGCTCCATCCACTCTTGAAGGATAAGATTCTAAAGGAGCATAAGCCAACTCTATGAGGAAGGACCCAAAGATCCTTATTGAACATCTTTTAGAATGTATTGGGTTAATTGAAGAATACTTAGCGCGTAAGCAAGGAAGAATTTCTAGCGCCAAGTCTTCACGTAGAAAGTGCCAATCAATTAAACTTTTATAGACGCCAAACAATCATTTTCTTGGTGAAGACTTGGGGCACACCTACGTGAAGGCCACATTCTACAACGCCTTTGACTATGTCCAATACTTAGATGGAAAGCTAAAATTAGGCGATGTTAAGAAGGCTGAAGTGAAAGCCCTAATAGACACTGGAGCAACTTTTCCAGCACTGCCCGAAGAA
>Ga0209225_1004240_pt1 | contig 11398 bp, 17 predicted proteins | sample WasSprMetagenome_FD_184732 | JGI IMG/M metagenome (GOLD analysis project Ga0209225, IMG submission 184732) | Sulfidic aquatic microbial communities from Washburn Spring, Yellowstone National Park, USA - WS (SPAdes) (version 3) | ecosystem: Environmental > Aquatic > Thermal springs > Hot (42-90C)...
GTCAAGTCGTACACGACATGCTCGTTGGAACGCTTAATGAAGTGGTCAACCTCGTCAAAAGTTACAATGGCATATTTCTTCTCCCTCCGCAGCTGCTTAACCATCTGGACAAGCATGTCTTCGGGGCTTAAGCTCCGCGACGAAACCTGTGGGCATGCCTCCTCAAGCATGCGCCTGTAAATCGTGTACCTGTTCGCCCCGTCAACCCTTCCATTAACGTAGACGTGTTTAAGGTTTACGTGGCGCTTTGAAGCCTCAGCCTCCAAAATGCTTCCAAACCTCATGGCGGTGCACGTTTTGCCTGCTCCAACCCCGCCGATAAGCTGGACAGGCTGAAGGAAGGCGCCGGCAACATTTTCTAAACAGGGCTTGTAAATGGATAGGAGGCTTTGAAGCTGCTTCTCCCTGTGGGGAAGCCTCTCAGGAATGAATCGTGGAGAAAGCTTATCCCTATCCCTGAATACAAGCGGCACCAAACCACCATTAACAAATATTACGCGGGCAAAAATAAGCCTTTGACCCCCCCTCCCCCCAAAGGTACGTGGCAATATAAATAGTTGCGGAGGCGTAGTTTTAGGCGATTGGTATGGCGCGCAAAAACTTGTTTGAGGGTTTGAAGCCTGTTCGTGAACGCTGCAGAAACCCATGGAACGGAAAATGCGAAAACACCGACATACAGGTTTACATCCTCTACCGCGGAGAAAAGCTTCCAATATGCAGCAGATGCTGGAGTGAAATCTGCGAAACCGATCTGGAGTGGGGTGAGGGTGAATCCAAGGGCTTGAAGAGGCTGTGAAGGAGGCTTCGAAGTGTACGCTGTAGGAGTTTGCTGGAAAATGGGCGAATGGATTTTCAGCGTCTACATGCGCAGGGGAGACGCCTATCCAACATTGAAAGTTAGGAGGGTGAAATTGGGCGAAAACGACGTTTTGCGCGCCGCAACATCCTTAAAAGTGGATTTTGAGGGGGTGGTTGAAGCTGTCAGACGATTTGGGAAAGCTTGAGGATGTAAGCTCCTCAACCCTTGCAAAGCTTCGTGCAGCAGGGATAACAACCATTGAGGCGCTGTCGGTCACGCCTGTAAAGGAGCTTATTGAAAGGGTTAAACTTAACGAGGAAACAGCCTACAAGGCTATAGAGCAGGCTAGAAAGATAATGAACTACGGCTTCGTCAAGGCGACGGAGCTACTGGAGAGGAGGAAGAACGTTCAAAGGTGCACAACGGGTTCAGCGAAGCTTGACAAAATCTTGGGAGGGGGGATTGAAACACAAGCCATGACTGAGCTTATAGGCGACTATGGAGTTGGAAAAACACAGCTTTGCATGACGTTGGCTGTTGTAGCTCAGCTTCCGCCTGAACAGGGAGGCTTCGGCTCAAACGTGATATACATGGACACTGAAGGAACCTTCAGCCCTGAAAGGGTTTACCAAATAGCCTCAAAGAGGGGTTTAGACGGGAAAAAGATCCTGGACGGAGTTGTCGTGGCAAGGGCTTACACGAGCGACCACCAGCGCTTCCTAATAGACTGCCTGTTCAGGAAAATCCCAGAGGAGAAGGCTAGGCTCGTCATAGTTGACAGCATAATAAGCCACTTCAGGGGAGAATACGTTGGACGAGAAGACCTATCAATGAGGCAGCAGGTCCTAAACCAGTACCTACACAAGCTTTTGAGGTTGACGGAGGCATACAACATAGCCCTAGTCGTCACAAACCAGGTTCAAGCAAACCCTGTGATGTTCTACGGAAGCCCAGAAAGGCCAGCGGGAGGACACGTCATGGCCCACGCATGCACCCACAGAGTACACATCAGAAGGGGGAAAGGCGGAACTAGGGTTGCAAAGGTTATAGACTCGCCGTACTTGCCTGAGGCTAAAGCCTCATTCATAATAACGGCTAAGGGAATAGAGGACACGGACAAGCAGCCTGAAGAAGTTGAGGAAGAAGAGGAGCAGCCACAGGCGTCAACCCAAAAGATTTAACTGTACAACGCATAACATTAAATGGTGCTTTAGTTGTCTGAGGAGAAGCTTACAGACTTCCTTAAGAATGGTAAGGACTGGAGCAGGATGAGGACAACAGTTCCAGGAGTCTTCGTCCTTAAGCTTCCAGCGTACAAGGGTTCGCCCAGCAGGCTTGCAGTGGAGCTTAACCCAGTAGGAGAAGATGGAACACCCAAGAAGAAGAGGGGGCTAGTTTTAAGGTCTACAGCTGAGCTTGAAGACTTCAAGCAGCTCTTCCAGTACGACAAGCTTTCAAAGCTTATGGAGATACTTGAAGCCGTCAACCCGAAGGTTGAAGTTGAAAGGCGGAGGAAAGGCGAGGAAGTCATAGAGCTGTAAGCGTATGCTTGAAGCCCAAAAACACGTTGAGCATCCGCTCATTTGGCCTGGAAAGGTGGAGTTCAGGCTCTACCAGAAACGCATAGCAGACACAGCCTCCGAGAGGAACACGCTTGTCATACTGCCCACAGCCCTTGGAAAAACGGTGATCTCAGCCGTAGTCGCCGCAAACCTGCTCTACAACTACAGGGACGCCAAAATCCTGGTTATGGCGCCTACAAGGCCCCTCGTAATGCAGCATAGGGAAACATTCCTCAAAATATTAAAGCTTAGGGAGAAGGACACAGCCGTCCTCACTGGGAGGACACCTGCAGACCACAGGACGGCGTTCTGGCAGGGCGAAGCGAGAATATATTTCTCAACGCCACAGGTTGTCAGAAACGACCTTTTAGAGGGGAGGCTGAACCTAGAAAAATTTATGCTTCTAGTTTTCGACGAGTGCCACAGAGCCGTAAAAGAATACGCGTACACGGACATTGCGAGGATATACGTTGTTCAGGCAAAGTATCCGCTCATCCTGGGAATGACGGCTTCGCCTGGATCGGAGTTGAACCGCGTTCATGAGGTTTGCAGAAACCTATACATAGAACGCGTTGAGTTCAGAACTGAGGAAGATCCGGACGTCAAACCTTACATTCAGCCGATAGAGATAGAGTGGAAACGCGTAAACCTTCCAAAAGAGTATCTGGCCATAAAAGCGCATATACGCGGCATGCTTGACAGGAGGCTGAACTGGCTTCTTGCAAACGGGGTGATAAGGCGTAAACCAGACTACGTGACGAGGAAATGCCTCATAGAGGCTGGGGAAGAGCTGCGCTACATGCTTGAGGCTGAAAGCGTTGAGGAGGAGCGTGGAAGGCTGTTCACAGCCATAATAAACCAGTCTATCGCCTTGACGCTCTTCCACATGCTGGAGCTGCTGGAAACGCAGGGGCTTCACACGCTTAAGGCTTTCATGGAGAAGGTTGAAGCTGAAAGGCGCGAGAAACACAGCTACGCAGTCCTAACAAACGAACAGGAATACAGAAGCCTGAAAACGCTTGTTTGGGGATCAGCGGCTGAACATCCCAAGGCTGAACTCCTCAAGCAAATAGTGAGAAGCCAGCTTTCATGGAAGCCATCCTCAAGGATGCTTGTCTTCACACAGTACAGGGACACGGCAAAACATCTCGTGGAGCAGCTCAGCACCGTTCCAGGCGTGAGGGTTGAAAGGTTCGTGGGACAAGCCTCAAAACTGAACGATAAAGGCTTAACACAGGAGGAGCAGGCTGAAAGGATAAAAAGGCTTGAAAGCGGAGAACTAAACGTTCTAGTGGCCACAAGCATAGCTGAGGAAGGCCTAGACATACCGGCGGTTGACCACGTGATATTCTACGAGCCCATACCAAGCGAGATAAGATACATACAGCGTAAAGGCAGAACTGGAAGAAAGGCTCCTGGAAAAGTAACGATACTCGCTGCAAACGAAAGCCTTGACATGATATACTTCTACGCAAGCAGAAAACGCGTTGAGATGATGAGGCGAATAGTTGAAACCCTAAACCTCAAGCTGCCGACAATCCTGCGCAGACACGCCAAACCAGCGCCAGCCCCTCTCACGCCAGAGGAGATAGCTGAGCTTGAGAGGGACGCGGTGAGGATTGAAGTTGAGCCTGAAGCCGTGAAAACAGAGGTTGAAGCCATAAGGGAATTCAACAGGAAGGCAGCCCGCATCGCAAGATTAGCCTACATGAAGCTTTTGGAGAAGGGAGCTGAAGGGTTAACGGTTGAACAGCTAAGCAGGGATCCTGAGCTTGAATGGGCGTCGCCCAACGTTTTAAGGGCGGCGTTGGGAATGATGGTGAACGAGGAGCTTGTCGCTGAGGTTGAAGCCGGAAGATACGCGGTTGCGTCAGCAGCCAAATCGAAAACGGGCAAAGTGTACGAGGTAGAGGTTGAAAAAATCTATCCAGGCTCAGCCGTCGTCATGGTCAACGGCAAGTGGAGGGCAAGGCTTGAGCCAAGCGACTTCGAAGGGCCAATAAGCCTGATCAGGAAGAACTCAAGGTTCAAAGCCATAGCAGACCTCTACAGGATGAACGGGATCCTCCACATAAGAGTAAAAGACGTAGTGCAAAGGCTTGAGTGACAATTATGCCCTTCATAGCTGACGTTGAAAGGTCAAGCGAAAAAGAGGTTGAAGGAGCCTTCAAAATATCAGCCAAAGGCGTCAACCTATGGGTTAGAGTGTACAGGACAAATTTCGGAGGAAGAGTTAAAGTCACAGTATCATACCTTGAAGGGAACGGGTGGAAACAGACTCCAGCCATATGGCTTGACGCGAAAACATGCGCACAGCTGGCTGAAAGGCTGAAAAACATAGCCGACAAGCTCTGAAGGGGCTTTTGAGGACAGGCTAACTAGGTTTGGTTTTAGCTATTTGGAAAGGTACTTTTCATCTCATGGTGTTAGGATTGAAGTTGTTAACGGGGAGGAGCCTAAGGACGCTCACCAAGAACTTGTAGAGGACTTGATAGCCTTAGTATCAAGCTTTGCTGGAAAACTCTACGGCCTGAGAAGTCACAAGTACGAGAAGGTGGTGGAAGGTGTCAAACAGCTTATTGCTGAGTGAAACCGCAAGTTCAAGCTTGAGCCTACAGAGGAACAGAAAAGGATACTGGAAGAACTTTTCTCCACCTACAGGAGCATGGTTGAAGAGTGTTTAAGGACTGCAATGAGCATGAACATAACATCTAGGAAGAGGTTACATGAATGGATTTATGGAGAATTAAGAAGGAAATTTAGGGATTATCCATCACATTACATTTATACTGCCACAACAGTGGCTTAGGAATTTACAAATCGTATAGGAGGCTTTCAAGGAGAAGGAGTAATAAAAAGCCCCCATCAATAGAGCTGTTGAAAGCAGTTCTCCTTGATGATACACACCTCTTCTGGTTCAGCTGGGGAAGCCTTAAAATTGCCACACATAAGGGGCATCTCACAATACCCTTCAGGCTCCATGAACACGCTGAGAAATTCAAAGGCTGGCAGGTTAAGGGTTCAAGGATAATAGTGCTTGGCGATGAATACCACCTTCATGTAACGTTCAGGAAGGCTGTTGAGGAAAAGGGATACGAGGGAATCTTGGGGATAGATGTAAATGAAAAGAGCATAGATTTAGCGATAATTAAGCCCGATAAGGTTAGGTTTGTAAAGATAGACATTAGCGAGGCGAAACACATTAGAGATAGGTGCTTCAGGAAGAGGTGAAGCATCCAGAGAAAGACAAGGGGAAAAGCAAAAGCCAGACTGCTGGCGAAATACTCTGGAAGAGAGAGACGGCGCATAGACGCCATTCTTCATAAGGCAAGCAAAACGATAGCTGGAATAGTGGCCGGAGAGAAAGTTAAGCACGAGATGGAGAAGTTGAAGAATATAAGAGAACGGATAAAATACGGAAGAAGGATGAACAGAAGGCTCCACAGCATACCCTTCAGGAAAATACAGTCTTACATCTCCTATAAGTCAATTGAAAAAGGCTACAAGCCTAATTATGTTGACGCCGAGAGCACTTCTAGGGTTTGCCCGATATGTGGCGAATTAAACAAGCCGAATGGGCACATCTACAAATGCAGGAAATGCAACTTCCAAGCGGATAGGCATCTTGTAGCCGCTTGGAACATAGCCACAAAACTCCAGATGTGCCGTCCTTTACCGTTGGCGGCGAAAGCCACCCATGAAGCCCTAACGGCTGATGTGGAACGGATAGTTATAAAAAGTTAACTATCCGACAACGGTTGAAAAACTCTGAAAGCCATTTTCCAATTAAACAGACACGTTCGGGGAAACTGGGTAAAGCTTAATTAAACTTTAAACCACTCATATGCTTTGGAAGGCTTCCCTGATGGACATAGTTGAGGCGTTGTTGGCTGAAAAGTTGAGAAGCAGAAATCACATTTTAGATTTTTCCGGGCCGGACAGAAGGATCCTCCAAATTGCATGTCAAGACCTGAAAAACTACCTTAAAGTATTCTGGGGGCTGGTAGGCAGGGAAGGTAACGGACACGAGCTCTTGGACAAGTTTGAGGGGTTCTATTGGATGGAGCCTAAACAGCTCGGGGAGTTTTTGGACCTGTGGAGTGGAATGTGGCTTAGAAAGTGGAGGGAAAGGGTTAAACTTGTAGCTGGCGATGAAGAGTGGAGGAGGTGGAACGGAACGGCGAAAACTCTGCACAGGGGGGAACAGCTTTGGATGAACCTCGCAAACCGAGGGGAAATGCTGGATCTCGTTGCGTCAACGCTTGTTAAGAACGGGGAAATCTGTGGCACGTCAATATTGGCTGAGAACCTGCTAAAAATGGAGCTTGGCGAAAACGCTGGAAAATACATGAGCGGCCGAGAGGAAATAGTTAACGTTGTCAACAACGTGCTGCGTAAAGCTAGAAGGCTGGCTAGAAGCAAAGGACCCCTAATATTCGTCAGGATAAACAGAGGCTACGGCAGCAGCCTCTAAACCGGAAGGCTTAAGTTTAATGGAAGAGCAGGCGATGGCGGACCAGAGAGAACTTCTGCAAAAACTTTCTTGAATCCCATGCCCCTCCGCAACCTTTCCATGCTTGAAAAAGTTAAAAATGAGGTGCGCTCAGGAAACATCCTAATCCTAAAGGTAACTCCTCTCGCCGACAAAAGCATTGAGGATGTAAAAATGGCTGTAAACGAGCTGTGCGCGTTCGCTGAGTCTATTGGCGACGGCATAGCCCGCCTAGGCGAAGAACGCATAGTCATATGCCCAGCAAATGTCAAGATCTGGCGGGAGAAATTAACCGCCACGTGACGCATACTCCAGGTGAGCTACTCCGCGACTGAAGTCGGGAGCTTCCAGCGTTTAGAGTAGGTTTTACGCCTATCTCCTCATCTGCTGGTTTGGGGGGCTCACTTCTCCCCCATCCCATGCCTCTCTTTAAGGCATGGGCTATGTTGATGCAAGCGTTTAGATCCCTGTTGTAGGTTAGTCCACATTTTGGGCGCTTAAACTCCCTACCCTTGACATGGGCAACTGCGTTTAGCAATTCCAGTTTTACATATTTTGTTGGGGTTATGTAGAGGGGTAAGGCTCCCCAAAAGGTTAGACCTAAACCGATGAAGGCTAGTATTGATGAAGCATAAAATGCTGAGGCCGTTAGGGCGATCAGCCAAGTATAAGAATTGAGGGCGCGACTATTCGAGTGGAAAATCGAAAGTTGACTTTGGGCTCTTTTGTTTTTCATTGCTCATTTTTATAGGCATACTACCCCTACAACCTTTGTTCGTTCACGGTGCGCATATTTCTTTACGTATTTGTTGCTGTATATGCCTTTAAGGTTCAATCCTTTTTACCTCGTCAATAATGTCGAAGTCTTTGTCATAACTTACAATTGTGGATACTTTATTTTCGATGGCTGCGGCGGCGTGTATGGCGTCTCTGGGCTTCAGCTTATATTTTTCTGCAATTTCCTGTGCCTTAAAAATGGTTGCCCTCTTGACGATCAAGAATTTAAGATTTGGAAAGCTTAGAAATTTTCTTCCCAGTTCCAAGGATAAATCGACACCGAAAAGTTTTCTGATAACCCATACCATTTCATCCCAGGTAAAACATGAAGTGTAGGCTTCAACCTCACCGGATGAAATTTTAAGAAGAAACTCCCCCAGCCCTCCTAGCTTCAACAACGACGTTTTCATCGTAAATTACAGGGTATATGAAAACGTTTGAATCAATGTAGAATGGCTCTCTCTTCAACCTCTCCCTCCAAAAGCTTTTCCAGGTCAACCTTCTCCTTCAACTTCTTGTCAATTAAAGAGCAAAAATCATCCACAAACCTCGCCGGGTCAACCCCACGCCTGATCATAACTTCCTTATCCCTAACTTCCAGGACAACTTCGTCCCCAGACTCTAAACCCAAAAAATCTCTAACCATTTTAGGTATAACAATTTGTCCTTTCGGCCCAATTTTCCTTCTAATCTGCATTTTAACCACTAAGTATGAAAAAGTTTTACCTAAAATTTAAACCTTCCCACAAAACAGACACCTCTTGTAGTAGGCATATTTCCCTTACAACCTGGTCGCTATAACGGTGAAGCACAACCTTTAAAAATGCATGCTTATCCTTTTGGTTTATAATATTCACATTTTTCGTATTCGTATGGCGAATTACAAAACTTTTTGAGCAGGTTGCACGATTAGATACGTTTACTGCGAAATCTACACCTTGGCTTCGGCATCCTATTTGACCTACGCAAGTCAGGATGAATAGCGCGCGCCTCAGCTCTACCTCGTGGGCATCCTCATTTTTCGGTGGGCGTCCACTATTTTGGCCATCTCCATGTCCAGCGCTTTGCCTCTGTGTTTAGCCGTGTGGAAGGGCGGTAGGCTGCTAGCCGCATCTTCACGGATTGATAGGGCTGCTCCGCGCTTGCCCTTTCGGATGAAAATGTGGAATTGGACTCGGCGCCATTCCAATCGCCTTTTCCGCATCTTATGTAGCCGAGAAGGGTTTAGGACTTCATGTAGGGTTTTTTCATTCACCCTTCACAAGCCAAGAGTGGCCCATGTTGCGCGCGCTTTCTCCTCAGCGCCTGCGGCGCCCTTAACCTTCAACCGCTTTGCACTCCATCCGAAATTTAATGCGGGTGCCGACGGGATGAGATGAAACTCCAACAACAGACTTCACGTCTGAATTGTACGGTGGAGACGCCAAGCAAACCTCCACGGTTTCCCAAGCCTCAACGCCTTTGCAGAAAAAGCTAAACGCAATGGAAAGTTAAAATTTTAGGAATTCAAGGCTTTCCACAAAGTAGCCATTCAAAAGGGGAAAACGCGTCCAACATTCAAATAAATATCATGTCGACAAGGCTTAGTATGTGCGAAGCGCGCGTTGCGCCGCAAGTGAAGACGTCATAATTGCAGCAGATATATCTACATGTTAACAAAGGTTATAGGTTTGCTTTTCCCTTCCTCTTTAGGGATGCTCATGGTTGAGGGCGAAGTTTTAAAGGTTGAGATTGTGGAGGGTGAGGAGCGAGGAGCTGTTGAGCTGTCCCAGCTTGAGCAGCTTGCAGCCAGGCTTATCGAAGTTGAAAAGCTCATTGAGGACTGTAAGGTTAAGCTTTCAGAGGCTGAGGGGCACCTTGCCGATTATAAGCGTAAAAGCGAGCTTGAGAGGCGTTTCAGCGAGCTTGCAGGCATACCATACGTGGACAAGTCCCAGGAGCTTGAGGAGAAAGTGAAATCCCTAAAAGCGCAGATTGAAAGCCTCTCCTCAGAAAGGGTTAAAATCCGAGGGGAAATCCTCTCAGGCTTAGCAGGCGTTATAATGCCAATCGAGGCTGACGGCCACCAGGAGGCTTCAGGAGAGGAGGTTTCCTTCAAGTTTAGGGATGGAATGAAATGCCCAGCCATAACAGCCTTCATAAAAAAGGAGTTGAGCTTCGGCCTTCCCCCAGTCTACGTCGCGCTGACTCCTGAAGGCCTCAAGGTTGTAGGCGTAAACGACAAAACCACAGCCATAAAAGAGGTCATAAAGGCTGTTGAAGGACTAAGAGCCAAAGCGGCAGGAGAGCTTAAACATTACACGCCTGAAACCTTAAGCGGGAAGCTAACAGAGGAGGAAACCCCCGCAAAGGGAGTGTTTGCCCCATTCAGAAAGCTTAAGCACTAAAGCTCAACTGTACATAGGTTATATGTGGCCCGCATAAACAAATACGTTTTGAAACGCCTTCTAAACGGTTGTGGCGCGGCTTTGGAGCGTGTTAGTGGTCGTAGGCTGTTCAAGAGAGGGCTTGAAGCCCTTACCAGGGGCGACTTAGCTGCTGCCTTAAAGTTCTTTAAGATGGCAAGCGTTCGAGAGCCAGAAGCCCCATCCATCACAATATAGCCGCTGTTCACATGGAGCTGGGGCGCTTAAACGAAGCCGAAAAACATCTTTTGAAAGCTTTGAAGCTGGATCCAACCTACAGGTTCGCGTTGATTAGCATGGCCAACCTCAAGCGTGTCAGCGGTAGGATCGAAGAAGCTTGGAGGACCCTATCCTCCGTGGCTGATACGTGCGTCGAAGGTGGTTTCCCCTCTGACTTTGAAGAACTCAACTACCTTTTAAGGTCTCTCCATATGCTTGCCGAAGCGGCGTCCGGCAAGCTTAGAAGGGAAGCTGAGGAAGCTTTTCGAAAAGCTCCTGATGAACCTTCCGTCCGAAGCCCCTCCAAACCTGTTGTTGAAGGTGGCTTTAGGCCTTAAGAAGGATGCTGAAAAGTGGAGGCAGCAGGAGCTAGAGAAAAGGTTGAGGATGAGGTCGGCTCCCATCAACCCTAACAGCCCCTGACGCGCATCTTGTCCCTATACAGAAAGTACGCCTTGGTTGAGATTGGAAAAGCCCTAAAAATAAAACCTTCTCCAGAAGCCCTGAAAAAGGTTGAGCTTGTAAAAAAGTAGTCGCTCATCTACAGGACCGGAAATTTTAGCAGGGGTTGTCGCAAGCTTAAACCCCAATAAGAAGGCCGAGCTGTTTGACCTGATGCGCAACAATGATTGATGCAGTGGACTGAGTTCTCCGAAAGGTACGTAAGCGATTTGGACGAGTCAATTTAATGGGACTTTCACCAGCCGAAAACCATCATGGGACGCCTGAGGGCAAGGGGACTCATAGTTGAAGGAGCTTTTAACGGCATGGAATGGATGCTAATACCCAAAAAGCTGAAACCCCTACTGGCAGCAACCCAAAGACAAGAAGACGCTGAGCGCCCTTAGCGTCACAACATAATGCGCTCAGAAAACGGTTAAAGATAAATACTAAACCTGGTTTACGCTCAGTGTGAGGGGTTGGATCACGTGGGAGTGGCCGTCAAGTGGCTTGGCCACGCAAGCTTTCAGATAGTGGTTGAAGGAAGAACCATTTACATCGACCCATATGAAGGTGAGTATGTGGATAAAGCTGACATAATACTTGTGACGCATTCTCATTTTGACCACTGCGACGTATCGAAAATTGGGAAAATACGCAAAGGTGACACCATAGTTATTGCTCCAGCTGACTGCACCTCAAA
>Ga0209225_1004248_pt1 | contig 11391 bp, 11 predicted proteins | sample WasSprMetagenome_FD_184732 | JGI IMG/M metagenome (GOLD analysis project Ga0209225, IMG submission 184732) | Sulfidic aquatic microbial communities from Washburn Spring, Yellowstone National Park, USA - WS (SPAdes) (version 3) | ecosystem: Environmental > Aquatic > Thermal springs > Hot (42-90C)...
CCCGGACCGGTACCATGGTGCGGCCGTTCTCGATGAAGGGCTCGGCATCAAAGGTGAGCTTCTTGCCCTTCACGAACACCTTGACGCCCTCCCTGCCCGCCTTGCGGTAGAGTTCACCGATCTTTTTGTACAGACTCTCGTCCTTCGGCTCGGCGGTAGGGGTTCTTTGTAATCGCGAGCTGCCCTTCCGCCCTCGCCTTAAGGTCCCGGAACTTGTTCCCGCGGCCTGGAGCCGCAGTATTGTATAAGACTTTCAGGTACTCCAAAACTTCTCTACATGGGTCCTGCGACGCCCGCACACCGATTCACCTCCCACCGCGAGCGTTCCATAACCTTCCCAAAACTACCACCACGCCGGCACAGAAAAGCTGCACCATCCACTCCATTTCCCGGCTGGGATGAACGAGTTTCGCGATTACCGGATCGGTGGCGATCAATTCCCCGCCCACCTTGCCCAACAGCGCCGCCCCGACCCACACGATGACAGGATAGCGTTCCATCAGCCCGCACAGCAATTGGGCGCCACCAACCACCAGGGGGATACTCGTGCCCAAACCGAACAGCAGAAGGCCGAGGTCTCCGCGACAGGCTGCCGCTATCGCCAGTACGTTATCCATACTCATTATCAGGTCGGCTACTAGAACGGTCCTTACCGCCTGAAGGAGCGAACCCCGAGGGCCGGGGTCCACCCCCTGTCCGGCACCCTGGTGCCGCAATAACCGGACCGCCATCCAGGTTATGACCGCACCGCCGACCAGCTTTATCAGGCCGAGGGTTAGCACCCGGGCCGCCGCGAAGGTAAGGACCACCCGGAGCATCACCGCCAGGCCGGCACCGACGACGGTTCCCCACAACCGTTGCCGGCCCGGCAAATTCCGGACCGCGAGCGCAATAAGAACGGCGTTGTCTCCCGACAGTACAACGTTAATCACCAGAATCGTAAACAGGTCTGCACCCAACCGTTCCACAGTTCGCCCGGAGTCTGGGCATCGTTGCCCATCAAAATGCAAAAATCGGATGGCGCGACCATCTTAAACCTAATAAAGGTTGCGAAATCCATGCTGCTGTCCTTGACGCCCACCACGTTCGGACACTCGGCACGCAGGCGGGCCAGAAACTGCGGAGCTACGGCGTTCTTTGCGTTGTGCGGAAGCCCGCGAAAAACAAGGGTTCCTTGCGGAACCCTGCCTGGCCTTTCCCGAAATTTTAAGGCCCGCCTCAGTACGGCGGCCCCACCGGCACCCGGACCAGCACGGTTATCCAATCGTGCTGCTCCTGTTGCGGTCCGGGAACGTCCCCGACAAGGCCGGTCCCTAAGAGCATATCGGTCTTTTCGACCAGGGTTACTTCAGCCCCCGCCTGCCGGGCGGCCCAGGCCGCGGCGCAACCCGCCCAGCCGCCCCCGACCACCACCACGTGCACCCTCTGTCCCCCCGTGCTCCGCAAGCCTTCCTCCATCATATGCACGCAGAGGTAGTTCCGGCGCACGGCCGTAAGGTATCCCTTTCCCAGGAGCCTCTAGTGGAGGGGGTTGTTCCCTCCCGGTAGGGGCCTCAGTCGACCTTGAAGCGGCCGGCCAGTTCTTCCAGTTCGGCGCCCAGCCGAGCGAGGTTCTCCGCGGCTGCGGCCACTTCTTCCATGGCCGCGCTCTGCTCCTGGGCCGTGGCCGCCACGCTCTGCACGGCCCCGGCCACCTCTCCGGCGGCCCTGGCCACGGCCTTTACACGGTCCGTGAGCCCGGTCACCCGCTCCTCGATGGCGGCGAAGGAGGCCCTGACCCGTTCTACCACGGCCGTTCCCTCGGCCACCTGCCGGCGGCTGGCCTCCACCGCAGCCACGGTGCGGTCCACCTCGCCCTGAATGGCCCCCACCAGGTCGTAGATGGCACGGGCGCTCTCGGCAGACCGCGCCGCCAGCTTGCGTACCTCTTCGGCTACCACGGCGAAGCCACGACCGTGCTCTCCGGCCCGGGCCGCCTCGATGGCCGCGTTCAGGGCCAGGAGGTTGGTCTGGTCCGTGACCTCGGTGATCAGGTCAAGGATGCGGGTGATCTCCTGGGATCGCTGCTTCAGACCCGCCATCAGGTCCGCCACGTGGCCCGCGGCCCCGGCGATGGCTCCGATCTGCCGGGCCACTTCCTCCAGGTCCCGGCGTCCGGCCAGGCTTGCGTTCGCGGCCTCGTCCGCCGCCCCGGCGGCCGCCTGCACATCACCGCTCACCTGGTCCACGGTGGCCGCCACCTCGTTGATGGTGGAGGCCGTTTCGGTGGCGCCAGCCGCCGTTTGCTGGGCGTTGAGGGTGAGCTGGTGGGCCGAACCCGCCAGGACCCGGGAGCGGTCCTTAAGCTTGCGTATCAGGTCCTTCAGCACCTCCACCACGTCGTTGAAGGCGATGGCCAGCAGCCGCAGTTCGTCCCTGGTAGGCGTGGCCACCTCACCGCGGGTCAGGTCTCCACCGGCTAGGGCTTCGGCCTCCCGGACCATCCTCTGCACCGGACGGGCGATGCGGTGGGCCACCAGAAAGGCCGAGAGTGTCAGAACCACCAGGTACAGCCCTCCCGCGGCGGCCGTTCTGGCCTGGCGGGCCGCCACGTCGCGGGCCGTCTTTTCCATAGAATAACCCACGCGAAAGGCCCCCCAGTGGCGTCCCCGGACGTAGATGGGGCTGGACACGTCCCACATCACCTCGCCCGTATCCCGGCGGTACTCCTGCAGGAGATAGGGCTGGGTGTTTTGAGCGGCCCGCAGCCCCACCTCGTCGTTGAAGAGGCGCTTCGTGCGGTCGGTCAGCCTGTCCCCCTGGGACCACCTGGTGTTGTGGGTGGGCAGGTAGCCGTTCACGTCCACGGCCACGGCGAAGACCACGTGCTCGTCCTGGAGATAGCCGTCCAGAACGCGCCGGAGATGAGCGTCGGTGTAGGCGTCGTAGGCGGTGTGGTACTTGGGCGGGTCCGTGCCCGGAATGGGGCGGTAATTCGTGTCGAACAACTGGTCCAGGGTCAGGTCGCCCCGTGCTACGGCATCCTCCAGCAGTTGCGCCACGGCCTCGGCACCGGACCGGGCCAGGATGCGGGCCTTTTCCAGGTGCTGCTGCCGCACGCTCCGGGCATCCAGGATGAGGGTATAAATAAGGACTACCACGAACACCGGTACGAGTACGGCCAGCAGCAAAGCGCTCAGTCGGAAGCGCAAGGTGTGGTACCACGGCAGCCGGTGATGTACTTCCTCGTACACCACGCACTGCCGGCAGTTCCAGATCTTTTCTCCCACCGTGCCCTGGACTTCGCCGCGGCACAGGGTGCCGGTGATGGTCCAGCAGCGCCGGCCCGCCTGCTGCAGGTAGGCCGGACACTTGCTGTAGCGCTCCGGGGGGCATTTCATGTATTCCCAGCATTGCTTGCGCCGCGCCATGGTCTCCATCCTTTCCGAAAGAAAAACGCCTTCGTGCCAAGGCAACCAAAGCCCGCCTTCCGTCTGTTTCCACCTCCTTTGGCTTCAGCGGCGCGGATACTGCTTGTGCTTTTCGACACAAGGAATGATATTCCTGCCGGGGTGGCCATCTTACTATTCTAAGAATGGCCCGCGACAGCAACCTTGCTCAAGCGCAGGCCCTTGCGTTAGAATAATTTCGGAAAACGAGTACCAGGCATAAAGCGCATCCTTGGGAAGGGAGGTGCGGGTGATGAGTTCCATTCCGGCGCAGTTGAGGACAGGTCGCACGCGGTGTACCTACGAAGATTATGCCCGCCTCCCCGAAGGGGCGCCCTATCAGCTCATCGGGGGGGAACTGGTGATGACGCCCTCGCCCACGCCCTATCACCAGATGGTATCAATGAAGCTGGAGTTGCAGATGGCCGGCTATGTCCTCGAAAAGAACCTGGGCATTGTTTTGTACGCGCCGCTCGACGTGTACCTGGAAGAGACCGAGACCTACCAGCCGGACCTGATCTTCATTTCCAACGAGAGGATGCACATCATCGAAGAGGAGCGCATCAGGGGTGCGCCGGACCTGGTGGTGGAGATCCTCTCCCCCAGCACCGGTTACTACGACCTGCGCAGCAAGTACCGGGTCTACGAAAAAGGCGGTGTTAGGGAGTACTGGATCGTGGACCCCCGGCACAGGTCCGTACAAATCTTTTCCCTGCGGGAAGGGAAGTTCGTCCTGGACCAGGAAGCGGAGGAGCAGGGGACGGTCCGATCGCGGGTGATACCCGGGTTCGAAGTTCGGGTGGAGAGCATCTTCTAGGCCTCAGCAGAACGCCACCCGGCACCCGTAGCGACGTCCGAGGCGCGCCAGGCGTTCCGGTAGGCCGCGCAGGTATCCCCGGCGGTCCGACAGGTAGCGCTCCAGGTGGGCCGTGGCCCAGCGCAGGTGCCGGGCGTAGGCTTCCCGCAGGCGCCCCACTGCCGCCGGGTAGGGATTGAGGGCGTCGACCAGGATTTCCCTGACGCCGGCGCCCCGCAGTACTGCCACGAGTTCCTCAAGCGCGCCGGGCGCGTCCGTAAGGCCGGGCAACAGGGGCGCCACGAAGGCCCACACCGGCACCCCGGCGGCCTGCAGGCGCGCCGCGGCCCGGATGCGCGCCCGGGGCGGAGAGGCTCCCGGCTCCAGCACGGCCGCCACGTCGTCCCGCACCGTGGTGACCGTAAACCCCACGGAGGAGTGCCGGAGACGCCGCCAGAGGTCCGCGTCCCGTACCACCAGGTCCGACTTGGTGAGCACGTTCACCTCGGCCCCGGGGCATACCTCGACAAGAGCCTCCAGGCACCTCCTGGTGAGGCCGTACTCCGCCTCTGCAGGCTGGTAGGCGTCGGTCACGGTGCCCAGCAGGATCCGGCCCGCAGGATCCCCCTTACGGCCCAGTTGCCGCCGCAGGACCTCCGCGAAGTTCACCTTGGCGGCCACGAACTCGCCCCACCGCGCCGGGTGGCCGGAAAAACGAAGGGTCGTGTCCGCGTAGCAGTACCGGCACCCGTGGGCGCAGCCGAGGTACGGGTTGAGGCAGTAACGGTAGCCCGGGATGCGGGTCCTGTTGAGGGCCGTTTTGCAGAAGATTTCGCCAACCTTCACGGGGCGGAACGACCCTGCCTTTCGTGGCGGTGCGAAATAGGCGCGCCCTGCTCCGGGACGTGCACGAAACAGAACGGGCCCCCGCCCCGCGGCAAGGGCCCGCTCCAGTTCCGACTTCACCGCAGCGGAAGGATGGGAACGATCAGCAATGCCACGATGTTGGCCACCTTGATCATGGGGTTGATGGCCGGACCGGCGGTATCCTTGCACGGGTCCCCCACCGTGTCGCCCGTGACGGCCGCCGCGTGGGTGGGCGTACCCTTGCCGCCGAAGTGGCCTTCCTCGATGTACTTCTTGGCGTTGTCCCACGCGCCGCCGCCGGAGGTCATGAAGATGGCCAGGAACAGACCCGTGATGATGACGCCCATGAGCAGGCCGCCCAGGGCCTTGGCGCCCAGCAGCAGGCCCACGAGGAGCGGTACCGCCACGGGAATGATGCCCGGCGCCATCATTTCCTTAAGGGCGCGACGGGTTACGATGTCGACGCACCGCCCGTACTCAGGCCTGGCCTTGCCCTCCATAAGACCCTTGATCTCGCGGAACTGCCGCCGCACCTCGTTAACTACCTCGTATGCGGCCCGGCCCACGGCGCCGATGGCCAGCGAGGAGAAAATGAACGGCATGGCCCCGCCGATGAAGAGTCCCGCCAGCACCCACGGGTCGTTAATCAGAAAGCTCAGGGTGGCGTGGCGGATACGCGCGATCTCCTGCGTGTAGGAGGCAAACAGCACGATGGCCGCCAGTCCCGCCGAGCCGATGGCGTAACCCTTTGTGACGGCCTTGGTGGTGTTACCCACCGCATCCAGCGGGTCCGTTATGGCGCGGATCTCGGCCGGCAGCTCGGCCATCTCGGCAATGCCGCCGGCGTTGTCCGTGATGGGGCCGTAAGAGTCGATGGCCACGATGATACCGGTCATGGAGAGCATGGCCATGGAGGCAATGGCCACCGCGTAGAGGCCGCCCTCGCCGCCCCCGCCGATGAGGTAGGAAATCAGGATGCCCGCCACGATGATGAGGGCCGGCGGCACGCTGGCCTCGAGGCCCACGCCCAGGCCGGCGATGATGTTGGTGGCGTGCCCGGACTGGGATGCCACGGCGATGGTCTTAACGGGCCGGAACTTCTTGGAGGTGTAGTAGTCGGTCAGGAAGACGATGCTCAGCGTAACCGCCACACCGATGAGGGCCGGCCAGAAGAGGGTATCGGAACCCAAGAGATAGGTGGTGGCGGGGTAAAAGCCGATCAGCGCCACCACCGCCGAGGCGATGAGTCCCTTGTAAAGGGCCGTCATGATTCCCTGGCCTTCACTGTACCGCACAAACCAGCTGCCGATGATGCTCGCCAGGATGGCTATTCCGCCGAGAACCAGGGGATAAATGACGAACTCTTCCCGGTGCGGGAAGAACAAATGGCCCAGCAGCATGGCGCCGATGGCGGTGACGGCGTAAGTCTCGAAGAGGTCCGCCGCCATACCGGCACAGTCGCCAACGTTGTCGCCCACGTTGTCGGCGATGACCGCGGGGTTGCGCGGGTCGTCCTCGGGAATGCCGGCCTCCACCTTGCCCACCAGGTCGGCGCCCACGTCGGCGCTCTTGGTGTAGATGCCGCCGCCCAGACGGGCGAACACGCTGATAAGGCTGCCGCCGAAGCCAAGACCCACCAGAGAAACGGGGTCTTTGAAGGCGAGGTACATCCCGGCCACGCCAAGCAAGCCCAGGCCCACGCACATCAACCCGGTAACGGCACCGCCCTTGAAGGCCGCCTGGAGGGCGTAACCCAGGCCCTTCTTAGCCGCCTCGGCGACCCGGGTGTTACCCCGTACGGTAACGCTCATGCCGATATAACCACAAGAAGCCGAGAATATTGCTCCTACCAGGAATTGCAGCGCGGTGTACCAGCGAAGCGGGCTGATGGCGATTACTATCGCAATGATAATACCGACTATGGCGATGGTCCTGTACTGCCGGTTAAGGTACGCCATGGCCCCTTCCTGGATGGCGGCCGAGATTTCCTGCATGCGTTGGGTACCGGCCGGCAACTTCACGACCCATGAAGCCAGGTAGACGGCGTAAAGTATTCCGACGAGGGCCGTAATGATGGCAAAGTAAATGTACTGACTGTACTGCGCCAAAATTCCACCTCCTGACTACTTAACCGCTAGACTACCGGCGTTCCATTTCCCATATTCCCCGCTTGGCCTCACCCCCGGTAGAGTCCTTAAGGGCGCATGGCAACCCCTCCGAATGCGGGGCGATGCCGCACCCTCCATCCACCTTTGTAACAATTTTAACTAAATTGGAGTATAGCACAAAGCGGAAATAACCTCAACCCCCGGAAAATGCGGTCCACCCCTCAAATCTCGAACCACCGCCGGACTGCATCCAAGGTCGCGTTGCAAATGGCCTCTCCCTCGTCACGCTCCACCAGGGCGCTGGTGGCGAAAATTTGCTCACCCCCCGGCCCCACCGCGGATGTGATTACCACAACTACCTCATACCCCGCCACGGTGAGGACCGCAACCTCTTCCACCTCCCACTCCCGAATACCGGGCAGATTTTGTACCCCTGCGGCCAGCGCGGCCCGGGCGAGCAAACGCCGCAGGTTGGCCCTGGAGGCCACTCCCGCTGCAGTCCCGCTGTAATGCCCCTGCTCCACGATTACTTCGACCCGGGCCTCGGCCTGAGCGCCGCGCCGGGTGAGTACGTATCCCGTTAGGCGGGGGCCGGCGGGCATGCGGCCCCCTTTCCCGGGGGCATACCCCAGCTGGGCCAGGTGTATCTCACCCGTGCTCCCGTACCGGGCCGTCAGCGCCATGGCTACGTCCCTTTTTATGGCTTCGGCCGGCCTGCCCCTCCCGGCCAGCACGTAAACGGCGCTGATATTGCCCTCCTCGTCCTTGAGCACTCGGGCTGCCACCACATCCTCTATCTGCTCCAGAAGTTCCGCCTCCGGCTCCCGCATCCTCAAATCCCCGGTTCGATCAACCCGTAATTCCCGTCGCGCCTGCGATAAACAACGTTGATTTGCTCGGTTTCGGCGTTGGCGAAAACGAAGAAATTATGGCCGAGGAGGTTCATCTGAAGGATGGCCTCCTCAACCGCCATAGGCTTAATGGCAAAACGCTTGGTCCGGACCACCAGAGGACGTTCTTCGTCCTGGCCCTCCGGCGGCCGCTCTTCGGCCGCCGTCCGACCGCGGCGGATTAACTTTCCTTTGTACCGTTCGATCTGCTTCTCCAGCTTCTCCACTACAAGATCCACCGAGGCGTACATGTCTTCGGTGACCTCTTCGCCGCGCAGGATCATGGTGTTAATTGGGATGGTCACTTCCACGCGGTGAAAACCCTTTTCGACCGACATGGTCACCTGAGCCTCACCGAGGTTCGGCAAGTACTTATCCAGCTTCCTGAGCCGCTTGGTTACGTAGGAACCCAACGCTTCGGTAATTTCAATATTCTTGCCGCGGATGTGTACCTCCATGCCCAACCCCCTCCATGTAATTATTTCCCGCTTGGCGAGCAAAATCCTGCCGCCCAAAAAAATTAACCCCGGCCTTCGGCGGGGAGCTTGCTCCTGCCTCTGCCAGGGTTAATCTGTCCCTGTGTTACTGGCTCAGCTTCACCACGTTGACTGCCTGCGGCCCACGGGTACCCTGTACCACTTCAAACTCGACTTCCTGCCCCTGCGTCAGGGTTTTGAAACCCTTTTCCTGGATGGCCGAGAAGTGAACGAAAACGTCACCCCCGTCCTCCCGCTCGATAAACCCGTACCCCTTCTCCTGATTGAACCACTTGACCCTACCGCGCATGCAAGAAACCTCCTAAAAAGATTCTCACCGTGGGCCTTGCGACCTACGTGGGGTAATCCTATCACACCCCCGGACCCGTGTCAAGCCGGTTGTACACAACCCTTGCCCTGTGGACAATGTGGATATCCCTGTTAATAACCGTGGCGGAGAGACAACGGCTTGTGAATAATTCGTCATTTTGTGACATCGGCCCCGGCCACCGTTACCACCACCACGCCTCCCGCGCCGGCTGACAGCAGTTCCCGGCTACATTCCGTTGCTGTGGCGCCGGTGGTGAGCACGTCGTCTACCAGGAGCACGCGGCGGCCCCGCAGCACCGCCGGGTCACGCACGACAAAGGCCCCCCTCAGGTTCTCGCGCCGCAAAGGCCGGGACAGCCCGGTCTGCGGTCTGGTGTGACGGATTTTCAGAAGGGCGTCACAATACACGGGTAGCCCCGAGGCGCCGGCCAGGGCCCGCGCCAGTACTTCGGCCTGGTTGAAGCCCCGGGTGCGCCGGCGCGTCACGTAAAGGGGTACCGGTACCACCGCCTCCGCCCGGCACAGTGCGGCGTCCTCACGTACCACCTCGGCGAGGAGGCGCCCCAGGAGCTCGCCCAGAAACGTCTTGTGTCCGTACTTCAGCCGGTGCACGGCACGGCGCAAGATACCCTCGTAGGGGCCCAGAGACCGCGCCGCGAGAAACGCCGGGGCCTCCCGCCTGCAATCGGAACACAAACTACCCGCGTTCCCGGCATTCCCGGACCACCACCTGCCGCACCGGAGGCAGCGCGGCCGGGAACGGTACTCCGCAAGTCGGTCCAGGCATTTTGCACACGGGGACCGAGTCGGCGAAGCGGCCCCGCAAAGGGGACATCCCGGTGGCAGCGGTACGAAGAGGGCGAGCAGGTCCTCCCACAGCGCGGTCAGGAATCCGGCAAATCTTTCCACAAAAAGTACCCCCCAAAACCCGGCCGCACCGCCAGTTTGCAGGGCGTGCGCGCCCGCAAACGGCAGGCCGCGACCCGGACCGTGGCCGGGCCGGAGGCGGTCCCCCAGCACCCTCAGGACTCGGCGCCAGAACCGGAGGTCACCACCCGGTCGCGCCCCATTTCCTTGGCCCGGTACAGGGCCCGGTCCGCGGCCCGCAGCAGGGTAGTCAGGTCCGTGCCGTCCTTGGGAAAAACCGCCACCCCCGCGCTGATGCTGACCTGTACCGGCCAGGTCCGGCCCTCCCAGGCAAAGGCGTGCCGGCGCACGGCCTCCCTTATGCGCTCGGCGGCATATACGGCACGATGTTCCCCCGTGGACGGCAGCAGCACGGCGAACTCCTCGCCCCCGTATCTGGCGGCCACGTCTCCCTCACGCAAATTGTTGCGGATCACTTCCCCCAGTTGGGCGAGTATCGCGTCGCCGGCGAGGTGCCCGTACTGGTCGTTGAGGTCTTTGAAGTGGTCCAGGTCGAAAAAGATGACGGCAAAACTCTCTCCCTGGCGTGCGGCCCGCTGGAACTCCGCCTGGGTACGCAGGTAAAAGTAGCGGTGGTTGTACAACCCGGTGAGACCGTCGGTAATGGCCATATTCTCGAGCCGCCGGTACAGAACGGCGTTGGTAATGGCCACCGTGGCCTGACTGCCGATGACCGTGAGGGTATGCAGTTGCTTCCGGTCAAAGGCTTGGGGACGACGCTCTCCCACCAGAAACAGTCCGAGCACGTCCGCCTCTACCACCAGCGGCACCATCATGGCGGAACGCAGGAACTGGGGGAAGCCGGGCTCTTTGCCCACGCGCTCGTCCTGTCGGGTATCCATGATGAGGTATGGCTCCCGGGCCTGCACCACCTCCCCCAAAAAACCCTCCCCCGGTACAAAGCGCAACTCGCGGATCTGCCGGGCATGGGGGCTGAGTACCGCCCCGGGCCGGTAGCAGCGCTCTTCGTCGGACCAGAGGTAGATAATGCCGGTGTGATAGGCTATCACCCGGCGTGTTTCGCGCAGCACGATTTCTACGACCTGCCCGGGGTCATGCTTTCTGCCCAGCCTGCGGCTGATTTCGTACAGTACGGCGAGCTCGCGGTTGGTGAGGGCCAGTTCCACGTATAACCGGAGTATGAACTGGGTGGCCAGAACGGGAAGGAAAAGCAAAGACAAGCCGGCCAGACCCACCTTGTCCCGCACCAGGGCCATCAGGAGACCGATGGGCGTGGCCAGAAGGTAGGTCAGGAGGTCCCACTGAAAGGCGTCGCGCCAGCCCACCAGGGGATAGTAACGCCTGTTGGGTCTGGTATACAGGTAGACTAAAATGTGGTTCACAAACATGTAGGCCGCCGTAAAGGCCAGCAGGGCCGGCAGGTTACCGGTGGCGGTCCGGCCTGAGGCCGCGCCGCCGGCCAGCAGGTAGGCGTAGTTGCCCCCCAGGGCGGCCAGCACGTACTGGGCGCCGTTGAAAAGCACCGTGCGCATGCCCTGCCCCCGGTTAACGAGACCCTGGCCGAAAAGGGTGGCCAAACCGCCCACCCATGCCGCGGCCGCCGGCCCG
>Ga0209225_1004252_pt1 | contig 11379 bp, 13 predicted proteins | sample WasSprMetagenome_FD_184732 | JGI IMG/M metagenome (GOLD analysis project Ga0209225, IMG submission 184732) | Sulfidic aquatic microbial communities from Washburn Spring, Yellowstone National Park, USA - WS (SPAdes) (version 3) | ecosystem: Environmental > Aquatic > Thermal springs > Hot (42-90C)...
AGTTAGCAAGGGAATTTGTTAATAAAAAAGAAAGACCCAAAAAGTATAGTGAAGAAAAATTATTCGATGCAATCGCCGATATTTTGATTATGGCATTCTTTTTGGCATCCCTTTACAAATTGGATGTAGAAAAATTGCTTTTGAAAACATTGAAAGAAAGTAAAAAGAGATTAAAGAAATTGAAAAAACTTTGCGGATCAAATAAGCGTTTTTGATCCGCTATTTTAAAATAGCAAAATAATTTTTAAGGTTTTAGCAGGAAAAAAGGCAACTTTGTCAAAAATAATTAGGCTCCCGTTTAAACCCGGAATGATCATTTTCTTCACTTTTATTTAACTCAAGCGCTTTTTGATTGATATTTTTTTCTTTAAACTACCAAAGGGTCTTGAAAAAATTTTTTAAAATCGCTACAAAAAATTATGCACATTAAAAGGGAGGTGATAAGAGATGAACACCCAGCAGAAAGTTCGGACGAGAAAGAATGTAATAGAAATTGTTAACGAAGAAATCGTTCGGAAAATTAGCATAGTTCAAGAAAAAGATAGGCCGCATCGTCTTAAAATAGAAGCATGGGCCCTTTCCCAGGCAAGGAAAGGAGGAATTAATGTCCCACGTGTGATAGATTATTACGTCGACAGGAATGGACGGGAAGTACTTACTCTTGAAAGAATCCACGGAAAATCTCTTCGTAGAAAAATAACCAAAGACACAGTAGATTCCCTTTTTAACGTAGGAATTCAAATGAATTCTGTATTGTTAGATGCCTCACTAAATTACGGCTGGATCGATCCAATTTCAATGAGTGGAATTAGCAAGAGCTGGCCGTCGTTTCTTTGTTTTTATACCAAAAAATTTGGGGAACAACTTGCAAAAAGTGGAGTTATTGAAGAAAGAATCCTTCAAAAAATTTTTAATGCAATTGATTCTACAAATTTAGAAATTTCAGCACCTTTCTTAGTCAACGGTGATATTAGATTTCCGCATCTAATCAGAGACAGGAGGGGAAAGGTATGGATCGTCGATTGGGAAAATGTAATACTTGGCGATCCTCTATGGGATCTTGCCTTTTTTGGAATTCGGTATGGACATGGTATTCTATGGAGGAGTTTCAAATCAGGATACAAACTCAGTTCCCTTCCATTCAAATATACTCTTTATGAAATCATCGCATTAGTAGGGATGATTGCATTCTTTCAAAAACACCGGATCGAATATCGAGGGAAACTGAAGAGGTTTTTACAACTAGTACATAGTTTAGAAACCCTGTAAAAATATTACAGGGTTTTTATTAATATTAAAATTAAAAATAAATTGATTTTTTAATTTGAAGTGGTAAATTATTTTAATGATAAATTATTTTTTAAAAAAGCTATATAGTGTTTCTTTTCAAAGAAAGATAAAAAATTTTAAACTTTCTGATTTAATGATTTCTATTGAACCATCAAATATTTGTAATGCGAGGTGTATAATGTGTCCATACCAAAAGATGACTCGTAAAAAGGAAATTATGCCAATGGATCTTTTTAAGAAAATAGTGGATAATTGCGTATCGTACGAGGTAAGGAATTTTAATCTTAATTTTTACAATGAACCTTTCTTGGATCCTTTTATTTTTGAAAGGATAAAATATTTGAAATCAAAAAATGCAAGGGTTCAACTTTTTTCCAATGGTTCAGTAATAAATGTCGAAAAAATATTAGAAAGCGGACTTGATGAAATAATTTTCAGTATCGATGGTATAAAAAAAGAAACTTATGAATTAATTAGAAAAGGGTTAAATTTTGAAAAAGTAGTCAATAATGTATTATTTTTAATTAAAAGGAGGGAAGAATTAGGTTTAAAAAAGCCAAAAATTAAACTTAATTTTGTAAAACAAAAAATAAATGAAGGTGAATTAAAAGAATTTCGATCTTTTTGGATTGATAAAGTAGATAAAATTTATGTTTCCTCAGATGACGGTCGCAATGAAAATTTTGAATTTTTTGAAAAAGATAAAGGAAGTTTAGCTTCTTTTCCTTGCGCTAGACTCTGGCACGAACTTTTAGTGATGAGTAATGGAAAAGTTCCCTTGTGTTGCGTTGATTATGATGGTAAAATAATTTTGGGTGATTTTAATACCCAAAGCTTAGAAGAAATATGGAATAATGAAAGCTTCAAAAAAATTAGGCAATTACATCTTGATTTTAAGGCCGATGAGATTTCTCTTTGTAAAAAATGTCGCAATTCTTACCGGAGAAGTATAAGGTTAATAAAATGCAACAAAAGAGAAAAATGAAAAAATATCCAACTGTAGCTGTATCAATAATATTTAGGTATAAAAATAAAATTTTGATGCTAAAACATAAAAATGGCAAATTTACTCTTCCGGGCGGTAGAATGGAGTGGAAGGAATCAGTTCTTGGAGCATTAGATAGAGAATTAAAGGAAGAGCTAAATTATTCGTTAGAAAGATTGGGGGGAGAACCGGAATTATTTAATGTCTGGAATTACATTTCGAAAAATGGGAGGCGTCATAATGTTTATATTCAGTACATCTATCAATTAAACAAAAAACCTTATTTTTCTTCTCCTGAAGGACTTCAACCTCTTTGGTTTACAAAAAAAGAGTTAATTTCAATGAAAATAATCACGGATGAAAAGTTTCTAAATAAAGTATTCAACTGGAAAAAATCCAAAAATTTCAAAAATAAAAAAGGTTCTATCTAGAACATTTCTAATAGAAAAAATTCATGAAAATTTTAATTACAGGAGGAGCGGGTTTTGGGGGAAGTGGATTAGCGAAAGAATTATTAAAAAGAGGGCACAAAGTGGCAGTTTTAGATTTAGTAGCTCCAAACCATGCTGAAAGATTAAAAGAAATAATAGAACATCCTAATTTTAAATATATTTGGAAGGCTACTTTTGATGTCAAACCAGAAGATATCGAGGGTTATGAAGTAATTTGCGCGTTTAATGCTCAGGCAGATGTTCCATTGGGTTTTACTTCTCCAGCTTATACTTTTTATCAAAATACTGTTGGGCTCATATATCTATTAGAAGCAGTTAAGGAAGTGGGTTGTGAAAAATTTCTTTTACCAAGTTCAGGCAATGTATTTGGTAGACCGCCGAAAATTCCAATAGACGAAACTTGTCCTCCTGTACCCCATAATATTTATTCAGCCTCAAAAGTAGCTCAGGAAGCAATAGCTTGGGCTTATTATCATTCATACGGAATACCTATTGTGATTTTACGAAATGGAATTATATATGGACCGGGAATGAGAAGAAATATTTTTATCTATATTTGGCTTAAAAATTTGCTTCAAGGAAAACCGATTATTGTAGAGGGTGGTGATCAAACACGAGATCCTTGCTATGTAACAGATACACTCGATGCTTGGGTTCGAGCAATTGAAGCACCAAAAGAAAAAGTAGTTGGAGAAATATTTCAAGTTTCTACAGGTAAAGAATACAAAGTTAAAGAAATAGCCGAAATCTGTACTAAAATTATCCCGGGGAAAATTATTTACACAAATTATCGCCCGGGAGAAAAAGGACAAAGGGAATGTTTTGATATCAGCAAGGCAAGGAGAATTTTAGGATACAATCCAAAAATAGATTTGGAAGAGGGGCTGATAAAAACAAAGGAATGGATAGAAAAAGTATTAAAAAATGAAATATGATAAAAGTTTCTGTAATTGTTACCTCTTACAACAACGCACATAATTTAGAACGATGCTTGAATAGCTTATTGAATCAAGATTATGATAAGAGATTTATTGATTTAGAAATTATAGTCGTTGATAGTGGTTCTACCGATGGCTCGATTGAAATTTTAAATAAATATAAAGATCGAATAAAAATAATACTGAAACCAAAAGAGTTTTCTTCTTTTACAAGATTAAGTCCTGCTCAAGCAAGAAATATTGGAGTTCAAAATTCGAAAGGAGAAATTTTAATTTTTACTGATAGCGATTGTGTTCCTCCTTTAGATTGGGTAAGGGAAATGGTCGCCTCTTTTCAAAAATATCAAGTCGATTGTATTATTGGAAACCGGGAACCAGATGTGGGTGAGGGGTTAGGAACCTTTGTAAGAAGATACGATTTTATTTTGTACTCGAATAAATTTAGAATTTTAAAACCTCTAATAATAAATGAAAAAAATATTCAAAAAGGAATACCGTTTGTTCCATTATCAGGAAATAATTTTGCAATAAAAAAAGAAGTATGGGATAAATTGGGGGGTATGAAAACTGTGTTTAAGCACGCTGCGGGAGAAGATATAATGTTGGAAATTGACCTTCTCAAAAATGGTTATAATATTCTCTTCAATCCTCAGTGTAAGGTAGTTCATTTTCATCCAATCTCTATAATAGATGTATTTAAAAAAGTTTTTCCAAGAAGTGAAGCTATTTACCTCCTGAGCAAATATTCAAATGGCTTTATAAGCTGGAGGCATTTTGCGGAAAGAGGACATATTTTAAATTTAAGAAGCTTTTTTTCAACTATATTCTTTATTCTTCTAATATTATCAATCGCCAGTTTATTAAAAGTATCTTTTTTTACAATACTATCCCTTTTATTTACGTTGATGCTATTAATGATTATTCATAGGTTAATCAATCTAAGTAAAAGATTGGAATCAATTTTAGACTCTAAAAGCGAAGAGTATAAAAAAGTTTATAAAATTTCACTATTTAAATTATTTTGTTTTGATCTAATCCATTTTTTCCTGAAAAGTATTGCTTTACTAAATTATCTATGGTGTTTTGTAAGTAGAAAATGAATATGACCTCTCTCAAAAAGCTACTAACGAATAGAAGTAATGACTATACTAAATTAACTGAGTTATTTAAGAAAGAAACTGGGTTAGATATTGCTCAAGATGGGTATAACAAAAACGTTCCTTTAACAAAAAGTTGTAGCGTAATAATTCCTTTTTATAAAAATTACTCCTTTCTGAAAAGGTGTTTAGCTTCGTTATGGTACCAGGATTTACCTAAGGAATTTAAGAAAAATAAAGTAGAAATTATTATTGTCAATGATGGATCGCCATTTAATTTAAAAAATTTTGTTCAACAAGCAAAAAATTTTTATGGGTCTGTAATTTACTTAAAATTGAAAAGGAATTATGGTAGAGTGATGGCCAGAAATTTAGGATTACTTTATGCCCAGAATGAAATAATTATTTTTTTAGATGGTGATGTCGTAATATCGAAAGACTTTTTAGCCACTCATTTGTTGAGACATGAATTTTTTGACAGCTGTGTCATTGTAGGATTCCGGCACAATATTAGTTTAAAAGATCTGAATTCTCGATTAGATAAGCGAAAACAAAAGATTAAAATATTACCAAGTTATAAAAAAGATTTTAGATACGAAAAGTTCGTCCCAAAAGAATGGATGACAGGATGGAGAAGTACCTTTAGAGATATACCGTTGGAAAACTTTAATAAAACTTATCACATCTTAGAAGAGAGTAATCATTTTAAAGATTTTGGTAAAGGAAAAATTATTGGAGTATGGAGTCTACCCTTTATGTTTCTCGCTTGCAATGCTAGTGTTGCAAGAAAATATGTAATAGAAGTAGGCGGATTTGATTTAAGATTCAAGGGATGGGGATGTGAAGATACACATCTAGGCGCGAAATTAATTGCAAGAGGATTGTATTTAATTCCTAATTTGCATGCCACAGCATATCATTTAATTAAAAGTAATCATAGTAAAGAAAAGGAGGAGAAAATTAAGGAATTTTACAAAAATTTAAGACTGTATAAAAAACTATTGAACGAAAGTTTAGTTATTTTTAAAGAAAGTGAGTGGAAGGAAAAGACTAGGAAATATTTTGCAAATAAATTTTGTGAAATATTGAGATAAAGGCATTTGAGAAAAGGGATGGAAACTTGGCTTTCATTTAAAATAGCAAAATGATTTTTGAGGTTTTGGCAGGGAAAAGCAAATTTTGTCAAAAATAATTAGGCTTCCGCTTAAACCCTGGATGTTAGTTTTTTATTTTTATTTGTTCCCAGGTATTTTTATATACTGATTTCTTTCTATTCTTTTCTTGAAAAAATAATTTTGTAAAATATAAGGTAGAATGCATTTTGTTCGAAAATTTAACCAAAATATGAAAATAAAAAAAGAGAGAAAATTAAAGAAAATAATAACACTTGTAACTGGAAATCAAAGCAAATTAATGGAGGCGATTGAAATAGCGAAGAAATACCCAATTAAAATTGTAGGAAAGAAGCTTTATTTACCTGAAATGATGGAAATTAATGCAGAAAAAATTCTAATTGAAAAGGCAGAATATGCATTCGAAAAAATAAAAAAACCTCTAATTGTTGATGATTCTGGAATTTATTTTGAGGCTTATCCAAATTTTCCTGGTGTTCTTACAAAATTTATTATTAAACTCCTTGGTTTCGATGGCATCTTTAAACTATTAAAAGGTAAAACTCGAAGGGCGTATTTTCAATGCACTATTTGTTTTATAGAAAGTAATTTACAAAAACCAATTTTATTTAAAGGAATATGCAAGGGCAGAATTGCTGAAAGAATTTCTAATATTTTTGATCCAAATTTCGAATTTAATAGCATTTTCATCCCAGAAAGAGAAAATAGAACTTTTTCTGAAATGACGATCGAAGAACGAAAAAAATTTTCTCATCGCAGAAAGGCATTAGAAAAATTTCTAAAATGGTATATTACTAAACATGTTTAAAAGAATAGAAGCTAAAACTCCTGGCGAAGCTTGGAGAAAAGTAGCAAAATTTGTAATGTCGAATGGAGAAATTGTTACCGATGGAAAAGAACTTTTGAAAGAATATCTTCATTTAATTGTTTCGGTAGAAAAACCTCTTCAAAATGATAAGATTCTTAAAAAATTTGCCGATAAAAAAATGTTAGAATTTATGGAAAGAAATTTTTTAGAAGCTACACCGATTAGTGAATGGGGCTATAGTTATGGTTCTCGCATTTTCGACTTTAGAGGAATAAATCAGGTAGATGAAATTGTGAAAAAATTAAACGAAAAACCCGAAAGTAAATCAGCACTTATTAGTCTTGCTGATCCTACTCAAGATTTTAAAGGACATTCTCCGTGTGTAAGTGTGATAGATTTTAAACTACGAAAGGACATTCTTATAACAACTGCTTTCTTAAGGAGTCAGGATGTAGGTAAAAAAATTTATGCGGATATAATGGCTATTGGTAAAATTTCGAAATTGGTAGCGGATCGTCTCAATGTAAAGTCGGGACCGCTCACTCTTATAATCGTCTCAGCCCATGTTTATAAAAGAGATTTAAAAAAAATAAGTAAACTCATATCATGAATAAAGGAAGAAATGGAAAGAGTATTTTTTCTTCCAAATCATAACCTCCAATGGCTAAAGAATATACTCGAAGCAAGTGAAATAAGAAAGGGCAGAATTTTAATCGTGGGTAGTTTTCTTTACGCAGCATACCTTCCGAAAGATTTTAAGGTTACCGTAATAGACAAAAATCTTTTAGCATTGATTTCTCAATTATACGTTTTATGGTTAAAACTCGAAGATTACTCTCCTCAAAAAATCAGAAGAAATTTATTTCTTAATAGGTTTGGGAACCGGTTCAGAAACCATAAAAGAGTCAAAATTATTTCAAGAGATGAATATTTTAAATCGCTAATTACTTTTCTTGATTTTTCAAAAAGATTAAAAATTTTTTTAAAACACAAAAAATCTCTTGAGAAAATTTTTAGAGAAATTTTTAGAATTAGTAAAACAGGAAAAGAATTTAAACTTCATTTAATTCCAAAAGGATTAAATTCTTACGACCTACTAAGAGTTAAACCCATCAGAGGAATCGAGGAGATTCACTTTTTGAATATTCCTTTAGAAAGTTTTAAGAGTAATCGAAAATTTGATTTCATTATTTCAACAAATGTTATAGAAAATTTTGCTCACCCCTTCGATTTTTTAAGAATAACCTGCTCATTACTAACCAAAAGAGGTAAAGTTGAAATAACAACCTATAAAGAACCTTTGATGCGATGGTTGAAATATGTGAAACTTTTAATCAACGATGAGGAACAAAAAACGTTCTCTCTTGGAGGGGCCTACCTTTTCAAGGGTAAAAGTAAAGAGGAGGGAAGAGAATTTTTGTATGAACTTAAAATGAATAGAGATACTTTTATTTTTTCTAAGAACGAATTAATTAAGATAATAAAATTGATTTCGGAAAGGGAATTCTTGCCGGCCTGGCTTAGAGAATATGAAAGCAAGAATTAATTTAGAACTACTATGCTTATTATTTTAGAAGGATTACCAGGAACTGGTAAAACTACATTAGCAAAAAAACTCGTCAAGAAATTCCGAGGAATTTTAATTCCTCAAATAATCTTGTCTTCTCAGAACATTTATCAAAAGTTCCCTCCTATGGAAAAAGAAAAATTTTTTATAAGAAATGATTTGAAAAAATATAAAAAAGCTTCGCAGGGATTAAAAAAGAAAAAATGGGTAATAATGGACCGTGGAATTTTTTCAACTCTTGCCTATAATTATGCTTTTACACGTCTAGAAGGAATAAATACCTATAAAATGGTAAGGGATTGGTATGAAAAGAATAAAAAAATTTTTAGTTTACCGCAGATTATCATTTTTTTAGAAATACCTTTAATAACTTCTTTAAAGAGAAAGAATAGATTAACTCTGAAAATGAGACGAAAAAAATTACTCTGGGCGAACCCTTATTTTCTTAAAGAAATGAAGGCTTTTTATCACAAATTTTTAACACAAATTAAAGATAAAAATATACGAATTTTAAAAATAAACGCCAAAAAACCTTTAAAGAAAGTTTTTAATGAAATCTGTTTGAAAATAGAAGAATTACAAGAACAATTATGAATATTGCAATTTTTAGAGACGGCCCTTTCCTGCCCCCTATTACTGGAGGAGCAGTTTCGATTTATAACCTAATCACAGAATTGAAAAGAAGAGGGGTAAATGTCTACCTAATAAAGTGTTATAGATCCTATGATAATTATCAACTTTACAAGCGAGAAAAATTTCTAACATTTTTTGTTAAAGAAAAAAATTATTATTTGGATATTACTCCAATTATTAATTTTTTGAAACGAAAAAAAATACAAATTGCTCACTTTGATAGTGCAGAAGCAGTAAATTGGCAAGGAAATTTAATTAAATTTCGATTACCGACAATAAAAATTGTTTGGGAGGTACATAATGTAAACCACATTCTTTTTTTGCGATTAGGCAAAGGACGTGATAAAATAAAATTAGCCATTGAACAAGAAAAAATGGCAACGAATGCCGCCGATCTTATATTAGTTCGTTCCAAATTTGATAAAAAAGCATTGATAGCTATTGGAGATAATAAAAATAAAATTAGGATTTATAAGGGAGGTATCAAAATTGGCAGGCAAATAAAAAGAGTCTTTCCTGAAGGAAATAAAAATATAATTTTTATCGGGAATCTCTTATACCAACCAAATCGTGAGGCTATAAGAATAATAGATAAAATAATCGCGCCCCGGCTTCCAAATTATACCTTCCAAATTTTGGGAGGAGGGGATAAAAAATTAATTAAATCAGTAAAATCAAAGAATATAAAATTTTTAGGGAAAATTGAAAATCCATATCGGCTTTACACTAAAGCTTTTGTCGGAATAGCTCCTTTGCTTTCTGGATCCGGTACTAGAATTAAAATTCTAGAATATTTAAATAGCGGACTACCTACAATAACTACTAACATAGGAATTGAAGGATTGGAGGAGGGAATTAGAAAAGTATTAATCGTTGAAGATAATTTTGAAAAATATCCTCTAATTGTTAAAGAACTAACACAAAATCCTCGAAGATGGTTAAATTTATCAAGAAGAGGCCAGTATTTCGTTAAGAAAATTTACAATTGGTCAAATAATATCAAGGATATCATGAGAGAGTATCAATCACTTCTCAAATAAAAATATGAGAAGAAAAATTACTAAAAAACAATTGAATAAATTAATCACCATTTTAAAGAATATTTTTCTTGAATATTCAGAGGCTGGTGGGGGAAAGGGTTATCGATTTTCTCATAGTGTGCGAGTTATGCGATATTGTCAGAAGTTTCTCGAGACTCCATTTTTTAAGAAACTTAAACTAGATAAAGATGTAGTTTTAGTTGCGGCTCTCTTTCACGATATTGGGAAAATTAAAGCAGCAAACATGAAAAAAGAAATTAAGTACAATTCTTATGGAGATAGACATCATGAAGAGATCGGTTCTTCTCTAATTCAAAACTTCTTAAAAAAAGCAACAAAAAATGTTGATTTCCAGATGAAGATCGGCGAAATTATCAAAGATTTGAAAGAGAAAGAACCGAAATTCCTCGAAACAAGATTGATAAAAGATGCGGATTTGCTAGACAATTACGGAGTAATTAAAATTTGGAGAAGTATTACCTATGCTCAATACCAAAATCGACAAATCGAAAGAGTATATGAATATTGGGAAGAAGAAGGAAGAGAAAAAGCCCTAAAAGAACTTTCTTTTTTCTACTTCAAACCGATAAGGTCGTTAGCGATTAAAAGATTTAAAAAATTAGATAAATTAATAAAAGAAATAAAAATCGAAAATCTTGGACTTGATATAATGTAAAAAACTAGGGATTTTCTCCCTAGCCTTGAAAAATTTTCTTTAGATCAATATCAGGAAAAAGAATTTTAAATTCTTTTATAAAATGCTCTTTGTCTTTTGATGAATGAATTGCATTTCTTCTAATATCAGTACCGAATACATTTCGAAGAGTTCCTGCTTTAGCTTTTTGAGGATCGGTAGCACCCACCAATTCATTAAAAACTTCAATAGCATTTTCTCCCTCCACTACGAAAACTAAGCATTCATTCGACATCATGAAATTGATAAAGGATGGAAAATAATCTTCTTCGCTAATTTCCTCGTAAATTTCCCTAAGAATCTCTTCATTAAAGCGAAATTTCTTTTGGAGAATCACTTTCAATCCATTTTTCTCAATTATTGAAAGTATCTCCTGAGAACGATTCACTGCATCAGGTTTAATAATTCCCAAGGACCATTCTTTCATTCCCATTCCTCCTAATTTTGAGAGATCTACTTAAATGTTAACACTATTTATCAATCTTGTCAAATGTTAATGAAAAAATAGTTAAGAGTAGTTGAAAATTTTCGGTAATGATTAAAAGAATTTTTCAAAATAGCAAAATAATTTTTGAGGTTTTGGCGGGGAAAAAGGCAATTTTGTCAAAAATAATCAGGCTTCCGCTTAAACCTGGAATGTTTGTCTTTTTCACTTTTATTTGGCCTAGGCGTTTTTTGATTGATTGATAAATTTTTTTCCTTTCTCTTTTGCTAATGGGATTTAGTTCAGGGTTGATGATCA
>Ga0209225_1004253_pt1 | contig 11379 bp, 9 predicted proteins | sample WasSprMetagenome_FD_184732 | JGI IMG/M metagenome (GOLD analysis project Ga0209225, IMG submission 184732) | Sulfidic aquatic microbial communities from Washburn Spring, Yellowstone National Park, USA - WS (SPAdes) (version 3) | ecosystem: Environmental > Aquatic > Thermal springs > Hot (42-90C)...
TATCAAACGAAGAAGAAAGGCGACCAAAATAAGAGGTAATAACATCGGAAGCTCAACATACCGGCAAACATCCCACGCATTCGCCCCATCTACTCTTGCAGCCTCTACCAGATCAATGGGGATTCCTTGGAGCCCAGCGTAAGTTATAAGAAACACAAAAGGGGTCCACTGCCATATATCCATAATAACTACAGCAACTTGAGAATAAAACCAATCTCCAAGCCAGCTAATTTTAGGAAGAGTAGCAAGACTAAGTACATAATTTATTGGCCCATAGGCAAAATTGAACAGCATTTTCCACATAATCCCAGCTACAACAGGGGGGACCATCATAGGAACAAGAAGCAACGTTCGAACTGTATGTTCACCCTTAACACCACGTATTAAAAATGCTAACGCTGTCCCTAAAATGGTCTCCAAGGGGACAGCTATAAGAAGAATAACAATTGAAAAACGAACGGAATCGCGGGCTAGACGATCGGTGGAGAAAATCGCAATGTAATTATTTAAACCAATAAAACGTGGAGTGCCGCCTTTCGCAAGGTTGTAATCAAAAAAGGAGATGACAATCGTGTAAATGAAGGGGAAAATAGTTAAGGCTAAATAAAGCACCACCAGCGGAAGAACTAGACCCCACCCAGTTTTAGTTGTTCCGGTTCTCATATAAATACAAAAAAGGGGGCGAGGTTTTTAGTGCCTCGCCCCCTTTTTCACCTCTTATTTAGCTCCGAGGACTTCGAGCCATTTGAGGGCCAGCTCGTGCAGTGTCTCAAGCGTCAGCGGTTTAGTTCCGAGGAGTATCTCTGAGAAATACCCTACGGCGAGGTCCTCGAGTTTGGGCTCCTCCGGAATCCGTGGCCTGTTCGTCTCGGTAGCATAAGTTTCCTGAAGCACAGGCACCCGCGGGTCTACAGCTAAAGCTTCCGGATCGCTCAAGGTAGACTGACGAGTGGGAGCAACCGCGAAGCGGATAAATTTGCCTTTGTCAGCGTAAGAACTTGTGGCAAATTGTATGAATAGAAAAGCCGCCTTCTGTTTCTCTGGGGAGATGAATTTGTTGATCGCTAGAGCCCAGTTACCACTTACAGATCGGCCGGGCATTAGTGCAACACCTACTTTATCCTCACCGAGCGCCTGCTTAAACTCAAGATAAGGTCCTGTCCATTGCGGGCACATCGCTACAAGTCCACGGGCGAAGTACTCGATTGTCTCGCCATAATCAGAACCCAATGGATCGGGAGCATACGGCATCAGTGCCTGCATATCTTGCAACGCCCTCAGTCCCTCGATGCTATCGAAAGCCGGCTTGTGGTCGGCCGTGAAATAGTCGCCCCAATCCAGATCAACCGGCCCAAATTTCGCGAGCATAGACCGGCGATACGGACCGAAGAAAAGAAGGTACATATAAAAGAGTGTGTGAGTGCGCGGGAACATGAGCGCTATTCCGTATTCCGTTGGCGATTTGGGGTTATACTTTTTCGTGAAAAACTTAGCTACATCAACAGCCTCCGCCCAAGAAGTGGGTACAGTAAGCTCTTTGCCGAACATCGACTTAAATTGTGCCTGAATGGCGGGATCTTCAAAGAGATCTTTCCTATAGTAGAGCAACATTGTGTTGTTATAGAACGGTGCGCCGATCTCCTTTCCAGCCCAATATCCGGAGATATAACGCACCATTGGAATGAAGTCCTCTGGATTCCAGTTAGGATCTACAAGTTCAGGATGTTGCTTCCGAAACTCCGCCAGATCAAGACAACCTTGAGCAACCGCTCCCGCGGTCATGACATCCCAAGTAAAAATGTCAAATCCGCCAACCTGGCCCGCAAAATCTGCCAGTTCCAATGGATAAAGAGTTTCCCAGGAAATGGATTCTACAGTTACACGAACGTCCGGGTGCTGTTTCATAAACTCTGAAGCAATCCATTTGAGAGCATCAGCGTTGTCGGGTGAGCACACCACGCGAAGAGAAACCTGCCCCGCCGCCAACCCTCCAAAGAGGCCCAAAACCAACAATGCAAACAGCAAACGTTTAAACATAAACACCTCCTTCAAGTTACCCTGAATTTCGGTCTTACGTTTTGATTCTATCTTTTCAAATCACCTCCTTTCGATATCGTTCTCGTGAACCATTATAGCCCTGTTCGCTTCGCCAGTCAAGGGGGCGGGCCGCTCCGTTGAAACTGTTACTAAGAGGTTCATAGATTGCTTGTAAACAATGATTCCTTCCCAATTCTGGGCGCTCTTCCCTTCCGCGACAATGAGCCAAAATCCGAGGGTCTCCCTTCGTCCATTGGGTTGGGCTATGTACGCCGGCTCTCAAGCTGTTTTTCTCGACAAATGTAGAAGAAGGCCCCATCTAGAAACATTGCGTAGCACTCTTCGCTGAATTGTCTTTCCTGCCAGACTTTCACTTGTTCCGCATTGACCTCGATCCGGCGGGAAACATTTTGGGACAAGTAGAAGACACCCGAAACCCCTCCAAAATGCGGAACTTTTCCGGTTGCTTACAGCGACAGCGTAGATGGCGAAGTGGCCTCGTAAAAAATCCAGCGAGGCCTGCTTTTAATAGGAGAGGATTTTGGGATGGAAAGCGCCTTCTCGTACTCGGAAAACTTTGAGGCCTTCTATCGGCCCCTCTAAGGTGAAAAACCCGATTGTAGCTGTTGGCCTTGTGGGATAGTTTTCCAGGTAGATCACCCATTCTTCGTTCATAAGGGCTCTGGCATCTCCTTTACCAAGGTAAGGATACCTAGAGTTTATGGCTTCTGTCCGTAATGACCTAGATACCGTCGATGGATCTCTTCAACCATGTCAGGGAGAATTGGTTTAGGTGTGCCAAGGAGCTCCGCTAAGTAGGCCACTTTAGCGCTGTGTTCCACGATCAACGCTGCTTTCAAGGCGTCAGCCGGCGTAGTACCTGCGGTGAATACCCCGTGAGAGCGCGCTAGCAAAGCGCGATATCGTCCGGGCCTCGTTTTTTGAGCAAACTCCTGGCCGATCCCTCGGTCGCCCGGGCGCATAAATGAAGAAACGGGTATTGGTCCACCAAATAGATCGGCAAGCTCAGTGGTATAAACGGGTAACTCACGGCCAAGAACAGCAAAAACCGTAGCGTAAACGGAATGCGTGTGTACAACGCCCCCAACATCGGGAAGAGCACGATAAATTTCTAAATGTGCTAGAGTATCTACGGAGGGTTTAAGATTGCCTTCAATCACATTTCCCTCAAGATCAACCACAACAAGATCCTCGGGCTGGAGTTTCTCATATGGCACTCCGCTTGGCTTGATAACGACCTTGTCACCCTCGCGGCCACTGACATTCCCACTTGTGCCTTGTACAAGGCCGCTTCGCGGGAGTTCCATGAGAGCTTCCCATACAGCTCGCTTCAGCTCGGTTAACACGCCATCCTCCGCCTGGGGAAAATTAGGTGGACCCCCGAAGAACCAAGCGCGCAGGTATCCTCATTTGTACGGGCTTATCCGCTTTTGTGCTCAGTAGTTCCAAAAGCAATTTAGCTGCCCGCTGCCCTAATTGTTCAGGGCTACTACCCACTGTAGTAAGGGGAGGATAGGTACAAACACTTAAAAATGTGTCATCAAAACCCACAATAGCAAGATCATCTGGAATTTTAAGGGCTAGCTTATGCGCTGCTTGCAGCACTCCCAGAGCAACGAAATCGGAAAAAGCAAAAATTGCCGTTGGTCTACGCCGCCGCTTTAAAAGCCGCAAGGCTACACGGTATCCATCTTTTACAGTTAAACAGCCATGAACCACTAAACTTTCGTCACCTTCCAACCCATAATATTGTAATGCTTGTAAGTACCCAGTATAACGTTCAGCAGCGCTAGAAATGTGGAAAGGACCATTTATCATAGCAATACGCTTATGCCCTTTTTGAATGAGATGCTCCGTAGCGATAAAACCGCCTTGTTTGTCATCCATAATCACAAATGAGGTTTCCAAATCGTCGAAATAGCGCGACATAAGCACAAAAGGAATGCCACTGTCGATTAGAAACTTTACGGGTTTAATACTTTTTTGAGTCGGGGTAATCAAGACCCCATCCACTTGTTCCGCTAAAACAACCTCTATAGCCTGCTTTTCGCGATCGAGATCTTCATCGGTGCCTTGAAGAATCACACTGTAATCAAAGGACCGCAGAGCATGTTCGATGCCTTGGATAAGCATGGCAAAATAAGGGTTAGCAATGTCTCCTACGATGACACCAATAATTTTGGTTTTGTTTGATCTTAATGCTCTTGCTAACCTATTTGGACGGTAGCCCAGCTTTTGGGCAACCTCAAGAACCCTAGCCTTCGTTTCGGGGCTGATTTCCGATTTGTTGTTTAACGCCCGCGAGGCAGTGTTAATAGAAACACCAGCTTCCTTAGCCACATCTCGCAAAGTAATGCGCCGAAGGTTAACGTTACCGGGCATGCACGTATAATAGTCCATATCCCTGCATTGCACAATAGTCGACTGTTACCCTTCCCGAATCCACACTGTCATTTCGCCAGGGGTACGATTTGCCCAAGCATAATACGGAATAGCTCTAATCGGAACTGTTTTGTTGTTATACGGTATGGGCGCATAAAGCTCGTCGCCCCAAGCTGACGCATCCACTTTGGTAGCCATCCCGCGGAGCGTAACCGCATTTCCTAGCATAGGATCCCTTCCTTCTACTACTAGTTCAGCATCGCTAGGCAAAACAATCTGTGCGAGATTAGGCCCATTATCCACCTCTTCAAAGCAATACACGATAGGGCCGCGCATAAGCGCTACCTTCCCGGCCGTTGCCCGGACTTCAGGGTGAGCGCGGACTCGTTCAACCGGCATAGGCAGAGATAGCTGTATTTTTTCGCCGTTGCGCCACTTCCTCTTTATTTTGGCATAACCTTTTTCTAACAACGAAGCGAGGTCCATCTCATCTCTATTGACTCGCAGTGAAGGATCCCGACACCAGCCCGGTATACGAATCGCTAAAGTAAATTGCACCGGCTCTTTGGTATGAACGCGAATAGTCACCTCCCCTTCCCAAGGATACTCTGTTTCCTGAATTAGCGTAACTTGACCAGAAGGAAGTTCTAAAACAGCCTCACCTGCCGCGAAGAGATGGATATAAACCACGTCCTTTTCACAAGAGTAAACATATTGAGGAATGGAAGCCAAAAGCCTCGCTATATTTGGCGGACAACAAGCACAATCAAACCAAGGCTGGCGTTGGAAAAGCACGCGACGCAGATCGTAGCGATTTTGGCAAGCTTTGGGCCAAACTTCGAGAGGATTAGTATAGAAATACTTGGTTCCATCCAATGATACACCGCTCAGCACTCCGTTATATAGTGCCCGCTCCATGATGTCAGCGTATTTGCGGTTGGCGTCCAGGCGCAACATACGGTGCGCCCAGAACACAAGCCCAATGCTCGCACAGGTTTCAGCATAAGCTCTGTCGCTTGGTAAATCGTAATCAAAGGTAAACGCTTCCCCTTCCGCTGATGAACCAATCCCCCCGGTAATGTACATGCGCCGTTTTGTCACGCTTTCCCAGAGCCTTTGGCATGCCTTGACTAATGTTTCGTCCTGGGTTTCTAAAGCTAGGTCAGCCATAGCTGAATAGAGATACATAGCGCGTACAGCATGACCAACGGCTTCTGTTTGTTCACGCACAGGCAAATGAGATTGACAATAACCTGGGGTCCAAAAAGGCAATTGCGGCTTTTCTTCTCCTCGTTCCTTTGCCTCGATTTCGAAGTATAAAGGTTTCTGCCCCCGCTCATCTATGAAGAACTTAGCTAATGCCAAATAACGCGTCTCACCGGTTAAGCGATAGAGCTTTACAAGAGCAAGCTCAATCTCAGGGTGACCAGGATATCCTCTCTTTTTCCCGGGTTCGGGACCAAACATCGCAGCAATGTGGTCTGCGAAACGTCGGGCAACGTCGAGAAGTGTATGTTTACCAGTAGCTTGATAATTCGCTACAGCTGCTTCAAACAAGTGACCGGCACAGTAAAGTTCATGGTTATCACGCAAATTTTTCCAGCGGTTCTGTGGCTCTTTAATTGTGAAATAAGTGTTAAGATAACCATCTGGTTGCTGGGCTTTGGTTATCACCTCTATAACTTCATCAGCTAATCGCTCCAATTCAGGATCGGGTTGGTTCATCAGGCAGTAACTTAGAGCCTCAAGCCACTTATAAAGATCACTATCTTGGAACACAAACCCATAGAACTCCCCCTTGGCCAAACCAGCGGCGATGCGGAAGTTCTCCATGGCGTGGCTACGTGGCGCTCCAGGAACCTTGTCGTTCAAAGCTTGCCATTGATATGGGACGATTATTTCTCCAACCTGCTCTACGCGTTTGCCCCAAAATCCGCTTTTATGCAGTTTCACGCTTTGGATCTTCATCGACTAGTTCACCCCCTGAAAGAGGCATCTCTAGCGGCACTTCTAAAACGCTTATGGAAAAAGGTGGCAAGCGGATCATAAAACATGGGGCTTTCAGTTCTAAATTCCTTTGGGTTATATGAATGCAATCCGGATTTTCAAAGTCGTTTCCAATAAAGGGGTCGGGGGCACTAAGTTCAAAGACAACCCCGCTTTTCTTCACCTTCAGATCTGAAATATCAATCTCCACCTCAGCTGGCCCCTTGTCATGGTAGTTAACCAAAGCTAAGCACAGCATTTGCCGGTCAGCATCATAAGTGGCAGAACCGTCCAAGTAAGGGACCTTTTCTAATTCGAAGGACAGCGAACCTCTCAAAAAACTCCTAGCCTTAATCGAGTAGTGATCCGTGATTATTTCAAGCCCTAGTCGCGTTCTTCCGGTGTGATTAACGAAAAGGTCGAATACGTGATAAATAGGAGTGAGAACCATTGCATCCAATCTAGTTTTAATCATGCCTAAGACGTTAACCATCTGTGCCAGGTTGGCCATATCCACTACGTCGCACATTCGGTGAAGAACCAGAAATATACCTGCAGCAAACAGCGCGTCTTTGTGTACATACGGCTCTTCCAATAAAGCCATTCCTTTTCCCCGCATCTCTTCCGCTGGGTCAACACGGTACCACACGTTCCATTCGTCTAGAGCTATCTTCACATGGTCCAAGCCTACATGTCTGATGAGGCTCGCCAGAAGTTGCAGGCGCTTTTCCACGTAGTACGCCGCTGCCACAGTGCCGTAATAATCTTCAGAGCCGTGGTATTGGTGAATCGAAATGTAATCGATCAATTTACCAGCGTGTTTAAGTACAGTAAGGTCCCAGTCAGGGTTGTCTGCTCCTACCGCGATTAGCTTAATGGTAGGATCAACCTCTTTCATGAACTGTGCATATTGGCGTAGCTTTTCTGCGTATTCGCTAGCGCTGCAGTGCCCAACTTGCCATTCACCGTAAACTTCATTTCCGATCCCCCAGTACTTCACGCGGTATGGTTTGGGATGGCCAAATTTTTCTCGCATGCGCGCATATTTTGTTGGAGTTTCAAGATTACAGTACTCGAGCCAGTGAAGAGCCTCATCAAGCGTTCCTGTTCCAAGGTTTATCGTGATATAAGGCTCCGCTCCCAAAATCTGGCAATATTCAACGAACTCATCAGTGCCAAATTTGTTGCTTTCAAGGCCTCCCCATATAAAATTTATTAACTGTGGTCTCCTTTCTTTAGGGCCAACCCCGTCTTTCCAATGATAGGCCGATGCAAAATTACCTCCAGGCCAACGCAGAACTGGGCACTTAAGGTGGCGGATAGCTTCAATTACATCCCTTCTAAACCCTCTGCTATCAGCATAAGGCGATTTTTCGTCAAAAACCCCTCCATATATGCAACGACCAAGGTGCTCGATGAAATGACCATAGATGTTCTTCGATATAAGTCCTGTTTTTACCCCCCACACGCGTAAATTCGCCTGTCTCATTTCAGCCCCGTTGTCTTGATCCCTTCCGTTATGTATCGCCGCCCCACAGCGAACAACAAGAGTGGGGGTATTACCATTAGCGTAGCGATAGCCATTACTAAGTCCCATCGCATTCGAAACCAAGTTCGAGCAAAACTAAAGATCCCAACGCTCAAAGGCTTGAGTCTCTCTGTTTGAAGATAAATCAAAGGGATGAAAAACTCATTCCACCAAAATATACTGGACAGCAAGCCTATGGTAATAAACACAGGTCGCGACAAAGGAACGATAATCTTTGTGAAAATCTGCCATTCGCTGGCTCCGTCTATCCTTGCTGCTTCATCTAGCGCTGCCGGCAAAGTGCGGTAAAACTGCCTAAAGAGAAAAACGTTATACGGATAAGCAAACCACGCCGGTACTATAATCGGCCAGTAAGTATTGAGCCAACCTAGTTTGGAAAAGAGAATAAACTGTGGAATAATAGTGACTGAACTTGGTACAAACATTGTCGCAAGAATTGAACCGAACCAGAACCCCCTTCCCCGAAAATTGATTTTGGCTAAGGGATAGGCAACCATGGAACTCGAGATAAGGGTGCCAATAGTGGTTCCCGCCATTAAAATTAAGGTATTGATTATGTAATTTTTAAGATACGTAACGCTCCCAAGCGATTTGTAATTGTCAAAGGTTATTTTGGAAGGGAAAAGACTAGGAGGGTAACTGCTAAAATCAACTAATTGCTTAAATGATCCAGCAATTATCACAGCGATAGGCAACCAAAGAATAAAAATCACAATCGCCCAAGCTAAATAAGTTAACAAAACTTTTGACCACGATGGTTTAAGCTTCATAGTAAACTCTCCGTTTAGACAACCAAAATATAAATAGTGTAGATAATGCACATAGAACAAATAAAATCACTGCTTCTGCACACGCGTAACCAATTCTAAACCCCTTAAACGCATTGTTATAGATATCAACAGAGAGCACGGTAGAGGCTTTTCCAGGCCCTCCCGCCGTTAATGGATAAATAATGGTGAAAGACATATTAAGCGTGTTTAAAAAACCAATAACCACATTAAATAAAAGTATAGGAGAAATCATTGGCAAAGTAATATGTCTAAAAATCGTTAATGATGATGCTCCATCCAAACTTGCAACTTCATATAATTCTTTGGGAACTTGCTTTAAGGCAGCATCAAAAATTAGCATCATTTGACCTGTGTAATAAGTATAAATAGTTACTGCAGCCAAAGTCCACAATACAACATCTGGGTCCATTAGCCAATCGGGAGGATGTTGTATGCCAACACATTTAAGCCAGTAATTGATGACTCCAAGATCAGCACGCAGGAGTAATTGCAAAGCAAACGCCATGGCGATATAAGGAACAACGGCAGGGGCGAAACAAAGACTCGCTGCAAGTCCTGCTCCAGGAACCCTGCGATTTAAAAGTAAAGCTATAAACAAAGACCAAGTTACGGAAACAAATACTCCAGCTATAGCATATTTTAATGTGTTAAATACAATTAGCCAAAAGTCACCTCTACCTGAAAACATCTCAACGTAATTGCGTAAACCGATCCAACGGGGTGACCCCAACAGGTTCCAACTAGTAAAACTAAGGGGCAAAATAGCAATAATCGGGCCACCGACGAAGGCAACCAAACCAATAATCCACGGTAATAGAAAAAGGTAGGCAATTAAATTTGCTCGACGGCGGGGCATAACGTTAGACGCTGCCCAAAAACAAGGGATGAGGGCCTTTTAAAGGCCCTCATCCCCATCATACTTGGAACAGTGGTTAAGGACACGGGGCGTACGGAGCAACCTTATCTGCACCTAAGATATCTTTTGCTCGATCAATGGCGCGACAAACGGCAGTCGCTGGAGATAGGTTGCCTAACATCACAGCGTAAAAATCGTTGACGGCATCCATCCATACTGTTGAAGGGAAGAGGAGGTAACCCCAGTGGCCATTTTCAACCTGAACCGGTACAGCTGCCCAATTCGTTGGACCTTTTATTCCGTATATTCCTTCGCCGTGCGAGGCCAGAGAAGCCCTGCTAGAAAATATGGTCTCGCCCCGAACAATTAAAGTTTGCCCAAAGTGGCTAAGGCAGAACTCGATAAACTTCCAGGCTGCATCCTTGACCTTGCTTTTCGCATTGATGGCGAAGAACCCTGTATGAAGGTGTACGTACCGTCTGCCATCAACTGTGGGCGTTGGAGCAATGTCCCAGGCGAATGCGGTTATGTCCTTATACTGTGTGGTCATCCAGCTGCCGTCAAACTTCATGGCGGCTTTTCCAGCGGCAAAAAGGTCAACAGCTGCTGCACCCATGGCCAAAGTAGCCGGCTTAGCAATCACGCCTTCCTGAGTTAGCTGATAAAGCTCTGTCAAAAGTTTTTCTGCACCGCCGCCAATAGCAAAACGACCTTGCTCATCAATTATGGGGTCACCGAAGGTCCCGATAAGGTCCCACCAAATGCCGTGGAATACGATAGCATCACAACCGTAGATACCTGCAGCTGGATCAGTCAAGGCCCGTGCGGCCTTTACAAAATCATCCCATGTCCAGTTTTCATTGGGGTATGGGATACCTTTCTTGTCGAAAAGATCCTTATTGTAATAAAGAACATGGGTTGCATAACACCAAGGTAACCCATAAAGGCCGCCCTGCATCTCCATTAGTTCCTTTGTAGCAGGGATAAAATCATCAATGTTTAGAAACTTGCTTTGACTTAGGTATTTATCCAACGGTATGACATATCCAGCTTTAGCAAACTCCACTATGTCATGTTCCCATAGACAAAGCACGTCAGGCAATGTATCTGTCGCAGCCATTTGCCGAAGGGTAGCAGGATATTCCGCTTCCGCGATTAAGGTGAAATCGATCTTGTATTGCGGATAAAGTGTTTCAAAAGCTTTCACATAATTAAATGGATCCTCAGGAAGGGCATTCCAGTGTGCATATTTTATGACGATTTGCTCACCAAACACCCCAAAAGACGCTAACACACAAGCCGCCAAAATAACTAAACGTTTCATAGCTCACCTCCTGAAGTTTAGTCATTAGCTTGTTCTTGCTTTAGTGTTGCTCCCAGTTGAACCACCCCCTTATTATGATATCGTTTACGAGAACGATTATACCAAGACATTGACCAAAAGTCAAGAGTGATCACGGTGTGTCAGAACGTCGCTATCAGATCGAGAAGGTAGTGAAGGAAGCTACAAAAAACGGTACCTCTCCTAAGAGCAAGAACACTATTAACGATTACCCCTTTAAAAAACCGGCAAAAGCAAGAATGAGGCTCGTGGCGACACTTTTTTCGGTCGCGGAGTATCATCGGGGCTCCGCGAACGAAAGTCATAAGACTTAGCTCCGCACGAGGTTCTCCAAGTACTCCCGGATCTTCTCCAGACCGTAAATCGTGCGGTTCGCCTCGTAGTCCTCGAGCCAGGCCTCCGCCACCGTGTCATC
>Ga0209225_1004257_pt1 | contig 11372 bp, 8 predicted proteins | sample WasSprMetagenome_FD_184732 | JGI IMG/M metagenome (GOLD analysis project Ga0209225, IMG submission 184732) | Sulfidic aquatic microbial communities from Washburn Spring, Yellowstone National Park, USA - WS (SPAdes) (version 3) | ecosystem: Environmental > Aquatic > Thermal springs > Hot (42-90C)...
ATGGTGGTGTATCCGATTATAGGCATCTCTTCATCTCCCCCGACTGCTATAAGGATGGGTCTCTTGACGCCTTCTATCTCAACTTCACCTGGTGCGAGGCCTCTTTCCAAGGTTCTTCCATCCCCTAGCATGACCTCAGCTTCGTACTTGAGCTGAAGCCCTATCTTGGAGGCCGCAGACCTCGGAATCTTCGTGAAAGTTGCCCCAGTATCTACAAGCCCCTATAGATCTGTGTACTGTTCGCCGCAGCAGACCCTAAACTTCACGCGGATCTCGCCCATCTACGGTTAGTCACTGAAAAGGATTGTGTATTTCGAGTGTGAAAACTCTTTCCCCTATCTAAAAATTGGCGGCTTCGCTTGACTTCAGGGGAGGATTAGCTGAAGCATTAATGTAACGTGCTGCGCCTTGCAGTATTTTCCTCTCGGCAAAAAGCCTGGAGAATTTTTACACTAATACTCTTCTTAAGCGTGTTGTTGGAGGGGTTGAGAGCTGGTTTTTCTTTTATTCGCTCTCTGCGGTGTTTTCATCACCTCCTTTAGTTGGCTTGAGGTGCTTTGGCTTTTTGGGATGCTTGGGTTGCTTTCTCTCTTACTGCTATGTAGGTTGCTGCTAGTGCTGCTGCGGCTGATGTTGTGTATGCTGTGAGGTATGTGTTGAATCTTTCGTATGTTATGGTTCTGCCGTGTTTGTTTGTGTAGACTGCTTGGAAGCCGAGTGTTTCTAGGGATTTTGTGCCGTCTAGGACCCAGCCTTCTGAGTTTAGGTTTAGTGGTGTAAATGCGATTATTTTGTGTTCTTCTTTGATGTTGTAGGTTTGGGTTTTCTGTGGTGTAGTTTGTTTCCTTAAATGATACTTCCAGCATCTGTATGTTGGTGTTTGATGTGATTAAGGTCGTGAATTATTAAATATACAGAATACAAGAGAGTTGGGGTTTAACGCTAAGATTTGTCTGAACTGTCACATAACCTGTATAGAAGGCGCTCGAATTTTGCACCTACCTTACTCCAGCTAAACTCTTTAGCAAACGCTAAACTGTTTCTAGAAAGCGTAATATATAATTCATCGTCTTTAAGGATTTGCAGAATCGCTTCAGCCAATGCTTGAGTATTGCCGAAGGGGTATCTTAAGCCGTTGTAAAGGTGACGTACAGCTCCTTCGGGAACTCCGCTGCTTGCTATGACTGGTGTGCAGCATGCGTTAGCTTCAAGGACCACGATCCCGAATCCTTCTACTGAAGAGGGCAGTATAAGGGCGCGGCAGCTCCTCAAAAGTTGACGTTTTTCAAACTCTGATATATTGAATCTAATGAAGATATTTCTTTTTAACTCATATTTTTCAATCAGCCTGCGAAGAAATTCTTCGTATTTTACATCGTCCCTTCGCCCTGCTAATATGAGTTTTGCTTCAGGGAACTGCTGCACTACGTTCTTCATAGCTATAATGGCGTGATGGGGGCATTTATAACGGCGGAATTTACCTAACCAAATTAAAGTAGGTTGGGTCTTCTCTGCGCAACCATCTTGCAGCCAGTCATCCCTGATGGAAGGCGGTATAACAATTATGTTCTCATATCTAAAGCCAAGGCAAGTAAAAGCTGATCGCCATTCATCTGTTCCAGCCCGTAGTATTGTGTCGCGGTGGATCAAGGCGGTAAGGCGCTCCAGCATGTTTAGTAAAGGTGTAACAAAAGCAGGGTATTGTGCTGCAAAAAGCGGTTTGTGTACCTGATGCCACTCTGTTACTAACGGTTCTTTGACATATAGAGGTGTCCAGCGGGGTATCCGGCTTCCTCCAAATCCCTCTGCTACTACAACATCATATTTACCTCTGCATTCCTTCAAGTAGTATAGGAACGTTTTAAGCCATAAAGTAAGGACGCTACCTAACCTAACAACAGTTATGCCATCGATTACCTCTTTTTTTGGAGCGTCATGGAAGTTGCTTGCTACATAAGTGACGCTGTGGCCACGTGAAGCTAGATAGCGAGCATACTCCCACATCACGATATCGCCTCCAGCGGCTGAGTGGTTATACCAATCCCTTGTTGCTAGAAAAAGAACCTTAAGGGGGCGCTTGACCATTTTTTACCAATTGCTATTGTGTGATATTTTTAGTATAGTTGACCTGCTTTCTGTCACTTTTTAGTTCGGTTCTGGTGAGAAGAGCTATGCAAGCTACTAATGTCGTTAAGGATACTATATAGTAGGTTAGTAGAATTCTGAATTTTGTAAAGTAGATAGTATAGCAGCCTTCTTTATCTACGTGAAATGCGTTTACAAGGCCGAGGTTTGATATGGGTTTTCTATCCTGTAGGTTCCAAGCTTCGCTGTAAGGTTCCGTAAGTATAATGTATCCTTCACCCTTTGCTTCAATTTTATACTCTACTGGAGATATTTGGGTATAATTGACTGTGTCGAAGCTGGGTTCTTCTTTGTTTGTAAAGTTTCCTCCCATTACATAAACATAATTCGTTAGTTCGTTCTTTTCGCTTAACTCGATGAACTCTTCCCAAGCAGTTACAGACACTACACCTTTAACCCAGTAGATCTTGGCTGTGCTATGTAAGTTTTCGAAGACGCTCATTTCCGGATTATCTAGGATTAGGCGTAGGTCTGTTTGGTTGTAGAGGAATTGATAGTCCGCGTAATCTGCCGTCTTAGCTAGGACAATGTATTTTATGTTGAGCGGTGCTAGTAATTCTCCTAGGTTAGTGATTCTGTGTCTGTTTTTTAGGAGGAAGTGTATGTATTGCTGCACGGGTTCTGTGGATTGGGTTTCGATGTTGCCTACCTCTATGTTTTCGCCTGCGATTACGGTTCGTTGAAAGAAGCTTGAAGCTGGGTTGGCGATTGTTCTGTTAGTCCACGAGAAGCGCATATAGAGGTGCCAGGGTAGGAAGAGGATCTTGAAGTCACCACTTTGATATTTTAAGAAGTTGTTGGCTTCATACCACTCCTTAGGGTAATCGACAGCTTTGAGCTGTCCGTTAAAGCCGAATAACATGTTAAACGAGTATGCGATTGGTGAGGTTACAATTAAGGCGGTGATGGCTAGGTAGGGTGCTCTCTTGAAAAGTTTGCCTCTTTTACCGATTCTGGCTGCGATTTCTGAGACACCGAGGCCTCCGAGATAAGAGTAGGCTAAAGCGAGAATCGCGACGAACTTTTGAGGTTCTCTGAACCCTTTGAAGAATGGAACGTTGTTAAAGAGGGTTTTGAAGATTGGTGAAAAATATGGGGATGAGATTCCTGATGCGAGGATTAGTGATACGGTTGCTGCGATCCCTAACCCTAAAACGTAGTTGCCTACGCATTTATTGTCAATCCACATGACGAAGCCGAGGATAGAGAGTGAGAGTAGGAAGAGGTAAATAAGGTACCACGTTGGGAGGATATTGTATATGTAGAGGTATCCCTCTGGTGGTCTCCAGAAGCCGTGTAGGGAGGCGAGTGTGAAGACAATGTTGAAGCCCGAGCCCCAGACCCTAGAGGTAAAGGCTTGGATATCTTCGTAACCCACCTGAGTTAAGATAGTCTCATCGGTTAAACTGGGAATAATCCAGTATAAGTTAAGAAGTATGTAAATTAAAAAGGTGAGGGCGAGTTGTTTAGTAAGATTTAGGCGATCGCCTACCCTAATCAGCTTGATTAGAGTGAAGAGTAGAAAGATCAATAGGTTGAGAAAAAGTATGTGTGCAGAGAAGACGCTTACAAGTGTGAGAAGCAAAGCGAGTTTAACGCCATCTTTGAACCGTTTGTGTTCAAGGAGGTTGATCATCGTTTTAACGGCGAAGGGGGTTACGGCGTAAGCCAATAGGATAAGCCAGTGACCAACCATAAACCTGGTGTAGACAAAGGGATTCAGCATATACATTAAACCCGCAAAAAACTTTCCCGCAAGGGACTTTGCTGGACAGAGCGTGTGAGCCGAAAAACCGGATATGAGCAAAATCAAGAACAGAAGAACCTTTTGCAGCACCCAGCTATCTATTAACTGTGTAGTTCCTTTGAGTATGAAAAGGAAGGGCAATACACCGGAGTTCCAAGTGAATTTAAAGCCGTATAATATGTCATCTAATTTGGCACGCTCGGGTACAAGCGAATCCATATATGGCGTAAAAACCATGTCTAAAGTCAAAATATAACCTGGAGGCAGAAGTGTCCATAAAACGATAAATGATAAAACCCAATAAATTGAAATAGATAGAATAAAGATGATCCATTGCTTGATATTTCGTTTCAATAAATCAGGCTCATGTGAAAAATTCGAGAAATCTACGAGTTGCTAGAATTAGTGATGTTACGTCGGTTCCCCTATTGCTTGAAACACTGGCTACGAACTACCTTTCACCAGATTTGAGCGGAATTCCATACGCATATTGCGAACACTTTTGATAGTTAACCAGAAAAGGGATACGGTATTCAAAAGGGTGCCTAGTGTGATGAATCGATCGGAGATATAAAGTTCGGTGATAAATCTACTCGCATAGTTGTTAATGGCGCCATATGGGTAGAGTAAAGAGGTTGGTTCTAAAGCGGCAGGTATGCTACCCCACATTGTTAGAAAGGTTGTAACACTGAGAAAGAAGAGTATAGCATAATAGGCATATTTTTCTAAAGATTTTCTAGCAAGCAAAATAAGTGGTAATGTGAGTGTAAAGTGATGTGACGAAATTCCAGTTCCGATCATTGTCAATGCTAGAAATCCTGCAGCTGCTACGCCTACGGATTTCCCATTTAGCCCCTTACAGTATCTAAGAATTGTATATGTTAGGAAAGCAAGCAATAAGAGTAGGAGTATGTTAGAAACATCCGTATAGGTTAAGGATCCTAAAAAGCTGGTTTGTTTAGGTACAAAAATACGGGAGGGGCCGACCAAATTTAATGTGAAACGGCTAAGAAGCGGCCATAGATTATAAGCGTCGTTCGAAAGAAACAAATATCGGGTAACAAGCGGATCGGTTATATTGTAGGTTTTAGTAGTGTGTAAAAGGACGTCCATAGGCAATGACGGGCTTAGTGCTAATAACAATGGTGAAAAAATTGAGAAAGTCAGGACGATACCCAATGAAAGCCCTTGCAATGTTCTACGGATTGTAAAACTTTTGATATAAATAAGTCCAAGTAACAGAGCTGGTATTGTCATCTGAGGTCTTGTGAATACGGTCAGAATTAAAGTAGCCCAGGCTAGACCTGCAAATCTGTTACAGGCAAACCAGATCGAAAGTAATATGAAAAACATGCTAATTGTATGAGTCTCCCCCCAAATTGACATCATGAACAATATGGCGGGGTTGAAAAGAAAAATAGCAGACGCTATGAATCCTTCGCGTTTACTTCCGAATCTGGAAAGAATTGAATAAATTAAGATCCCGCAAAGAAGTCCGAATACAACATTCGTTCCCTTTATTATGAGATCGAATAAGAAATTATCTAATCTTAGCTGAGAAGCGGGCAATAGAATATTCATCAATTGGCCCATAATTCCGAAGATGTATGCCATTGTTGGTCCGTAAGGAAAAACAGGGGAAGCGATAGGATCGCCGGTGATATGATGAGGTAAAGGTATAATACTTGATAAATGATAAAGGCTAACACAGCCGTAACGTGCCGCTATGTAGAGGTAGATTTTAAAGGATGTAAAATCGTAAAAGTGATTACCAGTCTGAAACAACAACACGTTGAAAGAAACATATAGGAAAATCAAAGTAATTATGATAATCATTTTTCTTTTTTCAACGAAGAATGGGCGATTTAGCCAATTTGAGAGTGTAGGAATCCCTTCACCCCTAAGCCAAGTAAAGGCTCGCAAGAGAAACAAAAGACCACCCGCAAATGCAAAGATCATTACCAAAGTTTTTGAAGTCACATCTTCTACTTTTGCCGCTATTACTCTTTCTGAAGAAGGTACATTAATTTTGAAGCCATCGATGTACACGTCGGTCCTTCCGGTTTTAGAAGACGTAGATAACGTGAGACTAAGCGGCAAAGCGGTAAAAAGGGCCGGTACTTGCTCTTTTTTAACCGTGAATAAGATTTCTTGTTCATGTGAGATTATTGGGAGAGATTTTAAAAACCCCTCACCTTCCTGATAAGCTATTATCCAACCATTGCTTCCAATAAATTTTGAGTTTGTGATAAGATTAACCTCAGATCCGCTTTCGCGTAAGAATACATCGGTGAGTAGGAGAAGAGTTCTACCGTTCCCGGCGCCCAGCCTTACCTGTGCAAATGAGGCATTGCTAGGTGCCACACCTTCAAACTCTGTCAAGACCCATGTGTTCTTCTTCTCAAGAAGACGCCAATCATTGGAGGAGGATAGCTTCTGTCCTTTGTCATCTAACCAATCAACGACGAACTTATACCAACCATCTCCAAAAAGAAGCTTCATCTTGCCTCCAAACACATATTTCTTCAGAGCTTTTACTGGTATGGGTTCTGAAGCTATTTCATAGTATGCAGGTTCATTCGGTCCACCCAACAGCAATAGTAGGTTTCCGTCTGGTGCTGGCGACTCTAAATCGCCAGGAGAAAGTCGAAAGACGATCCCACCGTTTTCTTTATGTCGAATGACCTCAACGTGATAGAGACGCCCTCGTGTATACTCGCCAGCTTTCTTATCTTCTATTATGTTTCCTTTGAACATCAATTTGGCAGTTATTACGTTTTCAGGCGAGGGTGTAAAAGTTAACACAGCTCTTTCGTCGTCTCTTACATTCCAAAGAATTATGTCTAGTGGTTCAGATACCTGAAAGTTTTCAAATATTCTGACATTAAGCTCAACTTTAAAATCCGCATCATAAGAAAATGTAAATAAATTGACGTCTAATCTTGAATTATGGCTTGTTCGCAATCTTAGAGTATCCGATGCAAGAGCAACCGTGCTGTCACTTACAGAACCTACCTGCTTTACATTAATAAGATTTGAATCAAATCCTGCGTAGGAAATTTGATTTATAGGTTGCTTCCATGCGTTTACTGGCACATTAATAAAAAGAAGAACAAAGAATGCTAGGAGAAACGTAGCCAAGAGAATTAAATCTGACTGATTACTCCCTAAGGACAATTTGTAGTTCAATTGTGTTCCTCAATCAGCGGCGTATAAAATGTGCGGACTTCTCATTTTTGGATTACCTGTTGGATTCTGACCTAAACGATCATCAGGGTTTATCCCTTTACGTTCAACTTTTCTTGTCGTCGTAAGCCACCCGAACTTAGCCTCCTTTTTTATGAAACCTCTTAATTAATTCTTTAAGGTCTGTGACCCCCTACTGCTTTTCTAAAAAGAACATTTCCTCTTTCTTCGTATAATTTTCTACATAACTCTGAAGTTGCTCTACAGTTGTTATTCCTTCTTTTAGTTCCCAAAGTTTAAAGTAAGCGCTGAATACGTAAAATGATTGTAAAGCTGCCCATACAAATCCTATATAGCCGTCTCTGAATCCTTGCAAGATTATAAAGTCCCACAGGAACTTCGCGAGCGGCTTAAAGGGAACTCTATCGAATATTTTCTTCAAAGTCTTCTTAAGATTAGAGTCCGATGGAAGTACAGGATATAGCCCTTCTTTTTTACGATACATTCTTATAGCTTCAAAGGACGTGTATAGGTTTAGCTTTGCGATAGCCTCATGAAGTGAGGAACGAGCAATGTGTATAATTGGGTTTTTCAGGAAACCAGCTTTCCCGATTAAGATTAAGGGCTCATGTACTTCATGGTCTAGATAATACCCTTTTCCTTTCCTGAATAGCCGAAGTACATAATTAGGCCACGCTCCACCATGTATTAAGCATTTCCCCCAGAAAAATTGTTTGAACGGTATGTGGAAGCCATCAACCGCAGGTCGTTCAGCTAACGTTCTTATTATTTCTTCGCGTAATTCTGGACTGACTCTTTCATCGCTGTCTACAAAAATTATCCACTCGGTATGGATGGGTAAGTTAATTATAGCCCAATTCTTTTGTTCTGCAAAGTTCTTGAAAGGTCGTACAATAATATTTTTTGTGTACTCTTTGCAAATATCAACTGTACCATCTGTGCTTCCTGAATCTACTATCCAAATATCATCACACCATTTTATGGATTCCAAGCATTCTCTTATGTATTCCTTCTCATTATATGTTAATACGATGGCTGTAATGCGACAAGCTTCGCTTTTTTTAATTAAAGAATTCATACGCATTTTTATCAGGTTTTGGCAATTAGTCGTTTTATTAATAACAAATTGTATGCCGAGCTGCCTTTAGTAAGAAGGTATGGAAAGCCTTTCCTAAGATCAAATGGCTGTAGCGAGCGTTCAATTATGTAACCTTTGTTGTACCCTAAGTTATTGAGAGAAGTAATTAGAGAATCCGTTGAATATCCAGCTCGTTTTAGAGCCTTAGGGTTGCATTCCAATATAATACACAAATGAGGATTCCTACGAGAAAGCTGAGTCATACCCTCAAGAACCGCTACTTCGCTACCCTCTACATCCGCTTTGATGAGATCGACTCGAGGCCATCCTAACATTCCAAAAAAACCATCGAGGGTTACCGTAGGAACTTTAAAAGCCCCCTCTTTGTCTTTCGGGAATCTTGATAAATAATTTGTTGAGTGATCCGGTTGAATAAGTAGGTAAGCTTCACCATTTTTTCTAAACACAGCTTTACTAGTAATTATTACGTTCGAACAATTATTTATTGAAATGTTGGTTTTTAAATAAATTACGTTTAGGGGGTCTGGCTCAAAAGCAAATACTTTTCCGTTTGGACCTACTAATCTCGATGCTAATAACGTGTAATATCCTATGTGCGCACCGATGTCAACAATATTCATTCCTTTTTTAATTAACTTCGTAAAGACTGAGGTCAGCTCTTTTTCATAGATACCTGCTATGAGGTTTCGTGCAACTTTGCAGTTTGGAGGTATAACAAGCTTTAAGTCAAAAGGTAGTTTTGCCACTGTTTCACAAGAATATGGCCGGAAAAGCCAGTCAATAATTCTATCCATATAGGGATTCATAGAGGTCAAGACTTCTGAACTCCTTATCAGATCTCTTAACCAAACACCTAAACGCCAAATCCGATTACTCAGTATCAGTTTCTAACACCTCTTTATTTAATCGTGGACATTTACGTGACAGAAATCGACACACTTCAAGCTGTGTTGTTTATTGCGCTGTCTCAGTAATCTATAGACATTCCAGTAATGTCTTGGGCTTTCTAAATATCCGAAACCAGCGCTTTTGAGAAGTTCCTTGTCTCGCAGCCTACGTGTCCTTTGAGTAGCTTGTCTTTGCGCCATTAAATTTGCAAAGTCGCATAATATCTCTCTAAAAGCTGTAAAAATTTTGAGAAAATAACGGTTTTCTCTTGTTAATATAGTTAATATAGCCGCCTTCGTTAATGAAAAAAGAATATATGCCGGAAGGCTATGGAATAGATAAGACCAAGAAAGACATTTGATCATAACTCGAATATAATGCCGTGTTACCATTTCGAATTTGCGGGGTGAAAGAGTACCCCAACTCGCAGAATAAGAATGATAAACTACTGCTTTCGGAACATATAGAATTTTATATCCGCGTAACCTCGCACGCCAGCAGAGGTCTAAATCCTCGCAATATGCAAATATATCGTTATCAAAGCCTCCAATCTTCTCGAATAAATCTCGCCTTATAGCCATAACTACCCCTGGTGCGTAAAAAGGCTCGCTATATTCATTAAATAGATCTTCGGGATATCCGAAACCTATTTCACCCCCTCCTGTCCAGAGTTTCAGGTATCCTCCAGCGCAGTTTAAGAGAGGTGAGCCAGACAGCAGCACTTTACAGGTCGTAATGCCTATTTTTTCGTTTTTTAGAAGGGGCTCAATCAATGGATCTAACCATCCTCGCCTGCATACGACGTCGTTATTTAAGAAGACCAAAATGTGACCTTTAGCATATGGCACAGCAGCATTATATCCTCTACTGAAACCTAGGTTTGTCTTATGAGCTACTAAACGTACCCAAGGATACTCCTTGCTCACTATGTTAAGAGATCCATTTCTACTGCCATTATCCACCACTAACACTTCAACGTGTGGACAAAGATCAGGCAGCAAACTCTGCAAACATAGTTTAAGATATTGCTCGCCTTGCCAATTTAATATTAGTATAGATACCGTAGGAATTTCTTGCCAATCGGTGCTATGATTACAACCTAAAGACAAATTTCTCACAATATATCTTAAAAATACTTTTTCAAAGGGTCTTTACTTCTTATAGGTCAGAATATGCCATAGCATTGCGAGTCCGACCTTCAGCCCTCGCCACAAGCTTCTGCTCGCACCCTTTGATTCACCTATCCGCCTTCTAAAGGTGATAGGTATCTCAACCACCCTAAGCTTATGGGATAACGCAACCATTATCATGTGGGGTGAGAAGTGGTTTCCGCCAACTTTCAGGTCGTCAATTATCTTATCTAAGGCCTCTCTTCTGATAGCTCTGTAGGTGCACCCAACATCCGTTAACCGAGCTGCCCCGTAAAATCGAGTATCCCAGAAGCGTAGACGTATTAGTGTAGCCAGAAACTTATTACCCCACGTGAAGAAGTAATCCATCTGAGAACCTCTATCGGTGAGGACAGGGTCTACACGAGTCCCAAGCACCATATCGGCCTGATCGATGTAAGCCTCGAACTTACTCAGATCCTCTGCGGCAAAAGTCCCATCACCTTCAGCCAAAACAATAACCTCCGCATCCGTGTTCTTAAGAGCCTCCCTAAGCCCACGTATACAGGCGTAGCCATAGCCCTGCTGAGACTCATAAACAACCCTAGCACCAAGCTCCATAGCAACCTTACCCGTCGCATCTCTACTATTATTGTCTACGACGATGACCTCCTTAACCATCTTCTGGGCAAGGAACTCAGGCACAACCTTCCTAACAGCCTCCTCATCGTTATAAGCGGTCAAGACCACTACCATACCCTTAGGGCTCGAATTAGTTGGCACATCAACCACATGCTCAGCGGAGTAAATCCTACCCCTCTCAATCCGCCCCTTAATGATCATAAACACAGCAACTAGTATGAAGCCGAAGAGCAGCCAAATCACCAAATCAGCCACAAAAGACTTAAAGCCATCAAGAGCTGAAAGAGCGGCAAAAATCAGAGGGTCATCAACAGGCAACACCCTAAGCAATAGAGCAAACGGGCTTACAAGAGCCGCTACAACTGCAAGAATAAGCACAACTAATACGAGTAATAAGATGAGCAAACCCTAAGACGCATCCGTATAATTGATCTCGCTAAAGCGTGACGTAGGTTGTGTCGCCTAGTATGAGCCTATGCCCCCTTGGTAGGTTCCCGTCTGAGCTTAGGATCCTCGCACCCCTACCTATTATGCT
>Ga0209225_1004258_pt1 | contig 11369 bp, 13 predicted proteins | sample WasSprMetagenome_FD_184732 | JGI IMG/M metagenome (GOLD analysis project Ga0209225, IMG submission 184732) | Sulfidic aquatic microbial communities from Washburn Spring, Yellowstone National Park, USA - WS (SPAdes) (version 3) | ecosystem: Environmental > Aquatic > Thermal springs > Hot (42-90C)...
TTACTTCTTTTTCCATTTTCAAATTTTCTTTTTTCCGACTTCTTTTATAACTTCTGCAAATTGGGCTATTCTTTTTTTAAGTGAATCTTTCTTTTGACCTTGAAGGGCTGTTCCTATTTGCACAATATCCGCACCACTTTCAAGCACTTCTTTAAGCTCATTCTTTGTCGTTATTCCACCGCCTATTATTAAAGGTATTGAAATTGTTTGTTTTACTGTTTTTATTACCTCATTTGGAATATGACCGTATCCAAAATCTTTTGGACCAGAACCAGTATCCATAACTATAAATCTATTTCCTAAAAATTCTCCACCCAAGGCTAAAGCTGCTGCAAGCTTTGGTCTCTCTCTTGGAAGAAGGTTTGCATCACCAACCCAACCAGCTGAACCACCGGGAGTAACGAGAATATAACCTACGGGTATTGGTTCAACTCCAAGCCTTTTAACTACTGGTGCGGCAAGAGCTTGAGCCATTGAAATCCAATATGGGTTTCTTGAATTTAGAAGAATCATGAAATACATTGCATCTGCAAATCTTGAAACTGTTCCTATGTTTCCTGGGAAAAGAATTAAAGGCACATCTATTCTTTCTTTTATTTTTTTAACTACAGAATCTAACTCTTCACCTTGTACTCCAACGCTCCCCCCAACTAAAATAGCATCTGCCCCATTTTCATTTGCAATTGCCGCTGTTTCTACAGCTTCTTCTTCGCTTTTATAATCTATCGGGTCGATCAAAGTAAAAAGCATCGCTCCTTTTGTAGAGAGCACTTCGTATATATACTTTTCAACTTTTCCAGGTTTCATAAATAAATTTTAAAAGTAAGAAATATAAACCTCACGTTTTGTGCGAAAAAGTTAAAAAACATAAAAGAAAAAAGTAGGATATGCTTAGCGAAATTTTAGATTCTTTAATAAGCTTAATACCGCAAGTCAAGCCTCCTGAAAAGCCTCTTAACATAAAACAGAGGCTTTTATTCACTGGAATTATTGTTCTTCTCTACTTCTTTTTATATAATGTATATGCGATTGGTGTTGTAAAAGTTACAACTGAACAAAACGAGCTTCTTTCTATTTTGTTTGCATCTAAAGCTGGAAGCATTATAACTGTTGGTATCGCACCAGTAATATTAGCAAGCATATTTTTCCAACTTTTAGCTGGTAGTGGAATAATTGAAATTGATATAAATGATCCTTATCAAAGAGCAAGGTATCAGGGTGCTCAAAAACTTTTAGCTTTTGGAATAGCATTACTTCAAAGTTTTCTTTATGCTACTTCTGGCTACGTAACAGTAATTAGGGGTTTCGAAATCTTTGTAGCTTTTCAGTTCTTTGTTGGAGCGATAATTCTGATGCTTCTTGATGAAGCGGTAGCGAAACATGGAATAGGAAGCGGAATAAGCTTATTTATAGCTTGTGGTGTAGCATTCTCATTAGTTGGTGGTTTCTTTAGATACATTCTTCCAAGCACAATAAATTACCTTCTTCAATCTAATTTCACTCAAGCAACCTATACTTTATTGCCGCTTTTCTTTTCTATTTTGGTTATTGTAATCTCCGTTTATGCATATAAAATAAAAGTCGAAGTTCCGATTTCTTTTCAGCTTGCAAGAGGTTACGGTGGAAGGTTTCCGATTCCGTTGCTTTATGTAAGCAATCTTCCAGTAATATTAGCTTCTTCGCTTATTTTCTTACTTTCTTCCTGGTTTATGATCTTTGCAAATTCTACAGGAATCATTGGAAGCATTTCCAAGTTTTTTGCTTATTATACTAATCAAGGTGGAAGACTTGTACTTTCTGGGGGTTTGATTTATCTAATTTCTCCAAACTTTCCAGTACCATATTTCATAGGTTACGACTCCTACTTGAACTTTTTCTTAAAAGGAACATCTAAATGGTATTTTGGCGATAATTACATAGAGGTTCCTGAGTGGGTGCATGTTGTAGTTTATTTAGTTTCAATGGCGCTTTTGTGTGCAATGTTTGGTTTGCTTTGGATTGAAACAACTGGGCAAAATCCTGAAGAAGTTGCAAAGCAAATGCATGAAATTGGTTGGCAGATTCCTGGTTATAGAAGGGATCCGAGAGTAATTCAAAAAATTCTTGAGAATTATATTCCTGTAATAACTGTTTTAGGAAGCATTTTCGTTGGTCTTCTTGCTGGTATAGCTACATTAACAGGAGCACTTGGAACTGGAATGGGTCTTTTGTTATTGGTTGGAATAATAAACGACTTTTCTCAAAGATTAAAAGCAGAAGGCTTCTTTGAACTTTATCCAAGTATAACAAAAATTATTAAGTAAAGAATTTTTATTTTAAAAACTTAAAAAAAATAAATGGCAAAACTAAAAAGAAGTCTCAATCTCCTTGAGGTTGCTTCTATAGGAATTGCAAACATGATTGGTGCCGGCATATTTGTTTTAAGTGGAGTTGCCGCCGGCTTGGCTGGACCATCTGTTATACTTTCTTTTCTTGTTGCTGGCTTTGTTGCTTTGCTTACTGCTTTTTCATCAGCAGAGTTATCTTCTTTTATTACAAAAACTGGTGCTTCTTATGCTTTTACAAAAGAAGCTTTTGGAGATTTTTGGGCTTTTTTAGCGGGTTGGTTTGTATATTTTGACGAAATCATCAGCGTGGCTGTTCTTTCTGTAAGCGCTGCTGGCTATTTTAATGCTCTATTTGGACTTTCCTCAAACCAAACCTTATTTATAGTTTCTATTCTTTTCCCGCTTGTTTTTACTTTAATTAATTTGATTGGAATAAAAGAAACAGGAATCACAGCAACACTTATGGTTTTTATAAAAGTTTTTGCTTTAGTTTTAGTAATTCTGTTTGGTTGTTCTTATCTTTTAAATCATTTTTCAATAAACAAATTCACTCCTTTCTTTCCAAATGGGATAGAAGGAATGCTAAATGGTGCTGCGATAGTGTTTTTTGCTTTTTTGGGTTTCAACACTGTTTGCATGCTTTCTGAAGAAACAAAAAACCCACAAAAAACAATTCCTAAAGCTTTATTGATTTCTTTTGGTGTTACTTTTGTGATTTATTTGGCTATAGCTTTCATAGAAATAGGTGTTAGTGATTGGAGAGTCTTAGGAAAAATTTCTGATCCTTTAGCAATGATTGCAAAAATAATTTTTGATAATAAAATTTTTATTGGTTTTATTTCATTCTCTGCATTGGTAGCGATAGGTTCTGTGATTCTTAGTAGTATAGTGCGCGGATCAAGGATGGCTTTTGCGATGGGAAGAGATGGGCTTCTTCCAAAAAAATTTTCCCATGTTAATAAAAGATTCAAAACCCCGGACTTTTCGATACTTTTTGAAGGAGTTCTTGCAATAATCTTAGCTGGTTTCTTCTACAGAAACTTAGATTTCCTTGCTTCGATAGTTAATTTTGGAAGCTTGTATACCTACCTTTTTATTCACCTTTCTTTAATAAAGCTTAGGAAAACAAAGCCTAATGCAAAAAGAAAGTTCAAAACGATTTATCCTTTGTTTCCAATAATTGGAGCAATAAGTTGCATTTTGCTTATGCTTTATTTGAGTAATGATGCAAAATTTGCTGCTGTAATTTGGGGGGCTATTGGATTGCTTATTTACTTCTTTATCAAAATAAAATCAAAAAAATTAAAAATTATCAAACTAAAATAAAATCATGAAAAGCTTGGATACGTTGGTAGAAAGCTTTAAAAAAGTTTGGGAAAATCCTAAAATAGTGCTTGTGCCTTTTGGTTTTTATTTAATACAACTTGTTATAGGGGCAATCATGGTTGCTCTTCTTTTAGGCTCGACATTTAACTTCTCTTTCTTTGAGTTTTTATCAAATCCGACTGAAGCATTGTTAAACTTTTCAAAAGATCTTGGGAAATTATTTGCGATAGGAATGGGGTTGATTATTTTTGCTATCCTTTGGTTGATAATTTCCTTTTCAATTTTTCCACTTTTGCATGGTATCCTTATAAGCGCTGGAAAACAAGCAAAAAAAGAAAAGAATGTGGACCTCAAAAAAGCTTTTGAAGAAGCGAAACAAAAATATTTCTCGCTACTAGGTATCTATTTAATCATTTTGGGAATTCTTGCTTTTATAGTAATTATTTCTATATTAATGGTGGTTTTCTCTTTTGTTGTTTCCGTGGGTATGGGCATTGCTGTTTTTCTTATTCTTCTTATCATTTCTTTATCTCTCGGGGTAGTTTTGGGTGTTTGGTTTTTTGAAGCGCCCGTCTTGGTTTTTACAGAGAATAAGGGGGCTATTGAAGCAATAAAAAGAAGCATTTTCTTAGGAAACAAAAAATTTCTTTCAATTCTTGCATCAATTTTCTTCTATATTATAAGTGCGATAGCAATAAATGTTGTTTTCCAGATTGTTTCCTTTCCACTTCAAGTTGGAATATCCTTCTCTTTCCTCTCTCCCACTGCTCTTCTTTTTACTGGAATTCTTTTGGTTCTATTTGGTTTGATAGGCTTGGCAATAAGTGCCTTTCTCTTTGCTGTTTATGCCATTCTTCCAGTAAATTTTTACTATAACTACGATTTAGAAAAAGTTTAAAAATTTCTGCAATCAAATTGCAGGGGGTGGGATTTGAACCCACGAAGGCTCTAAGCCACAAGGTCCTAAGCCTTGCGCGTTAGACCAGGCTCCGCCACCCCTGCTACATAAACTTTTGAATTTTTTTATATATTTATTTTTTCTTCAGCTTTAGAATTAAGAAGCTACAAACACAACGCAAAAAATATAAATAAATTAAATCAAAATTAATAAACGTGAAAGAATGCTATGGCTTTGGGTAATCCTTGGAATAGTAGTTCTAATAGTGCTGGTAGTAATTTATTATATAAACCAAATACAAGTTCTTTCAAACCAGATTGAAAACTCCTGGGCACAAATAGATGTGCAACTCCAAAGAAGAGCGGATTTAATTCCTAACCTAGTTGAAGTTGTAAAAGGTTATGCAAAACATGAAAAAGAAGTTTTTGAAAACGTTGCAAAAGCAAGAGCAGCACTATTGCAAGCAAGTGGAAGAGCTGAAAAAATGAAAGCTAGCGACCAACTTACTGGGGCCTTAAAAACTTTGTTTGCAGTTGCTGAAAACTATCCGGAGCTTAAAGCAAACCAAAACTTCCTTGCACTTCAAGAAGAGCTTACAAACACAGAAAACAAAATAGCTTATGCCAGACAATTCTACAATGATGCTGTACTACGCTACAACAATTTAATAACAACAATTCCAGGAGTTTGGTTTGCAGGAGGTAGAAAACCAAAAGAGTATTTAGAAGCACTACCAGAAGCAAGGACAGCACCAAAAGTTCAATTCTAAATAGAAGATGAAAGTAAACATTTACGAATTTACAGATAAAAACAAGAGGGATTCCTATCTTTTAATTTTATTTTTCTTTATTGCTCTTATTGTAATTGCTTGGCTTATTGGTGAGCTTTTTGCTCCTAAACTTTCTGTTGTTTTAGTAATTTTTGCTCTCCTATATTCTTCTTTTGATGTTTTAATTTCCTATTTCTTTGGTGACAAAATTGTGCTAGCGGCTGTTGGAGCAAGAAAAGCAAATCCGGAAAATCCAAAAGAAAAAATGCTTATCAATGTTGTGGAAGAATTGAGTTTAGCTGCCGGAGTAAAAACTCCTCAGGTTTATGTAATGCCTGGCAAAGATATAAATGCTTTTGCAACTGGTAGAGACCCGGAGCATTCTTCCATTTGTGTAACAGAGGGGGCTCTTGAAAATTTAAATAGAACAGAGCTTTCTGGAGTAATTGGTCATGAAATTACACATATAAGAAATTACGACGTAAGACTAATGACACTCATTGCAACTGTTATAGGTATGCTTGGCTTACTCTCTTATATTCTTGTGCGAAGTTTAGCTTTTGGGGGAGGTAAAAAAGAAAGAGGAGGTGAAGGTTGGCTGGTTCTTGTTGCGTTTATAATAGCTTTAATTACTCCGGTTGTTTCAAGGATTGCTCAGGCGATGCTAAGTAGAAGAAGAGAATTCTTAGCTGACATGGGCTCAGCTGATTTAACAAAGAATCCCGAAGGTCTTGCGAGTGCTCTTGAAAAAATCAAGCTAATGAATGAAGGAAAGCTAAATGTTTCGGAATCTGTAAGCCATCTTTTCTTCACTGATCCTAACAAAAGTCCTTTAGATAATCTATTTGCAACACATCCGCCGATAGATGAAAGGATAAAAGTGCTTAGAAGTCTTTAGAATTAAGGAGCTTAAATAAGAAATAAAATTCTTCAACGCTAAGAATTGGTTTGTTTTTTATCCTTTCGCCTTCTTCTATGCTTATTCTTGGGCAAGCAGTATTGATAAAAGCATCCACTTCAAAATTTGAAATCTCATTAAAGTCAAAAGTATTTGCTACAAGCAAAAAGCCTTCTTTTCCAATTTTCTTTAGATCTTCTTTTATCTTTTGGGCTTTTTCAATGTTGTATTGCCCTGCTTTTGTACTAACTAGGATTCCAAAAGTTTTTGCTTGTGAAGCAATTGATATTTTTGCATTGCTTATTTTTTTATACTTCTCTCTTAGGTTTGTTATTTCATCAATTTTTCTTTGAAAAGGATCGATAACAAAAAAAGGCTTATTTGTCAAGAGTAGTGCTCCAATTGGATGAAAAAGTCCACCACCAAAATAAACAAAAGCTTCAACATCTTTTTCTATTTTTGTTGCTGCACTTACATCACAACCCAAAATTTGTGCTTCTTTTTTTGTTCTTTCTCCGATTGCTGTAAAAATTTCTTTTCCATTTCTCTTAAATAGCTCTTTTATTTCTTTTAATTGAGAAAGATGCGAAACATTAGTAACTAAACCAATTTTCTTAAATCTTATTTTTTGCGAAGCTTGTGTTATAAGTTGGTTCAGTAGCTCTTTTTCTATTTCTATTTTTGGCTCAACATACTCAACCTTTATTTCTTCTATATCAATAAGCTTTGAATGTCCAAAATGGATTATCTTTTCAGCTTCTACTTTTTTTGCTTCATCTAATGCAATATCACAAGCCCCAAAGCAAGGAGAAGCAGAAATAAAAACCTCGTTCCCTTCTTTTTCTAATTTTCTTGCATAGCTTAATGCTTCTTTTTTTAATCCTTCAGGAAACTGCAGAAGGATTCGCAAGTTGCTCTACCTTTATTTTATATTCGCCAGAAAGTTTTTTTCTTGCTCTTTCTAGGCTTTCTTTTGCTATTTTTTTGAATTTTGAGTAAGTTTCAAGATACATGAGTGGTTGGTCTTTTCTTAATACAGCTGCGGTATAAGTTGGTCTTCCAAAAGCAAGAGACATTCCTTGTGAAAGCCTGTCTGCTCCGGCCATTGTAAGCATTTTATGCTCGCGAACAACGTGATGAGGATAAGTTAAAACTCTAAGATAATAGTTACCCGGGATTGTTTTTTCAAGAAGCTTGTGTGCTGCTTGCCTGGCAGCTTCTAAAGCATTACTTCTAACTCTAATATCTTTTTTTGAAACAAGCTCAAGTCTAAGGTCATAATCCTTTTTTTCAACACCCATCTTAAAAATATGAATAGCCATATGCGGCATTGCTTTTATATAGTTCTTCTTTGGATTTTTCTTTGAATATCTAGCCCAAGGTTGCGAATCTGGATTCCTCATTGTTCTAGCAGGTCTAAGTCCCATAATCTCACTCTTTTTTCTTGTCTTTTTGAAAATAAAAATGTTTTGGTAAAGCTAAGTGAAAGCGGATCCGGTGGGATTTGAACCCACGACCTACTGGTTAAGAGCCAGCCGCTCTACCAAGCTGAGCTACGGATCCACATTTTCTTTTTTGTTTTTTGAATATTTTATTTTTTTCTCCTTTGGTTAACTTATTTTATCCTTTCTAATATTATATTGCTGGGCAAACTTTTTTTATTGCTCTATTTTTTTCAAGTCTTTTAATAAAATTGTTTAGTTCTTTAATACTCTTAAACACAACTTTTACTAAAATCATATGGTCTCCGGTGGAGGAATATAGCTCCTTTATGTCATCATCTCTCTTCAGCATCTCAAGTACCCTAATAAAATGCTCTGGTTGTGTATCAATACCTATTATTGCTACACTGTTATAGCCTACTTTTTTGTAGTCTACTTCAACAGAGAATCTTATAATACCAAGTTTTAATAAGTTTTTGATCCTTTTTCTTATCGCTGCTTCTGAAACATTAAATTTTCTAGCTATCACTGTAAAATGTTCCCTAGGATTCTTTTCTAACTCCCTTATCAAATCTATGTTCGAAATTCGCACCATAATATTTATAAATTCGAATTTATAAAACTTTTTAGTGAGAAAATGGAAAATGAAAAAGAGGAATACAGATTTCCTTTAATTGGTGAAAAAGCACCGCAATTTAAAGCAAAAACAACAAATGGTGTGATTAACTTTCCAGACGATTATAAAGGTAAATGGGTGGTGTTGTTCAGCCATCCTGCAGATTTTACTCCGGTGTGCACAACAGAGTTCTACTCTTTTCAAAAGAAGTATGAAGAATTCAGGAAATTAAACACCGAATTAATTGGCTTAAGTATCGATCAGGTATTCAGTCATATAAAATGGATCGAATGGATAAAAGAAAAATTAAAAGTAGAGATAGAGTTCCCAATTATAGCAGATGACCTGGGGAGTATAGCAAAGATGTATGGGATGATACATCCAAACAAAGGGACAAATACAGTAAGGGCGGTTTTTATAATAGACCCAAAGGGAGTAATAAGAGCAGTATTATACTATCCACAGGAAGTTGGAAGAAATATAGATGAAATACTGCGAGTTGTAAAAGCCTTGCAGGTAGCAGATAACAACAATGTAGCTATACCAGCAAACTGGCCAAAGAATGAATTAATCGGTTCGAAAGTCATTATATCACCAGCAACTAGCAAAAAAGAAGCAAATGAAAGACTGGAGAAAGCAAAGAAAAAGGAAATAGAAGCATATGACTGGTGGTTCTGTTATAAAGAGTTGAAGGAGTAGGTAGTTCTATGGGTTTAGATAATGTAATTAGAAGCGAGGATTGGAAAAGAGAAAAGCATGTGCCAGTAATAGAGGTATTAGAAAAGAAGGAAGGAATTGTTTCAGTAAAAATTACAGTTGGAAAGGAAATTCAGCATCCGAATACAACAGAGCACCATATAAGATTTGTAGAGCTTTACTTCTTGCCAGATGGAGAACATTTTGCATACCACATTGGAAGAACTGAATTTAATTCTCATGGAGAATCAACAAATGGGCCAAATACTAGCACAATATTTACAGAGCCTATTGCTCTCTTTACGTTTAAAACAAACAAAAAAGGCAAACTGATAGCTTTTTCTTATTGTAATATACATGGGCTATGGTCTAACGAAGGAAGATTAGAGTAAAATTTTCTTTTATTTTCTTTTTATACTTTTATCAAACGAGCTTTTGTAAGCTGAATAAGTTTATTTTTTGTAAGAAGAAAAGTGTTTTCAATTCTGCATCCACCAACTCCTTTTACATAAATTCCTGGCTCAATTGTAAAAACCATTCCTTCTTTGAATCTTAATCTTTTTAGCTTTTCAATTTTTCGCTTATTTGCTTTTATTGGTTTCCCAATAATCGGAAGTTGGTGAATTCTGATTCCGACTCCGTGACCAAGAGAATGCTTCATTTCAAAACCCTTGCTTTTTAGAAAACTGTTTACCTTTTCATAAACTTCCCAGCAACTTTTATTAACTTTTATTTCTTTTTTTGCTATTTCATAAGCTTGCAAGGTTGCTTCTAAGATTTTTTCCTGTTGTTTTGTTATTTCTCCTTTTACAAAAGGAACGGTAAGGTCAGTTTTGTAACCTTTATATGATGCTCCAAAATCTATGTAACCTAACCCCGAAATCTCTTTTTTCGTTGGCTTTGCATGAATCTTTGAAGCTCTATCTCCGCTAGCTACCAAAGTAGGAAAAGCGGGTTTTGCTCCTTTGGATAAAATTTTCTTTTTTATTTCTTTTGCGAGCTCTTCTTCTGTTATCTCTTTCTTTAACAAATCTTCTATAAGAAGTAAGCAAGAGTTTGAAATTTGTGCTGACCTTTTTATAAAATCAAGTTTTTCCATACTCTTTTTTGCTTTTTTATCTTTATTTACTCTCCGCTACTTTTAACAAAACTTTTTTCATATTTTTCCAATGCGAACCTTCCCAATAAAATTTTTTGCAATTCTCACAAAAGTAAACATTTTTTGTTGGTTTCCATTTTTTGTTTTCTCTTTTTATCATTTCTTTAAGTTCTTCTGTTTCTTCCTTTTTTGCTTTTCTCAACAAAGCGTTACAATTTGGACATCTAAGCTGCGGTTCCTTTGGAATCTTAAGATTTAAAGTTTTCTTAAGAAGAACAAGCTGCTCTTCTATGCTTAGCCCATTTTTTATAAAAATAACGTTTTTTGCTTTTCTTGCTAGCTTTCTATCGCTTGTTATTAAAATTCTTTTTTGCTCTTTTGAAATTTTTAAAAGCTCTTCATCATCTTTTACCCCATAAACAGTATCGTAGCCAAGAATTCTTAACCATCTTGCAAGATTTCCTAGCATTAAATCAACAACAAATTTCATGCTCGCTCACAAAAAGGAAGAAAGAGAAAACTGCTTTTTCTTTTCTTCTTGAAAGTTTTCTGATAACTCTTTTTTTACTAATTGAAGCCTTTGAAGAAGGGTTTCGCTTACATTATAGTTTTTCGCTATATCATAAGCTATATCAACATATTTTTCGATTCCACCTTTTGGAATTGTAAGCAACAGCCTTCCACCATCTTTTGGACATTTTCCAGAAAGTGGGGGTCTTCTGTATCTTGTATTGCAAATTACACACCTAAATTCTTGTTTTGAAAAAGAGTGAAGATTACCAATTATGTCTGGCAAGAAGTGGCTTGTTATAAGCCTTTCGGCTGCATCACTTAAATTTATTGAGCTAAGCTTTCTGTAAAGCTCGAATTGCTTTTCTATTTTTTCATTCATAGTTGATAAAGAAACATAAAGGCTTTCTTTTGGAGAATCATCTATTGCCGAAGAAGAAATAGAATGCGTAAATGGAATATGAAATCTAACTTCGTCGCTTTCATTTAAAATATCTTTTACTTGTTTTATTGTAACCGAGCTTGGCATTTCCTCATTGAGGGTAGCATAATAGAATTCTTTTGGAAATTCTTCAACGATCTCCATTGAATAAACTTCATCATCTACTTCTTTTGGATCTAGTTTTTTTGTTAAAACGATTGGTGCATCCATAGTGCCTCCAGTAGAGGCTGGAAGATAAGATTTTGAAAAGTTAAGTAATGCATCAAGTAGAAGCATCGCAGAATCTTCATCTCCATCACAGTTTCTTCTTCTTGCAGAAATCAAATAAGGATGAGCAAAACCAACA
>Ga0209225_1004259_pt1 | contig 11367 bp, 10 predicted proteins | sample WasSprMetagenome_FD_184732 | JGI IMG/M metagenome (GOLD analysis project Ga0209225, IMG submission 184732) | Sulfidic aquatic microbial communities from Washburn Spring, Yellowstone National Park, USA - WS (SPAdes) (version 3) | ecosystem: Environmental > Aquatic > Thermal springs > Hot (42-90C)...
TCTTTGGGGATGGTCACCCGGAACCGGCCGTCCTTTCCCCGCACCACCGCCACCTCTCCACCCCGGAGCTTCATGAGTCCTCCATGGTGTTCTTTTATGGTACCATAAAAGGTCCTTTAAGGTCAAGGATTTCGATGGGGAAAGGACTAGATGTAAAAAGACTGGGTTAAGGAGGATCGGGACGGGAAGAAGGATGAACTTAACAAAAGGCCCCTTTTGTTAAGCGCTGGGTACCGCTAACCCTTCCGCTTTAGCCACCTTGTTAAGCCGTCCGTCAAAGGAGGAGAAAAACACATCCGACCATACCCGCTCCCTAAGGAAAAGCGCTGAGGCAAGATGCAAGGCATCGAGGGCCCGAAGAGGATGTTTCTCCACAAGCTCTCCACTAAGCTTAGCCACGCCTTCGGAGACTTCGATTACGAAATAATCCTTCCAATCCTTCTCAAAATCCGAGATAATGCGCTTGTATTCCTTTTCCCTAAGTTCGCCTTGATGGAGCTTTCGGGCCAAGCCGGCCCACATCTCCACGTAGGCCACCCGCGAAGTGGAAACGACTTGAGCCCTTTCTAAAAGTGCCCTCACTGCCCGGGGACCCGGTTCTTCCACGTAAAGCTTCACGAGGGCGCTGGTATCGAGGTAGAGGATCATCCGCGGTCCTCAAGAACTAGCTCCAAGAGGGGTTGGCCGCGGATTTTAACGGGCTTGGAGGAACCCGAGGGTTTCCCGCCACCCCAGGAAACCAGGCCTTCTTCAATGGCCTCCCAGTAGCTTCTGCATCCGGAAATGCAAGGCGGGCCCTTCCTAAATGCAGACGCGATCGCTTCTCTTAGCTCATCTTCCGAAAGAGAAGGAAAGCGGGTTGGTTTCGCCTCCCTTCCTCGACGCCCTTCTGGAAGGCTTTTTCTAAGCAATTTTCTCATTTAGGGGAACCCCTTCAGGATCCGAGGCACTAACATCTCTAAAAATTACTCAATGTCGGTGGAGTTATAACTAGCGTTTGGATCTACCTTGATAATTTTTACCAGGGGGCGGGGGCCTGCGGGTTCTTAAAATTAAGAGTGCCCGGGATGCAAAGAATTCTGGAAAGCTCATGAGTTCGGTCAAAATCCCAGCCCCTTTTTCTTTTGCGAGCAAAAGAAGGCTGTTTTATAGCCTGCGTAGAAGCTCTGCCGCTCTTTCTCGATCTGAAGGGGTCTCTAATAGCAAGGGCTCCTTGAAAAGCCAGTAAACGCGAAAACCATATCTTGAGAAGATAAGTATACACGGGGAAAGCGGGAAAGATGCGTCGGGAAATTGGAGTACCTCTTCTTGAGAGGGAGAGAGTTCTTTCCTCTTGTGTGATGGGCCCTGGATATCGAGATCAGCCCACAGGCCCGGTAATAGGATAACGTCTTCATTCTCTCCTTGTTGTTATCCCCTAGGTTTTCTCTCCGAAGGCCTACGCCGAGGTAAACATCCTTGCCCCTCGTCGAAAGAGGCGTAGCCAAATACGCGGCCTCTCGGGGCTGTGTAGCGTGGATGTGAAAAGCCCGACTGTCAGGCTTTGTAAAGAGTGTAATATAGCCTTGTTGCGCTTCTTCATACAGTAAGTAAGGTGAAAAAGCCTCTGGAGGCAAAGCTTTCTCTTGAAGAGTTGTTAATCTTGCAGTAGCTGCGAGTTCGCGAGCAGCGTCAACCTTGGCCTCATCGATGAAATCCTTGCCGGGGAAGAAGGTGCACTTGAAAGAACACAGGTTGGTCTGCAAGCTTTCAGGGTCTCCTTGTAAATTTTATCCTGCATGGGGACCTTCCTTTTTTCTTTTCTTCCCGGTTTCTCAGACAAGGCTACCATGCCGCGCATTAGACGCAGTTCCTGCTATACTGCTGACTCCATCGGGTAAATAACCAAAGGGCGACAAATTTTTGCTTTTTTATAGCGTCTTATTTCTGAAGCATCACGAAGCTTTCCCACGGACCTTCTCTACGCCGTGTTGTCATCGGTTTGCTTTTGTCAGCGCGTTTCTCTCATTAATTCATGTCAAATAGCTTCAACATAAAGGGATACCGTGAGTTCATTCAGCTCTTTCCCGAGGTCTTGAGTAACTCCACGCGGTCACCAAGTACACCTAATTATCCGAACCTTAATACTTTGCAAGCTGGCCGAGCCTTAATCCAAGGGGGAGTGCGATGAGAATCATGGTGATTAACCCCAACAGTTCTCCGGAAATGACAAAGCAAATTGAGCGAGTACTACTAGGTATTAAGCGACCAGAAACTCTTTTAAGCGTCGTGCGGGTAGAAGACGCCCCCCGCTATTGAGACGGATGTAGACGCTGCTCAAGCGGTCCCCGGTGTGCTGCGCCTTGTTCGCAAGGCTAACGAGGAGGGCTATGACGTTGTCATCATAGCCTGTTTTTCCGATCCAGGGCTTGGTGCTGCTCGAGAAATCTCGAAGATTTTAGTTTTAGGGATTCAGGAAACCAGTCTCCATATAGCAGCGATGCTTGGTCATCGTTTTACTGTATTGACCCCTTTGCCCCACAGGGTCCCCAAAAAAGAGCGCGACGTTCGAGGGCTGGGCTTAGGAGAGGCGTTGGCGTCTGTGCGAGCACTCGGGCTCACTGTGACCGAAACAGAGGCTGAACCAGAGCGCACAAAGGCGCGGATCCTGGATGTAGCTAGGGCAGCAGTTGAGGAGGACGGAGCAGAATGATTAGCTATGCGTCGAAGATCAAAGAAGTCTTGGGTAAGTTTTATTAGTCCCGTGATGGTAAAGTCTCGGTCAACAACATAGAAAGATCGTTCTCAGGTTTATTACGCCCGATAGTTGATTTGCCTGATTTCAGAAGGACTTGGGGCCGGAGCGTTTCATATTGTGGAACATGCTCTTGACAGACGGTACACTTTTGGACTAAGCTATATAATATAGAACATGGCGCTTAAATTAGCGGGTAAGGTAGTATTAGTTGTAGGTGGCACAGGTGGCATAGGGAAAGAAATTGTAAAGTTATTTGTGAAAGAGGGGGCAGCAGTCGTGGTTAATTCCCGGAATGAGCAAGTTCTTTGTAAATTTGTGGAAGAACTTGGTGGGAGCGGATGGAACGTTTTAGCTGTTCCAGGTGATATGTCCGAAGAAGGCCATGTAAGGGAAGTTTTTCAACATACTATAAGTACATATGGGCGCCTCGACATTCTTATTCATTGTGCAGGTACAGCACAGAGGCTTGTTTCTATTGTGGACTTAGAGGTTGCTGAATATGACGAAGTTATGCGTAATAATGCCCGTAGCGTTTTTCTTTGTGCTCGTGAAGCAGCTAAATACATGCTTCAGCAAGAGCCTAAAGAGGGTTTTAGAGGGCAAATCATTCTTTTCTCTTCTTACATGGGGGTTGTTGGCAGCCCTACTGTGTCGGCTTATTGCGCTAGCAAGCATGCAATAATGGGTTTAGCTCGTGCAATTTCGAAGGAGCTTCTTCCCAAAGGGATTAGAGTAACCGCTATCTGTCCTCGAGAAGTTGACACGCCGATGCGGCGTAAGGTCGTCCCTCCGAATGTGGACCGTTCTCGTTGGATGTCTCCTCATGAAATTGCTGAACAAGTGTTGTTTATTGTTACGCGGCCGTTTTGGGCAGGTTATGAGGAAGTAGTCATTGGTGTGCCACAAAACGTATAGTGACGGAGGATGTTATGTTATCAAGCATAGAATACGAAAAAAGGCTTTCTTGCCTTAGGATGCAGATGAGCACAAAAGGTATTGATCTGCTTTTTGTTCCGGCGTCTGTTAATATGCGTTATGTTACAGGCCTTGCAGTAGATAAAACAGAAAGGCTTGTAGCTATACTAGTTCATCAGGAGGAAGATCCAGTAATTATATGCCCATCTTTTGAAGTGGAACGCCTTCAAAATCTGGTGAGCCTGAAAAACGTGCACTTTTTGCCTTGGGAAGAGGAAGAAGATCCGTATAAAGTTATTAAATCTTGGTTGCAAACAACAAACATTCAGTCTAACTGTACAATCGGGATTGAATCTAAGAGTTGGTTTTCTGAATATGTTAAGCTTGCTAAGAATCTTCCTAAGGCGACTTATATTGATGCAGGCGAAATTTTTACTACATTGCGTTTAATAAAAAGTAATTATGAAATTATGTGCATACAATCAGCAATTAGCATTATAGACGAAGCCCGAAATAGTTTGTTTGCCAATGTGTATACAGGAATGCGGCAATCGGAAGCTCGAGCCCTTTTATGTTATGAGGCAATGAAAAGGGGCGGGGTGAATCCTGTATGGTGGGGAGTATACTTTGGAGATAATACTTCGTCAGCTCATGGGGGAAATAAGGAGGTCGTTTTAGAAAAAGGTATGGTAATTATGGTTGACTCTGGCGTGGATTATCAAGGTTATCGGAGTGATATAACACGCACAACTTGTTTTTATGAGGCTTCCAAAGAATTTGAAGCCGTCTTTCGAATTGTCCGCGATGCACAGCTTCAGGCTATCGACTCCATAAAGCCAGGCGTAACTGCGGAATATGTAGATTCTGCCGCGCGCAGTGTTATCAGCAAAGCTGGGTACGGGAAATATTTTACGCACCGACTTGGCCATGGTATTGGAATGGAAGAGCACGAACCACCATGGATAGGTCCTGGACAGTGCACCATGTTAAAGGAGGGGATGGTGTTTACAGTGGAACCGGGTGTCTATTTTCCAGGTCGCTTTGGCGTGCGTTTAGAAGACATTGTTGTTGTAACTGAAAATGGGTGCGAGGTCCTGTCAGCTTTGGCCAAAGACTTTTATCCTATTACAGGAAGGGGGTGAGAGTAAGAAGAGAACATTAACTTGATACCAACAAGAACTAAAAATTTTAAGCAGGGGGTGGCATCATGGTGCGAAGGTTAATGTGGGAGATAATAGGGTGGAGTTTGTTGGGTGTTGTTGTGTTGGCGGCAACGCCTTTGGATACCCTGGTCATAGGTGAAAACGAGCATCCTGCCTCCTTCGATCCGGTAGAAGCATATGATTCAACTGTGGATAGAATGATGCTATGTGCTTATGACTCGCTCATTTCTTACATCCCAGGAACTACAACGATGATCCCTTGGATAGCAAAATCATGGGAGGTGTCGGAAGACGGGCTAATTTATACACTCAGGTTACAAGAGGGTGTTCTCTTTCATGACGGTAACCCTCTTACTGCAGAAGATGTGCAATACACCCTTGATCGAGCCAAGGCCTTGAACATCGGGATTGCTGTAGATTTGACATACTATGAAAAAAGTGTTGTCATTAATGACTACGAAATTCAGATTTTCTTAAGCCGGCCTTACGCTCCTTTCCCTAGTTTTCTTGCAAAGGTTTTTGTCTTAAATAAAAAACTTACACAGCAGCATGAGGTAGAAGGTGACTGGGGAAGGACGTGGTTGAAAACTCATGAGGCGGGCAGTGGACCATATGTTCTAAAGGAGTTCCGCCCTGAAGAAATAGCAATTTTTGAAAAGTTCGATAATTACTGGCGAGGCTGGGAGGGGAAACATGTGACTCGCGTTATTTGGCAATTTATTAAGGAAAGCGCTACGCAGGAGTTGTTGCTGAAGAAAGGGGATATTGACATAGCTCAGGATCCTTCCCGCCAGTCCCTTGCCGAGTTGCGGGCCGATCCTAATATAAAAGTAGTTTCAACTCCGACGCTCGCAACATTTTATATCTTTATGAATACACGAAAAGGCCCCCTGACTGACAAACGTGTGCGCCAGGCACTTGCATATGCTTATGACTATGAAGCGCATATTACCCATGTAATTAACGGGGAAGGTTATCGACCCTTAGGCTTTTTCCCAAAGGAAGTGCCCTATTTCTACTATGACCCTAGCGTCTTTCCATACGAACACAATCTAGACAAGGCACGCCAGCTTTTGGCTGAGGCTGGATACCCTAACGGAGGATTCACTCTTGATATGGCCTACTTGCCTGTTCTTAGTGAAGAGGTAGGTGCTCTGGAAATCATGATGGATGCCTGCGCAAAGCTTGGTATTAAGATCGAGCCAAGGGGCATGACCTGGCCCACATTTGTAGACCTTGTTTCAAAGTTTGATTCAGCTCCGATGTTGAGCTGTGTTTATGCTTTCCCTTCGTATCCTGATGCACATGCGTATCTGGACTCGCAATTCCACTGTCGGTTTGTAGGGCAGTGGAACAACTACAGCTGGTATTGTAACGAGACCTTTTCGAAGCTGGTCGAAGAGGCAGGAGCTGCCACAGATCCAGCTGTTCGCGAGCAGCTTTACAAGCAAGCCCAAATAATCTTGGCTGAGGACATGCCCGCGATTCCGATTTCGGTCATCAATTACGTGGTAGCCCTGAGGTCAAACGTTTTCGGATACGCACATACACCAGCTTATCATGAGGGTGTAAATGTCTACTATATCTACAAGGAGTAACTACAATCTATAAGGAGTAACTACACCAAGAGACGATGCATCTACAAGAAGAAGCAATGGGAAAAGGGAAGAGGGGCGGGCCTGTGGGGCGACCAGCCCGCCCCTTTATAGCTATGAGTATTAACCCATGGGAATGTATTTAATTCGAAGGTTGCTGCTGATGGTCTTTTCCTTATTAGGTTTACTTATTATGACTTTTGTCATTTCTCACGTAATTCCTGCAGATCCTGCTCGAATGGTTGCAGGTCGCTGGGCTACTGAGGAGCAAGTGCAAGCAGTGAGAAAACAACTAGGCCTAGACAAGCCTGTGTTACACCAATTTGCTATCTATCTTAAAAACCTCTTAAAGGGTGATTTAGGAAAATCTATTCTTTCTCGGCGGCCTATTATTGAAGAATTAAAAGATTATTTTCCTCCTACTTTAGAGTTAGTGTTTTTTGCCATGTTATTGAATATTTCTCTCGCTATCCCCTTGGGAGTGATCTCTGCGTCTAGAAAAGGGATTGTGGACGGTTTGGCTAGACTGCTTGCAGTATTTGGAGCTGCTGTTCCTACGTTTTGGGCTGGGTTAATTATGCAAATAATATTTTATGGGATTTTGCACGTCCTTCCAGCTGGCGGAAGGCTCGACGTTTTAATGACTCCTCCGCCTAAAATCACAGGCATGTTTTTGCTTGATAGCCTTATAACTGGCTATTGGAAGACCTTAGCTGACGCATTACTTCACTTAATAATGCCGGCATTAACTCTAGGCCTTAGTTTTGTAGCAGTGGTTACTCGTATTACACGGTCGAGTATGCTCGAAGTTCTGAATTCGGACTTTGTCAAAACAGCACGTGCAAAGGGGTTACCAGAAAGCGTGGTTGTTTGGCGCCATGCTCTAAGGAATGCACTTCTGCCCTCGCTAACCGTTATAGGAATGCAGCTTGGCTGGATGATGGGGGGAACAGTTTTGATAGAAACGGTATTTTCTTGGGGGGGATTGGGTTTTTGGGCCGTGGCGGCGGTACGGCAAAATGATTTTCCTGTTATTATGGCTATTACTATGGTGATAAGTTTGACATTTATGATTGCAAATTTATTAGTTGATATTTTATACGTTATTTTAGACCCGCGAATTAAATATTCGTAAAAAGTTAAAAGATGACTACTCAAATGATCCGTAACTTTTTGAATATTATAAGACGAAACAAGTTTGAATCTTTAGGTTTGTTATTGGTGTTAATCTTTTTGATCATGGCTTTGTTTGGGCCTCTGTTCGCCCCATATTCTCCGACAGCTTTGAATTTATCAGAACAATTCCAACCCCCATCGTTGCGACATTGGTTTGGTACAGATGCAAATGGAAGGGATATTGTAAGTAGAACGATTGTAGGCGCTCGATTGTCGCTTACGATCGCATTCTGGGTAATTAGTGTAGCCACTGTGATTGGAGGGAGCCTTGGAATAATGGCGGGGTTTTGGGGAGGATTGGTTGATGAGAGCGTCATGAGATTAGCGGATGTGTTTCTCGCATTTCCTTCGCTTATTTTGGCTATGGCTATCGCTGCTGCTCTAGGAACCGGGTTAACAGCTGTATGCATAGGCCTTGCGGCTACTTGGTGGCCAGGGTACGCGCGTTTACTACGATCCCGTGTTTTAGTTCTCCGCCAGGAACCCTTTGTAGAAAGCGCACGTGCTATAGGTTGTAGTGCATGGCGAATAATTTTGCGACATATTATCCCTAACGCCCTGAGCCCTCTTATCGTTCAAATAACACTTGATGTAGGTTACGTAATTCTAGCAGCTGCTGGTCTTGGCTTTATCGGTTTGGGAGTTCAACCTCCGACACCCGAGTGGGGAGTTATGATTGCTGCTGGACGTGAGTATATTCTTTCAAAATGGTGGATATCAACATTTCCGGGAGTTGCTTTGTTTGCAACGGTTTTGGGTTTTAATCTTTCAGGTGACCTTTTGAGGAATGAGTTAGATCCTCTAACGAGAAGGAGGGCTTGTTAAAGATTAGAAAGGAGGCTCTAATGACCAAAAGTGTATGGTGGCGTTTCGCATATAAAAGCGTTGTGGAGCGGGCAAATGTGAAACTTGGGGAAGTATTTACCATAATTACCGACGATCGGGTTAATCCCGAAATAGCAGAGGCGTTATTCACAGTGGGAGTTTCACAAACAGAGCATACACAAGTATTAAAAATTCGCTCATATCATTACTCTGAAGAACCGGTAAACCTAAACCCCGCCGTTGTTGAGATTATGAAGAATAGTAACGTGATTATCACAGTTTGCCAAACTAGAATTGGGCAAACCACTGCATGTCGTGAAGCTCTTGCGGCTGGCGCTCGCATTCTGCTGACCGAACCGGAACATCGGGAAACGTTTCTTCTTGATGGGTTATTAAATGTTGATTATGATGCTATGCTGCAAAATGCCAGGCTCTTTTCTGATATTATGAGGGAACGAAAACATTGTAAAATAACTTCTGCCAGCGGCACGGACCTCGAATTTTCTATTGGAGAGCGACCGGTTATTGTGAGCCCCGGTGGGGTGTCAAAGCCTGGTGAAATGGATTGGTATCCTGGAGCAATGTCAAACGTCGCGCCTATTGAGGAAACAATCTTTGGGACAGTTGCTGTTGACGGAAGTCTGTTCCCATACGGCCTTGTCGAAGAAACGCCTGTATTTCTTGATATCGAGCGAGGTGTTATCAAAAACATCCGAGGCGGGAGACTAGCACGGCGTTTTGAGAAATGGCTGAAGAGTTTGAACGATCCAGTGGCGTATCGTTTCTGTCACTTTTCGGTTGGGTTTAATCCACAAGCGGCGATTAGAGGCGCGATCATGGAAGATGAACGTTGTCTTGGAGCAGTGACGATCGGATTTGGTCGCCAGCCTAAGGATCTTAAAGGTGCTATTCAAGGAGGAGAACACCATCTTGATGTCATACTAAAACCGCCGACAATTAGCATAGGAGGGCAAGCAATTATCGATCAAGGAATATTTAACGAAAATTTGGGCTTTCTCAATATGACGTAATGTTCGAAAGGAGAATAAATGCTTTTAGCTGGAACAAACATTGTAAAAATACGACTAGTGTGCGTAGTAAAAGACGGGTTTAGCAATTGGTTTCCTATACACCGTGAATTAATAGAAGCTATATTACATCCTGGGCTGCTTGTTGATTGGCATAATGAAGAAAGCCCTCTCACGGAAATAAAATCGTTAGAGGATGCACATATAGCTGGGAAACACGTAGTACATGCAGCACAGGAAGCCCAACGCCTTGGATTTGATGCAGTGGCGGTTGATTGTTTGTTGCAGCCAGGGGTAAAAGAAGCGCGAGAAAAAACTACAATCCCTGTGATTGGGGCGGCCGAAGCTTCGTTGGCTATAGCTTTAAAAATGGGACGCAAGCCAGCTTTTGTCGTTGGTGGTGACGCAGAATCGCTGGAAAAGGTTATCCAATACCTCCCTGCAGCAGAATGCGTTGTATCCTGTGTGGGGGTTGGTGGCAGCCCTCTTGATTTTAGTGCAAAGGGTGATTATGAACTTGTCTCGCAACGTATGAAACAGTGTCTTAGCAAGGCTATTAACAATGGAGCGGATGTAATAATTGGGTATGGTAGCCTTGCGCTTATAAATGAACTCAGGCAGTACTCATTTGTTCCCGTAATCAGTCCTATTCAGGCTGTAGTTCTTTACGCCGAGCATGTTGTCAGAGTGCACAGAGCAAGTAAGTGTGAGGTAAAAGGCCAAAGGAGGAGATGATGGTAAACGAAAGAAAAGTACTATTGGAGGAGATGACATGGGAAGAGATTAAAGAAGCCATTGAGCATGGTATAGATACAGTATTAGTTATCGCAGGTTCGATTGAACAACATGGCCCGCATCTCCCAATTGTTACCGATACCGTATTAGGATATGAATGGGGTAAAGCAATAGCTTTAAAAATGGGTAATGCTGTTGTAGCGCCAGTGATTAGACCAGGATTATCTTCACATCATTTAGGTTTTCCGGGTACAGTTACATTGTCAAATTACGTGTTCCAACAAATTTTAAAAAGCTATATTGAGTGTTTAGTTAAAACTGGATTTCGGAAAATCATTATAATATGTTCTCATGGTGGTAATCTTCAAGCTGTTAAACGAATGTTGCCTCTGTTGCAAAAGAAGTATATCAATCGTGCGTTAGTAGATGGTGTATTAGATATTGAACAAAAAGATAAATTAGTTAACGATTTTTTGGAGGCGAATGGATATTCTGCAAAGGAAGGGGGAATACATGCGGGTTTGACAGAAACCTCTTGTATGCTAGCGCTCTCACCAGACCTCGTTCGTAAAGAACGTATAAGACCAGGTTACATTGGCCCGATTAATGATAGTGTACTTCACCAAAAAGGCTTACGCGCCTATACAGACAACGGCGTGCTAGGTGACCCTACGCGAGCAAGTGAAGAACTAGGCGAAGCGATCAATCAAATAACGGTTGAATTTTATTATAACGAGAGCAATCGCATTATTAGCGAAAAAACGAATACAACTTAACTGATGCGTAATGTCAAACAAATAATAAAATTTATGTAACAAACAGTGATAACCACCTTTTGCAGCCTTAAGGTCAGAAAAACAACGGCCCCAGACGACGCATCCGGGAATAGTTTCAGAGAGTTTCGAGGAGGTGCACATCCGGTAGGGAGCCAGGGATGGAAACTGTTTTCCACATATAGAAAAAATCTTGAGGTCTCCTCGAAGAGCCGGCCAAGGTAAGAAGGTTGTGGGTATAATAACCGTTGCCTTTAGTGAGACTGGCTTTTAGATACGGACGTCCCGTTCTTCCCTCCACGTAAGGGCCTCCAGCGGCCTACCATAGTCTTGGGTGGTGTACCAGGAATTGTGTAAGGAGGCAGCATGGTAGCCTTCCCGACGGGAAACCATTTGGAAAGGAGGGAAAGCTACCATGCA
>Ga0209225_1004261_pt1 | contig 11366 bp, 6 predicted proteins | sample WasSprMetagenome_FD_184732 | JGI IMG/M metagenome (GOLD analysis project Ga0209225, IMG submission 184732) | Sulfidic aquatic microbial communities from Washburn Spring, Yellowstone National Park, USA - WS (SPAdes) (version 3) | ecosystem: Environmental > Aquatic > Thermal springs > Hot (42-90C)...
GATTTAAAAAGGCTTCTACTGAATGTTGTTTTTTTAGATAATCAAAGACTATTTTCAAAAGCAAGCTAATTTTCATGCTACTTGTTTTGAATTTATACTTTTCTTTAATTTGTAGATGGCCGTTAAAGCTTCTTCTCCTCTGCCTAAAAAATTGAAGCAAAGTATAAGGAGATTTTGTAAATCCATAAGCTCTTGGCTCATAAACAATTTTATATCCAGCCTTTCTTATTTTGTATTCTATAAAAACTTCGTCAGCCGAAACTGGGGGGAAATCTTTGAAAATTTTTCTGAATAGCATTATTTCTGTTCCTTTTGGTTGATGCAAGCAAAGTAAATGATGCAAATCCCAAATGATTTTTGAAAATCTGTATATTCTGCTGTTTTTGTCAGCCATGACTCTACCAACTACTGCACCTACAGTAGGATCATTAGTATATGGAAGTAAATACTGGAGAAAATTTTTCCTTACTCTTATATCAGAGGTTAACAGGAGGACTAGAGATGTATTTATATGTTTTAATCCAATTTTTATTGCGTGGGATTTACCCTTTCTTTCCCTTTCTTTTATGACAACAACTTTCTTCGATTTTGGTAGTTTTATTTCATCCGGGGTTACAATAACTATTCCTTCAATATTTCTGGAAAGTTCGTCTCTTAGAATAGTGTTGGTTAGCTCATAAATTCTCTTTTTCTCACGAAAACTTGGAATTAATACAGAAAGCGACATTTAAACTTTATATCTTTATGATTAAATAGATTGTTAAAAAATTTAGTATTATAAAAGAAATCTTTTATTTTTCAATTCATCAATTTTAACTAATCTTTTTCTTCGATTTTTTCTCAAATTTTATAAAAATTGGGGTTATTGGGTTTATCCATTCTATGCTAAAAGACAAATCAAACTTTTTAATAAAGCTCTTGTTCTATAACGCTTTTTCCTTACTTAAGAAATTCTGGAAGAAATTATAGCTTTTAAGGAAAATAAGGCACGCCAAACTTTCTTAACCCTCTCTATTTCTTTCCTGATTATAGTAAGTAGATTGAAATTTTTTATTACATTCTTAAGCTAAAGTTTAAAACTCTTTAGCGACCCCTTTCAATAATTTTAAATAAAACTCTGATGTGCGTCTTACATCTTTTTTGATCTTTTCATGTAATTTTTTACTAATTTCATTATAATTTAAAGAAACTTTTTCTATTAAATTTGGCAGTTTTTCTATTAAATCTTCGTCTATATTGATATAATTTAATCGATATTTCTTTATCAAATCATCAAGCTTACTTAAGTTACCCAACAAAATTGGGACTTTTCCAAGTTTTAATGCTATGATAGTTGCGTGAAACCTATTTGTAACTAAAATATCCAATTCTTTAATTAAAGAAAGAAAAGTTGTGGAGTCTAAATTTCTTATTACATACTTGATATTTTTTTCGTTGATACGTTTTTTTATTTCCAATAAAAGTGTAGTATCATTATCTCTCTTCTTAATCCATAATGATGATGGGAAGAAAACTGCTGAAAATTTGTTTATTTTTAAAAATTCGGGTAGAGTACCTAATAACAGTTTTTCCTCCTTTTTTGTTAAGTATCGCAGCCCGATACAAAAGCCAATTTTTAGATTTCTGCGTCGAGTTAAAGTATGCTTCATAGGATATACCAATGTTATATCATTAGCTACAGTAGCATTTGTTTCAACTTTCTTGGTTAATAAAAAGGTTTCCCTATCCCTACTAACTACCAAATGTAATAAAGGGAGAATCATCCTAAGTAAGATTTTTGTAATGTAAAAAGGATTTTTTATTGATATGGAAACCAAAATTACTTTTTTCTTTAGTAAAATAGGAAATAGGAGTTGTAAAAAATGATAAATGGCATTTTTAAATCCATAACTGGAAGAAATAGAATCTCCAGGAAGGCCTAAAACTAAATAACTATCGTTAAGTTCGTTTAGATATTCATTAAACAAAAAATACTTTTTAGAATTTAACAAAAAAGAAATTAAAAGAAAAGGTAAATTGACAATTGAAGAAAATAAACTATAATTTAACTGTTTTTTTAATTCAACAAAACTTCTTAATTTTTTATTTAGAAATTTTTTATCTAATGTTGGTGTATGAGAAAAGACTACTATTTTAAATGGATAAGGTAAAACTTTACTCAGCAAATGAAGTAAGCTTTCCAATTGTAAAAGATGACCCTTATTAAGGGAAGAATGGAAACCAATTATTGAAACTCTTTTCATATTTAACATATTTAAATTAATATTGGAATTAATTACTATGGAAAGTAATTTGAAAAAGATGTTTTTTAAAGATTATCTCCTTGTAGTACTTATATTAATCTTCATAATATTTTTTGTATTTAGGTTTTCTGTAAATCTCTCTGTACAAAAAAAGATAGAAGAAACTGAAATAAAAGGATTAGTAACTCCAAGATTATTTCAGTTAGAGGGTAAGTTTATTCAAAATCCCGAATTCTTGTCTGATAAATATAATAAATATTTCCCACTTTTTAATTCTTTCCTAATAATAAAAGCTTTAGATACCAATTTTTCTAAATGGGAGTGTAGTGACTGGAAAGTTCAATATGAAAGGGGGCCTATATGGGGAAGAGAAGGTGTAATTTGGATTCATCCGGTTGATGTTAATAAACCTAGATGGATTGAAACGACAGCTGAATTAAATACCAATGCAAAAAAAATAACCTTAGTTGTTGGTTTAGCAAATATTAATGGAAAGGTGATTTATGCTTACCCACCTGTAGATTGTGCAGATAACGGTTTCAAAATAAAAATTTTTGATTTGAATGATAACACCGAAAAAGTTTTGTACGATGGAATAGTCTCTGATAAAGATAAATGGGTAGACCTAAGTTTTGATGTAACAGAGTATAAAAATCATAAAATCAAAATTAGAATAGAGGGTTATGCTGGCGGACCTTGTGGAAATTGGTTTGGGGAGCATGCTGCTGTTGATTATGTGGATATATTAGAAGAATGAGAATTACGGGCTTATTAAAAATGGTGAATAATTTTTCATATAAAAATATAAAAATTTATTGGTCAATTATTTTTACTTTACTTGTCATTGTTGCAGCAGTTCTAATAAGTGTTGCATTCTCAGAATGTAAATTATATTATAAAAAAATTAGTCAAGGGAATTTAAAATTATTTATAACGAATAGTTCAATTAAGTTTATGATTGAGGAATTTCAACTCGAAAGACTTAAAACAATAGTTGAATATGCTTATAGATATTCTCCATTTTATCGAAAATTATATAAAAAGGCAAATGTTAAACCGGATGATATAAAAAGATTTTCTGATATTGAAAAATTACCTATAGTAGGAATGAAAGAATTAAGAGCTAATTGGGAAGAGATTATAGCACTACCATACAAAAAATTTATATCTTCATTCCAGCCTAAAGGAAATCTTCCACTAAAAGTTGTATGGGACCCTTTAGGTAAATCTTATAAGGAATATGTATTTGTAAGAAATTTATTAAAGCTAGGATATAATCCTTTCTATAAAACTTTAGTTTATTCTTCTCGTAATTTTCAAAGATATTTTTTTAATATGTTCAATCTTTTTAGATTTATAACTGTTAATCCTAAATTAAGTGAAAGAGAACAATTAGAATTAATGCAAAAATTAAAACCAAAACAATTACTCTATAACCCACTAACTTTGTTTAAAATTGCAAAAATTGCTGAAGAAGAAAATATTGAAATTCCTAAACCAAATCTTCTTGTTACGAAATCAGAAATTTTGACACCATATGTTAAAGATACAATAGAAAATGCTTTTTGTATCAAATTAAAAAGTTTATATGGAATGGAAGAAGTTGGTTTTATCGCTTGGCAAAATTTAGAGGATTATTATCGTGTTAATTGGGATAGTGTGATTGTAGAGTGTTTGAACCTTAAGAATAATGAAAAAATAGTGGAAGAGAATAAGTACGGAAGAATAATTGTTACAAGCTTACAAAATTATGCGATGCCAATTATTAGATACGATACTGGTGATATAGCTACTGTAGGTGAAAATGATGGTAGTGTTCTAAAGATAAAAAGTATTGAAGGGAAATATGAGGATGCAGTATATTTAAACGGAAGAATTATAACACCTTCGGTTCTAACTAACGATATAATAGAAGAAGTGAAAGATTTGTTCATTCTATTATTGGGAAAGAAGAAAATAACTTTAATTGCATCTAGTAATGTAAATGAAGAAAGAATAAAAGATATACTTAAGAAATATAACATCAAAAAGCCTTTAAGAGTAGTAAAGGAAAAGGCTATACCAAAAACATTTAGTGGCAAATATTGTACTATTATAAAAAGCTTAAAGGGTTATATTTAAATACCCTCTTTCTTAATTATAGATATGAGCCTATTAAAGACTTTATACTTACTCCTTAAAACAAAAAAACACAGAAAAGGATTTCTTCCTATTATTATTGCTACTGCTCTTGCTGTTCTTCTTATTTTCTCATTTTATATACAAACAGCCTGTTGTAAATATTATGATGATGAGTGGTCAAGAAGATTTCGAAATTATCTAAAAAGTTAGATTTTTTTTATCGGCATATAAGAAAAATACACCAGTAAATGAGTGATCCTATTCAGGAGTCAAAGTACTACTGAATTTTTTAAATAACCATTGAGCTAGAAGTTGACTTACTATCATTTGGATGAATCTCTTCCAATTTATTGTAATACCTCTCTAGGAAAATTTTTAAGTAAATCAACTGCATCGGCGACTACTATTTACGTTTTTTACAATATTTTTACTCAATTAATTCTCGTTCTATCTTAGATTGATGTACTCATAGCTATTTTAGAGAATTTAATCTTTTTTCTATCACTTCACCCAGTGCATCTAACCATTTCTATCAAATTTAAAAGTTATTAAACCACCTAAACAATTGTGTTTCGAGGGTATCATTATTGTTTTTACCATCACTATATTATCTCTAAAGAATGTAAATAATATCCATGAAGTACCTTTCCAAAATTGAGTTTAAAATCTTCTTTACCTTTTTTATAATTTATTTACTATTTGCTCATTGGGTTGGTTGGAACGAGCAATCAAGGCTTTTACAAACTATAGCAATAGTTGATAGAGAAAAATTAGATATAACAGAATATGCAAACTTCACTGGCGATAGAAGCTATTTTAATGGCAAATATTATTCCGATAAGGCACCAGGAGTAAGTTTTTTACTCTCGCCAATATATTTACTTTCTAAAATTGTAACAAACGATAAATACAGCCCTAGCCTTGAAAATAAAATAGTAATTCCAGATAGGCAATTTAACACTACAGTTTATACCGATTTATCAGAAGGTAATGCTGTGCATCTAACAAGAATACTAGGGATAATATTTTTGTCTTCATTGACGGGTGCTTTAATAATCGTCTTAATCTATAAAATTTTGTTTGAAAATTTAAATGATAGAAAAATAGCAACAATTGTTTCTTTCATATTTGGTGTAGGCACACTTTTATTCAGTTATTCTTCAACTTTATTTGGTAATATATTTTCATTATTTTTAGTTTTACTTTCATTTTATTTGATTCTATTTAAACAAGGGACAACTAATCTTGAATTCCTCGTAGGTGGGATTTTATTGGGTATTTCTGTCATTTTTGATTATCTTACTGTTTTTATTTCGCTTATTTCCCTTGTAGTTTTATCGTTTTTATATGTAATTTTAAGGGAAAAATTTAAATCATATAAAATAATTTTAATAGGGTTTATTTTTGGAATGGTTATTTTACCTATCTATAATTATGTAGCTTTTGGTAATGTATTGACTTTTTCTTGGTATTATATTGATCCTGATATATTTCCATGCAAGTATGGGCAAACTTATTTAGAATCATGTCAGCAAAAATTTGAACCTTCTGTATTTCAAATGCAAGTCTTCCAACCACAACAACTAAATCAGATCGCAATTTTACTTTTTTCTGCCTACAAGGGTCTTTTCTTTTATTCACCGTTTCTCTTATTTTCTTTTTTAGGTTTTCGTTACCTTTTTAAGAAAAACTGGCTTTTATCAGTCTGGGTATTATTCATTTTCTTTTCTTATTTGACTTTTAATTCTATTTATTCTTGGTTTGGTGGTAGTTCTTTTGGTTCTAGGTATTTAATTTATACACTTCCATTTCTTACTATTCCAACTGCCTATTTTATAAAATATAATAAAAATAATTTTCTCAGGTATGCTTTCTTGGTATCTGTAATAATAGCCATTTTTCACATTATTTTGGGAAATTCTGGTAATTGGGAAGGTTTAGATTTTGAATATTTTCCTAATGAAATAAAAGTAAGAATAGAGTGGTATAAAAATACATTTTATCTTAAAAGTTTTTGGAGATTAAATCCTCTATATCAGCACTACTTACCTGCCTTTTTAGACAATGGTCCAAGAAGCAGAATTCTAGAGTTTTTGTTAATAGGAAAGACGCCGGATATAAGGGATTTTATACAGATGCCTTACAGAGAAATTAAAATTTTAACATCACCATTCGGGTTTGTTGTATTCAAAGTTCCTTTTCTATCATTTATTCTTTTTGTATTCGTTTTTACTTTCATTTGGAGAAAAGAACTTAGCCAATACAAAATAATTGGAATAAGTTTGAAACACTTAATAATTATTATTCTCTTCCTTCTTTTTCTTTCCCGCATTGAATTTAAATACATAACTTTTGGTAAAGGATGGATGCCTCAAGGAATAAACGAAACTGTCAGATGGAGTAGCAAAAGTGGAGAAATATATATTTTCTCTCCAATTGAAAGAGATGTAATTCTAAATATTTCACTTCTTAATTACAGAGGAAAAACCTTAGAATTTTATATAAATGATAATCTTATAAACACTTATATTTCTCCCGAAAGCATTTTGGAGATTGTTAAATTAAAAAAAGGTGAAAATAAACTATTACTTCTTTCAAAAGAAGATTGCGAAATTCCTCTCTATGTTGAAAATCAACTGAAATGCTCGAGCATCGTAGAATGTATGAAGTTGAATATAACAATTTTTAATATATCTTTTGATGCTAGATGTTTAAGCTTTGGAGTGGCAAATATTTCAATTGTTCCTTTAGAGACATTTCTCACTCAAAATATAAGCATAGCTTATGGAAGTGGATTTTATCCTCAAGAAAAATATGGAAGATGGATGAGCACTAATTCAGTATTATACATTTATTCACCTCAAACAAGAATAGTATTTCTAAATATTTCACTTGATGGATATCAAAATGTTAGTCTTTCTGCCTTTTTAAACAATAAATTTATTGGAAGCTTCCATGCTCAAACATTCTTTGAAAGAGTTATCTTAAAAGAGGGAATAAACGAGTTAAGATTTATTTCTGATTCGTGCATAGTTCCTGCATACGTATTAAATGGCTCAAATGATTATAGATGTTTAACTAAAGTTATAAGAAACATTACAATTGTTGATGAGGATGATTTGAAACCAGGAGTTTATTTTGGAAGCAATTGGTACGATGACTATTGGATGCCTAGGAACGCAAGTTTTTACATCTACTCTTATAAAGATGAAAATGTATTTTTGAATGTTTTGCTCTCGACATATAAAAACATAACATTTGTATTTTTACTCAATAACAAGACAATAGGAGAATTTCAAGGATATAGAGTTTTTGAGTCAGTAGCACTTAATAAAGGATTAAATAAACTAACAATCATTTCAAATCACTGCTACATTCCAGCTTTTGAAGAAAAAAATTCAAGTGATTTAAGATGTCTAAGTTTGGCAGTAAAAAACATAAGTCTGATTGATGTGGCTAAACTTAGAAAACCAGAAGTGTACTTTGGAAGCGGTTGGTATGATGAAGAAAAATACACTGGAAGATGGGCATCTAAAAAATCGACACTTTACATCTACTCTGATGAAGAAAAGACCGTTTTCTTTAACATCTCGGTTCCTTATTATAAGGCTGAAGATATTAAGATTATTCTAAACAATCAATCACTAGGAGACTTCAAAGTTCAGTCGCTTTTTGTTCCCCTAACTTTAAAGAAGGGATTGAACAAGTTGGAATTATATCCTGACAAATGTGAAATTCCGGCTTATATTGAAAATAACTCTAAAGACTTTAGATGTTTAAGTTTTTTCGTAAGAAATATTAGTTTGATTAATTTAGATGAGTTGAAGGAAAAAATATATTTCGGTAGTGGATGGTACGAAAAGGAAGAAAATGGAAGGTGGACGTCTTCTTCTTCAATAATTTATCTAGTTAAGCAACTGAACTACTCAAAACTTTCTTTAGAGGTTGAAAGTTTTAGACAACCTAGAAAACTTTTTATTGAAATTGATGGAAGATCTTATGTTTTTGATATTCCGGTACAAAGAACACAAAAAATTTCTTTAATTTTAACACCAACAAATGTAACACAAATTAAGCTAAAAACTTATCCAGCATGCGAAGTGCCTGATAAGAACGATAATAGATGCTTAAGCCTATTTCTTAGAAACTTTAGTCTAGAGAATTTGAATAATATAGAATATTTCGATTTCTTCGATGAAGAAAAATATAATGAAATCAAATTTAGATGGTTTTCTACGGATTCAAAAGTGTACCTTTTGAGTAATGAAACTAATCTCTTTTTAATTAAGTTCAATGTCTGGACACCACCAGCTCAAAAAAGAATCTTGAAAATCTATATTAATGGAATGAAGATAAGCGAATACAATATTAACGAGACAATGACATCAATTAATTTGCCAGTGATTTTGAGGAAAGGTATAAACGAAATTGTTTTCCTCGTGGATGCGTGCGGATATGTTGCCAAAGATACACGTTGTTTAGGGGCAGCTATTTCTGAAATTCAAAAAGAAGATATTAACATACAAAATATAGAAAAAATTGCCGGCGGATTTTATGGCTTAGAGACGGCTTATGGTAATTACTTTAGGTGGTTGGGTGGAGAAGGAAAAATTCATCTATTCTCCCCTCAAAATAATAGTATAAAGTTATATGCAAGAATCGGCTGGACTTACTTTTCTGACAGGAATTTGAATATAACATTAAATAATAAGTTGATTTTTGCCGAGAAAATTGCTAAAAATGGAAAGGATTTTTCAATATCATTAGATTTAGTAGAGGGGTGGAATAGTCTAAACTTTGCTTCGACTTGTGATATTCCAGCAAGGCTTGAGTTTAGCGAAGATAAAAGATGCTTAAGTTTAGCTTTTATGAATCTAAGCTTTTTAGCTTTTGGTTCTTAAGATTTCCAACCTAGTAATATGATAGAGACATAGACAATGATCGAACCAATGACGAGAATTAAGTTTCCATAAGGTATATTTTTGCCAACTAAAAAGATCCCCAAACTTAATATTAAAATTCCGACAACTAGAGCAATTGTTAAGTTTTTGATTTCTTTTTCTTTTTTCATTCTTAATTTTGTTTTAAATAGATAAAATTATTCTTCTTTGGTTTGATAGATTTTTCTCACCTCTTCGAGAAGTTTTTTCTCAAAAAGCTCATCGGCTTTCTTACCCAAGATTGCTATGTACCCCTCTTTATAAGCTAGAGCATCTAAAATATGGCAAGGTAAGACACCTATTACATCTCTGGTAAAAACTATTCTTCCATTCCACAAATCAAAACCAAGATATTTTGTTGGATATTTTTTAATTTCTATCTCCATTTTATCTAAAAAAGTGCCCTCTCTTTCCGCTAATTTTCTTACAAATTCTTTATCAACAATTTTGATTTCTCTGCCTTCTGGAATAGCAACAACTTTTCTTCTAAACCAAGAAATAGCCCAAGGATGTAATAAAACTTTTCTAGGGTCTTCTAATTCTATAATACCATTATCTACTTCTTCCTTGAATCTATTTATGGAAGTTTGAGGTATGCTTAGTGAATCTACTCTTATGTTGTAGAGCTGCTCTCTAATTTCTCTTTCATCGAACTCTTTTGTTTTTAAGTTAGATAGAAAGGTTTGCGTAGCATAAATAGATTTTCTAAGGAAATTTGGAAAATTTTCTGAATACCAATATTTTTCAATTGCTTTTGAAATAAGAGAGGTTAAAAAACCAAATTCTACGGTGCTGATTGCTAATCCAAGTGGTGAACGAGCAGCAAAGTAAAGCAATGAAATTTTATCAATGTAGTTTCTTATCCTTTTATTAGGAAGTTTAAAAGAAAGATATTTCAATACTTGGTAGGGTATAGGGAAAGTTAAAAGGTAGAGAAAAGCACTCCAAGGATTAGAAGTAGCTAAGTAAGTTTCCACAGCCGTTGTTCCGTAGAATAGAATCATTATATTTCGAAAATCTTTCCAATCCTCTTCTTTTTGTTTTTCTAAAATAGATGCATATTCTTCAGAAGTCAATCCATATTTTTTCAATATTCTTTCCTTCCCCTTAATAAATTTTCTTGCTTTTATCGGATTTTTAGGAATCCTCTCTTTTAGTAAGTTTATTTCCTCCTCACGAAGGTTTCTATCTTTCCAAATCATTTCACCTATGTATGGATAGGGAGGTAATGTTCTCTCTATAAAATCAAGTTGTTCATTGTTCAGTAAGAAAAAAATATCGAATAAATTCGAGGAATAAAGAGCATACTCCATTCTTCTTTCTTTAGGTAGATTACGATATGCTTTGTATGCTGAAAGCCCTTCAAGCGTTGGATTAAAAAGAGAAGTGTTCCAATACAACCATCCTATTAAATATTTCTCGTCTTCATCTTTAGCGTTTACCCATAGACCATACAATTTTTCTATTTCCTCATTTTTCTTACTCATATTACTACTTTGTAGTGAATATTTATAAGCTTAAATTTCTTTCGTCTAATTAAAAAATATGGATAAAAATTTAAGAGACGAGGTCTATTATACCTCAAGGTTTTTAAAAGAGGAAAATAGAAAGGGAAAAAGTTTAGTTGGAGACCTAGCTATTACTTTGGGAGTAGTAGGAGCAGTGGCAGCAGGAGGACTTATAGGTTACATGTTAAGTAGAAAGAAAGAAGAGCCTATAACTCAAACAAGCTCTGTAACAACAACTACTGTAAAGCCTACCCCCGAAACTACCACCGTTACCCAAACTGTCACCCAAACCGCTATTGACACTGTTTTTGCTTATGCATTGAAAAAATTACCAGAGCAAGAGGCATTAAAATTCAAAAACGTTGAGAATTTCAATGCCAGTTCTATTGCTCTAGTGGACTTATATGCGAGTTTGCCTCCAGAGAAAAGAAATTCAAAAGAAGTAAACGATTTATTAAACCAGATTTTGTTAGATAATATAATTGATGAACTTGAAAAAAATTTGTTTGACGATAAGTTTGTTCATCCAACTTTGCCTTCAATAGAGAACTTAA
>Ga0209225_1004262_pt1 | contig 11363 bp, 8 predicted proteins | sample WasSprMetagenome_FD_184732 | JGI IMG/M metagenome (GOLD analysis project Ga0209225, IMG submission 184732) | Sulfidic aquatic microbial communities from Washburn Spring, Yellowstone National Park, USA - WS (SPAdes) (version 3) | ecosystem: Environmental > Aquatic > Thermal springs > Hot (42-90C)...
ATTGGTACATCGTGTCGTCCGAGAAACAGAAACTAAAGGTGTGAAGGTAAATGTTTCGCAAGATGAAATCAAAGATCTATTAAATACATGGGCTAAAAATGCCTGTGAAGTAGGAAGTTTAGATGACTTGGTGGATGAAGAAGATGAAAGAGTATTCATTACCGTTACTAAGAGGGAAATCAGACAGAAACTGAATAAGATCAGAGTATTTTTGGAGAATCCTAAAAGACTTAGTCTCGTAGCTGAATATATTGCTGATAATGTTAGGGAGGATACCGAGGACTTTAAGTTTAAAGCTATAGTTGTTGTTTCCAGCCGCTTAGCATGTGTAAGGATGAAAAGAGCTCTTGATGAAGCTCTAACTAAGCGTTATGGTGAAGAAGCTAGGAAGTGGAGTGAAGTTGTAATGACTTATTTAAGTAATGAGCGTGAAGAGGAAATACGCAATTATCTGGACGAATTACTAGGTAGGTGGAGGGGGGCTGGAGATAAGGTTGTTAAAGATTGGGATGAAGTTAATAGGATAATACAGGACAGTTTTAAGGAAAAGGAAGAACCGCGAATATTGATAGTAACGGATATGTTGATAACAGGTTTTGATTGTCCAAAGCTGAAGGTTATGTACCTTGATAAGTCTCTCTTTGAACATAAGCTTTTACAGGCTATAGCTAGAGTTAATAGACCATACAAAACTCAAAATATAATCAAAGAGTTTGGTCTTATTGTAGATTTTATGGATCTCTTAGATAACGTTAAGGAAACAATAGTAAAGTACGAGTTACTTGACATGGAAGTTTACAAAAAGATTTTTGAAGAAAGCATTCACACATCAAGAGATGTATTAGGAGAATTAAAGCAGCTTATTGATGAAATTAAGCAGAAATTAGCTACTGGTGTAAATATAGGTAATCACAAAGTCGAGTTAAATATAGATGAGATAATTGAGTTGGTAAATAAAGGATTAGATTCCCAAGTTTACACAAAATTAATTGATGCTTCAAGTCTTTTAGCAATGGGATGCAAAAGCTATGATCCTAACGTCATAGATTTATTAGCGAAAATGAGAAGAGCATGTAATTTGTATAAAGCGCTGGGTGCTTTTAAAGATAAATTAGAGTTTCATAGCTACATAGTGATCATTACAAAATTGTACAATGGAATTACCCATTATATGAAGGGTGCAAAGTTACCAGACAGTTTTTGGAAGGAATTATTAAAGATGGTCCATGATAAGACAAGCATCCCAGAAATTAAATTGATTGAAGAGTTCGTGATAGAGCCAGCTAGTTTAGAAGAGATTTCCAAGAAAATGGAAATGACGAAATTATATGATCCTCAAATGAAGTATGTGGCTGCGGAAGCTATTCTCACAATTAGAGGTTTACTGGATCTTGAACCAGCTAACCCAGTATATAAGCACATATATGAGAGGTTGAAGAAGCTCGAGGAGGAATGGGCTAGAAGGGTGGATAGTCGCTTAATCGGTGGAATTAAGGAGATTATGAGCGATCTTTCAGATTATCTTAGAAAGCGTGCTACTATGAAGTTGAATGATAGGTTAATTTATGATGTTAAAGAATTCTTGCGTAGAAGATTTAACATGGTTGTGGCTAAATTGGAATTTCTGGAACCTACGCTTAATGATGTTATTGAAAAGTATAAATCTCTGAAGGTAGCTAAGCCCATATTCTTTGATATAGATAGGAAGAACGTTAAATCAGCATTACTTAAGGATCTATTTAAAATGGGCTTAAAAGATCCTCGACAGGCTCAACGCATTGCAGATGAACTAACAGAATATATTGAGAGGGAGGTTATCCGTGAATTACAGAAACGTTATTAAAGAAATCCTTAGAAACTATAAACTTCAACTTGAAGTTAACGAAGACGTTAAGGTAAGGGTGAGAAATTACAAAACAAGAGCTGCACTTAGCAATCTTAAAACTAAAACTATCTACATTAACAGAAATCTACTAGATTTAGGCGAAGACGTTTTAGGATACCTTATACTACATGAACTACTACACATAAAGCTAAATAGCAAATATCATAATGACGCTTTTTACAAAATGTTATATGAGTACATTCCGCTTGAGAAAATAATGTATATCAGGACGAAAATAAGGGAAAGGCTACTACAAGTGCAAATAAGTAACATTAAACGAACCTCATTTCCAGCACATTTATAAATTCACTTTTCTTAACCATCATCGCAAATATTTACATTTACCCTTTAGTTTTGTCTCTAACATTATTTTCTTCGTTTCATCAATGCATTCATCGATTATAGTTCTCATTTCATTTATTATGTCCCTTAATTTTTGCGCTTCAGTGGTATTGTAGAATTTGTTTTGTAGGTGTTTCACTTTATCGAGTTTAGGCTTAACATACGAATATATGTTTGGCCAGTAGGATTTATCGATGCCTAATGCTGAAAAGAAGATGGCTTCAGCTGGATATAGGCTTGTAGAATTTACACAAGGGCCTTTAAATTCTTTTTCAAATGCTTTGAATTCTTGGTCTTCCTCAATTATTTTAAGCAGATTGTAAATTGCTTGTAGATATTCTGCAAAGTTAGCTCTCACCCATATTTCGATGTTTTGAAGGTTTCGGTAGAGGTCTGGGTAATGGTTTTCTAAATCTTCATACAAGAGTGCATCAGCTCCAAATCCGTTTTTGAAAGAGAAGCTTTCCCACCAATGAATATCAGATTGTAAGAGCTCCTCTATTCCACGTAAGCTCCATTGAGGCCCGCTTTCCCCAAACATAAACTTACTTTTCAAGTCATAAAGTTGTTTAAGGATAGGTTCAAGACATTTACGTTTAATATCCTCAAAATGCTTTTCCCTTAATCTTTTATTCTCCCTCCACCATTCGACAATTATTCCTGAGAGACCTGCTATAAAACCACCAAGAATTGTACCAAGAATAGTAAGAATAATATCCTCCCAACTCACATTTTAGTCTCCTGAATTTATGCTATTAACTTTTTCTTGCCCATAAATTTTTGGAAAATGCTATCTAAATTCTTTTATATTTAAATTGTCAAAAATATTGTATTATGGGTAAGTGTCCTAATTGTGGGTTTGTTAATCCTAGTCCTGTGAAAAATTGGAGGTATGGTGTTTTCACTGTTCAAGCGTATATTTGTGGCAATTGTGGGACGCAATATCGGGAATACTATGATAAGAGTGGGAAACTTAGCTTCATACTAAAGCTTCAGAAAGGAAAAGGCTACGTAAAGGCATAAGTCTGCTAATGTTGATAAGGTGAGAGTAGACTTAGTGATTGCTTATCTAAGTTTACTTTCCAGTGAAATTTTAACTTATGCGGCTTTTAATTGATTTAATTTTTCTTTGATAATGTTGCTGGTTAAATTATAGTTGGGTTTCCCCTTTAATTTTCAGTTTAAATTTCTTTGACGTTTCGGTGAAGATGTCTTGGATGTCTGTTGGTGATATTTCTCCTATCCCGTATCCATCTATGTAGTCTTGGATTTTTATGAAGCGTGCTAGGATGGGTTCTTCGCTGAATATCATGAGGGAGAAGGATACACGCCAAGGGTAGAGAACTCTCTTCTGCTCAAATTCTCTTGGCCATACGAGTGTCTGATCATCATAGAAAGTATTCCTTATAATTCCAAATGCATGGATATACCCATTTGATGCTATTTGTATTGCAGCGAAGTCGAATGGCTTAATTGTGTTATAAGTTCTTAGGAACGCCCTCCAATTCTTCTTCTGTTTTTCTCCAGCCTCCTTATCCCAAAAGCCCCAGAGAAGCCTTTCGTAACCCACCCTTATATTCTCTAAATCAACTGATGAAAGGAGCCAAAATTTCATGCCAACCACATTAGTATTTTATCGTAAAATCATAATAAAATTTCTTTCAATTTTTCTTCTACATCTTTGCATACCTTTGTATGTCAAGCTTTTCTTTAATTAGCTCGTTGACTTCTTCAACGTAGCTTATTTTTCCACGTTTGAGTTGAGGGGTTGTGGGTATTAGCGTTTTAACTTCGATGATCTCTATGTCTTCGTATTCTATTTTGGGTGAAAATGTTACTAGGATTCGCTTTGTAATGTTTGAGGTTATTGTTGGGTTGTGGCGTTTGAGTCTTCTGGCTTCAGCAAGTTGCACTCCTTTATCTCCAGCCAAAGTTGCATCAACAATCCATACACCATCATGCATGTAAACTTCTATGTCGGATTTACCTCGTGGAGCACATTTGGGAACATGCCTATTATCCAGTATGTCTAGCTGACCATTCCAGACGACACAAGGAGGGGATTCGAGTTCACGTGATAGGAAGTATTTTAAGCCTAGTTTCAATGATAATGCCTCTGCCACGAGAAGTTCGAAGCAACCTGCAACTATGCTTCCAATTTCCTTTGCAAGCCCCTCGTTATATCGTGATGCCAAGCCAACGATATGGGCAAATTTTCTTTTTTCAATTTCATCTAAATCCCAGGAAACTTCCTCAATAGACCGTGATTGTATCCGCATACTTTTTCACTTTACTAAAAATTTCATGGACCAAGTTGCGTATTATGCTCTTCACTCTATTGAAATCTTTGAAGAAACTTAATGTTTCTTCTGGCATGACGAAGCAGTTATGCAATTCGAGAAGTGGTAGAACGGTTTCTGAATCTGCTCTACGAATTTCCTCTAAATATTCATTTAAACCTTCCTCTTTCTCATGCCAGATTATGTCTCTAAGAATATCAGACTTGTTGCCTATAACGACCTTAATTCTGAGTTTAGGTGATAGCTCCTCCACCATTCTAACTTTATCATCAACTCCTAAATAACTTGCAAGCCGAGTCATCATTTCCGCTCTAAATGCTTCATCCTCACTTATTCCTACATAAACATAGTGTTCTATTTCATCTGGATGAATGTTTTCGCTTTGTACAATTGCATTAATAAAAGCATGCAATGCAAGATGCATACAATCTTCAATTCTCCATAAAACCTCTTCAATAATTTTCCATACTGCTTCTTGCAATTTCTTTTCTCTTTCTTTTAGATCTTCTTTCTTTTCCCTTATTTCCTCTAGATCTTTTTCCCGTCTCTCAACTACCCACTTGACAATATCGGAGAGTATATCCTTAGGAATTTCGAATTCGATGACAAATCCTCTAGTAAAATCTTCTGATAATTTTTCAAGTTTTTCCACACCTTCTCCAGCTATAGGGAATGATTCTATGATATAATAGCGCGGTACCTCTATGATTTCACCATCTCTAGAAATCTTTTGCACGCTTCTGCCTATGTAGTTTACACATAATGGCTTAAATTTTATTTTCAGGGTTGCTAAATCATTAGCCGATAAACGTGACATTTCTCCTACAATGGTCTCAACACGAGATGTTGTCGCATAAAAATTACTTTTATTTATAAGTTCTTGTATTTCAGGGTTTCTCTCAGCATAATCTAAGACGATTTCTCCTTTGGCATTATTAATCCTAATTTCTTTAACATACAATGTTTTACCGTGACGACGCCTAATGCTGTAGGGGAGATATCTGAATATGACATCTCGCGTATAAACCTCACCTTTACCTCCCTTTAACTCGTTAGGAAGCTTGAGCTTAAATCTGGAACCACCAAATATTTTACATTTAATGTTTAAGTCTCCTATTCTTACCTTGTCGGGCCATCTTCCACTCATCCTTGTTTTAATTCGAATATTCCTAGCCAGAAGACTTTTGGGGTTAAAAATAACTTTACAAAGCAATTCACTCGACCCTTTCTTTAATTCTTCAACCCACTTTTGGGCTTTTTCAAGCTCTCCTTTTGTTCTGGCAAAGATTATGGATTCAGATTCCTGTCCCTGCCTTCCAGAGCGTCCTTCACGTTGCATGAATTCGCTCATGGACGGTGGAAGCCCGAGATGAATTACCCTTGATACATCCCCTATGTTTATTCCAACTTCAAGGGTCTTAACTGTAATCATCCAATTACACCTTCCAATTCTAAACTTTTCAGTTGCTACTTCCCTTTCAAACATGGACATATCTCCGATATGAAGTACGGCTTTTGTTCTCAATTCAAAGAGATCTTTTTTCCAGTCAGGAAGCTTTTTATAGTAATAGCCTTCAGCTTCAGTCCTGTTACGTGCAAAAATTATCGTTTTATCTTTCGATTTTTCGTAATATTCCTTAAGCACTTCATCTACTAGGGTTTCTTGATCACGTTCCTTGAGCTTTGAAAGATCAATTATATAAACAGTTTTTCTTCCTCTAACCGATTCTCCAAGAATAAGGCAAGAGTCCACATTAAGCACATCATTTACCATTTTCCTAAATTCATTAGCACCACCTATGGTAGCTGAGAAAATCATGAGCTTTTCGAAGCCCCCAAATCTATTCATTGCAAAGTGCAAAAACTCCATGAGCAACGTGAGATCAAAGGATCTATAAAAGTGAACTTCATCGATGACGACGAATGTTGGAGGTTTTTTAAGAATTCTTAAGAATATTTGGCTACAAAACGTTGAAGCAGTTGTTAGCACTATACAACATTTCTTCTTTACTTTTTCTAATTCCTTAGACCCTTCGCGTCGTTTAGCGATTTCACCATAATACATTGCAACTTCTATTGGTGATGATAAATATCCGAGGTCGTAAGCCGAATCAAAATATCTTTTCCATCTGCTGTACTGATCTCTGAGGAGTTCACGTGTGGGATATACTATTACTGCATAGCCAAAATTCGGATCCTCCCTGTAAGCTTTAAGCAAGTAGAGTACGGCGATTTCTGTTTTTCCACTAGCCATCCCCGAAGATACTATGATGCACTTCTTTTTTCCGCTCGAACTCTCAAGTTCATGTAATGCTTTATATTGATGCTCGTAAAGTCTCTTTTCCCCAGTGCCCCCACCGAATATGGCTTTAACTTTATCACCGTCATCCCATCCTAGATATTCACCAAAACTCACTTCACTAGTTTTTGGAGTCCTTCCCTCTAGTTCAACTTTGAATGTTGGGACGTTCTTCCTCAGATTTTCATATGATTTTGTATCTCGAAATTTGAGTGTTAGCTCTTTCATTTCAATTTCTTTCGCATCTATTTCAAATGTTAATTCTTGATCATTTATTTGAATCATTCTCTTTTTCCGGTTTTCCATGAACATTTTTAGCAAATCATACAAGTGAGGTATGTACCTGCCTTCTTTATCTAATGGATATGCTCTGACATCAACAGTTTCGCCAAGCTTAACTAGTCTGGTTAGAGGGATAACGTCGCGATTAAAGCCTCTTCCCAATAGATTTCCTTCTTCATCATAAATTACAACATTGAAAGCCTCTTGTAAAACTTCAGATCCACGAGTTCCTGTCATTTTCTTAAAAAGCACTTTTAACCTGCAGAATACATTCTTAACTTGTAAATTTATGTGATATTTCTCTTTGGTAACATGAACAGTTTCTCTATGAATTAATGTATTCCCTATGAAAACTTCAAAACTATACTGCTGATTGTTGAAAAGCTTTAAGGCAAACGAGCCATTTTGATCTGTCAAAAATTCCTCCGCCTGTCCGCTAAAACTGACAGGGGAAACTTTAACCAATACGTTTGACAATGAACCAAATTTATCCTCAACTTTTACTACAGCGTCAACTCTACATGGCGAAAGCTTAATGACAATATCCTCAGGTTTAGTTATTTCAACTTTGAGACTTTCATATCCTTCTCTTCCAACTTCAATGATAGTAGGTGTTCGAACCCTTACTTCACACTCACCATCAAAGTTGTACTCCCTACCTCGAGCTCTCAAGAAACATCCATCAAGCTTCTTCTCACTAATAGCGTCTAAAACTTTCACCTTAATAACATCCAAGCTTAAACCGAGCTCTTCTAAAACTTCATCGCAGTCTCTTTCAAGCGATGGGCAAAATTTCTTAATTCCTGCAAGGACTTGCGAAATAAAGGGCTCAATTTTATTACCAAACTCTTCAATGTATTCTGGGAAACGCTCACGAATCCATTTTCTCAAATATTCAATTTGCATGAGCTTCCCATAATTCAAGTCAATATCGTTTCTTATTCTTTCAAAAATAGCCATATCAACGCTCATTAAAGCCCTATTTACAACCTTTGTTCTCAAAGAGTGAGCGTCATAATTACCCGAAGTCAACTTTGATTCCAATAAAAATATGAAACTAAACTTTTTTAATTTTTCGTGTTATTACGGCAAAACTTGATATTTTCATAGTAGACTAGCATTTGATTATGGGAAAATAGGATTATGATTGTTTTATGGTTAAGAACAGGTTTATAAGATTATCTTTCGGATAGATTGTTAAGATCTGAGGGATACAAAGATCTTTGACCAGATATTAATTATAATGCTCTAAATATAATATAGAGATGTTGCTGAATTTCGAAAAAGCTATTTGTGGAAGTTTGCTATTGTCAAATGGGTGTAGTTATGTTTGAGGAGCTTGTTGAGCTTGGGGAGAAGGGTTTATCTGATGAGGAAGTTAAGGCTAGGAATTTTAGGGCTAAGCTTCTTGGTTTGATGTATGAGGATTTGTTGTGTGTTTGGTTTGGTGAGCGTGGAGGGTATAAGGTTGTTGAGAGAGATGTGCGGAGTGGTTTGTATGATGGGGAGCGTGTAGCTGTGGATTTCATATTGGAGAAGGATGGAAGGTTATATGTTGTTGAGGCTAAGTGTTGGCCAGCTTATGATGGAGGACGATTTAAGAAGCTAACCTTAAAGAATATTGATAGAGTTAAGAGGGAGTTTAAGACGCATTTTCTCAACAAAGATTTCGTTAGTAAGTATAGGTTTAAGGGGAGAAATGTTGATGGTAAGATTCTTGTTTGGTGGGATGTTGAGGAATCTGAGGCTGAAAAGATAAGGGATGAATTGAAGTTGAATGGATTGATATCGCTTAAACGGGTTTTAAATGAGTTGAAGGGGAATGCTGAAGCTGAAAGGATTATTAAGGAATATAAGGAGTGGGCTGACCAACTCTTCAATGCACTACTAAAATAATTTATTTAATGTATTTTTATTACCGTGAACAAATTATTGAGTTGTTGAATTCTTCAGTCCATGGGGAATCGGCATTTGAAGCTACTAGAAATTCTGTTTATATCGCATGTAGTATTATGTGCGAACTAGAGTAGTTTCCATTTGAGATGCTTGTTTACTCTTTTTACATGGATTATTTTGATTCTAGGATCTAGCTTATCACGAACTTGTATAATTCTGTTCAGTTTTGGTTTATTGCTTGTGGCGTCGAATCTTTCAAGGTAATTAGCTTCATCAAAAAGTAAAATATAGCGATTCTCCAATGGCTCTTTTAGTTCTGCCAATTTTGGAATGTCATCTTCCATTACGTTAGAATAGTGCGCCCCATGTTGTTGATCTGTAAATCCTAAGGGGAAGGATTTAACTTCGATGACGATTTCTGGTTTTCTTATGCAAGGGCGCTCGACACCATATTCCACTTCACCAATTACGAAATCGAATTTTTGGTTGGGAGCTATACATATACGTGTATCCAGATGAACCTTCTTCGCATCGCCGAATTTAGAAATCCAGAGATGATACAGATAGCCAACAACATCAGCTTCCAATATGGGAACAAATTTGCCACTAGCATAGTCTTGAGAAAGCATTTGCAATAATTCATTAATTGTCAATTCTCCAGAAATCATACTAGACACACTTCTTATCTTCTACTATAAGGTATTTATCATTTTCATTTAGCAAATCTAAATGCAAACAAAATAAGGGTCTTGCCGTAAAGTGTACTTCGACTTTAATAAAGCTAACTTGTTATTCTTTCTTCTTTGTATTTGTCCATTGTTGTTTTTAGTATTTTTCTGAAGCTGGATACATGTTTGCCAAGTTCTTCTATTGTGGTTAAGTCGGCTTCGCTATACTTCATGGGTAATGCTAGAGCATATGTGGGTGGTTCTGATTTTTCGATAATTTGTTTTACAATATTGCTTACAATTCCAGTTGTATGAATCCAGCTTTGAGAAATTTTACCCCATAATTTAAGGGGTTCATCATCTTGTTCTATAATCTCCCCAAAATCTTTTAATAATTTAGAAATGCTCACTCCTTTTTCTTTTAGCGCTTCTTCTAGCGAGAGAAGTTTATATTCAAAGAATAAATTCTCTTCTGGGTGTAATTCTGCAATGTAAGATTTTGCAATTGATTCTAATATTATTCTGAGTTCATAGAAGCATGCAGGCAGGTTGCCGATTAGCAAGTCGGTAAGTATTCCGTAACTAAACGGCATTAAAATATTGAACACAAAGAAAATCATTGGGTGAGTAGTACTTTCTTTAACCTTTTTTCTCTCAACAAAGAAGGTTACATAATCTATTGCATCGTTTACTAGTTCTACAACTTCCCCAAAAGATTCCTTTGACTTCCTCTTTAGGAATTCTTCATTTTCTTTTGCTACTTCTCCTACATAACTTGCAAATCCTTCTTCTTTATTTTGTGAACCCACTTTTTTAACACCAATAATTAATTGTTTATTGATATTTATTTTCTCTCAGAAGAAAATATGCTTATAAACTGTTTATTCTTCTTTTAAGTTTTAAAGTTTCCTGTTGATATTTTAGTTCCATGTCATTTTGCCTTATATTGTTCATAGCTTGTTTAAAGCGAGGTTTTCAATAAATGCTGAAGCCCTCTGTATAATCTCTAAAGTGTATTTTGGAAATTGCGTTTTTGACTTCTATAATTTGCTTTAGGTCTAATTTTAGCATTTTAATTAGGGTGTTGTTTCATTGCGTTTTTCTCTGGGGTTTCAGTTTTCTTTTGATTTTGGATGTTTTGAGTAGATTGTATGTGGCTGCTATTATGTTTACAGTTCATTTAGGGTTGCATGAATTTAGTTTTGAGATTAATGGTCTATTTCTATCATTTTGATATCTAATGATATCGATTTTATATCGTTTAATGTTAGTTTAACATCTTGATTTTATGCTTTTCATGAATAGGAGGATTAATTGTGTAATGCGAATATAAAGTTTAACGCGTCAAAATATGGTTAATAGTATAGCAAAATGATATGAAATTGATAGCTTAAATGATAGAGTTGCTTTTAGATATTGAAGTTGATAGCTAATCGATATACATATATTTCTGTTATATATCTATTAGATATTGAAGTGATATCTAATGAGTAAAGGTATATTTTTTCGATTGCAAGAAGAAATGTATGAGCGATTGAAAAGGGAAGCTGATGAGAAAGGGGTAAGTGTTCCACATTTGATTAAAACTATTTTGAGTGAGTATACTAGTGGGAGATTGAGATTTATTACTCCGGAGGAGGAGGCTTTACTTAAGACGCGTATGGAATTGATTCCTATTAAGGATAAGGTGG
>Ga0209225_1004268_pt1 | contig 11355 bp, 5 predicted proteins | sample WasSprMetagenome_FD_184732 | JGI IMG/M metagenome (GOLD analysis project Ga0209225, IMG submission 184732) | Sulfidic aquatic microbial communities from Washburn Spring, Yellowstone National Park, USA - WS (SPAdes) (version 3) | ecosystem: Environmental > Aquatic > Thermal springs > Hot (42-90C)...
GAGCCTATGGCATACGGACTGGAAGCTGCTTCCGGATGGAAGCTGGTGTATCGCCTACATGGATGATGCCTCAAGGCTTATCACGGGCTATGGATCCTTCCAGGAGGCGACTGCCGAGAATGCGATAAGCGTCCTGGAGAAAGCCATGGCCATCTATGGATGTCCTAAGGAGATCCTTACGGATCGATGAGGGGAGGGGAAGCCAGTTCTATGCCTCAGAAGGCGAACGAAGGGAGAAGGGCATAAGCCTCTTCGAAGCCTTCCTGGCGGAAAAAGGCATAAGGCATGTCCTCTGCCGCCTCAACCATCCCCAGACTCGAGGAATGGGAAGCTGGAAAGGTTCTATGGCGTCTATGAGCAGAAGAGGCATCTGTTCAAGGGCATAGACGAGTACGTCCGATGGCACAACGAGATCAAGCCCCACCTGAGCCTTGATTTCGAAAACCTAGAAACGCCGATACAGGCCTTTCATAGGAAAAGGCCACTGGAGAAGGAAGTTTCTCCAGTGGAAATCGGGGTGAAATAATTATGGGAAACTACACTTTCCCATCACCTCCTTAACGATGGATAGCATGCCATAGGGCTCTAGGCCTCCGAATCCACATGGAGCCTTTCCAAGGCTCCATGTGGGTTGAGTTAATAGTTCCCAATCAAATGAAAGCTCCTAAAAACTCCATAAAAAGAAGTAAATGAAGATGGACTTAAACAGTTTTGAGCGACCCCCTTCACCAAAGAAGCAAGAAGTGGTTTGCTAAAAGGGAAGGACCCATTGAGCCTTTGAAATGAGTGTTATGGTTACTGTAAACGTTAGGACCGAACCATCTCCAAGGATAAAGCCTGTAACTATTAGTGGCCTATATCTTAACCATTTATCCTCGCCAATTCTTGCCTTAATAAAATGTCCTATAAGGCCACCAATAAACTGAGATATAATTACAGGCATAGGAGTAAGGATTCCAGAAGCCATAGCTATAGGAGCGTATGGAATATGAAGTAAATGACTAATTACGGAGGCAAGGGTTCCAGCAAGGAAGCTTATTCCTATATAATATGAGTTCAAAACAATTCCCGTCCATAGCCAGTTAACCCATCTACATCTCTCAATAACTTCGGTCGCCCATCCCGTAACTGTGTAGGGATAAGCACTAGAAGGAATAGGTGCTACTTTCCAGAAAATAGAACTATAGATAAAACTCATGCCCCAACCTAGAATGGCTACAATAATGACCGCTAGGATGTATTCACGCTTAGAACATCCCACGATATCTGCCATTTTGAAGGCACCGGTAATACCACTTCCATCAACAATTAGGGGTAAGCCTGCCATGGGCGGCGAAGCTACCCACGCGAGCCCACCTATTTGTTGAAGGGAAAGATAAGGGGATGTGCCCCATGTTATATAATTAGCGAACCAAGCATCTAAACCTCTGTAGCCACTATAGTAAATGATACTCTCCCTTAAGTAGGGTATACTCATTCCTCCAAATGTAATTCCAGAAGCACCAGAAGATATAAAAGAAGTGAAAAACGAGAGGCCTATAGAAAAAATGAGGAGGATCCATATAGGAAATTCTGGAATGAGGAAATGAGTGAGGATAACGGAGCATAATGTTGCTCCAAAAAACATAAGAAGAAGTGCCCACCATGGAACGATTGGTCTCTCGATGTCGCTAATTTTTTTAAGACCACTAAAGGCCCTAATAACCACTCTTGGACGAAGAAGTAAAGGTATGAAGGCTGCAGCTAAGGAAAATCCTATAGCTACACTAATCCAAACATATAGTTGAGATCTTGCAATAGCAAGAAGCATAGGCATGCCCGGTTTCCATTCTGGCCATAGTCCTAATCCACCATATTCTTGAGGAATGATGAAATGATTGCCAATTAAGTAAATCGATAGAGAAGTTATCAGCATAAAAGTAAGAACTTGAAGGGGTACTATGAAGCCCGTAATGAAAGTAAAAAATGTTGTATCAAATCCTAATATTCCACCAGGAACAAGAGGTTCTATAAGATATGTTATATCCTTCCAACCTCTTGGTAGGAATTGAAGAGGCGATGCGCCTATTCCACCTGTAAAATATGGAATCATAAAGGAGAATATTGCATATATCATTCCGACTAAGGCTGCAGTAGTTAAGACACGCATTCTCCGGGGTTCTCTTTCCGCAAGAGTTACAATAGTCATAGCTGATGCTGATTGCGATGGAAATTCTAATTTCTGCTCAACTACGAAAATTTGGTATGTTAAGTAGCCTATAGAAATGGAGGCCATTAGTTCTAAGACAAAAACTATTAACATTACAAAAATTGGAAGTATCCATGCTTGATCTAAAAAGGTTCTTTCTGTTAATATTCTTTCAAGTGCATCTATTGGAGCCCACCATCTAGGAACTTCTTTTATGCCGAAAACTTTTGGAATGCCACTTTGGATGAAGTATACGTTCCTTATAGGGTTAAGGAACATCCATGCTCCGCTAATTGCTGTCCATTGAAAGGCCATGATAATAAATATTTCTTGTTTCTTCATAGGATTTCCTAAAAGCCTAGAGAATTCTGTCCAAAGAAGAATTACGAGCCATGTTGAGAGGGGTAAAGCCCAACCAGAGACCAAATATAGGTATATAAGCCCAGGCTGAACGATCACGCATCCGAAAAGTATCGCAAGAATTGCCTTCCATGTAAGAGCTTTTTCATATACAGCTTCATTAGCCATTCAATTACCTCCCTAGATGAGGGTACTTATTTCCTTTAGACCTCTGTCAATATAGCGTTTTTTATCTGCGGGGGAAATCGTTCTCCATAGTAAAAGTTGTTTTCTAATATCATCTGCAAAATAAACATTTGCATTTATCCATGTATCCCTAAAGCCTGCCTCTCGATGGAGAGATAAGATAAACGTGTAATCATTTTCCTTCCGAAGAACAGGGTTTAATGCCATACTTTGTCTTATTCCGAGCTCAAAGGGAGCAAGCCATATTTTAGCTTTTAGATTTACAACTAATTTTCCTTCTTTATTCATCCTATCGTAATTACTTCCTTCACAAACAAAGATACCAGCACCAGTAGAACTGTGAATTTCAAGATATTCTTTAATATAGGTCAGTATTCCTGGTAACTCTTCCTTCTCGCAAACGAATGGTAGAGGAAAGTGCCAATCATCCCCCTGCGGTTTGGGAGGTCTTTTCCAACGCCTTTCCAAGGATGGGGTTACAAAATGGGCGGCTTTTTGAGCAGGATAAAGAGTTGATAGCAAAACTGAGCCCATACATATAACTATTACAAGGATAATAACCGTAGAAGTGTAATTGGGATAGAATGTTAATGGCATCAACTGTGCTTTGTAGACAAGATATATAGCCAGAATTCCTAGGAGATAGCCTATTACCGAACTTATCAAGGCGTATAGAATGGATTCTATAAGGAACATACTACCAACATGAGCTGGAGCTAAGCCAAGAGCCCCAAAAATCCCAATTTCCCTAAGTCTTTCATGAACTGCCGACAACATCACATTTAAAAGAGTGAAAGATGCTATAATTAGAGGTATATAGACTATCTCTGTTCCTGAAAGCATTACTCCTATCGTTGGCCTATAAACGGAGATCGTCTTCATTTTAGCATCTCCAGTATAAATATCTGTACCTATGGATAGTGAAAGAAGTTGTGCCTCTTCTCTTAAGCGTTCAGTATCCTTATAGACTATGGAAATGGAGTAAGGCAAAGCATTAAATGTATGAAGCGCGAAATTGTATGGTACTAAAATGACAAAGTCGCCTACAATATGAGGGACCTTTGTAACGGCTGTTGCGGCACCGGACTCTCCTCCGATGGCAACATAATCCATCGGCGTAATGGCTTCCTCATCCAAGTCGATATAACCATTCTTTCCATCCCAGAGTTTGGATCCATTAAATATACCAATTACAGTAAGTTTCACGCCGTAGAATTCTATAAAAGATCCCAAATCGAGATTAAGTCTCTTAGCAATTGTTTGAGGAATGAGACAACGATCTGAGTCCCCCTCCTCGAACCAACGTCCAGTGATTAGGATATCCCCGATACTTGTAAATAAAGACTCTTGAGGGGTTAGTCCTAAGATAGCCTGCACGACGACTCCTGGGGCTAGAAGAAGGTTTTCATATGGTGGATATACCCAAGTTCTCGTGAAAGTGTTAACTTCTGATCGAAGCCTTTTTTCTATGCCTAGGGAGAGTTGCTCAGGAATAGGAGCCCATGGCTTTTTTCTAATTAAAAAACCACTATAAGCTGGACTACCTTCTGCTTCAACGTGATGCAGGACGGTTATATTCGAAACGGAGGTGAAGGCAACCATAGCTAAAACAATGACCGTTATTGAGAGTAAAGTCAATGAAGTTCTAAATCTCCTTCGTCTCATATTTTGTATTCCAATGGAAAATGCTGTACCTATAGCGCTACTTCGGCTTACCTCAATAGTGTGTCTTCCAATAGTCTCCACTCTTAATTCAGCGGCCGTAGATCTTGCCTCCGAAAGGATGTACCACATGACTGGTAAAGAGAAAACCATAAGAAGAGAGCCCATAATTACGATGGGAATATTTGTTGAAATATGAAACCCAGGATGGAAGTATTCGAAGATTAACATACAAAGGAATACAGTAATGATTATGATAGCTAATCTTTTTATTCCTGCTTGAGAAACTAACAATCTTTCACAAAGAAGTGAGAAAGGTATTAGAAGAATAAAGAAGAATACAGTAGTATTGACGAGTTCAAATATAAGATCCATAGTAGTACCATAAGCCGCTGCAACATAACTCCATGCAGCTATTGTATTGCTGTAGGAGATATCATATAATTTTTGAGAAAAAGCGATTTCCGCCTTTGTCTTAAATTGTCTACTTAGCTCATCAAAGGCCTCAGCTCTTTGGTTTGAAACGAGAAAATACCTTGTATTATTTAAACGGTTTGAATAAAGGATATATGTATCCTTCACTATTTCGGCTGGTGTATTTTTGATCACTAAACTTTGACCTGGAAGTAAAGTGTAGCCTTCACCCTCGGGCTTCTTATAACTTGCATTAATAAGAACCCCATAAGGATAATTGAATCCTCCTAATATAGATCTTTGAGGCCCCCTAAGAATTATTTCTGATGGAATATTAGGCTCTACATAAACCATTATCTCTGGGAAGAAGGCATCAATGGACCACCATAAAGGCTGACCGTGAGATAAGAAGTTCATAACTTCTACCGTTACTCCTCCATAACTCATAGTTATTGGGTTTACTATGTTTAAAAGTACAATGGAACTGCATTCAAAAACAGAAAGCCATTTATGTACATTTTCTTGGTATATGTAATATTCTCTTGGACTCGGGCTTGAGGGATCCGGAATGCTTATACCTCCAAAAGCATAAAAGCCCATGTCAGTGGCATATTCGATGTTTCCGTTCGTCTCGTTAAGAATATAGGCCGATATAAATCCTGTAGTAAAAGGCTTTACACCCTTTATCCTTACTTTCCCATTTTCATCAGGCTTCAATACAAATTCGATCGGACCAGGAATGCCATTTTGCCCACCCATTTTAGTAAGGCCTTTAAGTTGACCTATTTGGAAGGTAAGGCCTGGAATGTCCGAAACCCCTGACATTGATGGGGCTGCTGCCTGTCCCGGTTGCATTGTCTCCCCCGGATATGTGAGGGGAACTGTATAGAATCTAACATAAACCAGACTATTAGGATGAGTGAAGGGCTCAAACCAAGCTGATGTAAGGTTATATTTACCCACTGTGGCCTCAAGCGTTGCGAAGCCCCAGTCATTTCCAAATCTTGAGGCCGCTTGCGATACCGTTTCCGGTAAGTTTGTTATTCGGGATATGCCATAAAGTATTCCAAAGGTAACTTCTATTTGTGGAAAGAAGTTTTCAAGGTTTAGATTCTCGAATTTATCTAGAGGGGTCTGATAATACTTCCTGAGAGCATTAGTAGTATGAAAAGCTAAACCGCCTCCATAACAAGCTGTTGCGAAGGGGTCGCTGTTAAACATTAAAAGGGCATGCTCGAAAAGAGGAAATGGTTTAGTTATCCCATCCATGACAGTGTAAGATTTCCCTGTCGCCATCTGAATGCTCGGAACTATAGTATCGATGATGGCCATCCTTAGCCAGTTATATCTAGGAGCTAGTGGCTGAATAAGGTATGGATAACTATTTCCTTGATGGTATATAGAGAGATCCCTTGAATCTGTAGAAAAATCGAGATCAAAGAATAGTTTTACCCTTGTTCCCATTTCACTAAAGTGGCTATCAATAAATTCCCTTGCCCCGGAAAGGCCCTGCCAGTGTCCTGCAAGGGCAATGAACATCATTGTTCTTCTTGGAGGGTTCTGACCAAAGAATTTAGCAAGTTCTAGGAGAGCTGCCACGCCTAAAGCATCTGTGGCTCCTGGCGATATGCTTGGTACAATTGAGAAACTATCGTAATGAGCCGCAACGGCAACGATAGTGTCTTTAAACTCTGTCCCATAAGCATAGCCGACAAGATTACTTACTTCTATTGTTTCCCATTTCATAATTGATTCTACATAAATATAGACATCCCCATTTTCTGATAGAAGCTTTTTAAGGTATAATCCGTCTTCTTTTGATATATAAAGTCTTGGAAAGTTAAATGGAATCGCCATTGTCTTATAGAGGCATTCAATTCTATTAGTATCAGATGGTTCAATAAAAATAACACCTTTAGCTCCTAAAAGTGCAGCATTCTTCCAATACCATCGTGAGTTGAATTCCATTAGAACAAACGAATTCTGCACATCTTTTCCATTTAACTCCTCAAAATTACCATAGCCTCCATATATAAGTGTATCGTTACCTTTGGTTCGATAAGGACAAGGGTTTACTTGATTTGGCCAAAGAGGAAAAGCCCTTATAATCTTCTGCTCATCTTTAGGAGATCTGATCTTAATAAGGGCTCCATGGTCTATGGGAACTGTTATGTTGAATACCTCTTCTTTAACATCTTCTAAGTACATCCTAAAGTAGTTAAGAATATAATTCTCTGTAGAGTAGAAGCCTTCATATCCCGTTACTCTGCTCCAAATAGTTTTATTAAATCCTGTTAAGAACTTTAAATGTTCTTCTAATGATTGTTTATTCACCGAGTCAACTGCTTTTTTGTAGTCAAATTCAGTTTGATATTGAGAATAAGAAGTTGAAACATTTAATCCCAATAAAATTAATGCCAATAAGGTAATTGTCCAGATTAAATATCGATTATTCATACGGTAAAGATGTATCCCCATCTCCCTTATTTAAACTTTCACCTTAGGCCGGGCTCTAAGGCTATCCATCCCATATCCAGGCTTCTTCTCCTTTTATGATTACGGTTCTCTCATCCACTACGGCTACCTTGGCCTTTCCTACATAGAAGGCTTCCGATAGGCTTCCGAATCTATGGAGCCATCTCCATATGGACTGATGGCTTCTTAGAAGAAAGAAGCTTATTCCATTGCCCTCGAATCCTTCCTAAGGCTTAGTCCCTAAATAAGTAAAGGGCATAGGCTACGATGGCTAGGGGAGTCCTATCCCTTTCGAAGCGTTTTGCTATCATAGTTCATCGAAGAAGATAGGGCTGCCCTAAGGCTTAAGGTTACAGCTCCGAATTGAATTCTATCAGGCACTTAGAACTAGCATTTGGTTGGTGATGGTTTTCTTTGAAAAAGGAATTAGGGGTTGCAGTCGTGGGCTATGGCTTCATGGGCTCAACCCATATGATTGCTTGGAGCATGATAGAGGGTACTAGGATCCTTGCCGTCGTTGGACGGAATGTGGAGGCGGCGAGGCGGTCGGCCGAACGCTATGGAGCAAGGGGCTATGGAAGCCTCAGGGATGCCCTTAAGAATGAGCCCCTAGAGGTTGTCGATATCTGTACGCCCACCTATACCCATAGGGAGCTTGCTGTGGAGGCCCTTGAAGCCGGTAAGCATGTTTTGGTCGAGAAGCCCATGGCTATAAGTCTTAAGGATGCGGATGAGATGATAAGGGCTTCCAGAAAGGCTGGTGTAAAGCTTATGGTAGCCCATGTCCTCCGGTTCTTCGCCGATTATGCAAAGGCTAAGGCCCTCTTGGATGAAGGACTTTTGGGGGAACCAGTCATGGCGAGGGCCCAAAGGGCAAGCCCATCTCCTGCCTGGGGAGCCGAAAGCTGGTTCATCGATCAAGCCAAGAGTGGCGGTGTAACCGTCGATCTAGCAATCCACGATGTAGACTTCCTTCGATGGTGTCTAGGGGACGAGGTTCGTAGGGTCTATGCAAGAACCTGCCTTCGCGAATTATCTGATGGAAGGAGGCTTGAGGACCATGCCCTTATGATCCTCAGGTTCAGAAAGGGCTGCATAGCCCATGTAGAAGCCAGCTGGGCCATGCCAAAGCCTTATCCCTTCACAACGAGCCTCGAGATCGCAGGAACGAAGGGAATCCTAAACCTTGACAATCAGTCGACGACCCCGATAACCGTTATAACGGATAAAGGAATCGATCGAATTAGTCCGGAAACCCTTCCCTGGATTCCCGGCATGCCCTTCCCCATAGATCCATACGTAGCGGAGATAAGACATTTCTACGAATGCATTCTAGAAGATCGTAAGCCCTTGACGGATGGCGAGGAATCCAGGAGGAGCCTTGAGGTTGTCCTAGCCGCAACCGAATCGGCAGCTTCCGGAAAGCCCATAGACCTGCCCCTGGGAGGTTGAGTTGAATGGAAACGAAGCCCGTAAACGTAGCCATCCTAAGCTTCGCCCATTTCCATGCCTACAGCTATGCAAGGGCCCTTAAGGAACTTCCGAGCGCAAGGCTTTCGGCAGTCTTCGATGATGATAAGGAGCGCGGATTCCAAGCAGCGAAGCGCTATGGAGTCGATTTCTACGAGGATTATGAGAGGCTCTTGAAGCGGGAAGATATTGAGGCTGTTGTGATCGCTTCGGAGAATGCGAAGCATGCAAGGATGACCATTGCTGCTGCAGAAGCCGGTAAGCATGTTTTGGTCGAGAAGCCCATGGCTATAAGTCTTAAGGATGCGGATGAGATGATAAGGGCTTCCAGAAAGGCTGGTGTAAAGCTTCAGGTTTGCTATGTCATGCGCTATTCGCGCCCGGCCATCATCGTGAAGGAAATCTTGGATCGGGGTACGATCGGAAAGCTTAGGGCCATCGTAGGGACGAATAGGCTGAGGCATTTCCAAGGCGATTGGTTCGTGAGGCCGGAGCTCTCGGGAGGGGGAGCCATTATGGACCATACGGTTCATCTTGCCGACCTCATGCGCTGGTACACGGGAAGTGAGGTCGAGACAGTCTATACGGAGATCGGAACGAATGTCGATCGAAGCCTCAGGGTTGAGGACTGCTTCCTAACGCTTCTTGATTTCAGGAATGGTGTCAAAGCCACAATAGATGGGAGCTGGTCCAGGCCGGAGAGCTTCTACACATGGGGCGATGTAACCCTTGAAGTTCTTGGAAGCGAGGGAGCAGTTCTCCTCGACGCCTTCAGGCAGGTAGCCTACCTCTGCCTTTCAGGGGAGCCCAAGAACCCCTACCAATGGCACCAGTGGGGTTGTGATGTGGACAAGGAGATGGTGAGGGATTTCCTGAGCTGCATAAGGGAGGACCGGGAGCCGAGGGCTACAGGCTACGATGGGAGGCAAGGAACGGAGATCACCCTGGCATCCTACGAGTCCGCTAAAGCTGGAAGGCCTTTAAAGCTTCCCCTTGTGTAAGGACCTATGTTTACAGATTCTTAATTTAATAGGGATTCCCTTTCTATCCTTTCCCTTCATTTCTTTCTTCGCTTTTCCATCTATCAAAATTCCGATCAGAGTTAATCGAATCGTTCTTTCTATTTCCCTTTCCCTTTCCCTTTCCCTTTCTAGCCTAGTACCTACCCAACTTCTCGACGAGTTCGGTTACCCTTCTCACGCGGGATATATCCCCATCAGGAGGAACCTGATCTGCCACGCCAAGAATGAACTTATGCCCCTCTAGATGGTGCTCAAGGACCTGCTTCACCATATTGTATAGAAGTCTTTCTGAATATTGGCGGCTAAAGTAGACGCCAGGAAGGCCTCCCCATAGGATGATGTTTGGACCTGCCAGATCCCTGAGCCTTTCAACGGCCACGTCTCCTATGGGTGCCGGCGTGACGGATTGGACGCAATCGATCCCCGTAGCTTCGAAGAGGGGAAGGACTCCCCTCAAAGCCCCGTCCACATGGACGAAGATCTTTTTCTTGGCTGAGTGAAGCTGGGAAGCCCTTCGCCTATAGTAGGGCATGTGGTACTTCCTGAAGATCGAAGGTGTGATGACCTCGCTCGTGATATTCTCTCCGAAGTAAACCCCTGGCGCCGGGGAATCGCGGATCTCCTCGTAAATCGGATCGTCAGCTTCAGACATTATCTGGAGGGTTTCCTCAAGCTCCTCTGGCTCCCGCATCATGAGCCTTATCGTGTTCAAGACTCCAGCCCAAACGACAACAAGGCTTTGGAACGGAGTCCTAGGTGGAAGGGAGCTTACGAAACCCAAGCCCTTCCAATCCCTCATCTGATCGTATTGAATCCCATAGTCAGGCTCAAAGTCTTGGTTTCGATAGACGTACCTGAGAGCCTTTAGATCCTGCCCTGTAGAAACAGCGTACTTAACATAAGCCGTACTTACGGATCCAGGGAGAAACTTCCTGATGGATAGGAGGCTTCCAAAGGGCGTTTGGTAGCCCTCCTCGTACACGATCGTTCCATCCTTGAATTCCTCGCTCGAATATAGCCTCTTTACCCCATAGTGTTTGATCCTTCCGGGAAGAGTGCAAAGCTCTTCATGGGCTCCGCATCCCAGCTCTCTGTAGAGCTGAATCCTTCCATTAACCCCGCAATATTTTGTCGGAAGAGAGCACCTGTACTCCATAGCCCTGTACCAATAGGTTAGGTCCGCAAACCATGGCATAAGATCCGGTTGCCTTCCCTCGAAAACGGAGAGAATTCGCTCCTCAAGATTCATGAAACGATCCCTAACCGCCATAGGAGCCTAGGCTAATTCTAGCAGATCGGGATGCTTACGAAATAAGGTTTTAGGATTGTCTTTCCTTTGGATGAAATTTGGATGATGGTCCTTTATGGTTGATGGTGGCGACTAGCTTCCTTCTTTCCTTCCTTCCTTAGCTTAACCTTTCGGCTATGCCATATGCTCCATGATGACCTTGCTAAGGGAAGACCTTAGGTCCTGGGTTACTCCGTCTATAACGGCTAGGATCCTCGGGTCTGCAATGGAATAGAATCTCCTATTCCCTGAGCCCCTTACCCTGACTAAGCCCCCTTCCTTCAGGATCC
>Ga0209225_1004272_pt1 | contig 11350 bp, 11 predicted proteins | sample WasSprMetagenome_FD_184732 | JGI IMG/M metagenome (GOLD analysis project Ga0209225, IMG submission 184732) | Sulfidic aquatic microbial communities from Washburn Spring, Yellowstone National Park, USA - WS (SPAdes) (version 3) | ecosystem: Environmental > Aquatic > Thermal springs > Hot (42-90C)...
TACCCGCCACCTATCTCCCCTCCTCGTAGCAGTCGAGCAGGCGCTGGATTATCTCGTCGTACGTTTCCCCCTTCCTCCCAACCTTCTTAAGTCTCTCTAGGGTCTCCCTGCTTACCCTCACGTGGCAGGTCAGCTTCCTTCCCCCCAAGCGAGCCTCACCCTTGGGCCTGTATGGTGAAGGTCTTCTCCAAAGGACCTCGACTGCTCTGGGCCCTCAGGATTGCAGCATAGGTGTTCCCCGGTCTGAAGCTGACAGGAGGGTTCACGTTCTCGCCGGAGCTCTGGGCCCCGACGGCGAGGGGCCCCAACCAGATGCGCACCACCCCTCCCCCCTCACCGTAGACCCTAACCTCTACGTTCTCCAAGCCGACGTCCCCCGTGTTCTTGACCGTCACGCTTACCACCGTCACCGACGGGGTGGTGACGATCGAGCTCTCAGTCACCATGGCATCAGGGCCTGTAATGGAGCTCGCCCTCGACATAACCACCCTCCAGACCAGTGCACCCACCGAGACCGTTATGGCCAGCAAGATTAGCGTCGCTACCAGAGGGCTTATACCCTTCCTCTCCATCCAAACAGCGGGGCGAAGAAATAAATACCTGGTGGGCTTGGGTATATGTGAAATACACTTCTATCAGGCTTGGGGGGAGGACGCTTCAGAAGCTCAGGAAACTCAAGAGAAAGGGGGAGAGTGATGAGGACGTGATAAAGAGGCTTCTGGAGGGAGCAGATGAACGACTCTAGGGGAGTGAGCGAGCTGGTGGGTGCCCTCATTCTGATTGCCATCAACCTCTCGGTAGGGGCGGTGATGCTGCAGCTTTACTCAAAGAGAACAGGTCTCGTTGCTTCCGGGATCCTCCAGGCCTCAAGGCTACAGGAGAGGAGAATGAGGCAGCTCTTCTCCTTGGTTCACTTCTACGATGACTCCTCGTCCGGCACCTGCGCCTTCTACCTCTACTCCTACGGCCCCGAGCCCGTCACCTTGGAGCGGGTCTGGGTGAACGAGACAGAGGTTCAACCCTCCCTAACAGACACCTATACGGGTCTCCCTCTTGAGAACCTCACCATACCCTCTGGAACCCTCGCCAAGATGGTGGTGAGCAGGCCGGGGGAGCCTCACCAGCTGACCCTCCTGACCTCGCTCGGTGCGATATATTCCTGGAGGCTGGGATGACGGCGGTTACCATCACGGTGATGCTGGCAGTCCTGCTCGTCACCTTCTCCTTGGCACTCGTGGTGCTCCACTCCCAGAGCGGGGTTTCAAGCTCCCTCCTTTCCTCCTCCTCTCTCCAGGGGGAGAGGGCCGCCGAGTGGATTACGGTCAAGGCGGAGAGGGGGACGGACTGGACGGAGATTACCCTCGTGAATCGAGGGACGGTTCCCGTCCTCGCCGTTGCCGTCCTCTCCCTCAAATCTAGGGGGTTGGAGGTGGTGAGCAGGGAGCCGGTGTACATCCCCGTCTCCGAAAACAGAGTCCTGAGGCTGAACCAGAGGTGGGAGAACGTGGCGATCCTCACGGAAAGGGGGAACACCTTCAGGGAGGGATAGGAATGCCCAAGAGAGTGCAGAAGGAGAAGGTGGTAGTGAGTCGCGAAAAACCAGCCCCTATAGTCAGGATAAAGAAGAAGTGGTGGAGGGAGCTCCTCTCCTCGCTGAACCCTTTCCAGTACCTCTTCCCCCGCAAACCGGTGCTCCCTAGGCCTTGGCTCTCGGCAGTCCCCACACTCGTCCAAGTCCACGGTGAGATACTGGACAGATATCTTGTGAGAGCCACAGGAACAGAGGCGGAGTATCCCGCAGCCATCCACATAACGAGAGAGGGGGGGAAGGGCTACTACCTCGTGAACGAACCCGAATTGACGAAGGAGGAGTCCGAAGTCTTCAGACTCATAATGGAGGAGGTGACGAGGAGCATAAGGACCGAGGAAACCATCATCGGCTCCCTCGAGCAGATACAGGGTGTCGCCTGGAGGGCTGCGAGGGATCTCGGTCTCCTAGATGTCACACGGGATTCCATGGCGAAGTTCGTGTACTACATGGCCAAGAACCTCATGGGCTTCTGGCACATCCACCCCGCTATGCTCGACCCTGGAGTGGAGGAAATCTCGGTGACGGGGGCCGGGAAGCCTGCCATGATAATCCACAGGAGGTTCACGGATCTCGGATGGCTGGAATCCAACATGCGCTTCGTCACAGAGGAGGAGCTCTCCCTCTTCTGCAGGAGGCTGGCCCAGATGGGGGGGAAAAGCCTCTCGGCTGCGGCCCCAATTGCCGAGTTCACCATTTCAGCCTCCACGTACCAGAGGGCGACGGGGAGCACCTTCCCCACCAGCTTCAGGGTGGCGGCGACCTTGGGGGGAGAGGTTGGGGAGAGCTCCTCCTTCACCATAAGGAGGCATATGCTCGAACCCCTCACCCTTCCGTTCCTCGTCCACAACGGGACCCTTTCGCCCCTCTTGGGTGCCTATCTCTGGACTCTGGTGGCAGAAAAGGGCCCCCTCGTCATCCTAGGAGGTGTCGGATCCGGGAAGACCACTCTCCTGAATGCCCTCTGCCTCTGCATTCCGCCGAACAGGTCCATCGTCACGCTTGAGGACACGCGGGAAATCTACATTCCTCATCCCAACTGGCTCGCGCTTCACACGAGGGTCGGATACTCCTTCACCGAAACGCGCTTCGACATAGACCTCTTCGACCTGGCCAAGCACGTCCTGAGGAGAAGGCCGGACTACGTGGTGGTGGGGGAGACGAGGGGGAAGGAGATACAGAGCCTCGTTCACGCCTTCTCAATAGGGCACGGGGGCATAACCACCTTCCACGCCAACTCCCTCGAGGAGGCGAAGATGAGGTGGACCTCCCCCCCGATGGAGCTTCCGGAGTCCTCCCTCAGCCTCTTCTGGTCCTGTGCCATTGTGAGAGCCGTGAACCTCAGGGGCAGGATGGTCAGGAGGGTGGCGGAGGTCTGGGAAGTTCCCCCTGGTGCAGCCTTCCGCCCCTACCTCCTCTTCCGCTGGGATCCGAGGTCCGATTCGTTCAGTCCCGACTCGGCAAGGGAGGTTGCTAGGAGGAGCACCAGGCTGCGGGCGAGCTACGAGGCGAAGGGTCTGGAGGAGACAGAGCTCGTGCAGGATCTCAGAAGGAGAGAGAAGGTTCTCGAGGAGATGGCGGAGGAGGGAAAGATAAAGCTCGAGCACTTCAGGGCTGCTCTGGTCTGAGATGGAGAGGACCATACGCATCGAGTTAGCCGCTGGTCCACTCCCCCTCAGGTTCGTCTCTAGGCACGCTACCCTGTGGAGAATCGCGAAGTGGATGAGCGAACAGCTCGCTCCCTACATACCCCAGACGGGCGAGCCCATCTCCGTCTACGAGTTCTCCGCCCGTTGCGTTTTTCTCTCCTTTGTCCTCCTTCTCCCCCTTTTTCCCGTAGGTTTGTTCTTAGGGTTGGAGGTTCACCCTCTCCTCTTCCTCCTCGCCCCGGTTCCTTTCCTCTTCCTTATCCTGCCCACCCTCGCACTGAAGTCCAAGATAGGAGACAGGGGGCGAGCACAGGAGGAGGAGCTCCCCTTCTTCGCGGTGTACGCCGCCGTCCTGCAGGCGGCTGGAATATCCCTCTACCGTGCCCTTCAGAGGATTGTCGGGAGCGGACTCTTCAGGCAGCTGGAGTCGGATGCCAAGAGGCTCAGGTGGGTGGAGAGGGTCGGCCAGCTTGAGGCCCTCGAGGAGCTTGGGCGTACCACTCCCAACGAGAAGCTCAGGAACTTCATCTTGGGGTACACCTCGGAGGTCAGAAGCGGAGGAGATGTCTCTAGGTACTTGGAGACGAAGTGCTCCGACTTCCTGAAGGATGAGGAGGAGCGGTGGAAGAGGTACACCTCCTCCGTGGGGACCATCGGGGAGGTCTTCCTCTCCCTCCTCATAATCTTCCCCACCCTGTCGCTCTCCGCCGCCTTCCTCGCCCCCGAGTCCACCGGTCCCCTCACCCTCCTCGTCCCCCTCGTTGTGGTTCCCGCCATCACCGTGGCAGGGTTTGGAATTCTAAGATCCGCCCAGCCCAAGAGCTACGACGAGATCGAGTTCTCCAAGAGGGCCCTCGCTCCCTCCCTCTTTGTCTTCTTCCTCTCCTTCTTCATCCTGCTTCTCCTCTGGGCCAACCCCTTCCTCCTCATGGTTCTTCCCCTCTCCCTCGCCCTCCTCGCCTACGGCATCTTAGTGCAAATCCAGCAGAGGGTGATCTCTGCCGAGGAGGAGGGAGCGATTGAGTTCCTCAGGGATCTGACGGAGTACCAGAAGATGGGGCACGACCTGCCAACTGCCGTGAAGAGGCTGGCTAGAGAGAGGGAGTACAACCGCCACTTCGACAAAATTCTGAGATATGTCGCCTCCCAGCTTGAGCTCAACGTCCCCCTCTCGGATTTGGAGGTGCCCTCGAGGAGCTGGGCCGTCAGGATGGCCTTCTTCCAGTTCAGCTGCACCGCGGAGGTGGGGGGCTACACCTCTAGGAGCTTGGAGCTCCTCACCACCTACCTCTCCGAGATGAGGAGGCAGAAGGTCCTCGCCGCGAAGTCCCTCTCCCTCTACAGGCTTCTCGCCCTCCTCACTCCCTTGATCCTGTTCTCCTGCTTCAAGACCATGTCATCCCTCTTCCTCAACATCTCCTATGCCCCCATGCCCGGTTCCGAGCCGGTTCCCTTCCTCTCCTTCCAGCTTCCCCCCTACTTCCTTGCGGTCGGTACTGTTACCATCGTCATCTGTACCCTCTGTTCGGGCATCTTGGTGTCCTATGCCTCCTGCCTTACCCCAAAGGCAACGCTCTGGCCCGGGCTCGGGCTCCTCTTAGCCGCAGGTGCCGTCGCACTCATGTGATTCTTACCAAACGGAATAAGTTTATGGTAAGAAAGTGCACCAAAAGCTTTAAATACGGGAAAAAAGCACAAATTTATTGATGGAAAGACAAGAATCCTTACCGGTAGAAGGCTGGAAGAAAACAAGTATAGAAATACCGACAGCCCTCTGGAGAGAAATAAGGCACCTTTCCTTGGACAAAAACAGAACAACCTCTCAGCTGGTCGCCGAGGCCATCCAAATCTATCTTGAGCTGAACAGGCAGTTGCAGGGGTGCTCTGACAGGCCGCTGATTGAGGTGGTGAGAGAAATCGTCGCGAGGGAGGTGAAGAGGAAATGAGAGTAAAGGTTATTAGACCCTTCAGCTTCGGCGGGAGGTATCACCAGCCTGGGGAGGTTGCTGAAATCGAGGATTCCCTCGCGAGGAGGCTGCTGGCAAGCGGGATGGTGAAGCCTCTAGAAGACCCAAATCCCGCGCCCTCCTCCTCGGGGATGAGCAGGGAGGAGCTGGAGGAGCTGAGGAGGCTGGAAAGGGAGGTGGAGGAGGAGAAAAGCAAGCCAAACAGGGAGATTGCACCCACTTGGAAGCCCGCCCCGGGGCAGAGGCTGGTGGGAATCCTGAAGGAAATCAGGAGGAGCGTGAAGACGCGGATAGGGGAGAGAGATTTGCTGATTGTCGACACCGGGACGGAGAAGTACTCCGTCTGGAGATCCCCCTCGACCGAGAAGTTCTTCAGGGAGGATCTCATAGGGAAGAGGATTGTGATTGAATGCGAGCCAGTCTGGAAGCCCCAGCCTGGGGAGAAGCTCATGGGGAAGATCGTGGAGATTCGGAGGGGCGTGAAGACAAGATTCGGCAGGGAGAACGACCTCATGATTGTAGAGACCCCCAAGGGGCAGAGGGTGGCTGTGTGGAAGAAGACAACCTTGGAAGACTACTTTAACGAGGAGAACATCGGGAAGCTCATAGTCATTCTATACGAGGGAAAGGTTCAGGGTGCAAAGATGAGGTACGACAAGTTCTCAGTGAGGGTGGGCGAACCGAAGAGCGCTTGAACCTTTATAAAAGGCAAAAACAATGGATTTTGAAAAACTGATAGCGACTCTCCCCCCGGCGTCGGCGGGCACGGCCGGGCGACGACTATGGGTCCCGCCCGCCCGAACGGCGAGATGAGGCCGCTCACCCCAAAAAGGAGGTGATGGAGGTGGAAGTCGAGGCGCATGTAGCTTGTTTTATTGGTAGGTCCAACCCCAGCACCATGGGGGTTGGCGTCATAGAGTTCAGGGATTCGAGAGGTGCTTGGCCGAGGTACCACAGGTGTGCCTCTAGTGCCGCCACCGTGGTTACAGACGTCGGACTCATCCTCTCAACCGTCAAAGTTGCCCTGGAGACCGCGGAGCAGAAGTACGAGGAGAATACGAGGGTGAAGGTTTACCTGCAGGACGTGAGGGCCTACAGGCTCCTCACCGGTAAGTGGAAGAGCAGAAAGACCCTCCCCGCGCTGGCCGAAATAAGGGCCTTGGAGAGAAGGTTTGCAGGGGTGGAGTATTTGCTGGAGGACTACCCGGAGCTCAGGAGGCTAGCGAGGGAGAAGTGGCTGACCGACTCGCTGATCTGCGCCAGTAGGGGAAGGCCTCCCCTCTCCTTCCTCCCCTTCAGCGACTCCCTGAAGAGGACCGTCCCCTACAGAACGCTGGAGCTGATCAAGCTGGGGACCCTCATGAGCCCCGAGGAGTTCTACCTCGCCCTCAAGACTGCCCAGAAGTGGGTGGAGAAGAAGACGGGGTACATGGTGGACAACAACACAGAGAGGGAGCTGGAGAAGCTGGCGGGGAAGATAATGGAGGGAGGCGAAAATCCCCAGCAAGAGGACGAGGAGGAACCCGAGCAGGGAAGAATAAGACCCTTGTACCGCAGGGAGAACTTATCCTACATCGCGTAAATTCGCGATGAGACTAACCAAAGAACAGTGGATTGCCCTCTTAGCGGTGGCGGCTTTCGCGGTCAGCGCGGTGGCCGCCGTGCTGGCGGGCCTCAGCTATACGGAACGGGAAGAGGGGATTAGCCCTCCCCCCTTTCCCGTTTCGGGATCCCTGACAATCTCCAAGATTGAGCCCTTCATGTTCGGCCTTGAGAACGCGGTGCTCTATTCCCTCGAGGTCTCCTTGGCCTGCCACGCACCTAAACTAAAGCTAGATAACTGCTGGATTCTCGCCAAGGTCGGGAACCACATTGCCCTCACCCAGTGCTATGGAACGATTTACGCGGGGGAGACACGCGGCTGGCTACTTGCTAGGTGGTTCGAGAGGGTTCCCGAGGGCTTCGTCCAGAGGTTCTGTGGGCCCATTGTCGCGGAGAACAGCACCTTCAATATAGAGGTCGAGGTGCGCTGGGGAGAGGGGGACATTTCCAAGCTCCTGAGAGGAGGAGGAACGCTGGTTGCAGAAGCGAGCGAGAACTTCAGGTGGCCTCAGATTCTCTAAACACCTGATTTTTATCTTTTGATATCCGAGACCTCCGCTTCAAGTTTACTCCGAATATACCTCTGAAGAAGCGGAAAAATCTCAGTCCTGAGAACCTTCAATGTTTGAGAAATCTCGGATGTGACTTCCGCTAGTGCCTCTGCAAGCCCACAAGCCTCTCCTGTCCAAAATGGGCAATTGGTTCTACAAGGGTTCCTAGCAAATGGACAAAACTGGTCGCCCACGGTTCCTAATCAAAAAACTTCTCTGGTCTGCGGTGTCTTGCTCCTTCTCTACCCCTAACCCTCTTTGCCGCAACGGGTGCCAGTAGCCTTACAAACTCCTGAACAGTTGCAGACCCCTGCGTCAGCTCCTTCCCTCTAGTTTCTACAATTCTGAGCACCTCCTCCTCGCTTGGGGCGAGTCTCTGCCTGACCACTATCCTCTTGGGCCCCCTCCCCACCCTCCAGAGCATGTAGGAGGCAGCGATTGAAACTGGTGCGATGAAGAGGATCCAGAGCGGGACCCCCGCACCCTTTGGCCTCGCCTCCGCCTTCGGCTGAACGAGCAGGCTTCTGGAGTATAGAAGGTTCCCCTCGGCATCCCTTATTTCCACCCTGTGCTCCCCAGGCTCCAGGCCCGAGAGGTCCAGGGTGCGCTCTGCGTTCTCCAGCGCCCCTAAGCTCACCGACACCGTCCTGTAAAGCCTCCCGTCCACGTACACGAACAGGGAGAAGGAGAGCGGGGAGCCCTGGAGGTTCTGGATGCTGATGACCAAGGTGTTGTCGGTGACCGCCGCCGTCACCCTCGGTGGCTGGGGCCTCCTCCTCACCGAGTAGGCCAGCAGGAACAGGTTCTCGTTCCCGAAGTTGTCAACCGCCTGGATTAGGAGGGAGTGCATCCCCTCCGCCGCGTTCTCCACCCTCACCTCCAGCCCGTTCTCGGTGGTGCGGACAGGCGTGAACTCGTTGTCCACCCAGGCGTACACGTACTTCACCCCGCTGGGGTCCCAGACGCTGAACAGGGCGTAGATGTAATCCTCCGGCCCGAGCCTCAGGATTCTTATCTCCGGCGGGGAGGTGTCCCTCAGGAGGTTCTCCTGTCTGTTCTCAGGGGCATTTTCACCTCCGCTCGGCATAGCACCGCCTGGCAGGAACCCACCTCCTCCACCGCTTGGTGGAACCCCTCCACCTCCACCGGCCGGGAGGCTTATCGTGAACGACCAGAGCTCGCTCCACCCGCTCAGGTTCCCAGCCCCGTCCCGCGCCCTCACCCTCCAGGAGTGGGATCCCGCGCTGAGGGTGAGCTGGACGGAGGTTTCGGAAACGGAAATGATTTGCCCATCGATTTCCACCTCGTATCCCTCCACCCCCGCACCGTTGTCCGAGACAGCTGCCCAGCTCAGCTCCACGGTCTGGGAGGAGAGCGTAGCCCCGTTGCTTGGTGAGGTCGGGGAGGGGGCGACAGGAGCAACCGTGTCGATTCTGAACACGATCTCCGTGGCAGCCCCCTCGTTCCCGGCGTTGTCCCTCGCCGAGATCCTCAGGATGTAAACGCCGTCCTGGAGGGGCCCCGGGCACCAGCAGTTCTCGGAAATCCAGCCGGAATCCGCGAGGGCGGAGCCGAGGTTGTCGTAGAGGATTGCCCTGTACAGGACTGGGAGGGAGTTCTCCTCCACGGGTTCCCAGGAGAAGGTCGGGGTCTTGTTGTTGGTGTTCTCCCCCTGCCTTGGGAAAACCGGCGAAGGTGCGGAGGGGGCGACCGTGTCAACCCTGAAGTTCCTGGTCTCCGACCACGGGCCTGCGGCTCCCAGGTGCCAGACCCTCACCCTCCAGTACCAGAGCCCGACCTGGAGGGAAGGAGAGAGGGAAGGTGAGTGCGAGGTAAGCACGGTCGGGGTCTGGAAGTTTTCGGAGGAGTCGATTTGGATCTCGAAGTTGTCGGCCGGTGTGGAGTTATCCCAGCTCAGGTTACAGGACTGAAGGTTCTCCCCCGTGGAGGGGGTGAGGAGGACTGGCGGATCGATTCTGTGCATGAAGTTCTCCACCACCCATTCTCCCCACTCCAGCCCGTCCGAGACTCTAATCCGCAGGGTGTACACCGTGTTCGGTTCTAGGGTTGGACCCTCGTAGACCGCCTGGTTCTCCGTCGTCCCTGACTTCGACCAGACTAGTCGCTCCGCTTGCCTCACCTCCAGCAGATAACCCGCCTGCCCGTCCCCATCTAAGTCCTGGAAGCCCCACTCAAACTTCAGGTACAGATTGTCGATTTTGAGCCCCTTCACTTCGGGCAGCCTGTTGACCGTGAAGTACCCCCTAGTCCAGAGGTCGGCGTTGTCCGCGTTCTGCCACTCGCCATAGGTGTCCTTTACGATGATCCTCACGTAGTAGGTCTGTCCCCTTGTCAACTGGCCGGCATATGCCACGCTGTTTGCAGATCCGCTTCCCGTGTAGTCCCATACATCGTTGCTGTCCGGCGTGGAGCCGATTTGGATCCTGAAGCTCTCCTGGGAGTCGTTGGGATTGTTGTCCCTGAAGACCCAGCTGAAGACGGGGGAAGCGGTGACCCTAGCTGGCAGAGCTCTGTTGTCCGCCCTCAGGTTCTCCACCCAGGGCAGGATGTTGAACGGGAAGCTCTGGCTCAGGACCACCCATATGGGCCTGTCCGCGTCGTCCGGGCAGGTGAGGACCTTGTTGCCGGAGTTCACCCTAGACGAGTGCGGGATTATGAGCGTCCCAGAGCCGCCCGAGACCTGGCAGGATATCTGCGAGTTCTCTGGCAGATAGACGGTTCCGTACCCAACGTTGGTGTCGTCTGATGCCCACCGAGCGTCGAACACGACCTCCGTCCTATCCGCGTACCTCGTGCGGAAGAAGTTCTGGATTCTCAGGTTGTCCCCCTCGACTTGGTAAGTCAAGACCCGGCTAATCCCATCCAGTGCATCGTCTCTGGCGACAACATAGATTTGTCCCAAATCTCCGCGGTGTAGGCGAACGGAGGAGACTAGCCCATAGCTCTTGGAGAAGGAGTTTTCGGAGAAAGTGGCCTGTATCAGTCCCATGTTGTTGTCCACGATTATCACGTTATCCAAAGTAGTGCTGGCGTTGTCGTAGACCCTGAAGGCGTTTCCCAAGAGCTCAATTTTATAGATGGGGGTGTTGTCCGCCAAGCTGAAGTTTACCCTTAGGTCGTTAACCGTGAACAAGTGGTACCCCATCCCCGTGAAGTCCTCGTTGTCCGACAGACCGTAACTGTCGAATACCACCACCTTAACATCAAATGGGCCTAGGCTGGAGTCGGGGAGGTTGTCCGGCGGGTCGAACACGAATAAGAACCTCCTAGTGTTTTCGTCCACATCGAAGAAGGAGATGGCGGGTGCATTGTCGACCCGGAGTGAACCGCCTGCGTCCCGAACCCAAAAGCGGACGTTCTCAGGAACAAGTGTCGCTCTTCCGCCGTTGTCTCGGATTATCACCTCGATGCGGGTCGCCTCCACGCCCCAGTCCGTTTCAACTCTTCTGTCAACTAACGTGTTATCGCATGTGAGGGAAAGAATTTCTGGTCTATACAAAAAGGTGAATTTCCTTACTTCCGACTCGTTTTCCCCTGCTGAATTGACCGCAATAACCTTCCAATAGTATAGCCCCTCATGAGGCAAGCGACACACAAAACTTGAGGTCGAAATTGTCACATTTTCTTCGGGGGTCGAGAAGAAAGGATCATCATCCACCAGCAGTCTATAGTTATCAGCGCCGATAGCACTAGTCCAAGAAAAAGTGACCACATCTAGAATCGTTTCGTCTGACCGGGGTGCTTGTAAGAGAGGCCTCTCTGGAGGCAAGCGGATATTTTCTATCACACCCTTTTGGCCGGGGGAACCCGATTTATACCCACCTCCCCCGCTTCCGCCGTTGACATTAATGCTGAGTGCCATTTGCGTTCTTGAAAGTACACGAATCCAGCCTCCACCCCCTCCCCCTCCACCCGAACCGGTAGTGCTGCTGTAGGGTCCATTTCCTGAACCTCCATTTCCTCCCACCGCAC
>Ga0209225_1004287_pt1 | contig 11321 bp, 11 predicted proteins | sample WasSprMetagenome_FD_184732 | JGI IMG/M metagenome (GOLD analysis project Ga0209225, IMG submission 184732) | Sulfidic aquatic microbial communities from Washburn Spring, Yellowstone National Park, USA - WS (SPAdes) (version 3) | ecosystem: Environmental > Aquatic > Thermal springs > Hot (42-90C)...
GTAGGGGTGGAGGATGCTCGCCGGCCTCTGCCTCACCACCTCAACCTCCATGGATATCTACGCAGAACCTTTGCAATTTCCACCAGCCTATCCCTCAAAATCACCCACCTCCTAACCCACCCCATGCCGAAGGCCTCCAGCTCAGTCCACTCCCACAGAAGCTCCTCCGCCGGGTCACGCAGCTCCCTAAGTCTCTCCATCGTCTTGTTCTAATCCTCAGCTGTTTTCTTTGCGTATAGCTGTTTTTAAACTGGCGCATGGAGTGTGGCGTAAACGTGGTACACGAGAACAAGGTGGAGCTCCACGTCGTCTCGACGGACCGGAGCCGAGTCAAGCTCGCGGCGCGCCTTCTGAGGCTTGCGGGCGTCGGTGCAGAGGTCGGAAGGAGGACGGCAGAGACGTGTGGTACGTCATAGCCACCACCGACATGCTTGCGGCCGGGCGCGAGGAGCTCAGAAAAGCCCTCGCCGAATTCGTCATAAAGGCCGTGGAGAACGGCTGGGTGGACGCTGGCAAGGCGGAACGGTGGCTTGAGGAGCCGGAGAGGGGGCGCGTGTTGATGGAGGGCTGGCCGAAGTACCGCGTGCAGATTACGCGTAGCGGCGCGCTTGATATCAGATATCGCTCAGCCAACCCCGACAGCATAGTGCGGTAGGCACAATGGCTTAGGGATATGGGGCTTGAGGAGGGCAGGCACTTCGCGGTGAAGATGCCGGAGTGCCGCGACGGCTATTTCTCGATCCTTAGGGAGGGTTTGGCCTACGCCGCATGGCACTCCATCCACGGCTCCAGTGAACAGCAGAGGCTGGCGGCGAGGTTCGTGGAGTACATTCTCCAGAGGGCGAGGGAGGAGGGCGACGCCGTCTATGAAAAAGCCAAAGAGATCGTGAAGGAGGGCAAGGAGAGAGGCTCTCTGAGACTGGAGGGCTTTGAGAAGAAGGTCGAGGTAGATGGCAGGAAGCATGAGGTGAAGGTAGTAGGCGGCGGGGCCAAGTTCGATGAGGGCAGGGGCTGCGAACTCCTCCTGAGGATTAAGATAACGGCGGAGGTGGACGGCGTAAGGCGCGAGTACGAGATTACATACGGCAGGCGCGGCAGAAACAACGAGGCCGTGGGTTGTGCCTACGCCAGGTCCGACGCCCCGGCGGCAAGGAGGCAGAAGCCGAGAGGTTATCGGCGCTTGTGAAGGCCCTTACCGGGAGGGCGCCGAGCTCGCAGGCGTCATCGCAAGGTAGCTGGAGGAGACGAGAAGATGATCGCTGTTCATAGGGCTTTTTAGACCAGCGACTTCGCGCCGGGGAGCGACGCCGCATCGTCTGGGTCCATCTCGCTTGGCTTCTTGTAGACGTCTAGGTCTGTCCATACAATCTCCGTATTGTTGATGTGTTGAAGACTCCCGGTGGGGCACGCGTCTACGCAGTAGCCGCAGAGGATGCATCGGCCCCAGTCGATGCCGGGATACCGCCTCCCATCTGCCTCCAGGTGGAACTTCATGGCCTTTGCGGGGCAAACAGCCTCGCAGAGCTGACAGCTGATGCACTTTGACCTGTCGTTTACGATAAATCCCCTTAACCTGTCGCCGTAGTCCCTCCTCTCCTCAGGCCACCGCACCGTCAGAGGCGGCTGAAGAAGCTGTTTGACTGCAGTGGCGAATAGCTTCAAGTGGATTATCATCTCCGCTCAGTTAGACAAGGCAACGAGGGGTCAACAGGCCCTATGACCTCCCGCCCGACGACTCTATTGATTTCCTCCACATCCCTATCTATGACTTTCTGGATGTACTCAACCTCCTCGGGCTTTAGATGTCTAAACCTGCCCTGGAGCTGGAGGAAGCACTTCACATGCTTCCGCCGCGGCACAGGAAGAGTGACTCTAAATTCACCACGTTCGATTTCGTAGTTGACCCAGTATCCGGTCTCAGTGGCTAGTTCTAATACCCTTATCGCGTACTTAGGCTCAAAGCGCCACCCCGGCGTACAAGACTGGAGTATGTGTATAAATGAGGGACCCTCGACATCCATCGCCTTTTTGAACTTATACACCATGTCGTGGACGTAAGCCGGGTTGGCGGTGGCCACATAGGGCGTCCCATGCGCCGCGACTATGGCCGCCATGGGTTTCTTGTGGGTCACGTTGCCAGGCACCTTCTTACCTGCTGGCGATGTGGTGGCTGAGGCGCCGAAGGGCGTAGTACTGCTCCTCTGTATGCCGGTGTTCATGTAGCCCTCGTTGTCGTACATGACGTATATCACCTTATGCCCCCTCTCTAACATGCCGCTGAGAGCTTGGAAACCTATGTCGGCAGTGCCGCCGTCACCGGCAAACACCACCACATTTATCCTACGCCCCGGGTTTATCACCCCTCTTCTCTTAAGTGCCTTGATGGCGGCCTCGATGCCAGAGGCCACCGAGCCGCCGTTGCCAAACGCCACATGTATCCACGGCACCCCCCAGTTGGTGCGGGGGTACACCACAGTAGACACCTCGGCGCAGCCAGTGGCGTTAACAACCACTGTGTCAGGTCCAAACACCTTTAACATATGCCGCGCGATGACGCCTATTGTACAGCCGCCACAGAGGCCGTGGCCAGGTAGGAAGAGCTCCTCGTTTGGAAGCTCGAAGTTGGCGTATTCGTACTGGCCTTGATACTCCTCAGCCGTCTTTATCGCAGTCTTGACTAGATAGTTTCCTCTGATGTACACCGGTATCTTGGCGAAGCGGCCGCCGCTACTCATAGCCTCCCCTCAGCCCAATGGTGTAGGTCTGGTTGGGGGCCCACAAGCCCTTCAACACCTTTAACGCTGCTTCGTAGATCATGTCGCTGTCGATAGCCCTCATGCCTATTGTCGCCAAGGCGCTGTAGACAGGTCTCTGAAGAGTGGCGGCGAGCTCCATGGCCATAGGCCCTTGGAGATATGCGCCGTGGTTTATGGCTCTGTCCATTACAAACACCTTCTCGGCGGCTTCAAGCGCCTTCTTCAGCTGGTCGCCGGGCCAAGGTCTTATCACCCTCAGCCGCAGTGCGCCAGCCCTCACGCCCTCCCGCCTCAGACGGTCCACCACCTTTTTTGCCAGACCGTATAGCGAGCCGTAAGTCACAATGACGAGTTCTGCGTCCTCTGTGTTGTACGTGTGGAAGAGACCATAACGCCTTCCAAACCTCATGCCGAACTCTTCGTCTACCTCCTCAATAACCTTCTGAGACTCTCTAAGCGCCTCCACTGCTTGCCACCTAATCTCCCAATACCATTCAGGCGTCCCCACGGCCCCCAGCTGAGCTGGGTTATCCACGTCCAGCCTCACCCAGGAGCGGGTTATGGGGGCGAAACGCATAACATCCTCCTCGTCATCCGGCACATCCAGCGGCTGAAGGACATGGCTTGTCCAGAACCCGTCGTAGGCCACCACCGCCGGTAGATGCACCCGCGAGTCCTCAGCGACGCGGTAAGCCTGTATAACTGTGTCGAAAGCTTCCTGGGCGCTTTGCGCAATGTAGATAATCCAGCCCAGCTCCCTCATCGACATGACATCGCCGTAGTCACCCCACACGTTTATAGGCGCTGAGTACGTCCTCACGGCCATGCCCATCACTATGGGGAGCCGCATCCCCACCGCTATGGGCAGATTCTCATACATGTGGCCCAGGCCCTGCGACGACGTCTCGGTGAAGGTTCGGGCGCCTGCGGCTGAGGCCCCGATCACGGCGGACATGGCGGAGTGCTCGCTCTCGACTGGTATGTACTCGGCGTCTAGTTCGCCGTTGTTTACGTACTCGGCGAGCTTCTCCACAACAGGCGTCTGCGGGGTGATGGGATACGCCGCTATTACCTCAGGTCTGCACATCTTCACCGCGAGCGCCACGGCGTGGTTGCCGGTCAGCGCGATCCTCCTCTGCGCGATCTTCTTCTCCACCGGGGCTAGGGCCTGCGCTGTCATATCTCCCTCACCATCTTTATTGCGCCGGTGGGGCAGACATCGGCGCACACCGCGCAACCCTTGCAGTACTGGTAGTCGAAGTCAATAACCTTCATCCTAAAGATGCGGCCCCTCGGGCCTTGCACCTCCTTCCACGCCTCCACTACGGCGTCGTCGGGGCAGTACATCCAGCACTTCCTACACATGATGCACTTGGAGTGGTCGATCACCGGCTTCTCCAGACGCCACCCGCCGGTGGTGTAGAAGAGACTGGAGCCGGGGAACACGGCTCCCGCCTTAGACACCTCATGCCAGCCCACAATCTCGTAGGGTCCAGTCAAGAAGGCGGAGGTGGTGGAGATCTCGCCCTTCGGCTTCGCCGCGTGCTCCACTCTCTCCGGCGGAACTACGAGGGCGGTTTCGTAGGCCTCCTTTGTTGCCGCGAAGTTCTCCTCAACAGCCTTACCTAACTGCGTCTCAAATGCGGTCTTTATAGACTCAAGGCGCGGGAAGCCCATCACCTTGGAGAAGGCGCCGGCAAGTGGGCCGTTGGGCACGGGCAAGCCCACGTGTTTAAGGGCGATCCCCACGGCATCCAGCAGTACCAGATAGACGTCGTTTCTCCCTATAATCCTCTTCATCTCTTCGGGGCTCTTCGCCGTGTTCACTATCACGCGTCCTCCGGGCTTCACCGCGTCTATGGCGAACCTCATGGTGTCAATAAGCTTATCGTCAAAGATAACCACCACCTCGGGGGTCTTGACGGGTTCCTGATCTTCGATTGGGCTTTTGTCAATGGTCAGGAAGGCCTTGACAGGAGCGCCCCTCCTCTCTGCGCCAAACTCCGGACTGGCCAGTGCATAAAAGCCGTCTATCACCGCCGCGTTGGCTACAATGTAGGTAGCCGTGACGATTCCCTGGCCGCCGCGGCCGAGCCAGACAGTTTCAACACGCATAGGCTCTACCCATTTTCTCCTTAAAACTCTTTACTTCTATAAAGTGTAGATCCAAAGATTGCTTAGAGTGAAATTGTCTTTTATAATAATGAACTAACGTGATAAATTGCCGAGCGTGGCGTTGGCAACGGCTGTTGTCGGTGATCCGTCCAAACTCCACAGCCGGAGAAGCTCGACCTCTTCTGGACTCCTAAACAAGAACATCTTGGCTTGAAAAGCAATACATTTAAACCTCCTCCTCGATAAGGCCGTGTTCCGCGTTCTCAACGTAGTTGAACCCGCATATCTGCCTGTGAACGCGACGCAATCCGGGATCCAGAGGTACGAGGTTGAATCCACATCGGAACATGCCACGTCGAGCCCGCTCGTGTAGCAGGTAAGAGTCACGGTGCTCGACGACCTATAGATCACCAGACAGGGCACCGGGGCGCCTAAGGAGGCGGTGTCCGGGAGGGCAGATGTCATCGTTGGGATCGACGAGTGGGGCCACGTGGCCAACATGGTAATAGAGTTCGTCGAGTATTACTTCCAAGACGTGGAAACAGCCCGTGAAATCCTAAGAAAAGCTAGATGGTAGAAAACATCAAGTCTGCTGTAGTAGTTGTACATCATCCTCTATTTGGAATGATCGCAACGAAAATAATACCGATCGACGCGGAGGTCGCCAAAACAGGTGAGGGGTGTGTCGTTAATCTGCTCATAAGCCCGCGGTGGAGCCTGAGAGGAGGCGTCGGAGCGGATATCTCTGCGGTCAAAACATACCATTGCCGCAGAGACCCGTCGACATAGCCTCCTCGGAGTGGGCTACGTAAAGATCACCCACGGCCGAGATGAAATCGAGTTTTACATCGAAATCACGAGGGTATTCGTGACCGACGACGTCTCAGATGCGGACGACAAGACCTGCGTCACGGCGGTCTGGCGCCATGAGATCAAGGTGTGTCCTTGAGGTTGACGTCGCCCATAACGAGGAGCGGGGGCACAACAAACAGCTTTGGAAGTACCTCCAGAAAGGGCTGTTTCTGACACCAGACTGCATCGCTGAAACGATAAAGAGACTCCTTGGCCCAGAAGTTGCGCATCTCGCTGAGAGATACGGCGTGGAAACCGAGAGGAGAGCCAGGGCCTTCTGTTTGGCAATAACCCTAGGCGCCGGCTCCGCGCCGGTGATGATAGTAGCAAGAAAGACACTGCGTTGCCTAAAAACTCTGCCGGCATACTTCTACCCGAGGTGCAAGCCACAACATAAAATCCCAGTTTGCCGCAACAGCCAAGCACAGCACTCGGAATCGTAGCTCATCAGACGTTCCGAAGCGGGAGCGGGCACCGATAGAGCGGGCGCGTCTCAACTACATGATTAGGGCGACACCCACGGCGTCTGGCAAGCGTTGTCAAGACTACCTCGACGCGCATAGGCTCTATTCATCATCCCTTTCAAACTCTACTTTCATAGAGTATTAATCCGAAAATTGCTTAGGTTAAAATTGTCTATAGTGATGAAACGTGATAGATGAGCCATAGGGGGGCTGCGGCTCCGAGCGCGGCCACGGCGACGGCGGCCGCCAAGGGCACCGCTGAGCGGCCGGCCGGTAGCTGGTCCATAAGCCTGAAGTAGTAGGGCGCTACCATCACCACGTTGGCTAGGACGTACAGCGCAGGGCCCCAGCCCAGCCGCTCCGCAGTGATTAAGACGAGTAGCATCTTAGGCCAGAAGCCGAACAGAGGCGGGAGCCCGATTTGGTGTATAGCCAACGTCTTGGCCGCCCATTGGGGCGTCCCGGCGTACATGGCGTAGAAGAGGCCAAGCTTCCCGAAGGCGTCGGCGAGCACAAGCGCGAAGGCGACCGCGGGCTGGAGGGGGTAGATAAACACGGCGAAGCCCGAGTGCGCCACGGTGGAGTACGCCAATATGCGGCGGAGGTCTGCGCTGGTCAACGCCCCGAGGTTCCCCACCGCCATGGACAAGGCGCCGAGGAGGAAGGCAAGCGCGGCTGGGGGAGCCGGCTTAAAGGCGAGGAGGGCGAAGGCCGCGGAGAGCTTCGGCAGGCTCGCCAATATGGCGAGCCCAGCGGGGTGCGATCTGCCGTATACATCGGGGACCCAGAGAAACATGGGGGCCACCCCGAGCTCCAGCGCCACCGCCAGGAGAAGGAAGGTCTCGCCCAGGGGGGATCCGCGCTGGCCTAGGCCTATGAAGAGGAAGGCGGAGGCGAAGGAGGAAATCAACAAGTATCTAAACAACCCCTCGATACTTCCCCTGTCTCTCAACGTGGGGAGCAACGCCGCAGGCGGCAGTATGGCTAGGACAAAGCCCAGCGCCTTGAGGTGGGACGCCGGCTGAAACATTAGATAAACTCCGTATATGGAAAGCGCTGAGGCAAGTCCGGCGTAGCCGCTGAATACGCCGACTCCCACAGCGACGACGCCGAGGAAGAAGGGGAGGGCGAGGGGCAGAAGCGGCGCATCTCTCCACATGTATGCAGAAATAAACCCGATGAATAAGGCATCTACCACAAGCGACCACCGCCTGAAGCCAATCAGAACTCTGGCGGCGAAGTACCCCGTCAGTATGTAGTGTATATAGCTCAGCTCCATATCCCCAGCGCCAGAACCACTGCGATTATGAAAGCCGCCGCCACCCCAGCCATGTAGAGGTAGTACTCAAGCTTCAGCCCCGCCACCTTGGCGGAGGCTCTGCGCACCGCAGAGACGAGGCCGTCGTGTAGAGCCACGTCCACGAGCCAATCCACCACCGTCACCAGGTCGACGGCAAGCCGCCACAGCGGCGCCGAGCTCTGCAGAGCTCTGTCCACAGCCCGGTCCACCGCGGCCGCCAGACGCCACGTGGCCCTAAAGGCAGAGGGCACGACCCGGTCAAACAGCACCGGCAGGTAGAGCCGCCTCTGCAACACCTCGACCTCCCCAACGAAGGCCAAGACGCCGCCGGCCAGCGACAGGAGGACCACGGGCGGGGGCGCCCCGATAAACACGAAGTTTGGCACCACCACAAGTGCCGTGTAGGGGATCCACATGGGCTCCCAGTCGTTGGTGGCTGGCAACCGCAGGAGCTTGCCAAGGTACCCCACGGTGAGGGCCGACACCGCGACGGTCCAGAGAGGCGCCTCGCTCTTCGCCAAGGCCCCCACCGGCAGAACCCCCACCAAAATCAACATGCCCAGGAGTATTGCAACCTTGGCGATGAGCGGGTACGACTGCGGAAACCTGCTGTGGCTCACGTGGATGCCGTGGCCCACGGCCATGAAGAGAGCCGCCTTGGCGAAGCCGTGGGCGTAGATCAGCATAGCTGCCTCCTTGGGGTTCTCCAGCGCGATAGCCGTGATCATGCCGAGGTAGGAGGCAGTGGAGGCGGCCAAGACAAGCTTCGGCTCTCTCTGCCCCAACGCGATGAGCCCCCCGGCAAACGCCGTGGCGAAGCCCACGAGAAACGCCGCCTCGGCGGCCCAGTGTGGCAGGAGGTGGCCTAGCTTGAGGAGGAGTATCGGCCCCGCCTTCACCATGGTGGAGCTGTGTAGCAATGCGCTGACGGGCGTGGGGGCCGACATCGCCGTGAGGAGCCAGTCGGTGAACGGGAGCTGAGCAGCCTTGGCAAACGCCGCCACCAAGAAAAGCGCCGTAGCTACGTTGTCGGCATGGCCCCAGCCGCTTATAAACGGGCTGTGGTGCACCGCCATATATGCAGAGGCCACAAGGAGGGAGGCTGTGCCCACCTCCACGGTCACTATCGCCCTGATCGCAGAAGACGAGGGTGGCCAGAGCCAGGTGATGCCGCCTGCCCGGCTCCCGTCCCCGACGAACCCCATCTCGTCATTGTCGCGGTAGGTCATTATGAGTCCCCAGCTGGCCAGGTCAAGCCCAGCCCACCCCAGGAGAAGGAGCACCCAGTGGTCTGCGAGGAGGAAAAGCTCCATGGAGCCGAAGAACGTCCCCATCCACCCCCAGAACCAGCCGAGCCGCTCGGCGCCCCTCATGTAGAAGTGGGAATAGGCGACAATCGCCAGGTAGACCCCCGCCACGAAGGCGGCGAATTCGCTTGGCTTGAGATACGGCGTCGCGGGCCCGGCGCCCCATAGCAACCCAGCCAGCATAACGATGCCGGCAGCGGCCGCGGCGTAGCCCCTAGTTGCGAAAAAGTCGAGGAGAGCCGCGGCGAAGGCTACGGCCAGCAGTAGCTCTAGGCTAGCCATAGCGGAAGCACGAGGAGGAGGAGATAGGGCGCAGCGGCGGCGGCCAAGACCGCGGCGTACATCTCCGCGGGGTACTCCACCTTGCCTTCGCCGGCTCTATACATCTGGTTGAAGAGGTATAAGCTGTAGACGGCGGTGGAGACCAAGGCGGCGACCGCCAGCACCGCCGTGTAGAGAAGCGGAGGCACGCCAGCCGCCACATACGCCTTGCCGATGAGGTTGATACCGAAGAGCCCCGCTAGCGCCACGAAGCCCAGCACACTGACGGCGAGGAGGTGCCGGTCCCACCTCGCCTCGCCGATGGACCTGGTGTGGAGCGCCACTATGTAGAGTCCTGCCAGCATGAAGAGGGCCGCCTTGGCGTAGGCGTGTCCCACAAACAGAAGGGACGTCGCGGCGTAGCTAACAGACTGGTTGCGTATGGCGGCCGCCGCCACCAAGAGGCCCATGTTGGCGACGGTGGAGTCCGCCAACGCCCTCTTGAAGTCCGTCTCGCGGAACACCAGCAGAGAGCCGTAGACCGTCGTCACGAGGCCGTAGAGGAAGAGCGCGTCAAGAGGCCAGCCGGCACCCGCCTTAAGCCTCCAGATCCAGTAGGCCATAAGTCCCACGTGGACCGGCGATAGCAAGGCGCTGAGGGGCGTTGGCGCCTCTGCGTGGGCGTAGGGAAGCCAAAAGTGCACGCCCGCAGTCCCCATTTTTATCAATAAGCCAAGCAGGACCAGCCACGAGGCAACCCCAGCCGACTTGAATACGTCAGCGGTCGGCGTTCCCGAAATCGCCACGCCTACTAAGAAGAGTATGGAGCCCACCTGGGCCCACACAAAGTACAGCAAGGCCACGAACCTGCGGTTGCCGTAGCCGAAGTACCAGATTAGCAAAAAGCTGGTGATTATGCTGAGCTCCAGCGCTATGAAGACAAAGATGAGGTTCTCGAAAAGTATTATGTATATAAAGGAGAGGACGTAGAGGACGTGTAAGCCGTAGTACCACCGGGGCGCACCAAGGTGGCGGAGGTAAGGCGGCGAGTAGAAGGCCACCAGCAGACCCAAGATCACTGAAGTGACCACAAACGGCAACTTGTAGAAGTCCATGGAGACGGCAACTTCCCCCACATAGGGGAGGACCGCCAAGGTGCCCTTCCCAGGTACCAGGTATAGCAACATGGCAGACGTCGCCGCGAGGGCCGCCGGTAGCCCTAGCCTCAGCGCTGCCAGTGCTATGAAGCCAGAGATGGCTGTGGCCAGGAGGAAGACGTCGCTATACATGGCCCTCCCTCGCCAGCCTATACACCGCGGCCACCATAAGCACCGTCTCCGCCACGCCCACGACGGCGGCGACTGCCAGGAGGGATAAGTCGCGCGACAGCGAGGCGCCCCAGATACCTGCCATGATGGCCACCTCGGCGCCGATTATCACCCGCACCAGCGAGTTGGCAACCGCCACAGCCGCCACGCTGCCCGCCAGCAACAACACCAGAAACATCAGCTCAGTCATGGGACAGCCTCGCCGCAATGACGAAGGAGAAGAGTAGCAAAACCGGCGCAAGCGGTAGCAACACGGGGTCGACGGAGGCGCTCAACGCCCCCCGCCCCGCCCCCGGGAGCATGAGGAGGGGCAACGCCCCCAGCGCCGCCAAGGCCACAGGCCTCATCTCAACGGTGCGGTTCTCCTCGGAGAGGCTGGCCGCCGCCACTATAACCAAGGTCAAGGCCGCCACCATGTACACAAGCGTAATCAGTATGAAAGCCGCCGAGAACTCAGGCTGCAGAACCCATACTGCCCCAGCCACGGCCACCCCTAGAAATGTAAGAGAGACAGCGGCGAGGATGTTATCCCTTGTTCTGATTATGGCTAGGATGAGTAAAAGAACTATGACCGACACCGCCCAGAGCATGTCAACGCATCAGCCCCGCTTTAAAAATTAACCTAACTACATCTCGATAAACAGATAGTCATCTTTTCAGAAGTAAGAAATGAAATATCATGAAAATTAAAGCCGCATCGCTATGTATCTAGCCGCAGACAACACGGCGGTAGCGACGGCCACGGCGGAGAGGAGAAGGAGAAGAGCAGACACGCCGCTGGGGAGGCTTGGGTAGCTTTTCAACACGTTGACCGCCAGCGCATTGCTGAGCGACTGGCCCACCACCCGCGCCTCGGCAACCAGACCGGAGGCGGTGCCTCTCCTCGCAGGCGGGACAGACAAAAGGATAAGAGTGGTGTTGGGCACGATGAAAAAGGC
>Ga0209225_1004293_pt1 | contig 11313 bp, 12 predicted proteins | sample WasSprMetagenome_FD_184732 | JGI IMG/M metagenome (GOLD analysis project Ga0209225, IMG submission 184732) | Sulfidic aquatic microbial communities from Washburn Spring, Yellowstone National Park, USA - WS (SPAdes) (version 3) | ecosystem: Environmental > Aquatic > Thermal springs > Hot (42-90C)...
TCTATTTTTTCAAACTTTCAACTAGAATTGTTTTTCCGCATTTACTGCATTTAAACTTTGGTCTCTTGAATTTTGTTGGATCTGAAGCGAGTTTTTCTAATTCAATTTCTTTAATTTCATAAAATCCGCAATAAGGGCAAATGTATTCAACTTTAGCCTTTTGACCTGGTAATTTCCCAATAACAACATTTTCTCTATTTGTGAAAAACTCAAAATCGCTAACTTTCAAGCCTTGAGACAACCATTCTTTTAATAGCTTACTATCTTTCATTAAATTTAGTTGAAAGACAACTTAAAAAATTACATCATTGGTTTTCTTTTTGGTCTTAAAGCTGTTGAACCACAATATCTACACTTAACCTTTCCTTCTCTAACTCTAGCAGGATCTGCCCTCATTTTGTGCTTACAAACTCTACAAACAAACACTCTATCGAATATTCTATGAACAGCCTCTGGTGCAATCTTCTTAACCATGGCTTAATATTTCTCTTCAAAATTTAAAAGCTTGAGTTTAAACTTAAACAAATGTATCTCAGCTATTTATGGACAGATAGAATGAAGTGGATAAAAAATTATAAGAAAAAAAGCAAAGAATGTGTTTTTTGCAAAATAGTTAACAAAAAAGAAAAAGCATTCGTTCTAAAAGAAGGAGATGTTTATGTGATTATGAACAAGTTTCCTTATAATACTGGTCATCTGCTAATTTTTCCAAAAAGACATGTGAAAGATTTTGATGAGTTGAGTAAAGACGAATTAGAAAAACTTTTCACAACAACACAAAAAGCCATAAAACTTTTGAAAAAGGTACTCAAACCAAAAGGATTTAACATTGGAATTAATATTGGAGAAGTGGCTAGTGCGAGTATTGAACACATTCACATTCATATAGTTCCGAGATTTGGAGCTGACGCTGGATTTATGGAAATTTTTGACTCAACTAAAGTCATGCCAGAACCTTTGGAAAAAACTTATGAAAAGTTAAAAAAGTTTTCTTATCTTTTAGAGTAAAGAAATCTTTTTAAATACTTAGAGGCTAAAGAATAAAGTATGACAGATAGACCAATAGATGCTTTGGATAAAGCAAAAGGAAAAAGAGTACTAGTGAAATTAAAGAATGGCGAAGAAATATCAGGAGTGCTAAGAGCATTGGACTTGCATTTGAATTTGTGGCTAGATGATGCAGAGATAAAGAAGAACGGAGAAACAAAAATCAAGATGGGGACAATTCTAATAAGAGGAGATACAATAGTTTACGCTTCACCAGCTTAAAAACAATCTATGGCACAAATCTCTGAAAGATTTGCTTTCACACAAATTATACTTACTCCTTCTTAGATATTCAATTAATTCATCTCTCGAAATTGGTTTAGAGTTATTTATGTAAAAATAAATTAGAGAACGGGAAGAATTGTCTTGCCAATGACCTATCTCTACTTCTTTCCCATTTCTCTTTATTGTCCAAGTTGGGCTTTCTACTTTTGAAATTGAGAATTCATCACCAATTATCTCAGAATAGATTTTAAAATCTTTTATCATTTCTTCCTCAATAAATTTACTTTCTGGTATAATGGCTATTCCTTTTCTTCCCACTTTTCTTGCCTCCTCTAACACAAGCAACTCGTAAGTCAAAATGGAAAGTTGCTTATACTCTTTTTCATTAAGATGAGAAATTCCCATTCTCGAGTAATTATCTATTATTGAATTCTTAATTTTGTCCCAAATATTTAATGCGCCATCTGTAAGCTTCCACAGGGTTTTTATAAAAAGAATATTGTCAATGCTCTTTGATTTTAATGGTAATGAATGCGAAAGGGAATTAAGTGAGAGTAGATTTTCAGGAACATTGCCAAAATACTCTTTTATTCTCTTCAAATATTCTTTTATTCCTCCTATTTGACTAAATCTTTGCCAACAATGATCAAAAGATGTGGCACCATCTATGGCTATGTAAAATTTTGGATTTATGCATTGAAGTATTGAAATTGTAGGATAAATGTAAATACCTGGACCTACTTCTGCTACTATTTCATATTCAGTAAAAAGTTGTTTTAATGCTTCTGTGAAATTTTTGTATATAGTAGTCATATCTCTCTTAGAAACAAAAAAGTTTTAAGTTTTTATTTTTGATTTACTAAAAATAGTGAAGAGGGCCTGTAGCTCAGCCTGGTAGAGCAGCGGTAGCCTTTATGGCTGCTGAGGCTTTTAAGCCAACCAGGCATAAAAGCTCTGATACAATGAAGAAACCCGTTGGTCGCGGGTTCGAATCCCGCCAGGCCCAAATTTTAAAGTTTAAAACTTCCTTATTTGAGAAAAATCAAAAATTTATATTTGGTATAGCTTTTTACTTAACTCCTTAAAATGCTTCTTACAAACTGGCTTGTAATTTTCTTCTCCACCAACTAATATCCTATCTTTATTTTCACTTGTTCTTATCGTTCTAGTTGCTTCTTCTCCGCATATATAGCATACTGCACTTAAACTAATGATTTGATCCGCATAAGGCAACAATTTCTCTACGGTTTCCCAAGGTTTTCCTCTATAATCTAAGTTTAAACCAGATGCTATAACATCTTTTTCATAAGAAATCTCATCAATTAAATAAACAATTGATGATGGAAAAAACTGAATTTCGTCTATTCCAATAACGTCATAAAATTTGTATTCATCTGCCAAGATAGAAATGCCTTTTTCATCATTTGGAATTATTCTAGCTGGATATTTTAATCCATCGTGAGAATTAACATTTTCGATAGAATATCTAACATCGATTGACGGTTTGTATATAATTGTCTTTTTTCCCGCAAGCTGATATCTCTTTATTCTTCTTATTAGTTCACTAGTTTTACCAGAAAACATCGGACCAATAATAACTATCAAAATGATTTGTATTGAAGTAATAAAAATAAAAGTTTGAAATTTTAAACCCAAAGAAAACAAATAGTGAGTATGCATAAAGGTTTGAGTGAAGAAGAAGCAAAAGAGCTCTTAAAAAAATATGGAGAAAATAAGATTGAAAGAAGAAAGAAAATTTCTCCATGGAAAATTTTCTTATCTCAATTCAAATCTCCTCTAATCTTACTTTTAATTTTTGCTTCAATCATCTCTCTGGCAGTAAATTACTATCAAAAGGAAGAGTTTTTGGACACTTTTTTAATTCTTGGTATTGTTTTTATTTCTGCTCTTTTAGGATTTTTTCAAGAGTATAAGGCCGAAAGAACCATTGAAAGTTTGCAAAAACTTGCATCCCCAAAAGCTAAAGTTATAAGAGATGGCAAAGAGCAAGAAATTGAAGCAACGATGATTGTTCCAGGAGATATAATTGTTGTAGAAAGTGGAGATATAATTCCTGCTGATGCTGAAATTTTAGAAGGAAAATTGCAAATTGACGAGTCTATATTGACGGGAGAATCCAAGGCTGTAGAAAAATCTAAAGGAAATAAAATATTTTCTGGAACTCATGTTTTTTCTGGAAGAGCAATTGCCAAAGTTTTTGCAACTGGTATGAATACTGAAATTGGAAAAATTGCAGAAAAGTTACAAGAAATGGAAGAAGAAAAAACTCCTTTTGAAGAAAAAATGGAAGTTTTTACCAGAAAAGTAATTTTCTTAACAATTGCTGTTATTCTTATAACATTTTTAGTAAGTTTTAGTAAGTTTGGTGTTCTGAAAGCTGCTTTATTGGCTGTTGCATTAGCAGTAGCCGCAATTCCTGAAGGCTTACCAGCTGTAACAACAATTGCTTTAGCTTTAGGTACAAGAGAAATGGCTAAGAGAAATGCTTTAGTTAGAAGATTGAAGATAATTGAATCAGTTGGTGGCTTAGATGTTATTTGTACTGATAAAACCGGAACTTTAACAGAAGGAAAAATGAAAGTGAAAGACTTTTGGTTTTTAGAAGAGAATGAAAAATCAAAAGAGATTTCTCTAAAAGTTTGCTATTACTGCAACAATTCAAAACAGGTTCTTAAAAACGGTAATCTAACTTGGATAGGTGATGAAACAGAAATTGCTTTGAAAGAATTTGCAAAAGATTCTGTGAAAGAAGAAGGAGAGAGATTAGAAGAAGTTTCATTTTCCTCTAAACGAATGATGATGTCGGTTGTTCATAAATTTTCAAATGAAATCCTAGTTTTAACAAAAGGTGCTCCAGAAGTTGTTGTTAAAAAATGTAACAGAATTTTGCTTAAAGATGGTGTAAAAAAGCTTACTGAAGAAATGAAAAAGAAAATTTTGGAGAAAAATTCAGAATTCGCCTCTCAAGGAATAAGAGTCTTAGCTCTTGCCTACAAGCCTATAAAGGAAAATTTCAAAAAAGAGGAGATTGAAGAAAATTTAATTTTTGTCTCATTAGTGTTGCTTTTAGATTTACCAAGGAAAGATGTTAAAGAAGCTATTGAAGAGTGTTATTCAGCTGGCATTAGAGTGATAATGGTTACTGGTGATAATCCACAAACAGCCAAAGCTATAGCTGATATGGTTGGTTTAAAGAGCAATGGAGTTGTTAGCGGTGATGAATTAGATAAAATGAGCGATGAAGAATTGAAAAAAGCTTTGGATAATAATGTTAACATTTTTGCTAGAGCTTCTCCATTCCATAAGTTAAGGATACTAGAAATTTTGAAAAAAGAAGGATTAAAAGTTGGAATGACTGGAGATGGTGTGAATGATGCTCTAGCTATTAAAAAAGCTGACGTTGGAATTGCAATGGGAATTAAAGGAAGTGAGGTTACTAAAGAAGCTAGTGATATTGTTTTACTTGATGATAATTTTGCAAGCATAAGAAATGCTGTTAAAGAAGGGAGGAAAATTTTTGAGAATATAAGAAAGTTTGTTTTGTACTTGTTTTCAACAAACATTGCAGAGATTATTGTTGTTCTCTTCTTCTCTTTATTTTCTCCTTACCTCGTTTTACTTCCTATTCATTTACTTTGGATTAATTTAGTTACTGATGGTTTTCCAGCAATTTCTTTAGCAAATGATCCTGCAAGAAAAGATATAATGAAAGGAAAGGCTAAAACAAGAATTTTTGACAAGAGAGATATAACTTTCATTCTTTTAGCAGGTGCTCTACTCTCAATTTTGATAATTTTGGAGTATTTTGTTCTAGATTTTGAAAGTCAAGAAGAAGTAAGAGCTGTTGTTTTTTCTTCATTTGTTATTTTCGAAATGTTTAAAGTGTTTATAGTTCAAAGTTTTGAGAGAAGTCTAAGTTTTGAGAATCTTAAGAAAAACAAAATGCTATTGATTTCCATAATTTCAACAATAATTCTCCAAATCTTTCTTGTTTATTTCTTGTATAGATATTTCAACATCGTTCCTCTTGGATTGTACGATTGGATGACAATGATTGGATTAGGACTTGTTCTATTTGTTGCTGGATTTTCAATTGCTAAACTTGTAAACAAAATAAACTTCTAAGATAAGACATCGATATAATCTATAATTGGAATTCTGTATCTTTCTAAGTCGTCAACAGAAATTCTTGGACAAGATAAGTTTATCAAACAATCTATCTTTAATCCTTCCAATAAACTTTCATTTAACTCATCAAAAGCAAAAACGTAAACTCTTTTACCAAGAGATTCAATCTTCTTTTTAACTAATTCAAAATCTTTTATTTGACCTTTCTTCCAACTTACTAACAATCCAACATTCTTACTATCTTCAAAAATCTTTTTGTTCCAAACCTTTATCTTCAAATATTTGTTAACATCTATTTTTTGAACATCATTCGTCTCAACATCAAAAACAAAAACAGGCTTCTTTACATTTAAAGCTATGCCAATTGCATGAAACTTTCCAGAAGAAATCACAAGAAAAACATCTACATCTTTTTCAATTGAAATAGCGCTCGAAAAATTACATCCAATTGTTTGTCCGCTTCCTCCTACAAAAACTTTCTTATCTATTTTTTTAAGAAACTCAACTATATTTTCAAAAGCTTTTTTGTATTGTATGCTATAAACTACCCCAATTTTATCAAACTCTTTTAAAGCCTTTTCTATTTTCTCAAGACCTTCTTCTCCACTTTTATCTGAAAACCACTCCACATAAAAAACTGGAATTTTCGGTTTTAGCCATTCAAAACCAAAATCATTATGCCCTAAATGCAAAATAGCATCGCATTTAAATCTCAAAGCTTCATCATCTCTCAAGTCACAAGCTCCATAAGTGTTTTCCAGAGATATTATTGGTTCTAATCCTCTATTTTCTAAAAAATCAGCAATTTCCAGAGATTTTGTTTTTAAACCTTCTGGCAATTGAACAAAAACTCTTTTTATTCCTTTTTTCTTCATTTCTTCGACAGCTTTTTCCAATTCCATAAAAACTATTTATTGGTAAATAATTTATGCCAGTTATAACACCATTCGACCCTTGGAAAAGCAAACTTTGTACTTGTCCTTTCAAATACTCTTTTTCACCATACGTTGGTTGCTCTCACGGCTGTCTATATTGTTATGCCAGCAGCTATATTCCAAGGTTTTCTGAAGTTAGAGTAAAGAAAGATATAATAAAAAAATTGAACAAGGAAATTTCCAAAATTGGACAAAACAAATACGTAACAATAGCAAATAGCAATGACCCCTATCAACCAATAGAAGAGAAATTAAAACTAACAAGAGAAGCTTTGAAGATTTTTTCTTCTCATGATTTCAAAATAATGATTGTTACAAAATCTAATTTGGTTTTGAGAGACTTGGATATTTTGAAGAAATCGAAAGCTGCAGTAAGTATAACAATAACAACTTTAGATGAAAATAAAGCTAAAAGACTTGAACCAAATGCACCTTCTCCTGAAAAAAGGTTGGAAGCAATTAAAATTCTTTCCAGAAATGGAATACCAGTAATAGCAAGAATCGATCCTATAATTCCGCTAATAAATGATATTGAAATAGACAATTTAGTTAGAAACGTAGCAGAAAGTGGAGCAAGGCACATAGTTTCTAGCACTTATAAAGTCAAATTGGACAACTGGGGTAGAATGAAAAAAGAATTTCCAAAAGAGATGAAAAGAGTAAAATATCTTTACTTTAAAAAGGGAGAGAAAATTAATGGATATTACTATTTGCCTCAAGAGCATAGATACGAGCTTATGAAAAGGGTTTTTGATAAAGCAAGGGAATTTAATGTAACTTTTGCCGTTTGTAGAGAGGGTTTTATAGAATTAAATAGCGGTAAAACATGCGATGGTTCTCACTTAATTCAATAATTTAGGAATTTTTCAAATATTTTTAAAGCATTTAAATAATGATTTTCATATTCAATAAATAGGTGCTAAAACATGACAAAAGGTACCCCATCAATGGGCTTAAAGCATCATGTATTGCATATAAGATGTAGAAGGTGTGGTAGAACTTCGTATAGAGTTGATAAGCATTATTGTTCTGCTTGCGGTTATGGAAGAAGCAGCAAGCTTAGAAAGTATTCTTGGCAAACCCATACATTGCAAAGAGATAGAAGACTATAAACTCGAAAATTCTTATTTTCAGAATCAAATTTTCTAATTATGAATAAGAAGGCTTTAATAGAAGCGGCATTTTTCGTTTCTAGTAGACCTTTGAACCCAAAATATTTATCTAAGCTATTTAGCATTCCGGAAGAAGAAGTTCAGGCAATAATAGATGAAATTTCCAATGAGCTAAAAAAAGAGGAAAGAGGAGTAATGTTAATTCAAACGCTGGAAGGATATGAATTGGTTGTTAAACCAGAGTACAGATCTTTAGTAGCAAAAATAGCTCCATTTTCTGAACTTTCTGAAGGGGTAAAGAGAACGCTAGCGATAATAATAGCAAAGCAGCCTGTAAAACAATCGACAATAGTTAAAATTCAAGGAAATAAAGCTTATGACTATTTGAAAATTTTGGAAAAGAAAGGTTTGATAAAGGCAGAGAAGTTTGGGAGAACGAGAATTATAAGTTTGACCAAAAACTTTGAAGAATATTTTGGTAAAAGCGTGGAAGAAATAAAAAAAGAATTACTTTCCAAAACCTCCTGAAGACCATTTTTGCTTTAGTTTATCGTATTCACTTCCAGTTGGCGTTGGCCAGAACAAATAAGCTACTATTGCAACTATTATTATAACAACTGGAATTAATGCTAGGTGCCATGGAAAACCAGCTTTTATCTCTCCTGCTATAACAAAAATAGAAAAAGAGTTTAGCGTGCTCTCATAGTAAATGTTATTGTTATCTTCGGTTATTTTTTGAGTTGGAAGTTGAATCCAATTACCATTAACAAGCTTGTATAAGAAAACCTTAGACGGATCTATATTATTTACATTAACCCAAGTTTTTTCTACTTTGAATCTTATTTTAGCATTAGCTATTTTTTCGCTAGAAATGTTTGTAGTTATTTTCAGATATGTTAAGAAAACCTTGTTTTTTTCAACAAAATTTGTTGATATTTCTATTGGCAAAGGTATGTCAACTCTTACTTCAACATTTTTAATGTTTTCTGTTGCAGTAATCTCAATTTCAGTAACTTTATATAAATCTTGGTTATTGATTTTAAATATTGCCGGTATATTCGCTTGAACATCTTGAATGTTTGTTGTTTGTGAGGAAGAAGGTTGCTGACTTACTGGAGTTGTAGTGGTTGTCGTGTTAGATACAGTTTCATTTTTTGTAGTTTGCCTAGGTGGATAGACAGTCATTGTTTTTGTTATAGAAGTTGCTGAATAATTAGCATTACCTGAAGTATTGAAAGTAAAAATGTAGTATCCACCTTTGTCTGTACTTAATTCATAGAATTTGTTTGGTAGCTCAGAATCATTTAAATAAAGTTTACATACTAACTGAGGTGGACATCCTACTCCAACTATTGTTTTGTTTACTGGCGCTAGATAATCTTGAACATTGATTATATCAAGGTTTGGTCTAGCTTGGGAAATTGTTAATGTTCCTGAAGTACAGTTTGATTCACCTTGAGTATCGTTTACACAAAACTGCCAATTGTATGATCCTGCCGCTAAGTCTTTCACAGTAAAAGTGTAAGTATCGCTCTGAGGATTGTTGATAGGTAGATAATAAACTTGATTGTCGAAAACAAAACTAACATTTGTAATGTTATTAATTGGATAGCTTGGTGAATAGAAGGTTATCTTGAAAGTATAGGTTGCTCCCGGAGAATAAGTTACTGAGCTTGGTGCTTGTAAATCTTTGAATCTTGGTCTAGGATAAATTACTTTTACATAGAAATCGGCTCCAGTAGAATTTGCCGTATAGTTTTTATTTCCAGTAGCATTAGCAAAAATTCTATATAAACCAGCTGAGGCAAATGGATAACTCGTATTAAATGTACCTCCTTCTCCAGATATTCCTAATGGAGCATTGTTCAACCAAACATAGATAACTCCTTTTGCTATAATCGTTATATTGACTGATGTTCCATTTTCTACTGTAATATTTTGGTTTTTCTGATTATTGATATAGAATGTTAAAGGATTTTCAGCTTGTGTAACATTAAAGAAATAAACCAAAAAAACAGAATTACCACTACTATCATTAACTCTCCAGGAATAATTGTAGTTTCCTACAGCTAAATCTTCTTTAATTATTTGTAAAGAGAAATTTTTTGAGTTAGTATAATTTATTTGCTCAAGAACGTCATTCCAAAAAAATTCAACTGAATTTATCTTTACATTATCATAAAAGCTTGCATTAAATATATAAATACCATTCTCTTTGTATTTTACGCTTATATTTCCGGGAAAAACAGATAGAATAACAGGAGAATCTATATCATTAACTGTAATGTTAATTGAATTTGAGGTAGTTTGGTTTGAAGTATCTAAAGCAATAAAGTAGAATTGATATTCTGGTGGGGAAGCCACATCTGCTATTATTGAAAAACTAATATTTGTTTGTAAATTGCTTTCTATAAATGGTGTACCACTGCATTTTATTATAGGTAAGTACACTGTGCAGGATCTTCCTTCTGATGGTGAAATAGATATCGATGATTGACCAAGAGAGAAGCCAGATGGAATAGTTATGCTAAGTTCTGTTATATTTTGGGTATCATTCAAGTTAGTAAATATAAATGTTAATTGGGTTTCTTTACTCGCCGATATATTGGAAGGAATAACACTAACAGTAAAACTTGCTGCCAAAACACATTTTATTGTAAACAAAAATATCAAAATTGGCAATAAATATTTTCTCATTAATTTATTTTCTCTTTCAAAATAAAAATTATGATTTATGTTACTAAAGCTGATGGAAGCAAACAACCATTCGATAAACAAAAAATTATAAACACTTGCTTAAGATTGCAAGCAACCCCAGAGCAAGCTCAATCTATTGCTGATAAAATTGAAGCAAAAGCTTATGATGGCATTCCTACTAAAAAAATTCTTCAAATGGTTTTCCAATACATGAAAAAATATAGGCCAGCTATTGGTTATCAAATTGATTTAAAGCAAGCAATAGCAATGCTTCGCTCCAAACCAGATTTTGAAATTTTTGTGGCTAAACTTTTTGAAGCAATGGGATATGAAGTAAAGACAAATTTGATAATTCAAGGAAAATGCATAGAACATGAAATTGATGTTGTTGCCAGGAAAGGAAATGAGATAATTCTTATAGAGGTAAAGCATCATGTGAATCATCATACCTATTCTGGCTTAGACGTTTTCCTGCAATTGAACTCAACCCTAGAAGATTTGAAAGAAGGATATGAAAATGGGAAAAATAGCTTCAAGTTTACCAGAGCGATTTTAATCTGCAATACGAAAGTCTCTGATCATGCTAGAAGGTATGCTTTGTGTAAAGGACTAGAATTTATAGCCTGGAAGTTTCCTCCAGAAAAGGGATTAGAAAGGTTGATAGAAGAGTATAAGCTTTATCCAATAACATTTTTGAAGGAAATAGAAAGAGATGAAGCTTACAAACTTGCAGATGTTGGTATAGTTACTGTTAAGCAGCTTTTAGATGATGCTGAGAAAATTTCAAGGAAGAGTGGGATAAACAAAAATAGAGTTTTACAACTACAAAAAGCAGCAAAAATTGTTCTTGGAATTTCTGATTAAATTTCTATAACTCTGGGTATTCATAGGAAACAAAAACTATCGCAACTATTGCTGTACCATACTTTTTCTTTGGTATAAAACTTCTAGTGTAGATCTCAACATCTTTGAGCTGATAGTTAGACTGGAATCTTGAGTTAAACATTTCCTCCATGCTTTTTCTTAAAATTTCTTTAGCCTTTTCTTCTTCATCATTCCCATGATACTCTGCAACTAGCCCGCCAACCTTATTTCCTTTGTCGTCATAAACCCATCCTATTATTAGACCTGCTGTTACTCTTTGCCCT
>Ga0209225_1004301_pt1 | contig 11297 bp, 17 predicted proteins | sample WasSprMetagenome_FD_184732 | JGI IMG/M metagenome (GOLD analysis project Ga0209225, IMG submission 184732) | Sulfidic aquatic microbial communities from Washburn Spring, Yellowstone National Park, USA - WS (SPAdes) (version 3) | ecosystem: Environmental > Aquatic > Thermal springs > Hot (42-90C)...
GCCCATAACGTCGTCGAAAAGATATTGGACGCTAAGTGGGCCCCCGACGCGCGGGGGCTCTAAAACAGGCCCGTTTTGTAGTAGTCCCCCCTCTTTTCTACAACCCTGTTCTTCTCCAGCAGCTCTATTATCTTGGATATGTCGCCCTCCGCCGCGGCGTACTTCGCCACGTCTCTGCCCCTCCGCCCGAGGCGCTTCGCCGCGGCCCGCGCGGCCTGCCTGCCGGCCTCGGTGAGGCGCAGCACGCCGCCCCACTCCCTCCTCATCAGCCCCTCGGCAACCAGCTCCGCGACTATGAAGTCCACGTCGCCGTAGGACACGCAGACCCTCCTGCCCATCGAGTCCACGTCCCTGCAGGACACATAGCCGTACGTATGCCCGACCGCGCCGCCCCTGTAGAGCGCGGCGGCCAGCACCAGCTCGCGCGGGTCTATTTTGGACATACCCTGTTGTCCCTGGTGATCGTTATCTTGCCCTCCCTCCTCATCCTGGCCAGCGCCCTCATGCCTGCGTTGCACTTGGCCTTGACGTCGGCCAGGTGCACGCATCCATACCGCCTCACGAGGTCCACGACGCACTCGTCGGCGGCCGCTTGCTGCGGCTGTTCCTGCCGCTCGTCGGCCTGTTGCCCGGCCGCCGCCTCCGCGGCCTGCGGCCCGGGCTGTTGCGGCGCCTCGGCGGCTGAGTAGTAGAGCAGGGAGTACATCATCTCGGCGGTCCTGGCCAGCCTCGCCACCTCGCGCGCCGCTATTGCCTGCACCGCTATGGAGCCTGCTAACAACGCCGCCAAGGCGTACTCGACCGCGCTCATCTCGCCCTCGCGACGGCTATCATTGACGTGCAGTTCACATAGAGCGTGCTCGACGCCACGCTGAACACGCACGACGAGGTGTCCCCGGCGAGGCGGAACGCCGTGAGGTTTCCAGGCGCGTAGATGTACCCCCTGTAGAGATATACATACTGCGAGTCCATGGTCACGGCGCCGCAGACGGTCAGCCACCTGTACGTCACTTGGACGCCTTGGCAGGGCGGCGGGCCGGCGGCCGCCCCCAACCCTCCCGCCCCCGCCAGCGGCGGGGCGGCGGCGGGCGGCGGCTGCTGGGGCGGCTGCGTCGCGGTTATGGTCACCACGTTGGCGGGCCTCGGCGGCGCCGTGTTCACGGTCCATATCCACCAGATCGCCGCTATGGCCACGAAGGCGGCGGCTATCCACTGCCAGCTGACCCTTATCCCTCCGCCCGAGCTCGGAGCCATATGGTTCCTTATGGCTCCGGTTTAAATATAGGTCACCTGTATTTAAATGGCCATAAGGAATCTTAACATGTGCCGGATAAGGGCTACCATGGATCCCCGGGCCGCCGAGGAGGTGGCCAATTCCGCCGCCGCCCTCGCGGCGCGGGGGGCAAGCGCCGACGCCTACGCCGAGCTCGCCGAGCTCATCAAGAGGGAGGCGTATACGTACCCCCTGGAGCTCCTCAAGGAGCTGATGAGCAAGAAGCCCGACGCCGCGGCGGTCTACGCCGCGGTGCGGGGCTACCTGCTTCCGGCGTACATCCAGGCCGTCGCCGACCGCCTGGCCGACGAGATAGAGAGATATCCGATGTACAACAAGTACTACTACGCCGACTTCCGGTGCTGCACTGCCTTGACTGAGGTGAAGGCCGTCCTCCGCCCCCTGCTCTACCTCCACGACGAGCTCGCCGCCTACTTCAACGCAATCACGTTCGAGCCGCCGTGCCTGGTGCCCCTCGTGGCGGTGCAGGCGCTTAGGGCCGTCGCGGCGTTCTTCTACGCCGAGGCCCTCAGGGCGTCCATATGAGCGATGGCCGCCGCGGCGACATGCACGGCCTGCTTCCTGGTGGTGTCGAGGGAGTGCCCCCACTGCCAGCGGCTCATGAGGGAGCAGCCGCTCTTCATAACGTCGCTGAGGAGGCGCGGCGTGTACGTCATGACGCCGGAGGCCTTCCCCTACAAGAAGGCTCTTTACGAATATATATTCGATGGGGTCCTGAAGCTCGCGGTGCGGACGCCCCAGCTGATATGCGTGGAGGTGGGGCCGCAGGGGGTCCGACCCGTGCTGAGGCGGGCGATAGACGTGGCGAGGTTCGAGCTGGAGAGGCCCTTCCTGGAGGCGGAGCTGGACTTCGTCCTCTCGACCGCGCAGAAAAGATGCTTCGAGAAGCGGGGCCGCCCGAGGAAGGAAAAGGGGAAGGAGAAGGAGGCGGCGGAGGCGCCGCAGGCACAGCAGGAAAGGGGAGGGGCGCGGAGACGTCGATGATCTGCGTCAAGACGACGGGCAAGATCTACGCGACCCAAGCCGGCGTGTATATGTACATACACACGAGGGACCTCCCCGAGGAGCTCCGAAGCTTGCTGGCCAGGCTTGACAAGAGGAGCGTCGACCTGGTCGTGCTATGTCCATAGCGGCATACAAGCTCTACGACGCGTCGGCGGACAGCTACGTGGACCTCGCCATCGACAGGGTCAGGAGGGAGGTCTGCGTCTCCACGTCGCCGCTGGGCGTATTCGGCCTCGGCGGCAGGCAGTGCTGGCCGTACACGACGCAAGCCCTCCAGGAGTTCGAGCTGCTGCTCAAGGAGAGGAGGGTCCCCTACGTCCGCAAGACGGCGGACTACGTGGCGCTCCTCAAGTACATCCTCGTCCTCATAGAGCCCGCCGGGGTCTCGGTGTGGGAGGTGTACGTTGACAACCACGGCTTCCTCAGGGACCAGGCGGGGAGGCTGGTCCAGGTCGAGCACATAGAGTCCGCCGCGCGGTTCCCCGCCTCGCCGGCGGAGGTCTACGTCGCCATGGGCTACGCAGGGCAGGAGCCCCACCGCGTCACAATAGAGGTCTTCGCCCCGCCGTGGGACGCCGCCAGGGCCTCCTGGGCCCTCGCCAGGATGGACCTAGGCATAGCGGACAAGGCCGACCTGGACGCCTGGCGCCAGTTCATCACGAGGTACCAGGGCGAGCTCAACGAGTGCAGGATGACGCTCCAGGAGTACAGGACGGCGAAAAAAGCCTAGCCTTTTTGGTATATACTGTACATACCTAGGACGAAGCCGTCCTCGACCTCGGCATAGCCGTCCTGAATCGCGGCTATGTACATGGGGCCGACCTGTCTCACGCATTGGGTGGGGCAGGTCGCGTTGTGCACGACAACGTTGTGGGCAACTATCAGGACCTCGCCGTAGGGCTTGACGACGGCCGACGCGACGTAGGCGTGGTGCAGGACGTAGGCGAGCACCGCGAGGCTCGCCATGGCCAGCAGGCGGGCGGGGACCGTCATAGCTTGCCCCTCGACCAGGCGTATATATACAGCCCCGCCAGGGCCGCCAGGGAGGCGGCCGTCGTGACGGGGTAGTACACCAGCCCCATGACCCAGGAGATCATGCCGTTGTAGACCGCATGCGCCGCTATGGCGCCTATGATGCCGTGGCGGCGGTACACGTCGGTCACCCACCTCGTGGCCATGGAGATCGCCGCAACTATCGCGGGCGCCAAGGTCAGCGCGGCGAGGGTCCTGGAGGGGACGTGCAGGACCACGAACATGTAGTTGGCGAGGGGGCCCACCGCCGGCAGGAGGAACCTCGATATCAGCTCCTCCCAGGCGATTATGCCCGGCCACGCCAGGACCTCCACGCCCGTGTACTGGAGGCTGGCCAGGCTGGCTATGCTCCCTGTGGCGGTCCACGGCGCCAATACGGCGAGGAGCATCGACGCGCCTATCGATATGGCCATGAGCCAGGCCCTCCTGGCGGCGGCCCTGAGCGCCTCGTAGGCTGGCAGGACGAGCCAGAAGCCGGGGAGGCCCGCCGCGAGGGCCAGCGGCAGAAGCTTGACGCCGGCCAGGACGTCCCCCAGGGGGTCGCCCGACGAGAGGTGGAGCGGCATGCCGCGCGCCGTGTAGAGTATCAGCCCTGCCGACGCCAGGAAGGCGGCCCACACCGCCATGTTCGTCGCCCCCTCGCCGAAGAGCGAAAGGGCCGTTGCGGCGAAGAATATCACCATGTAGGCCAGGGGGAACACGGCCATGTACTGCCACGACTGGGGCGTGAAGTCGCCCCACTCCTCTATCGCGTAGGTCAGGTAGCCCCATATGAACGTCGCGGAGAGGAGCCCCGCCACGACGGTTATCCACGCCGCCTGGCCCGCGCCCCTGACCCCCGCCATCGCCATGTCGATGAACAGCATCGCGAGGCCGACGGCGACGGCGAACTGGTAGGCCGCGAGTATCCGCCTCATGCCCTATGCGTCACATCGGTATAAATACAGCCTTCCCCGTAATAAGCGCCGCCGTGGTGGCTACGGCGGCGGGGAGGCCGAGGAGGAGGAAGGCCCTCCTGTCGAGCAGCGTCAGCTTGAGGACGGATATGAATATGTTGAGCCAGTGGGGGAAGTAGAGCGCCGAGATCGGCGCAATCAGGAGGACAAGGGCCGGGTCGCTTATTTGGTCGTGGATCGCCGCGGCGAACATGGTCCTTATGGCGTCCTCCGACGCGGCGAGCTCCGCCGTCACCCTCCCTATGACGGCCCTTATCAGCAGGGCGGTGATGACGTCGGGGAGCGTCGCCACGACCGCCGCGGCCGTGCCGAGCTGGCTCTCAGATATGTGCCAGACCGCCAGGTCCTGGCCCAGGTTCCAGGCCGTGTAGACCACGAGCACGGTGTTGATTATCAAGTTGACGGCCGTGGCCGTACTCACCGCCGGCCTGCCCGCTATCCCCCTCGCGAAGAGGAGGGGGAGGCCGACCGCCCCCATCAGGAACCAGCCGGCGTAGTACGGCTCCGGCTGGAGGCCGAGGCTGAGCGGCGCCGCGACGGTGGCGCCGAAGGCCAGGGTGGCGGCGACCCACAGGAGGATGAGGTGCCAGTCCCGCCTGAAGGCGTCGAGGTACTGCACCCTCACCAGCGCCGTCACGACGAAGGCGTCTATGAGGGTCGACACCATGGAGTCGAGGAAGGCCGCCGTGTAGAGGCCGGCCTGGGCGAAGAATACGGCGACGACGGTCTGCGGAATCGCGGCGACCCACGACACGAGCATGACGTTGTATATGCCGTGGATGCCCAGGTCGGAGACCTCCCGCTCCACGCTGTCCATGAGCGCGTAGAGGAAGCCGATCAGGAACGCCACGTCCACCACGGCCGCCGCCGGCGCCCCCGCCCCCACGACGTCCAAGGCCACGTGGGACGCTATGTAGGCCGCGGCCAGGGCTACCTCCCTCAGCCTCATACCAGCTTAGACCTCTTCATTATGCTCGCCCTTACGGCGTCGGCCTCCTTGGCGCTTACGACCCCCCGCCTGACGAGCTCGTCCAGCACCTTCTCCACGCACTCGCACATGGAGGTAAAGACGGGGGGAAAATAAAAACGGTTTGGGAGGGGCCTACTGGCCAGCCGCGGCGAGGGTCGCCAGGGCCTTCTTCGCCACGCCCCTGGGATACTTGACCTTCCACATGTCGAAGTACGCGTCGGCGGCCGTGCCGAGCTTCTGCACGCACTCCGCCTCGCCTCCGGGGAACAGCCGCTGGAAGTCCTCGGGGAACGCCTGCTTCAGGTACAGGCACACGCCCATGCCGTAGCCAATTTTGTACTGCTCCTCCGCCTCCTCGACCATCGGCGAGCCCTTAACCGCGTCGGGTATCGACCCCACTCTATATTCGCTTGACATGCCCGTATCTGTGGGTGGGTTTAAAAACAGCTATGTCAGCGGGCCTCAAGACGCGCCCCTCAAAAATAGCAATAAAATTAGGAATACTGCATCGGCGAGAAGCCCGGCGTAGCCCGCCCGCCTCGAACGGCCTCACGGGCAGCTGTACTGCCCCACTATGAGCAGTATCGCCGCCAGGGCCAGGAGCGGGGCCCTCATGGCAGACCCATATGCAGGAGTATTTATACAGCTATAGGGGGGCAAAAAACGGGTTGGTTTTAGCCCACGTTGGGCGGACAGGTGTAGCCCGCCCCTCCGAGCGTGACAAATATAGTCATGTTCGAGCTCTTGAAGTCCGCCGCGGCGGCGAACCTCTGTGTGTACGTGGTCCCCGAGACGTAGAACGAGTAGCTATCGACCCAGGGGTAGCCAGCTGTGTCTATCAGCGTACCGTGGTAGTACATACATACCCACGTCCCCAAATACGTATTGTTGGACGGGATCACGGTTATGTTCATAGGGATGTAGTTCAAATGCAACGTCATGTTCTGCCCGGGCAGGAGCGCCGAGGCGTTTATCACAACGCTGGCAGGCTGCGCGGGCACCGCCACGTTCAACATAACCACGCCAGCCGCTATGGCCGCGAGGGCGGCGACCAGGACGGGCAAGGGCGTCCTCATATCAACCCCACACCTGGTAGCTTATTTGTATCGTCTGGTTCGCCAAGGCCACTATAATGGCCGACACCTTATGTAGCCCGGGGCCCAACAGCGCCGTGGCCGTGGGGCCGTACCTAGCGCCGTCTATCACGAAGTCGAAGCCGCCGCTGGCTGGCGTCGCGGTGAGCTGGACCGCCACAGGGCCGCCGGTCACGTTGATCCATCCGAGGGGCACGGTGTATACCCCCTGGCCGGGGAGCGACACCGCGTTGGTCAGGTTCACCTTGACCTGGGGGACGGCGGGCGACGTGGCGTTGGCCTTGGCGGGTGGCCTGCTGGCCAGCATCACCGAGTAGGCCGCGACCACGAGCGCGAGCACCGCAACCGCTATTCCGACTAGGGATTTGTCCATGCCACCCCCTACGGACGTGTTTAAAAACAGCTTTTCGGCGTCACGAGGGCGTCTTGACGGGGAACCACCTCCCCGTCACCACGATAGTCATGTTGTCGAAGGCGTAGGGCACGGCGTATATGTAGTCCCCCTGCCCCAGGGGGACCGCGGCCGTGGGCTGCAGGTAGTAGTCGAAGCAGACCGCCGTGTCGGTCACGTAGTTGGGCTGCGTCAAGGTCATCGAGAACGGCCTGACCGTCCCGTTGAGCCAGACCTGGTCGGCCTTTATCACCACGTTGGCCCACACGGGCTTCGGCATGCATATCGAGACGTACGTGCCGTAGCCCCGCCAGCAATAGTTGGCGTCGACCCACATGAGGTACCGCCTAACGGTTATGTTGACCCACCCTATCGAGCCCTTCGCAACCGCCCAGTCGATTATGTCGCGGGGGCTCACCGCCAATGACGCCGCCGCCGTGTGCGGCGGGCACATGGCCACGGCGGGGCACCAGGCCTCGGGCCTCCCCACCACGCAGTGCGTCATGTTCACGTGGACGGCGAGGCTGGCGTCGGTGGGGGCCGCCACCCAGATCCACACCGTGGCGAAGACCGTCGAGGCGATGAGGAGGAGGAGCGGCAGGCGCCTCATTTCCTCGGCAGGAAGTAGTACATCGCCGGGTTCGCCGTGATTGTGGCGTTCACGTAGTCCACCCTGTAGAACCGCCACGTCGCATTGGCGAGGTAGAGGTGGAAGATGTCCGCCCTGCCGTAATAGTACACGTTTATATCGCCTATATAGCGCCAGCCCGCCACGTCGGGGACGGCGGCGACGGGCTCGACTATGTACAGGGTGTAGTTGAACGGCGCGAAGTACTCTTTGGAGACCAGATAGCCCTGTCCTCCATACACGACGAAGCTGGCGTTGGGCGGCGCAGGGACCAGGTAGTAGCTGTATGTGTCGTAGCTGTTGGAGCCTATAAACGTCGTCCCGAGCCACTCGCCTGCCACTGGAACCGCCACCGCCCCGACATTCGCCAGATAGACCGGCTGGACGCAGGCTATGGGGTACGTCGGCGGCTGTTGCGCCGCTGGCGGCGGAGCGATAGTCGTCGTCGTAGTGGTCGTGGCCGTCGTCGTAGTCGTGGTGGTCGTCGTAGGCGGCGGCGTGGGGGCTATGGCCAGGGATGGGGACGCCGCCGATGGGGCGCCAGGGGGCGCCAGCGCGATCCAGCCGGAGATGGGGCAGGGCGTGTCGCCCACGACCTCGAAGCCCGGGCCGGTGTAGGGCCGGCCGGGCTGGAACGGCATGGAGACCGAGTTCGGCCAGACGACTATCGCCACGACGGCCGCCGAGGCGGCGAAGAGGAGGAGGAGCCTCAGGGGGATGGTCATGACGTCGACGGCGCGTAGATCGACGGCGGCGGCCGGGTCAGCACGACCGCCACGTCCTCCTCTTGGGATTCCTGGTTCGCCGGGAGCGTCTGGACCTTGGCCGATATGACGCCGTTGGCGTAGACGGGGGGCATGGAGACGTCGTAGAGTCCGTACGGCGTAGTCTGGTACGCCGGGTAGGCGTACGATAAGCCCACCAGCTGGGGGCCGTAGAGGCCCAGCACGTCCATGAGGTTCGTGTGGTACCTATATATAGTGATGTTGTAGAGCGGCGGCTCGGCGTAGACCACGGCCAGGGTATGGAAGGCGCCCGACACGGCCGGGCTCCCGACCACCCAAGCGGCGTACTCGGTGCCGTTGGCCGTGAGGACCCAGTCCCCTGTATATATGTCTAGGGGCGGATATATCCGGCCGAACGTCCTGGCGCTCCACAGGGTCGTGACGTCGAGGTGTGCCGTGCCGGCGTCGTAGACCACGGACCATACGTAGCACGTGCCGTTGGTTATGTAGCCCGGTATGGTGCAGCGGCTCGCAACAATCGGCATGGGCCTCGCGCCTGGCCAGTAGACATACGTCCCCGTCCCCCACACGCCGGGCTCCCCCACCGTGGCGGCGCTCAGCGGGATGGCCTGCGCCGCCCTGGTGTAGGCGTAGGCGCCCGGCCCTATGTTCGTGCTGCTCCACGAGAACGTAAGCACTCCGTAGAAGCAGGAGGCCGAGGCGGGTATGGATATGTTGTAGACGTTGCCGTAGTTGTCCGTCACCGTGCCGTTCAGGGCTTGGCACCCGCCGGGCCAGGCATCGCCCGGCGCGGGGTAGAAGTCCCACGGCTGGGTGTTGGGCTGGTAGAACCACGCTATGTGGGCGTTGGGGTCCGGTAGCTGGGCGTCGCCGTTGATGACGAGGGTGACGTAGCAGGCTCCCGTATAGCAGGCCGGGCCGCCAGTTACGCCGTCGGTGTCCACGACGACCTGCACCTTCGAGCCTGGCTGGGGGATCCACCACCACAGCCCTCCGGGGCCGTAGATGACGTATGCGGTGTGCTGGGTCCTCGCGGTCACCGACCCCGAGGGGTCCCACGTCATGGCGTAGTGCGCGGCGAGGCCGCGGACGCTCGACGTGAACTGCACCTTATCAATGTCGGTGGGGACCGGGACGCACTGTATGGTGTAGGGGCCCGTATCCAAGTACAAGTACTCTGACGCTGTACTGTTGTACCACGTCAGGCGGGCGGGCCAGAGCGTGTAGAGGGGGGACTCCATATACATGTAGTAGTACGTGTTGCCAGAGCCGTCGGTGCAACTGTACAGCTTGAACGTGTCGTTGTACCTGGGTATGTAGACGTCTACATACGTTATTTTGGGCTCCAACTCCACCTCGACAAGGCTGTCGGGGGGCAGCACTGGCAGCTGGTTCGGGGACGCCGCGTTTATCGCCTGGACCAAATGGAAGCACTTGCCGCCTATCTGGAGGTCCCCGGGGCAGGGCCCGGCGCTATATATTTTATATACGCCCGGCCCCAGCCACTGGATCCTGCCGCCGTCGGGGTAGTAGAAGTAGCCCGACAGGGGCGACTGGCCCGTCTGGAACACGACGAAGTAGACCGCGGCGAGCGAGACCGCGGCGGCCGACAGGAGCGCGGGGAGCGGCACCCTCATCGCGTGACCGGGTACGCCTTCTTGTAGGGATTGCACACGGCGTCCCAGGGGTGGGGGGCGCACTGCGTGTAGTGCCACAGGCCGAAGAACGCCGTCTTGTTCTCGCACCACGTGAGGGCGCCCTTAGCCGCGGCGGCGTTCCACAGCCACGGGTCGTACCACATGTCGGGGTTGTACCAGAACTGCGGCGGGATCCACCAGATTGCGGGCACCTCGTGGAGCACCGGCCCGCCCTGGATCGGGTACCCCGACTTGTTGAGCACCTCCGCCGTCTTGTTCGGCATGGAGGTGAAGTTGAAGCACCCCGTCGAGGCGTCGAAGTACGGCGCGGCGTTTACGGCGCACTGGACCGTGCTGTTCAATATCGCGAGGGGCGCCAGGGCGCCCTTGAACAGGAGGCTGACGTTGGTGTAGGCCCCCGAGCAGTACGTCATCGAGGCGATGAAGGACTGGGGGTTCTGCGCCACGGTCGTGAGGGCGGCGAATAGGAAGCCCATGAACTGGAGGAAGAACAGCGCCACGAACATCGGGACGTACTTGTCCACGGCGCCCCGGAGGGTGGGCGACGATATCAGGGCGACGGACACCACTATCGCCACGGCGGGCAGGATCAGGAGCGAGTAGTAGAGCGTCGCGGCGATGGGGACCGCGGCGATTGCGAGGAGGATTATGGCGACGGCGGGGGACGTCATCAGCACGACGTCGCTCGGTATCTCCCTGTAGATCCTGGCGACCCAGCCCTGCAGGATGGACGTCACGGCGAGGCCCACCAGGAACCCTATGACCTGGATGGCGAGCTCGGCGGGGCCCAGCGTCGCCAGGGCGATGAAGGTCCCCAGCAGCATCCCCAGTATCCAGTAGAGCAGTATGAAGGCGACGGGGAGGAAGGCGAAGAACATGAGGACCGACACGACGTAGATCCCTATCGGCATGAGGAAGCCGAGGTGGGTCCTCTTGGTGAACACCGAGAGGAGCTTGAGGAGGGCGGCCCTGAGGGGGTTGGCGATCAGGACGGAGTAGATGTACGTCACGAACGATATGACGCCGGGGAGGTTGCCGAATACGAACCCCAGCGCTACGGCGCCCTCCACAGTCGTGGCGACGAGGGTGAACGATATGAGGGCGCCGCCGGCGAGGGCGCCCAGCATCGGGCCCAGGGCGCCCAGCGGATTCGTGAGGAAGGCCACGAGCTCGTAGATGTAGTGGCCTATGTACATGCCGAGTATGTTCGCTATCTCCTGCCCCCCCACGGCGCCTATGAGGCCCATCACTATCCCCTTGATGACCCTTATCGGCGTGTTGTCGATGGCCACGGCGTAGAGGACCGCCGCAATCATTATGGCGGACGCCACGACGGTCTGCGGAAGGAGCGGCAGCTTGATGGTCTTCTCTATCAGCGTCTGGGTGGCGTTGGTGGCGCCGAAGAGCAGGCCGTAGAAGAGCGAGTTGTAGTTGACGAACAGGACGAATAGGGTCGCCGCCAGGATGCCGTTCAGGAAGACCTGGCCCCAGGTGAGGCCCATACGGGAAAAAGTGTGGCTGTT
>Ga0209225_1004314_pt1 | contig 11274 bp, 11 predicted proteins | sample WasSprMetagenome_FD_184732 | JGI IMG/M metagenome (GOLD analysis project Ga0209225, IMG submission 184732) | Sulfidic aquatic microbial communities from Washburn Spring, Yellowstone National Park, USA - WS (SPAdes) (version 3) | ecosystem: Environmental > Aquatic > Thermal springs > Hot (42-90C)...
TTATAGCCATAGAGAAAGGCGGCTTGTTCACCAGGTTCATAGAGGAAAACGTGCACAAAAAGTTCAACGCCATACTGGTTCTGACCGCTGGACAGGCGCCCAGAGCCACACGCCACTTCATTAGAAGGCTTAACCGCGAGTTAGGCTTGCCAGTCTACATATTCACCGACGGCGACCCTTGGGGAATGCACATAGCCATGGTGATAATTTCAGGTTCAGCCAACGCTGCCCACCTGCGGGATCTAACAACGCCCGACGCCAAATGGAGCGGCGTATGGGCAACAGACATAGTTAAGTATAAACTGCCAACAGACCCGCTGGATGAGATCGACATGAAAAGGCTTTACGAACTCCAAAAGGATCCGCGCTACAAGGATGACCCACTATGGCAGAGGGAAATAAAAACCTTCATGAAGATTAAGCGTAAAGCCGAGCAGGAGGCTTTCAGCCGCTATGGCTTAACCTACATTGTGGACGAATACTTGCCAGCAAAACTTGAAGAAACAAAATAAACGAGAAGTTTTAAAATAACCCCATGTATATAGCACACGTCAGTGCTGTGTGGCGGAATCATGAGCGAAGAAGGCGGATTCGGGATAACGGCGGCTGAGAAGTTCTTCGGATTAATCCTTCTAATCGTGGGCGCGTTAGCCCTATACTTCACGTTGACAAGCACCCAGGCTCTAAGCATTTACACAGGGTTTTTCGGGTTCTTAAGCCTCGTAATCCTCGCTGTTGGGTTGTTCCTCATAATAACGAAAGCCGAATAGGGGCGTCAGCAAACAGCATTTAATTTACTTTAGGCATAGCTTTATTAGGTCTGGGAAGTTGCTGTTTATAAGCTCCCAAAAAAGAGGAGACAGACATGCCCATTCGACAACCAATCGTGTGTGTTCTCGGTCACGTAGATACTGGTAAGACTTTGCTTTTAGACAAGATTCGCAAAACCAGTGTTCAAGCCCGCGAAGCAGGCGGTATAACACAGCACATTGGCGCAAGCTTTTTCCCCGTCGAAACCTTGAAGCAGATGATTGGTCCTCTTTTGTCGGCTTTCAGAGGCGAGATCGAGATTCCTGGTTTGCTTGTCATAGACACTCCAGGGCATGAGGCTTTCGCGAATCTTCGGAAGCGTGGTGGAAGCGTCGCCGACATCGCCATTCTCGTGATTGACATACTGCGCGGTTTTGAAGCCCAGACCTACGAGTGTATTGATATCTTGAAGGCACGTAAAACGCCTTTCCTTGTGGCGGCTAACAAAATTGATAGAATTCCGGGTTGGAAGGCTTATCCCGACACTCCTTTCCTGAAAAGCTACCAGTTGCAGGACAAGTATGTGCGAGAGGACTTAGACAACCGCCTTTACGAGATTATTGGCACCTTCTCCCGGCTTGGCTTTAGGGCTGACCGCTTTGACCGCATAAAGGACTTCACGCGAACAGTGGCCATTGTGCCGACAAGCGCCAAAACAGGCGAAGGCATAGTTGAACTTCTGGCGGTTTTAGTGGGCTTAACCCAGCAATACCTCAAAAAGAGACTCCAAACCACCAGCGGGCCGGCTAAAGGCACAGTTTTGGAGGTTAAAGAAGAGCCGGGGCTGGGTATCACACTCAACACAATAATTTATGATGGAACTTTGAAGCGGGATGACTTAATCGTCGTTGGCGGCAAGGAGAAACCCATTGTGACGCGGGTTAGAGCCATACTTGTGCCAAAACCTTTAGACGAAATCAGAGACCCTAGAGACAAGTTTTCATCCGTGGACCACGTTTCGGCGGCGGCTGGAGTTAAAATAGTGGCGCCCGAGCTGGAGAACGCGGTGGCCGGTGCGCCCTTATACGTGGTTCCGGAAGGCGAAAATGTTGAAAAATACGTTGAGCTCGTTTCTGAGGAAATTGAGAAAATTAGGATTTCAACGGATGTTGACGGCGTTGTTTTGAAGGCTGACACTTTAGGTTCTTTGGAGGCTATAGCTGAAAACCTGAAACGTCAAGGCGTGCCCATCCGTTTGGCAGACATAGGGGACGTCTGCAAGAGGGATGTTACGGAAGCCGCTATAGTGAAGGAGCATGAGCCGCTTTATGGCGTTATTTTGGCTTTCAACGTTAAAGTTTTGCCCGACGCTGAGGAGGAAGCAAAAAATGTCGGTGTCCAAATTTTCAGAGAAAAAATAATCTACCATTTGATAGACAACTATGTTTCTTGGCTTAAAGCTCAACGGGAAGCCAAGCTTGCGGCTGAATTTGAAAAACTGGTTAAACCCGGCAAAATCCGCATACTGGAAGGCTACGTGTTTAGAAGGGCGAAGCCAGCCATCGTCGGCGTGGAGGTTTTGGCTGGCAGAATCAAACCCAAATACAGCCTTATAAGGGCTGAAGACGGCGAAGAAGTCGGCGAAATCCAGCAAATCCAGGAGAAAGGCAAAGCCTTGCCGGAAGCCAAACAAGGCATGCAGGTGGCCATAAGCCTAGACAAACCCATGGTTGGCAGACACATATTTGAGAACGATGTTTTATACGTGAAGGTGCCGGAGGCCCACGCAAAGGCCCTACTCAAAGAATTTGCAGAGAGGTTGTCGCCGGACGAGCAGGAAGCCTTAAGCGAGTACGTCAACCTAATGCGGAAGAAAATCCCATTCTGGGCCGCCTAAGGCTTACGGACCGAATTAGGAGAGCAAGTGTATGTTTCCTATTCTCACGTTTTTTAGATGTTTTTCTGCTGCCTCAACGCATTCTTGAGCTTGTTTCCGGCTTGTTGTTGGCAAATCATTCATTACATAACATGGGTAGAACGCCAGCAACGTGTATGGGATTTCTGGGCTTATTTGGCTTATGAACTGAGCTATCTGTTCGACTTCATAGGCGTCCACGTATCCTGGCACGAGTAAAGTGCTGGCTGTTAGAACTGGCAGCTCTGGACGTTTATGGTAGTATTTTTCACCTAAAATGCGGAAGTTTTCTAGAGATGGCTTGTTGGAGACTCCGCATAGGGCTATGGCGAGGGGTTCGCTCCACGCTTTCAAGTCGAATTTTATGTTGCCTCCGCTTTTCAGGGCCAGTTCGGCGGCTTTCTCCGCCATTTGCGGTTTCATGTAGCCGTTGGTTTCCCAGCAAACACGTAGTATCCGCCTCTCTGTTTCAGCCTTTTCCAGTGCTATGCGGCTTGTCTCCAGCGAATGCGGCATCTGCGGTGACGGGTCTCCTCCAAAATAGCATATGCATGAAACTCGCTTGTCAAAGGCTTTTTGGGCTAGGGCTTCAGCGCTCACAACTGGCCTATGTTTGGCTGAAAGGTTGCGATAATGCCAATTCTGGCAGAAGAGGCAGTCATAGCTGCAGGAGCCGTAAAAAACTGCTAGGTTATAGTAGCCATATTCTGGTTCTGGCTTGTAAGCATATTTCGGGTAGCCGCTTCCAGTGCATCCCGGACAAAACCACCAGCTAACACAGTTGGTTGGCAAGCTATCATAATACCACTCCAAAACGCCTTGCTCAGCAATGCCACCAAAACGGACAAGGCGACCGCCAATGTTCCAAACAAGCCCACAGAAACCGCTACCGCCAACGCCTATAACACAGTTGTTGGCGCAAACACCGCATGGCAAGCCTTCGGCATCTCTTGGCGGTTCCGGCGGCAAACCATAAACGGCTCGACTTCTTGCGTGCACTTCCTTTGCTATTTCTAAGGCTTCTTCTGGTTTCTCTCTAATGCACTTTAGGCATACACCCAGATTCCCAGATATTAAAGGCTGCTTTTCACCGCAGACTTGGCATTTCCCCATAACCAAACTCAATTGAGACTATGGCACGGCAATCTTAAAAATCTATAGATTAGGCAAACACGCCCAACTTAAAATTGATGATGAGCTTAAGTGCTTTAGCCGCCGCCAACAGGTGGAATAATCGCCAAAACATCGCCGTCTGCCAGTTCCGTTTCAAGTCCCTTAAGGGTTGACGCGCTTCTTCCATTTATCAGGAATTGGAGGAAGCCCTTCACCTCGCCAGTCTTGCTGTCATAAACGTATTCCACAAAGCCTTTCCCATAACGCTCCGCCAACTTTCCAAGAACTTTTTCCACCGTGACGTTTTCGCCGTCTGGAAATTCCAATGTTTCTTCGCGCTTGCCAGTAATTTCCCGAAGAGTGGTGAAGAAGCGCACTGAAACCTTCAAGGGTTTCACCATCAAAGTGAATGCAGAAACAAATGGAAAAGCTTTTCCCAAAGCAGAAGCACTCTATAGGCAAAACGGCAAAGTGTACACATATTGGATGCCGCCACAATACTCGTGGTTGCCTGAATATGCTAATGCTAAAAACACTTCTAGTGTCCGACATGTGGCGAGTTGAATAAGCCGAATGGGCACATCTACAAATGTAGGAAATGCAGCTTCCAAGCGGACAGGCACATTGTAGCCGCTTGGAACATAGCTGCAAAACCCCCGATGTGCCGTCCCCCACCGTTGGCGGCGAAAGCCACCCATGAAGCCCTAAAGGCCGAGGTGGAACGGATAGTTATAAAATGTTAACTATCCGACAACGGTTAAGCTTCGCTTTCCTAAAGTTCCAATAGCAACCGTTCTTGTCTAGCGTTAACTTTCATCCCTTCCTCCTCCTATCATGGGAGACTTTCGGGGTGAACGACGAAGCCCCCACATCCATCTGGTATCTGCGGAGCAGATTTCTCACAGCTTATTATTTCCCTATCCTCCTCTAACCCGCATCTGGAGCACTTCAATCGCCTATACCCGTTCGGGCTTAATCTTCCCCCACATGTCGGGCATAGGCTTGAAGCCCCCTCAGCATAGGTAACGTTTAATCCGGCGAGCTTCACCTTGCGTTCTATTATTTCCTGGAGCTTTCTGAAGCTTCACCTGTTCAGTCTACCGTTTACAGCTTTTGAACGTCTAACTCTCTTCCTTATGTTAGCGAGTTCTTCTAGCACGATTGTTGAAGCTTTCAACTCCTTTGCTTTGTCGACTATCTGGTTAGCGAGCTTATGGTAGACGTCTTCAACCATCCTGCGCTCCCTACCTTTGTACTTAGCCATCAACGGTTTCCCGTCCAGCCTAGGCTTGGACTGCAGCCTCCTACGCTTGAAGAAGTAGGCTGTCCTTATGATCCTTCCTTGGTCTCCACGTTCACCACGCGCTCCATAGAGCCGAAGGCGACGTTGTTCTCGTTTACATCCACAGCCTTCCCATCTGATTCTACAAGCTCAACGGTCTTGGAGAATACAGCCTTCAGGCAGAATCCACCTTCAGCCTTCACCAGCCAAGCTTGGCCGACCTTCATTTCCTTGAACTTCTCGTGGTAAGTCCCGTGAAGCAGCTTTAGCTTAGCCCTACCGCCTTGGACGGCTATCGAGGCTTCCCAGCCTTCAAGGTTGAGGCTGAACAAGTGATCATCCAACATTATAACTTGCTTTTTAAAGAATGGCTTCTCCGCTTTCGCTAAGCCTCTCCTCCTAAGCTTTCTAAAGCTCTTGTAGATCGAGCAAGCAATCTGACAGGCCGTGTAAATGTAATGTGATGGAAGGCTTGGATGCCTCGCTCTCAACTCGTGATACTTTTCTGCTTTAAGCCTCCTGAAGCTCGTAACCCCCTTTGCCCAGGCATAGCCAAGCAGCTGACCTAACACCTCCCTATATGTCGAGAAAAGGCTCTCCGGAATTGATCCATCCAGCTTGAAGCTTGCAGTGAGCTTAACAGTCTCTAATGGCGCTTTCAACAGCCTCCACAACTCTCTTCCTTTTATGGCTCCCCGCTCCGTAAATCCTTCCAGCAAAGCTCGCAGCCACGGCTATCAAGTCTTCAATTAGCTCTTGTCGAGGCTTCTTAACCTCTTCAGAATCCATGGTTTCTATCCTACATCCGTAGGAGTTGAAAAACGCCTCCAAATACTTAAAGCCGAAGCGAGTTAGCCTATCCTTGTGGGCGATGAACACGGCTTCAATTTGCCTTTCAGTTACAAGCTTGAAGAGCTTGTTTAAACCTTTCCTGTTCTCGTTTAATCCTGAAGCTATGTCCCGATCAGCCGAGCTACCCTTGCATACACAGCAACCTTGCCCTTAGGCATCTGCTCGCCAAGAAGCCTTCTAACCTCGCTCTCAGGATACCTATACTTCCAACCAGAGTTTAACGTATTTTATCTTCCCCGCGTAAGCCCACTTCTTCACAGCAACATAAAAACGCCAAAAATCTTCGCAACCTCACCAGTCGTGTAAAGCTTCTCAGGCATCAAGGTTATTTAAGTAATCAAGTTTATAAGTTTACTCTAAACGGAAACTGTGACTCTACCCCAATAATAGTTATAGGCGCAGTAACGTTCACGCTTTCCTTTTTAGGCGCAGCCATAGGCGACAAACTGCCCGCGACACCCGGCAGAATCGAAATTTTAGGCGGACTAACCCTCATAGGCATAGGCGTAAAAATCCTCCTAGAGCACATGGCTTAAAGGTGAGGCCAGCTTAAAACTTTCAAGTTTTTTAAAGAAAGGTTTATATGTTACCGCATTTTTGCTTAACCACGCATAAAGCCTTTTACCATTTAATGGAGGAAGGTGATTATGGCTTACTTAACAACAACCGCTTCGGGACAGCCGGTCTTAATCCTTAAAGAGGGCACAGCTCGAAGCCGTGGAAGGGAAGCCCAAAGAAACAACATAATGGCAGCCAGAATAATAGGCGAAATTTTGAAAACCACTCTTGGACCCCGCGGGATGGACAAGATGCTCATTGACAGCCTAGGCGACATAACGATAACAAACGACGGTGCCGCCATTCTGGATGAGATGGAGGTTGAGCACCCAGCGGCTAAAATGATGGTGGAGGTGGCTAAAACCCAAGACGACATGGTCGGCGACGGAACAACAACAGCCGTGGTCCTTGCAAGCGAACTTCTACGAAAAGCCGAGGAACTTTTGGACCAGAATATTCACCCAACGATAATTGTCAGCGGTTACCGCAAAGCTGCCCAAAAAGCCATAGAGGTAATAAACCGCATAGCTAAACCCGTAGATATCGAAGACAGGGAAAGCCTCCGCAAAGCGGCCTTAACATCCATGGCAAGCAAGGCGGTGGGTCCAGCTAAAGAGCACTTGGCAGAAATAGCCATCGACGCTGTAAAACAAATAGTTGAACAGAGAGGCGACAGAAGAATTGCAGACATAGACAACATTCAAATAATAAAGAAGACAGGCAAAGGCCTGCTCGAATCCCAGCTTGTGAAAGGCGTAATCATCGACAAAGAGGTAGTCCATCCAGGAATGCCGAAAAAGGTTGAGAACGCGAAAATCGCCCTGCTGGACTGCCCGCTGGAAATCGAGAAAACAGAGTTCAGCGCAGAAATACGCATCCGCGACCCGTCCCAAATGAAAGCTTTCCTAGACCAAGAGACCAAAATGTTGAAGGAGATGGTTGACAGGATCAAAGCAGCAGGTGCAAACGTGGTTTTCTGCCAAAAAGGCATAGACGACATGGCACAGCACTTCCTAGCAAAAGAGGGCATACTAGCCGCCAGAAGGGTCAAACAATCCGACATGGAAAAACTGGCCAGAGCCACCGGGGGCAGAATAATCACAGACCTAGACGACTTGACGCCTCAGGACCTCGGCACCGCCGGCCTCGTTGAGGAACGAAAAATCGGAGAAGACAAAATGATTTTCGTCGAAGACTGCAGGAACCCACGTTCAGTCGCCATACTAATAAGGGCTGGCCTCGAAAGAATGGTGGACGAAGCTGAACGAGCCATGACAGACGCCCTTTCAGTGGTTTCGGACGTCATAGAAAACAGCAAAATCGTGCCCGGCGGAGGAGCCGTTGAAACAGAAATAGCCAAAGAACTCCGCGACTACGCCGCCAAAGTGGGCGGAAGAGAACAGCTAGCCATAGAAGCCTTCGCAGACGCCGTAGAAGTGATACCTCGAACACTGGCTGAAAACGCAGGGCTAGATCCAATAGACATAATCGTCGAGCTGAGAGCAGCCCACGAAAAATCAGACGGCCACCTCATGGGCGTAAACGTCTTCACGGGGAAAATTGAAAACATGTACAACGTAGGCGTCGTCGAGCCAGCCATAGTCAAAGAGCAAGCCATAAAATCAGCTACAGAAGCCGCCTCCATGATCCTGCGCATAGACGACGTCATAGCCGCCGCAAAACCAAAAGAAGAAAAGGAGAAAGAAAAAGAAAAAACGCCGAGTGAAACGGAAAGCGAAGAATTCTAAACCAGACCCCCATTTTTTAAACTTTCAGACCTTAGGGATTACAACCTTATGCCTAGTTCAAACATGGAAGAAAATAGCGTATTGTTTATAACATTATGTGGCTTCGCACTATGAAAATAATACTAGTAGCGGTATTTTCACACAAAAATTACCAATGGTTTGGTATTAAGAATAGCTGTCCTTATTAAACTGCTTAAGGTTTTATAAGTTTAAATTTAACACTTTAGGATTCCAAGCAATACCTCTATGGGGGCTCTTGATTAATTGAAAACTGTCATGCTGAAGTTTGATTTAGATCGGTTTAAGGATGTAGGATCTGTCTTATGCTGATTGGCGGCTTTATTAAGCTTAGTTTGCCCCTTGAATATGTTTTTGATGGCAAGTATTCTACAATTCCAGTTATGAATCTTATTTTGTCGTTGTTAAGTTTGATTGGTTGTGTTATAATTTGGAAGGGAAGACTTTTGCAGGAGTTTGCCCGGTATATTGGTTAGGCTTAACATCATGTAGATGAGAATTATTCATTCATAGATATGTGGCAGGCGAGCCTGTAATTATAGGAGGAAACTTGGAACGTTCTCATTCTCAAGCTTTCTCTGAGCGACAACTCGACCAGCCTGGTCGAGGACAGTGGCGAAAGTCCAATCCTCATGCACATCCAAACCTACATAGGCGCTCATAACATGGCTTGAGCGCCCCAAACATTTAACCCTTCACATACCGTTCGCGCGCATGACTGGCAAAATGTTCAGGTTTTTGGCTTGTTTTTAACCTGTTTTTAGCTTTGGGAAGCGTCTTCTTGCTTTAGGCTTGTTATGAGGGCTTATTTTAGGCTGGGTTGAGGCTGCAGGGGATGTTTGGGTTATGGTTTTGGCTGCTTTTTCTCCTTTTATTTGGCTTGTCCTTCAGCCTTTCAGGCTGTCCAGTATCTTGTGCTTCCAGCTTTTTGGGTTTTTCAGCCTTGCAGGAGGCTATTACGACTGTTTGAACGCACATAAGCGTTATGCAGGCGTGGATTGTGACGTTTGCTAAGCCCCTGTAATGGTGGTTTTCTAGGTTTAGCTGACGTTTCAATTTCTTGAATATGGGTTCGGCGCAGAGCCTTTCATGGTAGGCTTTAACAAAGCATTTTGGACCTTTAACCTTAAACTTCGAGTCAACCCTTACGCCCTTTCCATGCTTATCGCCTTTCATGGCCGGTATGGCTGTTTCAGCTTTGAAGGCGTCCATTGGCGAAGCTCCGCTGAGTCGTATTGCCTGTCTCCAGCTACGATTCTAAATTTAACGCCTGCTCTCCATGAATCCTCCAGCAGCTGCTTGTAGAATAGTTTGTCGTTTCTGCCTATTGGCTGAAGGCTGATGGTAAGTTGCCTTCAACGCATGCCAAATGCATCAGGTAGCCTAAAATGTATGTTCTTCCAGCCCTTCCAACACCAGCGTCAGGACCAGATTTACCCCTCTTGTTGGTGGCGTCTCTTGAGCTGTAAGCCTTAAAAGCTGTTACGGCAACCACACAACCCTTAACGGCTCCTAGGGCTATGGCCTCAAAACCATGCCTTCAAAGGCTTTTTGAAACGCTTCTCACCCATACGCTTACGCCTAAAATACGCGAAGCATCCTGCTAGGCGTACAACGCCTAAAACCGCATACACGCCTGTAATCCCCGCCAACTCCTCAGCCAAAGCCCTCTTGGAAGATATACGCATGAAAGCATAAAGCCTTAATCATGGCTACTGGACTGTAATATGGTCTTCCTGGCCCAGAATCGTGGTATGGTTGCAAAAGCAATCCCAGAAAAGGTGAAAAGTCAAGCAATTCGAACAGCTTCAGCAGACGCTTACGCTCAACCCACAACCCATCAAGAAATGAGGAAAACGCTCGAAAATTAAAACAAAAACGAATTTTTGCCAGTCATGTGCACAAAGATATTCCTATTTAAACTAGTTGGAAGGCTGAGCAGTTATGTTGAGAGGCTTAAGGCCGTCGCAGACGAGCTGGAGCAGTTGAAGGCAAACGTTCGCCACCCTGTTGTTCTACAATGTGAGAGGAGAGTTGGGCTGACTTCGTTGAGAACTGCAGGGAGCCAGCTTAGTAACATTCGAATGGGTGAAGGGGAAAGGCCTAAGCATAAGCGCAATGTCCAACGGAAAAATCTACAAATACACTTTTGCGGCGAAGAACTTCAAAGCCTACCTAAGCCAGCAGCTCAGCGTCCAAGAGGAAAGGCCGTTGAAGACGAAATAATCGTTCCGCGAAAAATTATTTCCGGCGGTATAGAATGAAACCGAGACGGGGGTGGAAAGGCTGCGCATGAATGGAAAAACTTTTGCAAAGGAGTTTTCCCCATTCTCCTCAAAAAGGTTCATGTGCAGCCCCACAAACCTGTCCTCCCGGTTTAGATGTTTGAAGCTATTGTGATGCAAGTTAAGGCTTTTGTCGTGTTATTGCTGGAAGCCTTAGGGATAAGCACGGTGCTTGCCGCCTTCTCCCTCGAGTTCATAATGCTCCACGACATACTCGTATTCGGCAACTTCCGCGCAATAGAAAACAACACGTTAACCCTCACCGTTGAGCTGTCGCTGGCAGCCCATGGAACAACATATTTCATGATGACAATTGCAAAACGCTTGGCAAACAAATGCGCTCGAAAACCTATGAGCGTACAACAAAACAGGTGGAGAAGCGTGAACAAAGAAATGGTTAGCAAGGTGCCGCTCGCTAGAATATACTGCAAGAAGTCCCGCAGGGATTGTTTTCTATCAGCTCTGGTGAAGAGCGTCGGCGACAACATTCACATTGATTTCTAATCGAGTACGATGACAGGACGAAACGATTTGCCGGAAGAAAAGTTTAAAATCGATTAAAGTTCAAAGTTGAGGGCGGTTACAAAAAATCGACAAGAAATCCTATGGTTTTAACCTTGGGATGAATTGTCGATAGGCTTAGATGTAGCGACAAGTTATGTGGGCTTGTGAAAGCCTATCAACACTCGAGGAACAAGGTTTTTCTAATCCAGTACCGCCTGGTTTGGTGTCCAAAGAGGAGAAAGCCAGTCC
>Ga0209225_1004329_pt1 | contig 11243 bp, 14 predicted proteins | sample WasSprMetagenome_FD_184732 | JGI IMG/M metagenome (GOLD analysis project Ga0209225, IMG submission 184732) | Sulfidic aquatic microbial communities from Washburn Spring, Yellowstone National Park, USA - WS (SPAdes) (version 3) | ecosystem: Environmental > Aquatic > Thermal springs > Hot (42-90C)...
CTCCTCAAGCAAAAGGGAGAATAGAAAGACTTTTTGGAACTCTTCAAAGTAGACTAAAAGAGGAATTGAAGATAGAAGGGATAAAAGATATACAATCTTCAAATATTTATCTTAAGGAATTTATTGAAAGATACAACAAGAAATTTTCTGTAGAACCTAAAAATCCTATCTCCTCCTTTAGGAAAGAAATTTCTGATGATATTTTAGATGAGATTCTTTGTAGGAAGGAAATGAGAAAAGTATTAAAAGGGAGTGTAATTTCATATGGAGGGAAGCTCTATTTTCTAAAGGAAGGAAAGGAGACAGTTCTTTTAAAAGAAGGGAGTTTAGTATCTATTTATATTCATGGGGATGGAACGATAAAAGCAAGCTGTGAAGATAAGATTTTTCAAATAGAACTTGCGGTAAATAAAGAAAGAAAAGAACAAAAAGTAGAAAAAGAGATGGAAACAAAAAGGAAGAGAAAGTCTCCATCAAAGATCATTTTTGGAAAAAGTATCCTCTTTTACTAAGGAGATGAAAGTAGTGACATTTTTATAGAATGTTTATAGTTACATTTTCACTGGTCGTTGACAGAATGGATCTCGATGATCATTGTGGGAATATGCACGATAGAATACATGCAGGCTGTATGAGATGAGCATGGAGTGCTATTGTAAATGGTTTTGGAGGTATTTGGATTTATAATAGTGTGCTTCATTTTTCACCCAAATTATCAGATCATTGGAAATTACTTTCTTTTGACACAAGATATAAAGGAAGAGAAATAAATATAAGAATAGAAAAAGAAAAAGAATAACTTTTTAATAGAATGAGCTATGGAGATATAATGTTTTGATAAAAAGTTTACGTTGGAAAAGGGCAAAAAGGTAAAGTACTGGAAAGCTTAATATTTATTCTTTACTAATTTCTCTTAATGTTTCTTTTACTTTACCTTTATTTTTATCTAAATATTTTTTCGATGTTTCATAATCTAATCCAGTTTTTGCCATAACAATAGCTAATTTTGTGTTTCCTTTTGCCCTTTTCAGAAATTCTTCTGCTTCTTCGTCAGATAAATTACAAGTTATTCTTAATATCCTTTTTGCTCTTTCCTTTAACTTTTTGTTTAGTATTTGTACATCCACCATGAGATTATTATAAACTTTGCCTAATTTTATCATAGTAGTTGTGGATATCATATTTAGCACCATTTTTTGTGCTGTTCCTGCCTTCATACGGGTTGATCCTGAGATAACTTCAGGACCTACTAAAAGTTTTATAGTAATATCTGCTATTTTTTCCATAGGAGTATCTTCATTACATACAATAGATACTGTAAAACTCCCTTTACTTTTTGCATACTCCAAAGCAGATATAACATATGGTGTTCTTCCACTAGCTGCAATTCCAATGACTACATCTTCTGCTTTTATATACTTCTCTTCTAAATCTTTCCTTCCTTGTTCATAATTGTCTTCTATCCCTTCTACAGAAAATCTTAAGGCCCAATCTCCTCCAGCTATAATTCCTTGAAATACCTCAGGGTTCATACCATATGTAGGAGGAATTTCAGAGGCATCTAATACTCCTAATCTTCCACTAGTTCCTGCTCCGACATAAAATACTCTTCCTCCCCTTTCTATTCTTTTTACTATTTCATCTACTACCCTTGCAATCTTAGGAATTTCTTTTTCTACAGCATAAGCTACCTTTTTATCTTCCTCATTTATTATTCTCAGAATTTCTTCTATGTTTTTTTCATCTATATTTTCTGTATTAGGATTTATTGCTTCTGTCAATAAGTCTTCCATTTCTCACCTCATAATTTTCTTTCTGTAGTAGCAGACTGACTTCTCGCTAAAACTTCAATAATCTTTTCTCCTCTACTTACCAATATAGAAACATACAAAACATCTACAACAGTGAGTTGAGCAATTAAGGAAGTTATAGCTCCTACTCTTAAAGCTATTTCCTTTGCGGACATGAATAACTTTATATCTGTATGCTTAAGAATAGGAGAATGAGCATATTGGGTTATAGCAATAGTAGTGGCATTATTTTCTTTTGCCTTTGCTAATGCAGAAATAGTATCCTTTGTGCTTCCTGAATAAGATATTCCAATAGCTACATCCTGAGGAGTAAGAAGAGAAGCAGAGACTAATTGCTGATGAGTATCTATATATGCATAAGCTAAAATGCCTATTCTTTCTAATTTTTGTTGTAGATCTAAAGCCACCAAGCCAGAAGCTCCTACCCCATATAGGTCTACCTTTCTTGCTTTGTTTATAGCATCTACTGCTTTTTTTATTTCTGTTTCACTTAAAATTCCATCGGTCTCCTTTATGGCATTAATATTTGCTTGAACAATTTTCCTTTTGATACTAGTTAAATCATCTTGAAAGCTCCAATCTGATGATGGAAGCTCTTGTAAGGTGCTTAAACTACTGGCAAGTTTCACCTTAAATTCTTGATATCCTGTATAACCTAATTTTCTACAAAAACGGACAACAGTAGATTCTGAAGACTTTGTTTTTTCTGCTAACTCCGTTATAGGAATTCCCACTACTTCGTGGGAATTTTCTAAAACATATTCTGCAATTTGCTTTTCTACTCCCCTTAATTGAGATAGAAGAGTTTTAATTCTAAAAAGACAATTAGAAGTTTCCCATTCTACATTCTTCTTTTTCTTTGTCATTTTCTTTCTCCCTAAAATTTTTCTCAATCAAAATTATAACATGTTTAAAAATTTCTGTGAATTTATTTTCTTAGTTTTTAAAATAATTACGAAAAAAAGTTTTTTAAATAATAACAGAATCAGTAATATATTTTACATAAAATTACAAAGTTTTTTGGCAAAGAGAATTTAGAGAAACCGACATGCTTTAAAAGGTAGGTGCGGTTTTTTATTTTATATAAGAAAGGAGGAGGAATTGTAGGAACTTTAATAGTAAGACAACTATCAAAGTATTCTTTAAAGATTCTTCTTTTAGAAAAGGAAAGTGATATTGTTATGGGAGCTACAATGGCAAATAGTGCTATTATTCACGCTGGATATGATCCCATCCCAAACAGTAATAAAGCAAGAATTAATTGTAAAGGGAATAAATTATACACAGAACTTTGTTCCGTTTTGAAATTTCCTTTTAAAAGGAATGGAGCTATTGTCTTATCTTTTAATGATGAAGAAATAAAAATATTAGAAGAATTAAAGGAAATAGGAAGGAAAAATGGAGTTATGGGATTAGAGATTATAAAAAGAGATGAAATTTTAAAAAGAGAACCTAATATAAATCCTATAGTAAAAACGGCTCTTTATATTACATCCTCAGGAATAACTTCTCTATATCTTTAGAAATCTCTGCTTTAGAGAATGCATAGGAAAATGGGGTGGAAATTCATTTGGAAGAAGAAGTTCAGGGAATAATAAAATAGAAAAGGGGATATATAGTAAAGAATAATAGAAATTATTATTTAACAAGATATATTATAAACAAAGGCGGAGTATATGCTGATAAGATCATGAATATGGCAGGAATTGATTTTCCTTTTGAAATAACTCCTCGGAAAGGAGAATATTATGTTTTAGACAAAAGATGAGAAATTTAGTTTCTTCTATCATTTTTCCTACCCTATCCCCTATAAGCAAAGGGATTCTTGTAATTCTTACGGTAGAAGGGAATATTCTTTTAGGATCCAATGCAAAGGATATAAAGAATAAGGAAGATAAAAGTACTACTTGGGAGGGATTAAAAGAATTTTGGGAAAAAGCAACAAAATTAGTTCCTTATATACCCTTCTCCTCAGTAATAAATACCTTTGCATGGATAAGAGCAGGAAGTAATTATAGAGATTTTCTTATAAAGGAGTTTAAATCAGCAGAGAAGATTTTAAATTTGGATTTTCCTTTTCCAGTACCACCTATTATATAGTCCCAGTAGTCGCCAGGATTGTCTACCATAATAGCTATACTTTTGGCTGAATCAATGCTACTTCCTCCTCCAAGCCCAATAACAAAATCATATTTTTCTTCTCTTGCAATCTGTGCTCCTTCCATTACATGTTTTTTAATAGGATTAGGAAGAATTTTGTCAAAGACTACGTATTCAATTTTTAAGCTCTTTAATATATCGACAAGTCTATCCAAATACCCAAGTTTTTTCATAGATCCGCCTGAAGAAATAACAATAAGGGCTTTTTTACCTGGTAATTTTTCATTTTTTAATTTTTCTAAGCTACCTGGTCCAAAAAGGATTCTTGGAGGAATATGGTAAATAAATTCCAATTTTCTCCCATTTTTACATCCATCCTACTAATTTTTAAATTTAAATTATATGTAATTAAAAAAGATTTCTAAAGTAATTTGCAACTATCAGATTATGCAGTCTTGGTCTAAATTCCGTCATCTGCTCCAAATTATTTCCCTCAGAAAGGGTAATATTCCTATCAGGTAAGTAAATTACATTTCGTGCAATATGGGTCCTATTAGATAGAAAAACTACTATCAATTTCTTTATAGGGTCAATCCAGAGGCTTGTTCCAGTATAACCTGTATGCCCAAAACTTTTTTCACTAAAAAGATCACCACAAGAAGAAGATACTGTTTTAATCATCCATCCTAATCCTCTTTTCTCATCTTTAAAAGATACGTGCTCCCTTGTAAAAAGTTCAATAGTGTAGGGAGAAAAAATCATGTAATCCTCATTTATATAAGATCTTGCATATTTATATAAATCTCTTGCAGTAGAAAAAAGACCAGCATTTCCACTTATTCCCCCTTGGTAATAAGCCAATTCATCATCGGGTTCTCCCCTCAAAATTTTTCCATCCCTTTTACAGGTTGGTGCTACCCTTTCTTTATTTTGAGGAAGAAATCCTGTGTCTTTCATATCTAAGGGGTCATAGATATTTTCTTTAACAAATTTGTCAAAAGATATCCCTGTTATCTTTTCTACGATATATTTTAAGAAGATAAAATTTAAACAGGAATAGATACAATCATTGCCTGGAGTATATAAGAGTTCTGTCTTTAAAAGTTCTTCTTTTAATTCTTCAGGATTTTTAGCATATTTCCAAGCGTTAGAATAGGGGGGAAGGCCCGAAGTATGGGTGAGAAGGTTAAAGATTTTCACTCTTTCCTTTAATCCTGCAGAAAATTCCTTTAAAAATTTCCCTACAGAATCCCAAAGTCTTATTTCTCCCTCTTCCAGAAGTTTCATTATAGAAGGAGTAACTGCTACTACTTTAGTAAGACTTGCAAGATCATATATAGTATCTACGGAATTTTCTTCTTTTTCAGGAAAAAGAGCTTTATATCCATAAGCTTTCTCTATGATAATTTCCTTCTCATTTCCCACTAATAAAACCCCACCAGGAAAGGTTCCTTTTTCCATATAGTTTTCTATAAGCTTATCAATTTTTCTCATTTCTCTCCTCCTAATATAACAATATATCTTCTATAGATTCCTCATATTCCTCTTCTTCTTTTTTCCATCTCTCATATATTTCTTGCCAACTTTTACCATTCATAATATCCTTCTTTGTCTCCTCATCACCAATCAAATAATCTATTCTCTCTACTTCATTGTATTTAACAAAATGAATTTTATCCGGAAAATATTCAAATATAATTTTCAGAAGAGATAATGATACTTTTATAAAATCAGAATTATGCCTTAAGGGAAAAAATTCTAAACCTCTACAAACCTCTCCTTTATATTTAGAAAATTCCGGAACAAAATACCTTTTTCTAAAAGCTATATCGACAAAATTTTCCTTTAACAACTCATTATATAATATATCCTCATCAAGCCATGGAGCACCAATATATTCAAAGGGCTTTGTAGTCCCTCTTCCCTCAGAAATATTTACTGCTTCCAAAAAACACATTCCTGCATAACAAACTACAGAACTAAAAGTAGGAAGGTTCGGAGAAGGCACATTCCAGAGAAGTTCTGTATCAGGATATAATATATCCCTTCTCCAATTCTCCATCTTTATAATTTTTAAATCAATATCTAAATTTTTTATCTTTTTAAAATAAAGAGCAAGTTCACCAGGAGTCAATCCATATCTTACAGGGAGGAAATATCCACCCACAAAGGAATTTAAGTTTTCTCTTATCCTTGGTCCTATAATAATTTCTCCTCCAAGAGGGTTAGGTCTATCTAATACTACATAAGAAACATGAAATTCACTGGCAGATTCTAAGGTATAAGCTAAGGTGTATATAAAGGTGTAAAATCTTAATCCCACATCTTGAATATCATACACTAAAACATCTATGTCTCTTAAATCTTCTTCACTGGGTTTTAACTTCTTACCATATAGACTTATTAATTTTATTCCATATTTGGGGTGGTAAGTGTCTTCTATATGAACTCCATCGGATATCCCAAAAAACCCATGTTCAGGAGTAAATATTTTTTGGATTTTTATCCCTTCCTTTAACATTAACTCTATGTTACTTTTCAAATCTTTAGAAACTCCTGAATAATTGGTTATCAATCCTATTTTTCTACCTTTTAAAATTTCAAAATTATTCCTTCTTAAGATATCAAGCCCCAAAATAGTCTCCATTTTTTCTCCTCCTAATTTTAATTTTTTTATTTTACCATAGAAATTATGTAATTTTTTCCGTTTTTTGGTATAATTATGAGAAAATAATTTTAAAAATTTAGGAGAAAAAATATGAGAATAGTAGTCCTTATTAAACAAGTTCCTGCCACAGATAAAGTTAAAATAGACGAGGAAACAGGAACTATGAAAAGAGAAGAGATGGAAGCAGTTATAAATCCCTTGGACTTATACGCCATAGAAGCAAGTTTACAAGTTAAAGAAAGAATAAAAGAAGATTCAGAGATAGTAGTTATTTCCATGGGACCACCAAAAGCAAAAGATATAGTAAAAGAAGCAATCTCTATGGGATGTGATAAAGGATATCTTCTTTCCGATAAAGCCTTTGCAGGTGCAGATACTTGGGCAACATCTTATACCCTTTCAACGTTTATTAAAAAATTAGGAGATTTTTCTATAATTTTTACTGGAGAAAGAGCGACAGATGGAGAGACAGGACAGGTAGGACCAAGTATTTCTGCTCAATTGGATCTTCCTATATTAACTTATGTAAGCAAAATTATTGAGATAGGAGAAGATTACATCATTGTAGAAAGGGAAACTGAAGAAGGAACAGAAATTCTTAAATCTTCTTTACCTTGTGTGATATCAGTAATAAAAGCAATTTCTGAGCCAAGACTTCCAACTCTAAGAGGAAAGTTAAAAGCAAGAGAAACAGAGATACAAGTTATAAACCTTAAAGATTTAGGGCTTTCTGAAAAAGAGGTGGGTCTTTTAGGCTCACCTACAAGAGTAGTAAAAATATTTTATCCAAAGCTTTCAAGAGAGGGAATAAAGATTAAAGAAAAAAGTCCTGAAAAAGCGGTAGATGCCATAATAAATTTTTTAGAAGAAAGAGGAATATTATGAAAGATGTATTTATAATTTCTGAAGTAAGAGAAGAAAAGATTCATCCTGTAACTTACGAATTATTAGCATGGGGAAGAGATCTTACAGACAAATTAAGAGGAACCCTTTCTGCTTTGGTATTGGGGAATAATTTAGAAGAACAGTTAAAAGAGTTAATCTTCTATGGGGCGGACAAGATAGAATTTTTTAAACATAAAGAGTTAGAAGTCTTTAATGTAGAAAATTATACAAAAATTCTAGTTCCCTTTATAAAAGAGAAAAATCCTGAGATTATTTTGGCATCTGCTACCACTCAAGGAAGAACTCTTATGCCCTATCTTGCAGGAAAGTTAAAAACAGGACTTACCGCGGATTGTACTTATTTAGATATAGAAGAGGACACAGGACTCCTTCTTCAGGTAAGACCAGCTATTGGCGGAAATGTTCTTGCCACTATAAAAACTCCAGAGCATAAACCTCAGATGGCAACAATTAGACCAAGAAATAAAAAGCCTCTTCCAAGAAATGAAAAAAGAAAGGGAGAGATAATCGTACATAATATTAATGAGATTTTCTCCCCTAGAGTTAAGAGAATAGACTTTAAGAAAAGAGAGAAAGAAGTTTCTCTAAGCGATGTAGAAATTATAATTGCTGGTGGAAAGGGATTAAAAAATCCTCAAAATTTTTCTCTTCTTTTTGATATTGCCCATCTTTTAAATGGAGCAGTGGGAGCCTCTCGTTCTGCTGTGGATATGGGATGGATAGAATATCCTCATCAAGTGGGATTAAGTGGAAAAACAGTAAATCCTAAAGTTTATATTGCTGTGGGCATTTCAGGAGCAGTTCAGCATCTTGCGGGAATGATAAATTCTGAAAATATCATTGCTATAAATAAAGATCCTGAAGCCCCCATATTTCAAGTCTCGGATTTGGGAATTGTAGGGGATGCTTTGGAAATCCTCCCTCTTTTAAAAAAGAAACTTTATGAAAGGAAGAAAAAAGATGTTTAAAAAGGTAGATGAGAGAATAATTGATAAATTAATAAATATTTGTGGGGAAAATGATGTTTTAATAAATTATGAAGACTTAGAAAGGTATGCCCAAGATGAATCAGGAAAATTCTATGCTCATCTTCCTGAAGTAGTAATAAGGCCTGAATCTTCAGAAGAGGTTTCAAGAATATTAAAAATTGCTAATGAAAATTTCATTCCTGTAACTCCAAGAGGAGCAGGAAGTGGTTTAGTAGGTGGTGCAGTTCCTCTTTATGGTGGAATTGTTTTATCTATGGAAAAAATGAATCAAATTTTGGAGATAGACAAGATAAATCTTACTGTAACTTCTGAACCAGGAGTAGTGACAAATGACCTTTGTAAAAAAGTAGCAGAAGAAGGCTTATTTTATCCAGGATATCCTATGAGTGTAGAAACAAGCTTCTTAGGAGGAAATGTTGCTACAAACGCGGGAGGAAGTAAAGTTATAAAATATGGAAATACAGGACATCATGTTCTTGGATTAGAAGTAGTTCTTCCATCAGGAGAAATAATAAATATTGGTGGGAAAAGAAGAAAAGATTCTTCTGGATATAATCTTTTGCATCTTTTCGTAGGCTCTGAAGGAACTTTAGGGGTTTTTACTAAAATTATTGTAAATCTTATTCCTCTACCTCCTTATGTTGTGGACCTTCTTATTCCTTTTCCTACAATAGAATCTGCTATTTATACTGTTCCTAAGATTATCTCAGAAAGTAATGTTCTTCCATGTGCCATAGAATTTTTGGACCAAGGCTCTGTATATCTTGCAAGTATATATACAAAGGAAAAATGGGAATATCAAGATAGAGCATCTGCCTATCTTATTATTCAGTTTGATGGGAATAATAAAAATCAGTTAGAAGAAGCATATATTAGAGCTGGAGAAACATGTTTAAAAGAAGGGGCTTTAGAAGTTTTTGTTGCAGAAAATCCCTTTGCAAGTGAGAAGTTATGGAGAATTAGAAGAAATTATTTAGAAGCCATAAAAACAGTAGATCCCTATGTAGTTTTAGGTGACGCAGTGGTTCCTACATCTCTAATTCCTGAAATGCTTAAAAAAATTAGAGAGATAGGAGAGAAATATAAAGTAGAAATATATAATGTTGCTCATGCAGGGGACGGGAACATCCATTCTGCACCTATAAAGCCACAGGATTTATCTCCCGAAGAATGGCAACCTATTCAAGAGAAAATTTTAAACGAAATTTCCCTTATAGCAGGAGAATTAGGAGGTGCAGTTAGCGGAGAGCATGGAATTGGATATGTAAAAAAGAAAATTCTTTTTCTTTCTAAGAAAAAAGAAGTTTCATTAATGAAAGAAATTAAAAAAGTACTTGATCCTAATGGGATAATGAATCCAGGAAAAATTTTTTAAGATAAAGGTTTTACTTTTATTTTACTAAAATTTTATAAGGTTATAGGATAACTTAATCTGTCAAAGTTAGGAATCTTTATCTTCAATCCTTCTTCGTCCCTTTCAAAGATAAGATCTTCTTTTTTTTAGGCTTTTCCATTAAAATAGCATAAAGATTATCCCCCTTTGTAGTAAATCTGAAATCCTCTCATTACCAAAGGCAGGCACCGCATAAACCCCAAAATGTATAAATATCCCAAATTTAGCATCCTTGTACCAATCTGGAATCTTATAATTCTTCAAGGATTCCCAAGGGAGCTTAAAAAGTCCCTCTGGCATTTTATATTTCACATATCAACCCTTTTATTTTTACAAGGACTCTTTTCCTTCTCATTCCATTAAATTCACCATAAAAAACCTGCTCCCATGGACCTAAATCAAGTTTACCATCAGTAATTGCTATTACCACTTCTCTTCCCATTATGGTACGCTTTAAATGAGCATCAGCATTTATTCTCCCCCCAAACTTTAAAAAATTGCTATAATTATATTACAAATTTTTAAAGGAGTATTTTTAAAATGAATAAAACCTTTAAAGATTTATCCCTTGAAGAGAAAAGAAAATATATAGAAGCCCGAAAAAAAATTGAAGAAGAAGAAAAAAAGCTATTAGATATAAGATATGAAAAGGCATTAAATTTGGCAAAAGAGATCTCTGAAATTCTTTATAAAAAATATAAAGCTAAGAAAGTAGTATTAGTAGGATCTCTTAAAGATAAAGATTTATTTACAAAATAGTCTGATATAGATTTGGCTGTAGCAAGAATATCTAATAAAGATTATTTTAAACTACTATCTTAAGTTATATCTTTAAGTGTAGATTTTAAAGTGGATATTTTTGATTTAGAAAGCTGTGAAGAAGAAATTAGACATGGTCTTGAGGAATAAGGTATATTACTATGAAAAAGATATATTTATTAATTTCAAGTAGGATAAAAAATGAAATAATAGAGATAGAAGAAGCAATAAAAAGAGCATAAAAGCATGGTTTTTAGTTTAGTAGCTAAAGAAATTGATGGGAAAATTATGAAAACACTCGACTGGCATAAAGGACTATTACTACAAATGTCTATAGAAATTCACTATGTAAGGCCTGTCCAAATAGGTATGAACATAGGTACCAGTATATAGAGATAAGTAAAGATAAACTCTGTTCTTGTCATCCTTGGTATAATTAAGAAACTTAATGTTCCCTTTTTCAGATATCCTAACTATATCCAAGGATGGAGGAGGGACAGCCTATGATAGGATATCATGAAATGAGAAAATTGTCACCTGAAAAAGCAAGAGAACTTGTGAGAATTGTATTTGAAAAGAATAATCACAATATATCTAAAACTGCTAAAATTTTAGGC
>Ga0209225_1004332_pt1 | contig 11242 bp, 23 predicted proteins | sample WasSprMetagenome_FD_184732 | JGI IMG/M metagenome (GOLD analysis project Ga0209225, IMG submission 184732) | Sulfidic aquatic microbial communities from Washburn Spring, Yellowstone National Park, USA - WS (SPAdes) (version 3) | ecosystem: Environmental > Aquatic > Thermal springs > Hot (42-90C)...
AAATGATATTTTCCGTTTTGAGCGGATGATGAGGGAGAACCCTGAAAAGTCGAGAAGAATCATAGAGTTCGTTAAAAAACTTGAAAAATTAGATTGGGAACAAGCCATAACGGTAAGCCTAATGTATCCAACACTAACAATTTAAAACACTTTCCCTTTTTCTGTTTTGGGTGGTTGAGCATGTCGTGGTTTGCAAAGGCATTAAAGCGTGACTCGAAATGGCAACCAAGAGCGTTACAACTATACCCAAGAATATAGCCTCCTTCCTTTTTTCTGTTTGGGTGTATATGATGAGCAAGATGGAGATTACAAAGGATGAAGACGTGCGAATGACAGAATCACGTTTGAAGCTTTATAAAGCGATGATGCTTTCTTTGGGGAGTTATATTGAGCAAGAAGCAAAGAAGAAGGATGATTGGAGGGAAAGAAGTTTTGGCGAGGTTTACGCTCATCTTCTCCACGAGATTCAAGAGATTAAAAGGAGCAAAACTAAAACTCAACAGTTGCACAACTGTATGGACGCTTGCACGCTAGCCGCCATATTAGTAGCGAAGTTAATGGAAGAAAAAACCGAATAATTTCCCATTTTTCTTTGTTGGGTGTGTGGTGATGGTTAGGCGTAAGGTTAGATTTGAGGTTTCCTGTGTTTATGGTAAGATGTCGAATGGTGCAAGTTGCAGAAACTGTCCAAGATGCTAAAAACCCCATCTTTTCTTTGTTGGGTGGTTTGTTTGACTGCTCCGAGCGAGTTGTTTGTAGAGGAAGATGTTCAGATAACGCTTGAGCGTTTGCTTCGCAGAGCAGTTAACGTTGAAGTGCCGAGGGATTGGTGGGACATTTGGACGGTAGCAGAGTTTCCGAGCAGAGGCAAGGCTAACGTTTTTGATGGTGATAGGCTTATTGGGACTGTTGAGTGGACTGTGAGGTTTGAAATTGTCGAGGATTACCCGAATTCGAGAGGCATAGAGGCTTATCTTGACTCGCTGAAGTTCACTCCGATAGACGGGGGAGAACCGATAGTTTGGAAGGATACAGAAGTGGATGAGCTGAAGCACCCAGAGGGCGTTTTCTACATTTACTTCAAAGATTTAACGCCAAAAGCTCAAAAGAGGCTTTTAGCTTTCCTCGGCGTAGATAAGCCTGAAGAAGAAAACCTTAACGTTTTTCCGATAGCAACAGTTCCAAAGGATGAGTAAACCAATATCCAATAAACTTTCCCTTTTTCTTTGTTTGGGTGTTGTAGATGAATAAAAGGCGTCTTATGAAAGTGATAAAAGCGAGGGGTTGGCGTGTTGATGTTGATAACGTTGATTTGCGTCGGCAAGATGCTACGTTATGGTTTGGCTTTGACTCGGAGAATCCTATACTGCAAGTTTCTAAAGGCGAACACGTTATTCAGTTGATAGCAACGGGCGACATAAGAATTTACGGTAAGAGAAACGCACGTTTCGTTTATAGAGATGGAAAACCAGAGGGAAAGCTAACATATTACTTGCGGAGATATGGAGATTGGGAGAACAACAATTGGTTTGAAGTAAACGATGACGGCTCAAGCTACATTACGGCTGAAACGCCGTTTCACTTCTTAAACGACGCTTTAAAGGAACTGCTTTCACGGTTAAATTAATTCCCTTTTTTCTTTATGTTGGGTGGTTTTGGTGTATATGGATGTTATTGTTGTTCATATCAGGGACATCCCATATCCAGATGGTGTTGGTCAAGAGTTTGAGGTGATTTATCCAGAAACTTTCGACGTGGATAATGATGTTCCGCAGGAGTTTGAGTCTGTTGAAGAGTGGGTTTTAGGGGAGCTTCGCAACCCAAAAAAGTGGAAGTGCATTTTATCTGTTGAGGACAACGGCTTCGACTACATTGAAGTTTACAAGAAGGTTAGCCGTTAATTTCCCATTTTTCTGTTTTGGGTGGTTTACTTGACTGTTAAAGGTTTTGAAGATTTGAGGCGACACGTGGGGCATAAAATCGAGTGTGTATGCTATTCTGACGGCAAAACTGTTTATGGCGTGAGTTTGGAGTGCGTTACTTGTGGCGAGGTTCTGGTGAGCTTTGACAACCCAGAATTCGTCGAGGAATGTTTAGAAGACTGTGATGACGTTGCTGTTAATAGGCTTGGAAAGTGTCCGAAATGTGGTAGCGTTTTGATTGACCAAGAGGCTTCAGAGGATTGTGGTGCAACTGTTTGGTTTCACTGTGCAAGGTGCGGATGCTGGTATAACGATGAGGGCGAAATAGACAGAGAAGAAGTGGCTGAAGATGAGCCTTTATGCGACTGTATTCATTGGGGAGAGAACGTTTTTCCATACTTTGATGATGGATGCCACGTTGGACACAGCTTCTGCAACCCTCAAGAATGCGATGACTACGCACCGAAAAAGCCAAAAGCCTCATAACCCCTTTTCTTTGTTGGGTGCGGTGGGAAAGTAGTGTCGCCAGCAAGTCCCGACAAGACTTTAGATGTGCGGTTAAATAATGAGCCGAGCCAGACCACAGCACGTGGTTCAGAGCTGTGTCTTCCCAGAGTTTCGGCTCGGACTCTGGGATAGGGACAGGCGACACAATCCTAGAACCGCACCCCTATTTGGGTGTTTTGTATGGCTGGGAAAGTGCTTAAAAGCGATGTTGTAGAAGTTAAGAACGTGTATTTCATAGGTCAGGAGAGCGGGAACCGTGTCAATAAGAAAAAGCGATGAAGTGCTTACGTGTGCGTTTTGCGGTAAGCCCTTAACAAGAGCCTTCATAGACGCTTTATATCAGCCTGTGAAGATTCCGCCAGACAAAGTGGAGATGGTTAGGGAGAAACGTCGAAAAGGCGAAAGCATCCTCGTCTGCCTCGACTGTGCAGTAATAGAATATCCAATTTGTCCTTTGAGGCTTCTTGCAGTTGCTGTTTACAAGTCTGGTGAGGCAGAGTGTATAGGAAAAGAGTGTGCATGGTATTTGATATGCCACAACTTAAGCAACTTGGCAGAAATACTCGTGAAAATACTCGATAAAGAAGCCACCTAAAACCCACACTTTTTCTGTTCTAGGCGAATGAAAACAGTTATAGTAGAGGCGTAGCTTGTAGAATTTTGACTTATCAACATAACCTTTCTACTCTCTGGTGATGCTGGTTGGTAATACCGAATGTTGTTTTTGGTGAGCTTGGTGATATACTGGTGAGGTGTGCCTTTTGGGTGTCTATAAATGGCTGTGGGGATACTTACGAGGGCGACGGTTTTGCATAATAGTGTGATGGATATTACTTTGCCTGCTGGGACTATTGTTTCTTTTATTGGCTGGCGGAATGGTGTTCCAACGATTGTTTTTAAGGATGTTGATGTCCGATGCGAGTGGCGTGACGGATACTGGTATGCTATTGCCTACGACAAGCAGATGCTAATCCACTTTCCCAAAAGGAACGGAAAACTTCCATATCCGTTCTGCTATTTCCGACAGTTGGAAGTGAAAAACGCTTAAAATCCCCCTTCTTTTTCTGTTTGTTGGGTGGTGGGGTTGTCTGGCGAACGGCGTTTGAGGATGTATGGCGTGGTGTGGAGTGACTATGAGGGACGTTTTATTGAAAAACCGATTCCAATAACGGAGGATGAAAGCTTGTTGAAGCTTTGAGAAGGGCTAAGGATAAAACGCTTGTAATAGGCGATATGGAGTACAGCCTAGTTAAAGACGAAGCCTTCATACAAAGAAGACCCGTAAAGAAGTCACTATAAAATGGGGGTTAACCATGAAAGAGGTTAAAATGTACGCCTATGAAGCGAAGAAAGGAACATTCGCGCATTTAGACTTGAGATGCAATAAGGAATGTGATAAGCAACCCGACCAGAAATGTTTAGTCTGTGGTCAACCGTTGACGTTGGGTTGGACAATATTCCATGGAGAAGCCGAATGTGTTTATTGTGGCTGTCCTTATACTGTTTATCACTATGATGAAAAAGGGAATCTTATAAGCAAAATTCCAGAAGTGAACGTTCCAAGCGAGTTATTGCCAAAATATAGGGAAGCTTGGGAAAAGGCTGAAACTTTCAGCCAATTTCAACAAATAGCTAGGAAAATAACAGATGAATATAGGAAAAAGCGTGAAAGTGAAGGATGATGAAACGGGATATGCAGGGGCTTCTTCAAGCGTTTTGCCAACAGTTTCAACCAACGGCTTGTCGCGGACAATTTGCCTTTCAACGTCGGCTATGTTTATGCACGTTTGCCTCATTTCCTCGGGATGTCCGATTCTGTAAAGACTTTATAGAAGCTGTTGAAAAATACGACTGTAAAGAGTTCTACGTGAGACTATTCGTCGAATACACATAAAACATAAAACTTTTTGGGTGTTTTGATGGAGCATGTTGTTAGGGTTGTTTCTAGAGAGCCTTTTGTTTGTTTGATGCCGTCCGACCTTTTAAGCTGTGATACTTGGACGCTTAGAACTGGGAGGGGACTTCGTAAAAGGTGTAAACGGGGACATAAAATAGTCTATATTGAAAAGTGAGTGTTTTTGGGTGGTTTTATGCCGAAGTGTCCAAAGTGTGGAGAGGAGATAGATAGGCTCTATTACAAAGTTGTGGACTACGGTGTGGTATGGGTTAAGGAGAACGGTGAGCTTGACTGGGAGTTGACAAGTGAAATTTATGGTGATGAGCAGAAAAGTGCTTACGATTTTGAATGTCCCAAGTGTCATTCCATCATATTCGACGACGAAGATGAAGCGGTAGAGTTTCTTACATCGTAAGAGGTGATGACAATATGAGCTTAAGAGAAATGTCAGATGAGGAGCTTAAAAATCGTTACATCAGTCTTTGGGAAAGCGTGTATGTTTTGGAGTGCTATAGTTCTAGGGATTTGATAGAGTTGGAAGCAATAGCCCAAGAGCTTGAAAGAAGAGGCTATGAAGTAACAGAGTCAAGAAAACCTAGAATACGGAAAATCAAGTAACGGTTATAAAAAATTTTGAGGGAAAGCGCTTTCCCTCTGAAAAATAACTTTTTGGGTGGTTGATTTGCCGACTGTTAAGGAGATTGTTGATTGGCTCTTGAGACATTATAGTCCAGATGAGCATGTTGCTGTTGACATATGGTGCGTCGAAGACGTTTTGGAGAGAGCTGAAGAGCGTGGAATCAAAATTTCAAGGAAGGAGGCTGAAGAGATTATTGATGAAATCCATAGAAGGCGGGATTCAACCATAGGTATAAACTGGGATGTGATAGACAGCTTTTTGGATGAGGTGAGGGGTTAATGCCTAGATGCCCAGAATGTCGTAGCAACAACGTTAGAGAGGGAGCGGGTTCTCCAGAATATGAAAACGATGGACAGGGCTATGAATGGTATGAAATTCACTTTTACTGGTGCGAGGACTGTGGATGCGAGTGGACTGAAACATACCATACGGAAAGAACTGTTGAAATAGATAAGCATGGAAGAGAATACGAAGACTAAACATTTTTGGGTGTTCGACTACCAGACTATGTGTAATTTGGTTGTTGATATTTCAATAGCTCTAGATACGAATGCATTTGAGAACGAACGCCAAACAAGTTCCGCATGTTCCCTGAGAGCCGAAGCTTCCTCTGGAGTTAGTTGCTTGTGCTTTTCTCTATAATCAATTTCTTTGCGTATTTCATTTAATGAATTGTAGAAGCGTTTAGCCAGCTCTTCGAGTTCACACAAAGTTCCAGCACGTATCCGTCTAACAGCAAAATCTGTGAGTTTGTCATATAAAATTTTTTGGGTGTCTGGATTGGCTAAGAGAAAGAATAATAATGGTGGCGGGAAGCCTTTGCATCCGATTTTTGAAAGTTGCACTTGGCGTTTCGACCCTCCAGAAATTCCAGAAGATGAGAAGCTTCAAAAGTGTGCGGAATGCTACTCAAAAAACTACACAACCACAGATTACTGCGAACACTTCAGAAAATACTATTGGGATGATGGCAGATGATTGAGGCGAAGGTTTGGAGAGGGATGAACGCTACTGAAATTGTCGACTCTATTGATGTGGCTGTAAGAGTTTTGAAGGGTAAAGGCGTTGAAACTATGAATGACGTGCGTAAGCTTCTGCTTATAGTAAGCGATATTGCCGAGATGCTTTCAGAAATGGCGACCATAAAAGAGATGCCATAAACCGTTTTTGGGTGGTTTGTATGGAGAAGCTGTCTGGCGTTTGGCTTGATTTTGAGCGGGTAGACGACAAGTTTGCCAACTACGGGCTTTACGAGGCTCCGTTGAAGTTTAAGGGTCAGCGGATTCCCTTCAAAGCCATAATCAAGGAAATCAAGGAAGAGCCGAGAGTAATATCGATTGTTTCAAGAGGCTATAAACTTCTGCCAAATGCTATGGTTGATGAGGCTGTAAGGCAACTGAGCGATATGTTTGGCTTAGAGGTTATGAAACGAAGCGGACATAGATGGGTTCATGGAGGTAGAACAGTTTACGACTACGACGAGAACAGCTTTAGAGCCTATTGGACTATGACTTTCCCCGAACGCTATAAGATTGTCAGCAAAGACTGGGTTCAACTCGGCGTTCAAGTAAGAAACTCTGAAGACGGCTCGATGGGATTTGGCATAGACTTGTTTACGTTCCGCCTCGTATGTAGCAACGGAGCAATTGCAAAGACTGGCGACTTGGAGATTCAAACCTATTGGAAGCATACGAAGCATTTGGAGCTTGACGTAAACGCTTTGAAAACAACGATTCTCCAAATTGTTGACAGGGGCAAGGCTATACTTGACAATTACAGGGCTTTGACTGCTTTGAAGCTGAACCAAGAAATTGCGGAACGCCTAGCTGAAAGATTGCCGAAGAAGTATCTGCCAGAATACATTAAGGCTGTGGAGGACAAGATAGAAATATTGAAGCCAGCAACTCTATGGGAGGTCTATGACAGCATCACAAGGGCAATTTGGCACAGCGAAACAGCCAGCATGTTCACTAAAAGAAATTTAAACGCTGAACTGCACAAAGTTTTAGCGATTTCGATAGGTAAATAGTGGGTTCAGTTAAACTCTTTTCTTTCTTTTTGGGTGGTGTTGTTGACTACTGTTACTGTTAAGGGTAGGTTGGCGGAGTTTGAAGGAGATATAGGCAAGTTTGTGGATAAGAAGTGCACGTATTGTAGCCATTTGAACGTCTGTGCTGTTTACCGTGCTGTTAAGCCTCTGCTTGGAAACTGGAACGACAAGGATAGACCGTTCGAAGCGGAAAGTCTGGCTAAAATTTGCAGAGAATTTACTCTTGCAGTAAAGCATAAAGAGGAAAACCAGTAAGATATTTTTGGGTGTTTGGGTTGGTTGAGCCGAATTTTGGTTTGTTTCTTTGGATTCTTTTGATAGTTTGGCTTGTGGATGCTGTTGGCAATATTGTTTTGGGGTTGTTGGGCGAGGAGAAGAGGCAGAAGTATGGCGCTGTAGACGTGGTATCTGGCATTATTTGTCTAGTGCTTGCCTTGATAGTGCTTTTGACGTAGGTTTATGCTTTTTAGGTGTTATGTACTGGTTGCTGTGATGTTTATGTCGAATTCGAAGCTGTATATTCCAGAGATTTCAGGGCTAACGTGTAGTGTGAATGTGATTGGCAGCACGGTGTTTGGGTTTAGGGTTTCGCCATTATAGTTCCATGTTAGGGTTATGTGGTTGGCGGCTTCAGGCGGGTTCCAATTTGAAGTTGTCATGGTTAGGGTGCACGGCGTGTTTTCAACGTTTTTGATGTATAATGTTTTTGAGTTGGTGTCGCCGGGGTATAGGTTTCCCCAGTCTATGGCTGTGCATTTTTGGGTGCATTCAGAGTCCCAGTAAACTTCAACTCCGACATAGTATATGTTTGCGTGGTTGTGGATTATTCTGCTCTGATGGATGGCGTAGACAACAATTGCTAGGGCTAAAGCCACTATCAGAATTGTTAAGGCAACTTTTTCCAGCTTCATTTCAATAGAAATTGGAAATTTCCCCGTATTTGGGTGTTTCGTATGGCGGAGCAAGTTGCTGCACGGAAGGAAAAGCCTAAACCAAGAGTTTACCGCAGAGGTGTAGCTGTCAGATTCAGTTTTGGCGGTGAGCAGTTGTTGACTTTTAGGGGTTTGTTGAAGGCTTTGCATCAGAACTTTCTTAAAGGTGGCTATAGTGAGGATGCTTTGCCTTTGACTTTCAGCTTTGACGGTTTGGCTATGAAGTTCTTTGATTCTGGACGCTACAAGATGGCTGACATAAGCGTTTCTAAGACTGACATGGAATCTTACGAGGTTGCGCCAGTTTCGGCTAGAATGAAGACTGCTGATTTGCCTGTAACCGTTCACGTTTTGGCAAGCGAGCTACTATATGCCTTAGCTGAATGTGACAAGTATTCAAAGGCTGAGGTTGAGGTTAAGACGGTTTACAATTGCCAGAAAAGCGTTATTGAGGTTGAGAGGCGGAAGCCTGAAAAATGTCCAAAGTGTGGAAACCCAACAGTTTATAATATGCTCTTGCCAAACCAAAGGGGACCAAAAAACAATAAATACAAATGCGGTTGGCGTTTGCCTGACGGCTCCACATGCAACTGGAGGGGAAAAGTGCGTGTTTGGAAGCGTAAGGAACGTGTTTGGACAAGTGAGCCTAGCATTAAGGAAAGCGAGTTCATTGTGCGTGTTGATGTTGGCAGTTCTAGGGACAGGTTTACTTTGAATCTTTTGGACGAGAGCTACGAGGATGTGCCTGTTCCGAAGGTTGACTTTAAGGTTTTGGCTAAGGTTGACTTGGGCAAGTTTGTGGCTAAGCTTGAGAGGCTTAAGCAGAAGGCTGACACAGTTACCATTGAGGTTTCGGATGAAGGTTTAACTTTGACTGGGAAGGGTGAAACGGTTAAGGCTGATGTTGAAATTAAGAAAGGCTCGGATATGCTGTTGGTTTTAGACGTTTACAGGGATGTTAAGGCAAGCTTCAAGACTGAAGAACTGATAAGGATACTGCCGAAAATAGGAGACATAGCAACTTTACATTTAGCTTCAGACATGCCGATAAAAACCAGAATAGCTACACAGCTTTACGGAAGCCAAATAAGCTTCTGGCTGGCGCCAACAATCACCACCGACTAAAAAATTTTTGGGTGATGTAAATGTTGAATGCACATTTGAGAAGGGTTATTTGTTACCATTATCGGCGTGCTGGGAGAGACCCTGATTTGCGGGAGTTTATTGTGGTTCTGGAGAAGGATGGGCGCCTGTTTAAGGTTGGTGAAGTTTTAAATTGTGAGGGGACTTTCCATAAGCCGAGGCAAATCTTCGAACTTATTGAAAGGCACGGCTACAAGCCTGTTCTGGTGTATTCGTGCTTTAGATGGAGTTGGGATGCGAACAGATACATAAGTGCGGAAGATGAATGGTATTATTGGAGAAGCGAAGTAGAACAAGATAAGTATGGTAGAAGCTACATCAAAGTGTTTTATTCAGGCTATTTGGAAAAAGTTGATGTGTTCAAAAACGGTAAAAGTGAAAGATTTTGGTCAAAATTCTACATAGACTGGGAAGGCAAGGAAACGGTGGAGTTCAACAACATTCCCAAAGAGGTGGAAGAAATAATAAATAAAGCAGAATGGCTGTAAAATTTTTGGGTGTCGCCGACAATTACCACCGACTAAACAATTTTTGGGTGTTTGGTTTGGCTGAGGTTAGAATCGAGCTTTGGAATCGTGAAAGGTTTGCTGTGGCTAATCCTGTTTGCGACTTGTGTTCTAAGCCTTTGACGGATTTTCCAGCAATAGTTGTCCACCAGCCTTTCGATTATATCCTAATGCGCTTTAAAGATGAGAAAGTTGTGGGAGGCTATGTTATGCGAGGCGGTCTTGCCATGTGTTCAAAAGATTTCCTAGCGAACTTAAAGGAATATCTTGAAAGGGGAGACAAAATCGTAATAGACCTAAAGCCAAAATAGAATTTTTGGGTGTCGGATTTGAAGAAGAAGGATATTTACTGGTGTGCGTTTGAGCGGAAGTGCATAAACTTTAACGATGAGTTTAATTGTCCAAACTGTGGGAAACTGCTTGTGCCTGTCTGCATTAATTTAGGGATGATAAACGAGAAGTTCTACTGCACGAGAGATTTTCCAGAAGACTGTTCTGAATATGGATGTCCAGCCTACAGATATGTTTATTGGCGAGAACTTGAAAACTATCGGCTTACTGGAAGCTTCAAAATAAAGCTGAAAGAGGGTTAAATGTTGAGTGAAGATTTCTTTGATGAGGAAGAAGCTGAGATGCGGAAGTTGAAGATTTACGCTTTCAGCGGCGAATACCAGGTCTTTGAAGCTCCAAGGATAAGAATAAAGATGTATTGTGGCTACTGCAAAAAGTGGGTTGTTCCAGACAAGCTGTCGCTTGGCAAAGCCCACATCTATGGAACTCATTGCGGGGTTCAACAAGATTTAGGATGTGTATGGCTCAAAGAAAAGGGAAGAGGTTGAAAGTGTTGCCTAAGGCTAAACCAAACTTTAGGTGCAGAAGCTGTGGAAAAGAGTTTTACCTTAAACCATCGCCAGATAGGTTCGTAACGGTTAAATGCAGAAAATGCGGCTCAACAGACGTGGAAATAATCTAAGCCTTTTTGGGTGTAATCAACCCAACTTGCAGACATCCTTTCGCTCGTTAACCACCCTTCCAAACAGTCTGCAGTCTGCCAGCTTTCAGCCTTTCGCGCTTCCACCTTTTTGGGTGTAAAAATGAAGGTGAATCCCAAAATTTTTTCCGAAATTGTCGGATACAAAGATGTCAAGGATTTGCTTATAAGAGCGCTGAAAGCGTATCCAGACGGTTTACCGGTTCATTTTTTGCTTTATGGTCCGCCGGCGTCTGCCAAGTCTTTGTTTCTGTTGTGTTTGCAGAGGGTTAAGGGTTCAGCGTATGTGCTTGGCTCTCGCTTAAGTCGCGCAGGATTGACTTGGCTGTTGCTTGAGCAGAAGCCCAAAATTTTGCTTCTGGACGAGATTGACAAGGTGGCGGATAGGGAGTGTTTGGCTGTTTTGTTGTCGCTTATGGAGACTGGTCTTGTCGTTGAAACTCTGCATAAGAGGAGTAGGGTTGAGAAGCTTGAAACTATTGTGGTTGGGGCGGCTAATGATGTCAGCGAGTTGCCTGAGGAGTTGTTGAGCCGTTTTGTTGTTTTGAAGTTTAAGCCTTACAAGTGGAACGAGTTTCTTCAAGTTGCCAAGAACGTGCTTGTGAGGAGGGAGAAGGTTAACCCGAAGATTGCAAGGTATATTGCCTTCTGCGT
>Ga0209225_1004334_pt1 | contig 11239 bp, 5 predicted proteins | sample WasSprMetagenome_FD_184732 | JGI IMG/M metagenome (GOLD analysis project Ga0209225, IMG submission 184732) | Sulfidic aquatic microbial communities from Washburn Spring, Yellowstone National Park, USA - WS (SPAdes) (version 3) | ecosystem: Environmental > Aquatic > Thermal springs > Hot (42-90C)...
CAACCCCTCTGTCATTGCGAGCCTTCTGCAAAGCAGAAGGCGTGGCAATCTCGATTTTTGAATAATACATTCTTTAAAAGAATTGGGATTGCCACGGCTTCCCTTACGGGAAGCCTCGCAATGACAGCTAAGGGACATTGCATAATAAAGAGATTGCCACGCCCGCCTTCGGCGGGCTCGCAATGACAAAGTGGGTAGATTGCCACGGGCTCCCTTCGGGAGCCCTCGCAATGACAATTTTGTAGGCTTCCCTTACGGGAAGCCTCGCAATGAGAGTCGGTAAGCCTACCCTTGCCTGAGCCTTCGCATAGACAATTGACTTTCAAATCTCCCTTTATTTTCCTCCCTTTTCCCTTTATAATTTTTCTAAAAGGAGGTTTGAATGAATGAGAAAATTCGCGCTTCTTTTCCTTCTCGCCGTCTTCGCCTTTGCTCAAGATAAAGCCCTACAGGAAGGAGAAGCTTATTTTCAAGCCAAAAGCTATCAGAAAGCGATAAATTCCTTCCTCCAAGTGATAAGCAAGGGAGGTTGGAATGAGGACATCGCCAAAGCGAATCTCCGCATCGCCCAATGCTATCTCGCCCTTGAGGATGTCAAAAACGCAAGGAAATACTTTGAAACAGCCGCTAAGGACACGGGAGAGATAGGTCTCCAAGCCAAGCTCGGGCTCGCCCTCTGCGATATACAGGAGGAGAAATACGATTCCGCGATAGATTCCCTCACAGAGCTAATAAATAAGAAACCGCCCGATAAAATCCTCGCCTATGCCCACTATAATCGGGGAATAGCCTATGAGAGAAAGGGATGGATGGTTCAAGCAATTGAGGATTTCAGTGAGACCGTGAAGAAGGGAAAGGGGGATCAAGCCCTTATTTCCTCCGCCCAAGCCCATTTGACAACCTGTCAAGCTCGTTATGAGCAATTTCAGGATGAGGAAAATAACTACCTTCAGAGGATACAGCAATCGCAGAGAGCGGATGAGATAAGGGATTTGTATCACGAATTGGCGAGAAAATGCGCCAATATAGGCGAGATAGATAAGGGGATTGATTATGAGATAAAGAGCTTGGATTACTCCTATAACGATGAGACATATAACGCTGGGGCTTGGATGAACATCGCTTGGCGCTATGTGATGAAGAAGGATTATGCGAAGGCTGCGGAAGCTTTCACGAAGGTCGCTAATGATTATCCCCATAGCGAATACGCTCCAGAGGCACTTTTGAGGGCGGGAGATATGTTCTCAAGAACGGGAAAGCAAGAGGATGCATTGGCGGTTTATCAAGAGTTCCTTCAGAGATATCCAAATGACCCAAGGGCTTCCTCCGTTCCCCAAAACATTATGTTCATAGCCTGGGCATATGCTAATAAGGGGGAATACGACAAGGCAGGGCAAGTATTTCTTTCAATAGCTAATGCTTTTCCAGGGAGTGAAATAGGAGCGGAGGCGTTGTTGAGGGTAGGGGATATGTTTTTCAAGGCGGGCAAAACGGATGACGCGATAAATGTTTACAATAAATTCATAAAACAATATCCAAACGACAAAGGGACAATTTCCGCAATGCTTAATCTCGCTTGGTGTTATGCACAAAAACAAGATTACGAGAAAGCCGCTCAGACCTTCAAGATGATAGCGGATAACTTCCCCAAGAGCGAGCAAGCACCGGAAGCCCTTTTAAGAGCAGGGGATATGTTCTCCAAGGCGGGGAAGAGCGAGGAGGCTGCGAAAATTTACAGCAAGTTCGTTGAGCTCTACGCAAATGACCCCAAAGCGGCTTCCGCTATGATGAACCTCGCTTGGAATTATGCTCAGAAAGGGGATTACGAGAAAGCCGCTCAGACCTTCAAGATGATAGCGGATAACTTCCCCAAGAGCGAGCAAGCACCGGAAGCCCTTTTAAGAGCAGGGGATATGTTCTCCAAGGCGGGGAAGAGCGAGGAGGCTGCGAAAATTTACAGCAAGTTCGTTGAGCTCTACGCAAATGACCCCAAAGCGGCTTCCGCTATGATGAACCTCGCTTGGAATTATGCTCAGAAAGGGGATTACGAGAAAGCCGCTCAGACCTTCAAGATGATAGCGGATAACTTCCCCAAGAGCGAGCAAGCACCGGAAGCCCTTTTAAGAGCAGGGGATATGTTCTCCAAGGCGGGGAAGATGGATGATGCGATAAAAGCTTATCAGGATTTCGTTGATAAGTATCCAAACGACCCCCAAGTCCCTTCCGCTCTGGTGAATATAGCGTGGCGCTACGCTGATAAAAAGGACTATGCTAAATCGGCGGAAACCTTCCGAAAAGTCGCCGATAAATATCCAAATAGTGAGGTAGCGAAGGAGGCTCTTTTAAGGGCGGGGGATATGTTCTCTAAAGCGGGAAAGAATGAGGAGGCTATCAAGGCTTATCAGGAATTCGCCCAGAAATATCCTGATGACGAGCAGGTATCTAAAGCTCTCCTTGACATCGCTTGGCGCTATAGGGCTATCTATCTGGAAACCGGCGATGAGAATGCGAAGAAACAAAAAGAAGCTATCCTCCAAGATATCGCTAAACGCTTTCCCGATACGGAGATGGCTTATTTTGCCCTTGGTCTCTACTATGAGGATAACGGTCAATACAATCTCGCGATTGAGCAATACAAGAAATGTGCCGAAAAGAACGGAACCCAGAAGGATGTAGCTCTCTTCGGAGTTGCTACCTGCTATTATGACATAACTATGATAAAGGAAGCCCACGAATATTACGCTAAATTGGTGGAGGAGTGTCCTGATTCTCCCCTCGTTCCCAACGCCACATTCTTCCGTGGACAGACGAGCGCTGAGCTCGGCGATTATAAGAGCGCTATAAAGGATTATCAAGAAGTGAAGGAGAAGTATCCCGAGAGCTATTATGCTCCCATCGCCTGCGCCTACATCGCCACCGCTCACGAGCATCTCTACGATTTTCGTTCCGCGATAAAGGAATATCAGGAATTCACGGATGTTTTCAAAAAAGCGGAGAAGTTGCCGGCGCATCTGCGTCATCTTTCCTCAATGCGAGGGGTTGTCTTCTTGCGAATCGGCTCTTGCTATCTCAATTTGGGGGAATATGAGAAGGCGGTGGAGGTATGGAGAAATATAAAGAACGAATGTCCCGAGCTGAAATGGGTGGGGATGGTTGCGGATAGGGTGGCGGACAGCTTGGAGAAGATAAAGAAGGCTTATGGTGGAAATCTTCCGAAGATGACCTTGAAGGATTACACTCCGCCAGAGCGCACTCGCACTCCCGTTGCGGGGATAATCACTCCCAGAAATGTGGGATTGACGAGAGGATTGGAGGGGAGGCATATATTAGTTTATGGGACGCAGGGAACGGAGGAGGAGAAGCAGTCCGCCCTATTCGTTGCTCAAACTCTGCAAAAGATGGAGATAAAGAGCTCTCGTATGAAGGTGGATATAAAGGCTGATGTTGAGGTCACGGAGAAGGATATAAAGAATAGACCGCTTATTCTGATTGGGACGCCGGGCTCAAATAAATTGATAGAGCAGTTGAAGGAGAAATTGCCGATAAAGGTGGAGAAGGGAGAGATAATCGTGGGGAATAGGAGATATAAGGGGAACGATGTGGGGGTATTTTTCGTTGCGCCCAATCCCTTGAATTTAGAGAGCTATGTTGTTGTGATAGAGGGGTTGACGGCTGATGCTTTGAGGAATGCGGTGAACATCCATCACGATAGCGATTCAAATCCCCTATTGATTCAGACGGATTATCTCGTCTACAATTCCCAGTCAGGCGGTCCAGATAAGCCGGTGTTGGAGGAAGGCTTCTTCATAAAAGAGGCAATGGACAACTGGCATCCTCTTTAAACGGCTTCATCTGCGACCTTTATCTCAGTAAAATAGCCTTTAGAACGCTTTCAATATCGTCAAACCAATATCTCTTATATCCCTCCGACAAGAGGTTGATGTCCTTCGTAGCTAAGAAGAGATAAACCCTTATCTTTACATCCTCCAATCCATAATCCTTGCCCTCAAATACCTTTCCCTCATAAAGCCTCTTGTACCAATCAACCTTATGCTGATATTCCGAATGCTCCGTTCCCTTGGGGTCTATGAAAACTATGAAATAATCCCTGTCTTGTTTGAGCCAGAAAACGAAATCGGGATGATAATGCTCCAAAGAATGGCTCTTGGGGTTATACCAAGGGATGAACACTTCGTCCGTTTTCTCATCTATCTTGCTGAAAGCCCACCAATCAAATTCACCGAACAAATTCCCTTTCTTCTCCAAATATCTCTCCAAACCCTCAATCAACCTCACTTCGCTTTCAACTTTTATTATGTGATTCAGATATTCAACCTTCTCCCTCTCCGATAAAACTACGGGTAGATAGTAATGGCGTGGAACATATTTTATCCTTATCCCATTGAATTTCTTCTCTCTAAAATCATTCAAAATCTCCTCTTGGAGATCCAAGGAAAGCTGGTTATTTCTTATCTCCCGCTCAACATTTTTATATTTCCTCACTTTCTTCAAGCCCTCTAAAAATTGCTCCAGTTTCCCTTTCCCCAGAAAGCGAATCCTCTTGAAATGGATTATCTCATCTTCCAGCCTCTTGAACCTCTCCAGCTCCTCAGGAATGAGGGAGAAATGCTTTACGATGCGGGAGATGATTAGAGATGGATTTCCTATTCTTCCCTCTCCATTTACCCTATAAAAATCGTTAATCAATTGAAAACTCCTCTTTATCGCCTTGAGCGTTTTGACATCGCAGTTATCGTAGAGCATCAAGAAGATCCTATCATCTCCTATGAATTCAAAGTATTCTTTCGCCAATTGAAGGTCATCCTCGGAGATGGCGAACTTCTGCGGCTCGCGCCTATCCGCTAAGGTGAAAAGCGATTTCCTGTAGATTGGGATATAAAGGGGAAGCTCCTTTACCTCCTCATTTATCTGGAAATATTCCTCAAGCGATATCTCTTCCTTCTCCTCAATAAGGATTTTCGCCGTCTCCTTCAAGGCATTAGGATTCGTCCCGAAGACAAAGAGGGTTTCAAGGGGAGCAACCAAATCTTTAATCTTAATGAAGAGAGCTTCTCCAATAATTCCCGAACGATAGAGATTGAGGAGACGAAGCCGTTGATTCCTTATCGGCTCTATTCTCACCCCTCTTCCCACCGATTGCAAAACGAATTTCTTCGCCTCTGTTCCCACTCCGATATTGATGAAGAGAACTATATTAGGGCGATTGGAATCCCATCCCTCATAGAAGGTGCGAGAGCCCATTAAAATATTTATATCGGATTCCTCTTCGTTCAATTCACGGAAAAAGCTTTCCTCCTCAAATCTATCTATTATCTCATATCCTTCCAATTCCCGTTTCAACCAGTTAGATATATCGCCGATTTTCAGTAGGGCAAAAGGTCTATCGGAGGTCCTCAATTTGAACGCCATTTCCTGCTTATTTTTCGGATGAACCAGAACCTCTATGCTACCCGGCATTTGGGAATTAAAGACATCGTTCAAGACATCAGAAAAGCTTATCTGCCTCAATTTTTCCTCATTTATCTCTATTGATGCCCCATCGGGGATGAGAAGCCTTGGCTCTTTCTCGAATCCCTCTATAAGCTCTTCCTTGGCTTCCTCAAAGATTTCCGAGCTGACCAATCCCTCCCCGATTTTCTCCAATTCCCGGAAGAAGAGCTTCAAATCCGCTTCCTCAACATTGACGGAATTGACGAGAACTAATAGAAGAGGTTTATGATAGAGCTCGCTTCCCTCATTTCTGACTTCTTCAAGGAATTTCCTGATGTAGCTTAATAGAATTAGGGATTTAAGAACGATTTTCCTTTTCTCAATTTCGCTGAAATCCTGGTTTGGTTTGAAAGCCTTTATCTCCTCTTGGGATAGATAGAGGCGCTTTCCGTAGCCTTCGCTTATGAATTTATCCAAGTTGAAGTTAAAAACGGTTGTAAGGAAATCCCTTGGGTCGGTGAATGTAGCGGAGAAATTGAATAAAAAGCCATTGCGGGAAAGGATGGAGTAAATAATCTGCCTCTTGGATTCCTCCTTATCTCCCTTGTGGGCTTCGTCCAGAAGGATGAACCATTTCCCCTCGTTGTCGTAGTTGCGGAAGTCGATCAATTTCTCCTTTTGCTCATCCGAGATTAGGTCTGAACGATAATAAAAGACGATTATCTCTTTATCCTTGAATAGAGAACCAGCGCCCCTTTTCACGCTATCGTATTCCTTGAGGCTCTTGAGATTTATGTAAGAGCTGGGATTGGAGGCGTTGAATTCCTCCACAAAGCCTTTGAATTGGTCAAGGAGGTCCTCTCTATAAGTAAGGAAGAGGATATCGTTGGGAGGAATCTCTCCGTTTTGGATGAGGTGTTTTAGGAGTTCTATCAACTTGACGATAACGAGGGTTTTTCCCGAGCCGGTTGCCATCCAGAAAGCCATTCTATTTATGAAGTGAAGGAATTGAACTTTGTTGTCTTCAATGGGGTAGAAGCCTTCTTGAAGAAGCGTGGCGGTTTTTCTGTCCCTTTTAGATAAATCGTAGTCAAGGGAATCTTGGGGGAAGGAGGGGTCGGCTTGATAGAGGTTGAGGAGGTGGGCTTTGCGTTTGATGTTTATCTCCGGTCTTTCGTTTGGTTGGTAGTCGTGGATTTTCCCGTAGTATTCGTGGAGGATTTTCAATGCGTTTTTGAGGGCATTTTCCTGGAAGTCGTAGAGGGTTTTGGCTTTGGAGAATCTTTTCAAGTCAACCTCTCGCCAGATGGCGGGAAGGTCATCGTAGCGTATATCCTCAGCGATTGATTGAAGGACGAGCTTGCTCATTTCTTCTTCCTAAATTTTATCAAAAATATTAACACTTGTTCAACTCCTATTGGCTTATGTGAGAGAAAAAGTCGATTTTAAAAAGTCTCGTTGAGATGCTCACTATTTTTAAGTTAATAGAGCGTGGAAAGCTCGGCACATTTCTGTAAGTATTGGGTTTGTAATGTGTGCAACTGAGCCATAGTTTGGTCTATCTGCTGACTAATTGCAGAAGCGCTTGCAAAATCGCCAGCATTAAGATATTGAAGCCAAGTTGTCCATAGCGAATCCAAACTGCTTTGGAGGTTCATCATTTGCCTATAAATGTTGTCCATTTCTTGCAATATTTGCTTATACCGGGTAATCCATTCTGTGCTTGGATAAGAGGGTGGGCTTACTTGTTGGGAATTTGGCATAATCGGAGATATCTTAGAAGTCTCAGAATGGGTTGGAGCGGTTAATCGTCCAATTCCAAATCCGATTCCTAAGCTAACCAAAATACACATGACGAGAAGACCCCAGTCTGGTTTTTCTGTTTTTGGTTTATGGATAAATTCCTTCATTTCCTTTCAATTATTTCATCCAATCACTGACATTTCTTGTTAAGATGTTATTGTACAAGGATATCACGGCCGCAGTGAGGGCACACGGTAGCATCCCTTTCTATTAAGCCTTTACAGTATGGGCATTTACCAAATTTCTCAGGATTTGGACCCCTTGCTAGTATAATGATTAAAGCTGGAAGAAAAAGCAAGACCCCAAACAACCACCAAGTCCAAAAGTTATACCCCTTCTTCGATGCGATTGCCCCAGGTATAACGCCCAGTAAGAGAGACCATATGAGTATGCTCAGAAACTCCACTGTAATTGTCACCTCCCATTATACCGAGATATCTTTAGAAGCAAAGCAAGTAAGAGGAATCGCAAAAATACTTTTCAAAAAATGTACCATACACTCAGGAGTATGTCAAGGAAAATTTTTTAAACGACCTAAAGCCATAACCTTTTGCAAAATGTAATTATTAGGTGGATATGACAATAACCTTCGCTGGCGCCCATTTTAGCAAAAGGCGAATTTTAGTTTAATTTCTATTTTTCCCTTAAGTCCATCATTTAATTTTTTCTTTATTATGGAGCTTCCCGAACGGCTTTCGTTATTTTCATCCTTTCGCCAATCGGTTTTTATATTATGATGAGAAAGTCAAAATCGCTTAAAATTGTAGCTTTTCCACTTGCCCTTGAACCGAATGGAACAATTCGCATATCGGGAATTCCGTCTTCATTAAGAGGATTTAAAATTTCTTATTTCTTTTTTGGTCTTTACCACCAAATCAGGGGTTTAATCAGTTTATAATCAAGCTCTTGGAGGTTGATTTTCTCGCCGTCTTGGAATTCCACTTCCTCTGGTGTTATGCGTTTGATGAATTTTCCCAGTAGATTTGAGAGGGTTTCAGGGACATCAATTCCCTCGTAGAGTTTGGATAAATCCACTTTCACTTTATCGTTTTCGTAATCTATCTCAAGGGCGTCAAGGAGCTTCTTATCTTTGAGGAAGACATATTGCTGATAGGGGCTTTGGTCGGGCGCGGAGAAGAGGGAGGAATCCTCATATCTCGCCTTTCTCAAAACATCCTCGTATTGTTCGAGCTCGTAGTATTTGAAGAATCCGCCGGCGTTATTTTCGTTGTATTTCTCCTTAACATCCTTTTCTTTTGATATTCCCGATTTATCGTAGAAGAGGACTTTCTTCATTCTGGGGAGGACAACGGAGTAGAAGTGTTCGCCGACCTCAACGCCAATCCATTTTCTCTTCAATTTATGGGCGACGGCGCAAGTGGTTCCTGAACCCAAGAAGAAATCCATCACCAAATCCCCTTCATTGGATGTAGACTCAATAACACGCTTTAAAAGAATTTCGGAGTTTTCGGTTTTGAAACCCCAGCCTGTTGAATAGCCAGGAATATCACACCAATTACTGTCAAGTGCAATATAATCTTGGCTTTTAACTTTATAGACTGGTTTACCGGATTTGGTAAGTTTTATTAAGCCTTCTCTTTCCATCTCGAAAATTTTTTCTTGGCTAAACATCCATTTCCGACCAGGTGGAGGGTACATCAGTTTACCCAAGATTATCCGAGGCTTAGGTTTTTCGGGCGTCAAATCCATGACATCCATTGCATGCCATATTTCCTTTGTTGTTTCCCGTTGCAACTTGACTAAATTAAATTCAGATTTTTCGCTTTTAGCATAGAAAAATAAAGTATCGTTACTGACCGGGTATTTATCAGGGAGAAATTCCTCCCTAACAGCAAATCCTTTTTTACTTATTCTATTCACAATTATCTCATTTCTGAAATTCTCCTCTCCGAAAATCTCGTTCATCAGCAAGCGAACATACATATTCCCATTGTAATCGCAACGCACGAAGATGCTTCCCCTTTCGTTTAATAGCTCCCTCGCCAATCCCAACCTGTTCTCCAATAAGGTTATCCAAGTCGCATCCTTGTATTTAACGGAATAAAAATAGTCCGCATCTTGCTCCTTGTTGAAGGGTGGGTCAATGTATATCGTCTGCACTTTCTCCTTGAACTTTGGCAGAATGGTCAACAATGCTTGGTAGTTCTCGCTTTTTATCAGCCTGCCATCTAATGAGTTATCTAAGTCATCAAAAAGGGATAGAATCTCGGGCTCCAAATCCTTGAAGTATCTCGTATCAATGGGGAGAAATCTATATTTCTCGTTTAATTTCCAATTATTTGATTGATTCTCCGATGGATGAGGGCTCTCAGATTGGGCGTTATTGAAGAGAGCTTGTGGGGCGGGCAGGAGAATTTTGTCTTTGGCGAAATCGTCTCCTATGAAACCCAATTCTCTCCATTCCTTTACCTGCTCAGGGAAATTCTCGTGTTCTAAAATCCTCTTGATGACCTCTATTCCACCCTCCTTATCAAAAAGCCTATCCAAGGTAATCACATAATTGCTGTTCAAAACGAACTTCGGCTTGTTCCAAATCTTCACGAGTTCATCCTCAAATTGAGCGATGAAATCTATTATCTTATAAGCTATATCCTTCAAAATCTGCAGCTGGTCTATCCTTTCCTTTGGCCATTCCGCTTCTTCGTGGAAATAATATTGATAGAGCCAGAGCTTGAACTGTTCCTTCAGGAATTCCCTTGCGTTTTTATTTATGAAATAATCCACTTCCGATTGTTTCTCAAATGTAGTGAAAGCCCTTTCAAGCGTTTCCTCATCAATCTTCACATTTCTCTTTCTCAATTCCCTTCTTATCTCCTCAACATCCGTCTTCGTTCCCCTTTCCGAATAAAGGACCTCAAAGACAATCGTTCCATCCTCCCTCAAATCCCTGAATTTATATATGAGCGATTTCTTCTCATTTGCTTTTTTATACTCCAGATTTGAGACATCAAAGAAGAATTTCCAGTTTTTACCATCCTCTTCAAATTCAACGCTTAGATTGCGGAGGATTCTATCCGTTTTGACATAGTAGAGCATATGGGTTTTCCAGAAAAGGGCAACATCTTTCTCATCCGTATAAACTCGTTCGTAGACACTGCTGTGGAATGGTGTGCGATTGAAATATATAGAGCCTTCGGGAGTGAAGTATCTGCTGAAGAAGGAATAGAGTTTATCAAAGAGTTCCTCACGGAATTTCGGATAGGGTTTGAGTTTTTCCTCAATATCGTTTTTGAGGATTTTCTCTATTTGGGAGTAGTATTTGGATTTGATGCGCATTAGATTGACGAAACCACCCTCTCCCTCTATTTTCGCACCGATGAAGAGGTCTTGGAGGGCTTGGTAGAATCTTTGTTCCTTTGAGGCGTTCAATTTCATTTTATATAAATTTTATAAACGGAGGGGGTAATTGTAAAGGAAGTTTTGCTGAAAGACGAGATTGCCACGGCTTCCCTGATGGGAAGCCTCGCAATGACAGCATCTCCCATTGTCATTGCGAGGAAAGAAGCGACTTTGCCCTTTCTGTCATTGCGAGCCTTCTGCGGAGCAGAAGGCGTGGCAATCTCGATTTTAGGGTAAAATGTTTTTAAAAGAATTGAGATTGCCACGGCTTCCCTTACGGGAAGCCTCGCAATGACAGACTTTTGGGTCGGTTCCTTCTGTCATTGCGAGGAGCGAAGCGATCCCCTCCCCCTTTGTCATTGCGAGCCTGAATGCGTTAGCATTCAGGCGTGGCAATCTCTTTTCTAATGACTTGATTTTGCAATCCTTCTTTTCTTGAAAGACGAGATTGCCACGGCTTCCCTGATGGGAAGCCTCGCAATGACAAAAAAGAAGATTGCCACCCCCCGCCTTCGGCGAGCTCGCAATGACAGACTTTTGGGTCGGTTCCTTCTGTCATTGCGAGGAGCGAAGCGATCCCCTCCCCCTTTGTCATTGCGAGCCTGAATGCGTTAGCATTCAGGCG
>Ga0209225_1004341_pt1 | contig 11233 bp, 14 predicted proteins | sample WasSprMetagenome_FD_184732 | JGI IMG/M metagenome (GOLD analysis project Ga0209225, IMG submission 184732) | Sulfidic aquatic microbial communities from Washburn Spring, Yellowstone National Park, USA - WS (SPAdes) (version 3) | ecosystem: Environmental > Aquatic > Thermal springs > Hot (42-90C)...
GCGGGGGAGGCCGCCGCAGGCGCAGCCGCAGCAGCCCCCTGAGGAAAAAGCTCATGCTGTGGCACCGGCAGCGCAAGGGGCTCTAACCGCCCGCGCACCAGCCATCGCAAGTCACTGGCCCACACCTCAAAGCCGGCCTCTCCCTCGCCTGTGCCCAGGGGAACAGCCTCCGTTGGGCAGTTGCGCCGATCATATTCTCGCAGGCGGTAGACCGAGGTGTCATGGGGCTTCCAGCCAAAACAAAGCCATTGGTCACAGCCAAGGGGGTGTCTGCCCAGGTATCTACCTCCATGGATTATTAGGTCGCCGTACTGAAGCGGTGGCGGCTTGCCAGGCTCCACACCAATGACTTTGCGGCGGGCCCAGGCCACTCGCTTAAGCGGCCTTCTCTTTGCCATTGCGCAGTACCTCCCTTATGGCAATGTGGGCCTCGCGCAGGTCCTGCGAGACTTGTGCGAGCCCCGCCAGGATGCCCAAGCAGGTAAGGATTAACAATACATCCAGCATGTGGCGTTAACACCTCCCCTAATCCTCATAGCATAGGGCACAAGGCCCACTTCAGCCCCTCCTCCTCGCGAGTTTTTCAATAAGCTCGCTCGCGTGCTGCCTGCTCAGCACGGCACCAGTCCACCCGAGCTTGCGGAGGTAGGCGAGCTGCTTCTCGGTGGGCGGTTGCTGCCGCATCCACTCTCGCCTATAGCGCTCGGCCCTGGCTTCTTTGATGCGTTCTTTCTCCTGCCATGGGAGAGCTTCCCACTCCAGCACCCAGCGGCAGAAGCCCAGGGCCAGTTCAGGATGCTCCAGCATGACCGAGCTGAGGAGGCCGTATTTGATGCGGTCCCGCTCTAAAGTTGAAAGCCTGGCCCGCCTGGAAGCCTCCTGCAAAGCAACAAGGTAAAGCCCCTCCGGTGTGCGGTGGCCCTTCCTAACACGCATGGCGAAGAAGACCACTACTGCCGAGCGCATGTCCTCCGGAAAGCGGCTTAGAAAACTCGTCCTCGCATGGTGGTGCAGCAGCTTGGGCAGTTTTTCGCGCATGTAGCCAGCACCTCCTTCCGCACGAAACGCCGTCAAAAGCGCCGTCACACTCAAAATCACCCTCTAGCCCTTGAGCCACAAGGCTCGTGGGCTTCTTATAATAAGAGAGAGAGGATCTTACCCCCTCTGTATATATATAAAATCCCTCTAGCCCTTGAGAGAGTAAGGCTAGAGCCTATTTTTTCGCTTGACGGCGGAAGTGACGGCGTTTTTCTACTCAGGCGCAGTCGATAACTTTGCTCCTACCCTTAAGCCGGACAAAAATCTCGCCCGCTTTGGTAAGATTTTCTACCGCCGAGTTAAACGCCCAGAGCCCGTACCGGTGAGCGTTTACAGCTTTCGCTAAATCACGCTGGCTGAGTGGGGCCTTCCTGCGGACTACGCGTCTTATGCGCTCCTCAAGCTCGGCCACTACATTAGTGACATCGAGCGGGTCGAGAAGCTGGCGGACTTCATATTGCCACTCAAGCAGTTGGATTACGCGCTCGACAGTATCGGACTCTATAGTTTCGAAGTTGCTGCGGCTGATTTCCAAAAGCAGGCAGAGCCGGAGACCGATGTCGTCGAGTCGCAGGGCGTGGGGGTCCTGTGGCCTGTTAGAATACCAGTCCGCCCAAAACCGCTCCGCCTCTGGCGTCATGTTTAGGACCGGCCGGTGTTCCACAATCTCCATAACCACTTGTTGGATCTTTGACCGGATGTTCGACAGCCGCTCTTCGGGAATGGGAGCCGGAAACGGGATGCTTTTATCCCCCCTACCGGGTACTAGAAAGATGCGGTTTGTAAAGCCAATGTCTATGAATTCGGGGGTCCACATGCCCTGGTAGGTCTCCGTCGTCGCGGCTGCGATAAGGCTTAGATGAACGTCAAAGAGCCGTACCGCGGCCTTTTTGGTGAAGTTGTCGTAGTTGTTTAGTTCAAATAACTTGCACAAAAGGGGGAGTAGGATACTGCCCTCAATCTTGGCTTTGCTGACTAACGCTTTCGCTTCATCAAGCGCTAAGAGCACCCGCCGGGGGGTGGGAACGTCTTTAAGAGCGGTTGCTAACCCCTCTCCTGAGCCGAGCCCCCAGAGCACTTGAGGCATGTAGTTAAAAACTTCAATTTTGCCGGGTGACGGGACTTTGAACCCCGAAAGCGCGTCCTGGAAAGTCCGGATTGTAGTGGCTATGGTCGAGCTCTTGCGGGCCAGAGCGCTTGGACCAGTTAGTATCGTATACAATCGCGGTTGCACTGGAATGCCGCTTTGTACCCCAACGAAGCCCGAAACTGCTGAGCCCAAAACGGTCAACGCAGCCATAAGCCAGAAGCTAAAGGGCGCCTCAAAATTATCGGCCAGGAGGCGGGCGAAGTCGCCGCACACCCCCAGCGGTTCGCCGGGTTGAAACGGGAACTCCGGTGCGAGCTGCTCGTTGCTACCTGGTGGGTATTTCCAGGCGTTTTCGAGGCAGCGAAGGGCCTCAATTTTATCCAGCGGCGGGCTGCAGTTCCTAGCCGCCTCAAGAATTAACACCCGAGCCTCCTCAAACTGGAGCCCTCGCCGGCGGAGTTGACAAGCGTAGCGAAAAAGAGCGACGTTGCGCTGCCCTTCGGGTACTCCGGAGAGAACTTCGGCGGGCTTTATTGGGCCGGTTTGTACGCCCACTGATGAAATGCGGCTGGTAAGGATATATGGCTCGAAGTCCGCCGGGTTGTAGCGGGCCTCTTCGTTGAGTTCGAAAACCACCACCGGCATGGGCTCGGCGGTTTTGCGATTCCAGGTACCAGGGAGGCGGAGCACCCGCGCGAGGTCGTGAGTTGAATCCACGTGCCAGCCGCGTGCGGCAGCGTTCGCCTGGAGACGGTTTTGCAATCCTTTAAGAAGGTGTGTTGCTTTCTGCCTTTCCACATCGTTTTCGAGAACCCACGACTGCTTAAAAAGCCACCAAGCTTGGATACCGCCCCCGGTTGTAACAATAACAGTTGGCGTAAGCGGAAATTCACGAATCAGGGCTATGGCGTCCTCCAATGTTGGCGGGAGTTTATCGCTGGAATGGGTGGGACCCTGTATGTCCACGTCGGCCCAGAGCCCAGGGATGGCTATGATGTCCGCGTTGCCACCCCGCTTATCCGGTGTCAAAGCTTCCCTTCGCAATCCTGCGCCAAAGTAGACGTCGAAACTTCCGGCGAGAGAAATTGCCGCCGCTGCTGCTTTATCGAGTTCATGCGCTGGGAACCAATAGGTCCGCTTGTCCTGGCGGGTCCAAAGGGCGATGAAGCCCGGTGCCTCGTTGCCGTACAGGGAGCGTAAAAAGCTGAGCGCCGCGTCGGAATTTTTTGCTATAATAGTGCTGGAAGTGTTGGGCAATTAAATTCACCTCCTCCGCCCTCCGGAGATGCCCGCTGGAGGGTTTTTTATCTCCGCTCCGCAGCCGCCCTCGCGTGAGGGCATTCTTGTTGTCAATGATAGTGTGACTACTCAGAGTGTACACACTCTTTTGGATAGTTTGGCGCGGCGTTAAGAAGTCGCTCAACTTCCGCAAGCGGGATGTAATGGGTGCGACCGAGCTTGAACGCGCAAAGTTCCCCGCGGTGGATGGCCGCCCTGACGGTGCGGCGGTCGACTCCAAGAAGCCGGGCCAATTCGGAAAGTTTTATGGCTGCCTTTGCCTTCGGGAGCATTTTTACCCCTCCTCTCTGGGCATATTTTAACCTAAAATGGCGATTTAGGTCAATGACACGCGTTGTAGAGCAACTATGTGTGTTTGTCTCGTTCTTACGCCAAGAGGCGCTTCCTGTCCCTTTCTTTCCCCTTGTTGCGTGTTAAAGATGACGTTCGGCCATGACGAAAATTTTAGCCATAGGCAGGAATCCCCCTCCGCGTGGCGAAATTACTAGATGGAACCCCTGTGGGCGTTGCTCGTGGAGAGCGCCGGAGACCGCCAGGGCATTGAAGCACAAGGCTTAGAAGGCTCAGCGGTAGAGCATCGCCTTGCCAAGGCGGGGGTCGCGGGTTCAAATCCCGTCTTCCGCTCCATTTTATCTATAAGGCGCGGTGGCGAAGTGGCTAACGCTGCGGTCTGCAAAACCGCCATTCGCCGGTTCAAATCCGGCCCGCGCCTCCAGTATTTTTTTAGCCCCTTCCCAGGCAACGCCTAAGTGGACGACGCTTGTGGAAGGGGTTAATTTTATAGCCTGAATTCTAAAGTTCTAAATTCGGAGGTTTTACATATAATGAAGGTAACCCCCAACCCGTTTGTAGAGTCGTTAGGTATTGAATTTTTGAGTATAAACCCGGGAAATGTAAAAGTGAGGCTTAAGGTAGATAAAAGACATCTTAATCCTTGGGGTAATTTACATGGAGGAGTATTTGCGACTTTAGCTGATACAGCGATGGGTGTGGCTGCACGAAGTTTGGGAAAAGTCGCGGCTACAGTAAATTTATCTCTAAGTTATATTTACCCTGTTCAACAAGGGGCCGAGATAATTTGTGAAGGTAAAGTAATCCATGAAGGTAAAAATATTATACATACCCAGGCTGTATTAACAGTACAGGATAAAAAAGTAGCGATGGCCAATGGTATTTTTTATGTTCTTAACCACCAAGAAATTGTGGAAGACCGTTGAAAGGCCATTTGTATTATGCTATAATAGCACTGAAATGTAAATCTCCAATATGCGAGAGTGGCGGAATAGGCAGACGCTCGAGACTTAAAATCTCGTGGACCTATGGTCCGTGCGGGTTCGAGTCCCGCCTCTCGCACCACAAGGGTTTAGCCTCCTCAAAAATCTCGTGGTCCTGAGGAGGCTGTTTTTATGGGCAGGATCGCCAAACTCAACCCGAAGGTGTTGGACTTATCCCATGCCCTGGATGAGTTCCTCCTTGCTAAACAGGCCGATGGTCTGGCACCGTCCACCCTGGAAGTCTACCGCCGCCATGTGGAAGCCTTCCTGAAGGCCAACCCCAACCTCACCACCTATGAGGTCATACGCAAAGCCGTCATATGCTACTTCAGCCAAGCCCTGTTCGCCTGGGTATAGAAACATCAAGCTGCGCCACCTCAAAGCCTTCTTCAACTGGTGTGTAGCTCAAGGGTATTTACCGGCCAACCCTGTGGCAGGGATAAGGCCAGCGAAGGAGGACTTAAACCGCATAAGGCACGTGCCCTCTACATACCATTGGCCCTCTTTCGTCACTACAGCCGTAAAGCGCATAACCGTTCAACCTCCTACCCTGTAGAAAGCTTTTACAAGCTCACAAGCCTGCGAGCCCATTAGACGAGCCCATTAGCTGCCTTGCTCTTCATCGGGCACGTAAACAAGCAGGTCGCCGGGCTGGCAGTTAAGGGCTTTGCAGAGACGATTAAGCGTTTCCATTTCCACAGCGGTAACGTTCTTATCGTGATAATACTTGCTTATGGTCTCAGGAGCCAAGCCCGTCAACTTGGCTAAGTCGGCAATACGAAGACGCCGTTCACCCATTTTCACGTGTAGTTGCCATACTATCATTACTGTTCCCTCCTTTCTATTCGAGTATAGCATAGCATTTTGCCAATTGCAATTAGTCTTTATCCAAGTGTGGTCAGAAAAAATCTTGCGGAAATCCATAAGAGCCTATTGACAGTCCAATTAGTAGTATGGGCTATAATCCAAGTAGAACAAGCAAAGGCCTGGCCGGACGGCCTGAAGGAAGCGGCCTATACCTTCAACTATATTTAATTGTGAACCTTAGAACAAAGACGGAGTAGAATCGGAGAGAATACGGAGAGATAGCGGAGGAAAGGGGGTTAAATATAACTTAAAAACACCTTGATTTTCAGCATTGTGGTGAAGAGAAAGGATATCACCGGAAACTGGTGGCCAGTTCTACTACTAAAAGAAGCGTTATGGGCTTGTGGCAAGTCGGATATTATGTGTTAAAAGCTTTCAGAGTAGGTTGCTGCCGGTTATTGTGTCTATTACTAAAATCTTATCTTAATAGCAAAAGCCCCCATTTTGAGGGGCTTTTGCTACAGGTATGCTTATTATTTTTGCTGTTGGGCCTGCTGGTAGACCTTGTATTGGGGCTCCTGGCTTTCGATATAGTTGATGCGTCCCTTTAACCCCTGGGCGATGTTTTCTAGCTGGTTGGCATAATCCGTAAACTGTTTTTGAGCAGTTTTATCTTGTGTTTCTAACGCAAAACTTTTAAGGTCTGCAATAGCTCCTTCCAGCGAAGTAAGGCATTGATGCATACGGGTTCCAATGGTCATAGTTTTATCCTCCCTACACAAGTTTGAGCCCTACACTAATTATTGTGGCCTTTGAAGTGTCCAATATTCTCCCCTATGCTGTGAAAGAGTTGACCTTTTTTAGCAAAAGCAGGTATAATTTTAACAGAAAATTGGTCTTTTGGGTGAAGGGTGGGTGTATATATTTACCAAAGAACCTGCGGCCGGAAGGGAGGAAGGGGCATGAATCTGGCCGAAACTTTTATGGGGGAAAAGCTACTGGAAGAAGGGGTAAAATTCATCCTCCGCAATCCAGAGCGTAACCTCCGGGGTATACTAGGTATTGCTGAAAAGCTAGCCAGGGAACCCCATCATCGTGAGATGGTGGCTGCAGTTAAGCGCGTTCTTCAGGACAAAGAAAGTAACTGGTATAAGTTTGCTCAGCGCCTTCTTACCCAAACCCATCCTAATGTTCGCCAGCGTCTAGCCATTAACTTTTTTGTTAATTCAGCCTTTATTGGCGTACCACGGCAAAAGGAATGGGCTGCGAAGTTGGGGGTATCTGTGCCTTATGCTATCTTGATGGATCCTACCGAAAAATGTAACCTGAACTGCCTAGGTTGTTGGGCCGGAGATTACCAACGGACTCAGGAGCTAGATCTGGCCACCATGGATCGTATAGCTACAGAAGCAGAAAAACTAGGAATTTATTTTATAGTTTTATCTGGAGGCGAGCCTCTCTTACGGCGAGAAGATATCCTCACCCTTGCGGAAAAACACCCAGACCAGGTTTTTCATATTTTCACCAATGGGACGTTAATCGATGAAAGCTTTGTGCAAGAGATGGTGCGCCTTGGGAATATAACGGTAGCTATCAGCCTGGAAGGGTTTGAGGAGACTACTGATGCCCGCCGCGGTAAGGGTGTTTTCAAAAAGGTTATGCAGGCCATGGACCTGTTACGTGAAAACGGGGCGGTTTTTGGGGCCTCGGTTACTTATACACGCAAGAATACCGAAGAGTTGGGCAGTGAAGCTTTTATTGATATGTTAGTTGATAAAGGGGTAGCCTTCGTGTGGTTTTTCACTTATATCCCTATTGGTAAAGATGTAGATTTAACGTTGATGGCCACACCAGAACAGCGGGCTTGGATGTTTGAACGTATCACCTACTTCCGGCAGACAAAGCCCATTTTTTTGGTTGATTTCTGGAATGATGGTGAAGCCAGTAACGGGTGTATTGCTGGTGGTCGGCGTTACTTTCATATAAATGCTGCAGGAGAGGTTGAGCCTTGCGCGTTTGTGCATTACAGCACCTGTAATATTAAAAATATGAGCCTCATAGAGGCCTTGCAGAATCCCCTTTTCCGTGCCTACCAAAAACGCCAGCCCTTCCATCCCAATTTACGGCGTCCTTGCCCGCTGATCGATTGTCCGGAAATGTTACAAGAGATAGTGCACGAATCGGGCGCCTACTGCACACAGTTAAATGATAAAGAAAGTGTAGATGAATTTGCCGCCAAGCTCAGACCTTATGCCCAGGAATGGGGGAGGTTGGCTGATAGCATCTGGGAGGAAAAACACCAAACTTTGCGGGACGCTCAGGTACAATAGGCCATAATGCCAGGCCCTAACGGCTGAAAATAAGAAGCCGATATAGCGGCCTGGCATTTTTATTGGGTACGTGCTAAGATTTATGTATATACTACCATTCTCAGGAAGGAGCCACTTATGATTATGGCCTCTAGTTACAACCTTTTAAGCTTAGAAGATGCGCTTAACCTTTCTCGCCAGGAAGTAAGGGAATATTATAAACGCTATATAAACCCGGGTTTAGCGAGCCTTTTAAGCCTCCTTGATTTTGATAAACAATTTGTAAGGGCTGAAGGAGTTTATGTTTGGGACCGTGAAGGCAGGCGCTATCTTGACTTTTTAGGTGCCTACGGAGCCCTTAACCTAGGGCACAATCCTCCCCAAGTAATCAAGGCCGTGGAGATGGTTCGGGAGCGCCCCAACCTCTTACAGGCTTCTCTAAATCCTCTGGCTGCAGCCTTGGCCCACAACCTGGCGGCGGTCACTCCTGGGGATTTAAGCCGGGTGTTTTTTTGCAATAGTGGAACGGAGGCTGTGGAGGGGGCCCTTAAATTAGCTAGAGCTGCCACAGGTCGCTTTAAGATCATATATTGTGAGAACTCTTTCCATGGTAAAAGTTTGGGGTCTCTTTCGGTAACTGGGAGGCGGAAATATCAAAAACCCTTTGAACCCCTGCTTCCAGGATGTGAGCCAGTCCCCTTTGGTGATGTGGAAGCTTTAGAAGCCAAGCTAGCCTTAAGGGACGTGGCTGCTTTTATTGTAGAGCCCATTCAGGGAGAAGGAGGGGTTATAGTCCCTCCGGACGGATATCTCGCTCGGGCCAGGGAGTTGTGTGATAAATACGGTAGCCTGCTCATTGTAGACGAAATTCAAACAGGATTTGGGCGGACGGGGTATCTTTTTGCTTGCGAACATGACGGGGTGGTTCCGGATATTCTATGTCTAGCTAAATCCTTAGGCGGGGGCATAATGCCTTTAGGTGCTTATATCGCGCGCCCCCATATCTGGGACCAGGCCTATGGAGGAACCGAACGATGTTTACTTCATACTTCCACCTTTGGGGGTAACACCTTGGCCATGGCTGCTGGCCTGGCTGCCCTTTCTAGCATTATAGAGCAGGATTTGGCGGCTCAAGCCCGTGAGAAAGGCCAATTTTTGCTAGAAGGTTTAAAGCGGCTGAAAGAAAAATCTAACCTCATCAAAGAGGTAAGGGGGCGCGGGCTTCTTATAGGCTTAGAGTTTAATCAGCCTGCTTCTGGTCTTTTAAATAAGCTCAGTCTAGGTAAATTAAACGAGCTTTCTCAGCAATATTTTGGTTCCCTTGTGGCCGGGGAACTTATGAATAAATACCAGATTATAACAGCTTATACTTTAAATAATCCCAATGTAATCCGCCTGGAACCCCCTCTAATAATAGGTTACGCGGAGTTAGAAAAGGTACTGGTAGCTTTAGAAGAGATATTGATAGGAAAGGGCTTTTGGGGTGTAGCTTTAAACAGCGCCCGTACAGCTCTGGGGTCCTTTCTTTCGCGGGGGAAAGAATAGTTTTACTCGGGTTAAAGTATAGGTGCGGGTTTTTCCTGGGGAAACTAAGAAAAAGCTTCTAGTACAAGGAATGCCAGGGGGTTCGGCATTTAATTTTATGGAGGTGACAGAATGGGCCCAGAAATCATTGTCTATACCACCCCCACTTGACCGACTTGCGCCTCGGTGAAAGAGTTTCTTTCCCGTAAAGGCTTTTCCTTTGAAGAGAAAGATGTTAGCCGGGATGATAAAGCGCGGGAAGAAATGTACCGGCGTTCAGGTCATATGGCGGTTCCTACTATTATAGTAGGAGAAAAGGTTATGGTAGGTTTCGATCCCCAGCGTTTAAGCAAGATGTTATCTTAAGGAAAAAGGGAAATTAAATGTATAGGACGAAGTTAAGGGGGAAAACTTTAGGGTAGGGAACTTAAGAGGAAAGTTTTAAGGAGGGTTCCTATGCCGTTGACCCAAGCAGAATTGATGCAGCTAAGGGAGAACTTGAGTTCTGAGCTTCTCATGATCCAGAAATGCGGTGTTTATGCAGCCCAGTGCACCGATCCCCAGCTAAAACAACTTTTTAGCTCCTTACAGCAAGCCCACCAGCGTCACTACAATACCCTCATGCGCCACCTGGGCGGCCAGCAGTTGATGTAAGGGGGGAAAGATATGCCCATTCCGGGAATGGATGATAAGCTCATGGCCAGCGATTGCTTGGCCAGCCAGAAGTTTTTAACGTCTAGCTATAACATGGCCATCACTGAATGTGCAAACCAAGACCTAAGGCGCGATTTCTTCAGCATTTACCAGGACGAGCAGAATTGCCTTAAAATGGTCTTTGATTCCCTGAACACCCGGGGTTGGTACAACCTGCAGATGGCCAGTGTGCAGGATATAAATCAACTCCAACAGCAGATGCGACAAGAGGCTATGCGGCTCCAGGCCCAAGTTGGGGTAAACCCTGCTCAAATGGGACAAGTTAGCTTCCAGCCACGAGCCTAAATTTTATACTCGGCTCAAGAGGGGCTGGGGAGCTAGGAAGCAAGACGAAAATAGAAAGGCCTCTGCCTTTTACGGCAGGGGCCTTTTAAGTTCGTGACCTCTCATTTTCTCGCCCGTAAGGTAAAGGTATATACTGCACTGAGGGGCGGCGGCCTGCAGGTTGAGGATAAAGTTCCATAAGTTGGTAAATTTCCCGCGGGAGCCCTACTTTGACCGACAACCCCATCTTTTGCAGCTCTTCTACAGTGATGGGATAGTCGTGCGTCCAACGTCCTTCACTTAAAATAGTAGCCAGCTCCTCTGCTTTGGAAGGTTCCATTTTTTCGCTTAATATTTGGATAAGGCTTTCCCGCACCTGATGCATGGCCTTCCGGGCCATATCGCCCAGAATAAGCGTACGGTCGTCAATTTCATGGATGGGCTTTTGGGCCAGGACTTGCAGGATAGAGGCGGCAGGATACTGGCCTAGTTGGGGATCTACGGGCCCCAGTACGGCATTTTCATCCATAACGATTTCATCGGCTGCTAGGGCGATGAGGGTGCCGCCGGACATGGCATAATGGGGTATATATACGGTGACCTTACCCCGGTGTTTCAAAATGGCGTGGGCGATCTGTTCCGCGGCTAGCACCAGCCCTCCTGGGGTGTGGAGAACCAAGTCAATGGGCATATCCTCAGGCGTAAGCCTTATGGCCCGGAGTAGTTGCTCTGAGTCTTCTATATTGATATACCGCGTTAAAGGGATGCCTAGAAGACTTAAAGATTCTTGGCGGTGGATAAGGGTAATAAGGCGTGAACCCCGCTTCTTTTCAAAGCTCCGGATAAGCCTTAACCGGGCTGTCTCAATGCGCCGCTGGTGCAGCATGGGTAGAAAAACGGAGATGAGGAAAATA
>Ga0209225_1004350_pt1 | contig 11215 bp, 10 predicted proteins | sample WasSprMetagenome_FD_184732 | JGI IMG/M metagenome (GOLD analysis project Ga0209225, IMG submission 184732) | Sulfidic aquatic microbial communities from Washburn Spring, Yellowstone National Park, USA - WS (SPAdes) (version 3) | ecosystem: Environmental > Aquatic > Thermal springs > Hot (42-90C)...
CCACAATGGTAAATTTCGATTGGATATCAGCCATAGCTACCTCTGCTGGCGCGCGGACGAATGCCCACTCCTCCTACTGCTCCGCACATAAAAGTATAGCAGGTTTTACATAAGGATGCAACGGCCGGCGGCCCCTTCCAGGCCTTCTCCCCAAAATTAAAGGTTAAACCGCGCATGGGTTGACAGGCCCGCTCCCCTGTGGTATAATACCGACTAGTCGGTATGTTTTCCTGGAGGAGGTGTCTCATGAAGGTGCTGGTAACAGGCGCGTTCGGCAATATTGGACGCAGTACGCTGGACGCTCTGCTGGAGCACGGCCACACGGTGCGTGCGTTCGATCTGAACACGCCGGCCAATCGGCGCATCGCGCACCAGCTCGCACGGAAGGCCGGCGAGCGGCTGGAGGTTCACTGGGGGGACCTGCGCCGGCCGGCGGATATCCAATCCGCCCTGCCGGGGATAGATGTGGTGATTCACCTGGCCTTCATTATCCCCAAGCTCTCGCATACGGGGGTGGAGTGTGAACGGCGCCCCGATTGGGCCTGGGAAATCAACGTGGGCGGCACCCGCAACCTCCTCACCGCCATGCAGTCCATGGACCAGCCGCCGCGGCTGATCTTCGCCTCCTCGTACCATGTGTACGGCAAGACGCAGGACCAGCCCCCGCCCCGCAAAGTCACTGACCCGGTGCATCCGGTGGAGCATTACGCCCGGCACAAGCTGGAATGCGAGGAGATGATCCGCGCCTCCGGCCTGACGTGGGCGATACTGCGCCTTTCGGCGGCCATGCCGATTTCGCTGATCCTGGACCCGGGCATGTTCGATGTGCCGTTGAGCAACCGCATGGAGTTCGTGCATACGCGCGATGTGGGGGAAGCCTTTGCCCACGCGGTCGAGAGCCAGGAGATCTGGGGCAAGACGCTGTTGATCGGGGGTGGCCGGCGCTGTCAGTATTATTACCGCGAGATCGTGGAGCGCATCCTGGAGGGGCTGGGCATCGGCACCCTGCCGGCGGAGGCCTTCAGCACCGAGCCGTTCGCCACGGATTGGGTGGACACGGAGGAAAGCCAGCGCCTTCTGGGGTATCAGCGCCGCACGCTGGACGACTACGTGGAGGATGTGCGGAAGGCCTTAGGGATGCGCCGGCACTTCATCCGGCTGTTCCGCCCCGTGATCCGCGCCTGGCTGTTGAGCCGTTCGCCGTACTGGAAAGCGCGCAAGCGCGGTGCGGCCGGACTGCCGGCGCCCATGGCCAACGGCCGCTGACAGCACATCATCCCACCAGCGTGGGGCCGGAGGTGACGACGGGAATCTGCCCCCCGCAAACCCGCCGCGCCAGGTCTGCCAGGGCGTTCAGGCGGTCCGGGTGCACGGCGGGCAGGCTTTCGGAGACATACACCTGCCCGAGGGTGGGGTATAGGCGCCGGTTATCCGAGAAGGCGTTCAGCTCCCAGCGGTGGATGACGCCGGCGTAATCCCGCAGGAACTCCGCCATGGCGCGAATATTGCTTTCCGAATCGGTCCACCCCGGGATGATGGGCGTGCGGATCCAGATATTTGCCCGGGAAGAAGCCAGCATCCGCACGTTTTCCAGGACGGCCCACACTCCATAGCCCGTGCCGATCTTGTGCAGGCGCGTTTCCATTATCCGCAGGTTCACGATCCAGAGGTCAATGTGGGGCATCAGTACCTGGTACGTGGACCATTCGTGGATGAGGCAGGTTTCCAGGGCGGTGTGGATGGCCAGCTCTTTGCATGCGCCGGCCAGCCGGCGCAGGAATCCGGAATGGGATGCGGCCTCCCCGCCGGCGAACGTAACCCCGCCGCCGGAATATTGATAGAAGGTGCGGTCCTGGGTGATGATTTCCAGCAGAGCGTCCAGGGAATAGGGATGGCCGGCGATCTCCAGCGCGCCAGAGGGACAGGACAGCACGCACGTGCCGCAGGCCTGGCAGAAATGGCGGTTGATGGCAATATGATCTTCCACCGGGCTGAGCGCGGCATTGGGGCAGATTTCCACGCAGTCGTGACAGCCGATACAGCGGTCCGGGTAATACAACAGTTCCGGGCGGTACGAGATGCCCTCCGGGTACGGGCACCAGCGGCAGGAAAGAGGACAGCCTTTCAAAAAGATAACCGTACGGATTCCCGGTCCATTCGCCGTGGAAAACTTCTGCACCCGAAAGACGACCGCCCGGCTCAGTCGTTCGTCGGCATCCGTCATGCCCGACCTGCTCCGAGTATCGCTCTCACAGACTGCCGTCCGGGCAGGATATTCCCCAGTGAACAATTCCCCCATCCAGCCTAGCCAGATTATACCGCCGGCCGGCGGGGTTTGTCAACAGGACTTTGGGTGAGGATGCCGGGAACAGTCATGAAGCATGGTAGGCCAGGCGCTGGGGCAAACGGGCAATCCAGGGTATAGGGGTGGGATTTCGGCGTCCCATTTTAGGAGCCGGCCTCCTGCGTCTCCTGGAAGCGCTCGGCGAAACGGGCATTGGCCACGCGCAGGGCATTCTCGGGATTGATGCCCCGCCGGCGCGCCGAGTCCACCAGGGCAAAGAGCAGTTCCCCCAGCAGTTCCTCATCCCCATCCGCAACCGCCAGCCACTGCTGGAAGAGCTGGTTCAGCCGGCCGCCGTCCGCCGGCTCGTATCCCACGCGCGCCGCCCGTTCCTGATACGTCAGCGCCTGCGAGAGGGCCGGCAGGCTGGCCGGCACCCCCTCGAACAGCCGGCGGTGGTCCTCCGCACCCCGCTCCTGGCGCTTGATTTGCTCCCAATTCACCATCACCTCTTCCGCATCGCGCACCTTCACATCCCCGAAGACATGGGGATGGCGCCGGCGCAGTTTGGAGATGATGCCGGCAAACACCTCCGTGGGCTTGAACTCCCCCTCCTCACGGGCGATCTGGATGTGCAGGGCGATCTGCAGGGCCAGATCCCCCAGCTCCACGCATAAGTCGTCCGTATCATCGCGGTCCAGGGCATCCAACACCTCGTAGGCCTCGTCCAGCAGGTGGGTGCGCAGGGTGCGGTGCGTCTGCCTGCGGTCCCATGGACAGCCGTCCGGCGCCCGCAGTCGCGCCACAATGGTCTGCAATCCCTCCCAAGAACAGCCGTAGGGCAGTGGTGGGACGTAAACCGTGGTCAAATGGTCAATGGCCGGCTGTCGGTCCAATTCATACAGGGGGATGTGCCGAACCTCCTGCTCCGCAGTGCCGGCGGCCCGCACCAGCGCGATCTCATGTTCATCCGGGTACAGCTCCCCCAGCGTCAGCTTGACATCGCTGGCCACCTCCCGGCTGTACACCTGCCCGACGATGACCCCCCGTTCGGGATCGATGCGCGGATATGGCTGGGTGATGAGGTCCAGGGCGTCCACCACCTGCACGCCCTGGAGAAACTCCAGCCCCAGGGCGGTCAGGGTTGGCTCGATGAAGCTCAATCCCTCGACGATGCGCACCTCGATGCCCTCCGCCGGCGCCCGCTCCAGCAGGAGCTGAGTGGTGACTTCCCCCACCAGGGGGTGACCCGGCACCGCGAAGTACACATCGGCGCCGGCGCGCTCCCGAGCCATGCGCATCAGCTCGCCGGCGATGGCCTCGTACACCTCCGGCAGGGTATCTTTCTCCTCGTACACATGGTCAAAGGTGTACACTTTCCCACAGCAGGTCTGTACATACGGCAGGATGGGATGCCGGCCGGTGCGCAAATACACCGCATCGGCCTGCCGCAGTATCTGGTCCGCCTCGCGGGTCAAATGGGCTGGGTTGCCCGGACCCAGGCCGATAATGACAATACCCATAGAGCACCTCGCAGGGAAATGGGAATGTGGGAAGGGGAGACCCCGTCCATGCCGGAGTATAATGCCGGGAGATGCCGGCGTCAAACCGGCATTGGACAATAACTCCTTAAAAATTGCCGCCGGCGGCCGGTTTTTAAGCTTGGGATATCCCTCCCCCTACAATTAGTATGCGCTTTTCCACTTTTCCACTACAGGTTGTGGAAAAGTGGTTCCGGAGGCGCCGGCCGGCGGGCCGGAAAATGCACCCGGAAGGCCCTCAAGCCCCATCCGGGGCATTGCCAAAAAACGCAGTTTCTGCTATGATAATCAACGGTTGCCCAGACATCCCACTGCATCGTCTGCGGCGTTTCTCCCAGTTTTACCGCGTGAGGTCAGCGGTACGCGCCCCATCCACTGGCCTCTCCAAAGACAAGGCTGAACAAACAGCACCAACATTTCTGCGCGAGGAGAGGACACGTCCTATTCCTGAAACCGCTGACACTGCGTGTCTATGTCGTAGAACGCCGGCGGTCCTCCCGCAGAATGGGGGCATCCTTGCCACTGCGGCACAGCGGCCTATCTTCTCAAGAACTCTCAAGAAAGAGCTGTGTTTCTGTCCTGGCTCGTAGCACACTGCAGACACACGACCATGCCCACATTGTGGAGTTGTGAGCACATGAATCCCAACCAGATATGGCAGGCGGCACTGGGCGAGCTCCAGTTGCAGATGACGCGGGCCACATTCGAAACCTGGGTCAAGCAGACATCGGTGCTTGGGTTTGAGGATGGGGTTTTTATCATCGGGGTACAGAGCAACTTCGCCAAGGAATGGCTGGAAAACCGCTTGTTGGGGCTGATCAAGCGCACGCTGACCAACCTTATGGGGCGCTCGGTCGAGGTGCGTTTTGCCGTTCATCCCAAGAGCTATGAGTTGAGCGAGCAGGAAGCCGGCCCTCTTCTTACCGACACCCTCTGGACGCCGGCGGCCTACGCGCGTTCCAGCGCCGAGGCCCAGCTCAACGAGAAATACACCTTCGAGACCTTTGTCGTCGGTCCCAACAACCGGCTGGCCCATGCGGCGGCGCGCTCCGTGGCGGAGCGGCCGGAGGCGGCCTATAACCCCTTATTCCTGTACGGCGGCGTCGGCCTGGGGAAAACCCACCTGCTCCATGCCATCGGCCACTATGCCTTACAGCACGGCAGGAGCGTGCGCTACGTCTCGTCCGAACAGTTCACCAACGAGCTGATCAACGCCATCCGCAACCAGACCACCGTGCAGTTCCGGGAGAAATACCGCTCGATCGACGTGCTGTTGATCGATGACATCCAGTTCATCGCCGGCAAGGAAAGCACCCAGGAGGAGTTCTTCCATACCTTCAACGCCCTGCACGCCGCCAACCGCCAGATCGTCATCACCAGCGACCGGCCGCCCAAGGCCATCAACGCCCTGGAGGAGCGGCTTCGCTCCCGCTTCGAAGGTGGTCTCATGGCGGACATCAGCCCGCCCGATTTCGAGACCCGCCTGGCCATCCTGCGCAATAAGGCGGACACGCAAAACATCACGGTGCCCGACGCGGTGCTGGAGTTCATCGCCCGCAAGGTGCAGAGCAACATCCGCGAGCTGGAAGGAAGCCTGAACCGGGTCATCATCTATGCCAATATGATGGGCGCGCCGCTGACAGTGGAGCTGGCGGCCCAGGCCCTGCAGGATATCGTCCTGCGCTCGCAGAACCTGGACCCGGAGGCCATCCTGCGCGCTGTCGCCGGCTACTACCATCTGCGGGTCGAGGACCTGCTGGGCAAGAAACGAAGCAAAGAAATCGCTTTCGCCCGCCAGATGGCCATGTATCTCCTGCGATCCGAACTGGAGCTTTCCTTCCCGCAGATCGGCGAGCGGTTGGGCGGGCGCGACCATACCACGGTGCTCTATGCCTGCGAGAAGCTGGGCCGGCTTATCGAGGAGGACGCCGGCGTGCGGCGAGACTATCTCAACCTGCGCGAGGCCCTGAACCAGCCGGCGCAGGGCAGTCACTCCACCCCGCACGCTGTGGATAAAGCGCTCAAAACTGTGGATAAATAGCCCGTTTTGGGGATAACTTTGGGGAATAGAAAGCCCGCCGTCCCTTTATGGTGCCGGCGGGCTTCTTTCATGCCCAGGGAGGGGTACAAATTTGCGCCTCCCTCATAGAAGAGCAACGAGATATAGGGCTGTGGAAAACCCACCACAGCAATCCACAACAGGCGGTTATCCCGTTCGATGCAACATAACGGCATAGGACTTTTCCACAGGGCACGGCGCTTCCTGCACACCTTGTACAGAGGAAAAGAGATGCCCCTCCTCCCTCCGCAGCGGTCATCTAGCTGTACGAGGAGCACTGTCCCCCATATATCGGGGGTACCGGGCCGGCCATCCACTTATCCCCAGCCCCTACTGTGACGGCTACTATGAGTAATACACTCCATGGAGGGATATGGATATGATTGAAGTCTTGACACAGGCGCGCCGTGCTTCCCTTTCCGGTTTCAGAAACCGGCCGGCCCTGTGGTATAATGCATGCGGGCGGCCAGGCAGAAACGGAGGTGCAGGATGGGGCTGTGGGACAAAATACGGCAGACGCTGGGCGGAAGGCGTGCGGAGGCCGGCGATGTCTCCGCCTATTGGGTGTATGTCCGGTGTGGGAAGTGCGGCGAAACCATCCGCACACGGGTGGATTTGCGCAATGATCTGAGCCTTCAGGAAGGAGGAGAGGGGTATTTCACCCATAAAACCCTGATCGGCCGCAAGCGCTGTTTCAACCCCGTGGAGGTGTATCTCTATTTCGACGCCAACCGCCAGCTCGTCGAACGGGTGATCGAGGGAGGGACCTTTATCGATCCATCGGAATACCGAGAGGATTGATGCGATCCAGCAAACGTGCTCTCAAAGGGGATGATCGCATGACGGAACATCTTGCCAATCGCTGTCGGCTGTTCAGCGGCCAGGCCCATCGTGACCTCGCATGCGAGATTGCGGCGTATTTGGGCATCCCTCTCAGCCCTTCGGAAACTCGGCGCTTTTCCAACGACAATCTTTTCGTCCAGCTCCAGGACAGCGTGCGGGAGAAGGACGTCTATATTGTCCAACCGCTGTCGCCGCCGGCCAACGAGCACCTGCTGGAACTGCTCCTGATGTGCGATGCCGCGCGCGGCGCCTCGGCCCGCCGCATCACGGCGGTAATTCCATACTTTTCCTACGCCCGTTCCGATAAGAAGGATGAACCGCGCATCTCTATCGCCGCCCGCTTGATCGCGGATTTGCTGGTCACCGCCGGCGCGAACCATGTCATCACCATGACCCTGCACTCCCCGCAAGTGCACGGCTTTTTCAGCGTCCCGATGGACCATCTCTCGGACCAGCCCATCTTCATCGAATACCTGCGGCAGAAGGACCTGTCGCGTGCCGTGCTGGTGGCGCCGGACATGGGGCGCGCCAAACAGACCAGCAAGCTGGCGCGCCAGCTCGGGGTTCCCATGGCGGCGGTCAGCAAACAGCGCATTGACGATGCCCACGTGCAGGTGGATTCCCTGATCGGCGAAGTGCACGGTATGGACGCCATCATTTACGACGATGAGATCGCCACCGCCGGCACGATGGTGGGCACCGCACAGTTGCTGTACGAACGCGGGGCGCGCTCCATCACGCTGGTGTGCGCCCACGGGCTGTTCACGGGGCCGGCCATTCAGCGCCTGCAGAACCTCGACCTGAAGGAGATCATCACCACCAATACGGTGCCCATCCCCGAGGAAAAACGGCTTCCCAACATGACCATCCTGTCGGTGGCGCCGGCCTTTGGGGAAACCATCCGCCGCAACGTCGAGGGCGGCTCCGTCCAGCCCCTCTTTGCGTACTGACGTTCTGGGACAGGGAAGGCACGGGTTGTGTATCTGAAGCATCTGGTCCTGGTCAACTTTCGCAATTACCGCCATCTCGATCTGGCCTTTCCCTGTCCCCTGACCATCCTGCAGGGCCCTAATGCCCAGGGCAAGACCAATTTGCTGGAGGCCGTGTATCTGCTGGCCACCAGCAAGTCCCCGCATGCCCAGACGGATCAGCAGTTGATCGCCTGGAGCGCCGGCAGTGAGCCCCTGCCCTTTGCCCGGCTGATGGCCGAGATCGAGAAGCGGGGGGAATCGCGCCGGCTCGAACTGATCATCGCGCCCACCCAGCAGACGAACGGGCAAATGGTCTTCCGCAAGCAGATCCGCATTGATGGTGTTCCCAAGCGCGCCCTGGACCTGCTGGGAGAGCTGAAGGTGGTCATGTTCTGGCCGGAGGACATCGAGCTGATCGCCGGCTCGCCGGCCGGCCGCCGGCGCTATCTGGATGTCATGCTCTGCCAGGTGGACCGCTCCTACTGCTCCCACCTGATGCAGTACAATCAGGTGCTGGAGCGGCGGAACCGCCTGCTCCGTATCCTGCGGGAGGCCGGCGGAGACCTGGAGCAGTTGGCCTTCTGGGATGCCAAGCTGGCGGAGCATGGGGGCGCACTGCTGGCGCGCCGGCTCTCTGCCGCGGCGCAGTTGGCCATCCTGGCCGCGGAGTTCCAGAGCCAGCTCACCGCCGGCGGGGAGGCATTGGAGATGCGTTACCGCTCCACGCTGTCCGATGGAGGGATGGAAGCCTCTTCCGCGCCGGCCGAGCTTGCGGAGCAGATGTTGGCGGAGCTGACCGCCGGCCGCCGGCGCGAGATCGCCGCCGGCCAGACCCTGATCGGGCCGCATCGCGACGACCTGATCTTCACCATTGACGGCTATGACCTGCGCACCTTCGGTTCTCGCGGCCAACAGCGCACCACCGCCCTGGCGCTGAAGCTGGCCGAGGCGGAGTTCATCCGGAGGGAGACGGGGGAGACGCCCCTCTTACTGCTGGATGACCTGATGTCAGAGTTGGATGAGCCGCGCCGGCGCTATATGGCGGAGCTGTTGGCCGGCGCCCACCAGGCCATTATCACCACCACCGATCTGCGCGATTTTCCCGAGGCCTTTTTACAACGGGCTGAGGTCTGGCACGTGCGGCAGGGAAACCTGATCCCGCACGCGCAGTGGAACGATCACGAGAGGAACTCATCTCAGGAGCATCATGAGGAGGCAGGAGATGCCGATCAATCTGCCGGCCAGGCATAACGAACATCTGCAAAGGTTAATGGAAAAGGTCAACGCCGACGCGGAACTGCATCAGCTCTGGCAGTGCGCCAATATCAACGCCGTGGACCGGTCGGGCATCAGCGACCACGGCGAGGTGCATATCCGCATTGTCGCCAACGCCGCACTGAAGCTTCTGCGTCTGCTGATAGAAGCCGGCATCAAGCCCAGCGTGCAGGTCAACTATGACTTGTCCCCGGATTTTGCCGAGGTTATTGTGGTGCTGGCGGCCCTGTTTCATGATGTGGGCATTTCCGTCCACCGCGACAACCATGAGCTGTACAGCCTGCTGATCGCGCATGGGAAACTGCGGGAGCTGGTGGGAGAGCTGTTCCAGGAGCCTCAGCGCACCATCATTATCTCGGAGACCATGCATGCCATCATTGCTCACCGCGCCGACCAGCGCTGTCTGACCATCGAGGCCGGCGTGGTCAAGGTGGCGGACGCCCTGGACATGACGCAGGGCCGCTCCCGCATCCCGTTTGAGGCCGGCCAGGCCAACATCCATTCGGTGTCGGCCATGGCCATCGAGAACGTCAGCATTGAGAAGGGGGAGAAGACGCCCATCCGCATCGAGGTGACGATGAGCAACTCTGCCGGCATCTTTCAGCTCGACGAACTGCTCAAGCGCAAGCTGTCCAGCTCGTCCATCGCTCCCTATGTGCAGTTGCGCGCTCATATCGCCGGCGAGACGGAGAAGCGCATCCTCGATTTCTACACCCTGGGGGAATAGGCCTATTCGCTCAGGCACTGGAGCAGGCGCCGGCTGAAGCGCAGTTGTGCGGGGCTGTGGGAGAGGATCATCTCCTCCTGGCCCCAGCGATAATGGTACAGCAGTTCGCCGCCGGCGGCCGTGGACCTATGCACTTCCGCCCTTTCCAGCCGGTCTATGTCCAGCCACTGAAAGGCATCGTGCTCGGATGGGGATAATCGCACTTCGCCGGCGCGGTATTCCCCCACATAGTCAATAAAGAGGATATCGCGGCCGTCGTGCAGGCCGGCCTCCACGATGCAGGGTGCCAGGACCGCGACATCCTCGAGGCCGGTTTCCTCCCGGATCTCCCGCTGTATAGCCGAGAGGGGAGTCTCGCCGGCCTCCACACGGCCGCCGGGCGGCACCCAGATGCGCGGCGGCTGTACCCGGTGTAGGAACAGCACCTCGCGGCCGGCCCGCCAGATGAGGGCGGAGACCGCCACAAGAGGCCGCCAGTACGTTTCCCCCATTTTCAACCCATTCCTCCACACGCCGGCGCGTCATTTTGTGGATAAACGGCGAGTTATCCACAGGAAACCGGGGCTAAACGCCCGGGTTTTCCACAACCTGCCTGACAGCGCGGATGTTGATGATGGGCGCGACCACCGGTGTGACACAGCCCGTGCCCAGGATGAGCCGCCGGCCCCCCGTCTGGGCGATGGCGTCGGCCGCCTCGCGCTGTACGTCCGCCGGCGTGCCGCAGACCATGGTCTCCCACTGGTGCAGGCCGCCGATGAGCGCGGCACTGGTGCGCGACAGGGCATCCATCAGCGCCGGCGGCGTCTCGCGATCGTGCCAGTTGATGGCCTGCACCGGATAGTCCGCCAGCAGGTCGAACATCACGTCTGTGCCGTGGATGTGAAGCACGCAGAACCAGGCGCGCGGGCCGCATGCTTCCAACACCCGCAGGTCAAAGGGCCGGCCGAAGCGGCGGTATTCCTCTTCGCTCATGATGCGGTAGGATGCGCTTTGCACCGCCAGGAAGATGCCGGCGGCGCCCGTGCCCATGACCTCCGCCACAAAGCGCTCCGTGGTGCGGGTGATGGTCTCCAGGCCGGCCAGCAGGGCCTGAGGGTGCGTCCGCATGTGGATCAGCAGGCGCTCGTCGCCGGCCAGGTAGCGCGCCTGGGCCAGGGGGTTGAAGATCGTCTGGACCAGCGGTGTGTCGGGAAGCTCCGCCGCCAGGGACCGCAGGCATTCCAACTGCCGGCCCAGCGCGCCACGGGTGACATCCAGCTCTTCCAGCCGGTACCAGTCCGCCGGCTCCTGCACCACGCGCCGGCGGTAGCGCCGCGCTCCTTCGGGATTGCCATCGTAATAGTGCTCAACGCCCCAATCTTCCACGCAGAAACTGCTGGCCGGCGAGACCTTGAGGAAGTCGAAATCGAATTCCCGCTGGAACGCGGCATGGGCCGCCGAGAGGGCCTGCGGGTCCTGGTCATCGCCGGGAAAGTGGCGCCAGAGAGCTACCGGCACGCGATCCGCCGGCTCCCC
>Ga0209225_1004355_pt1 | contig 11208 bp, 12 predicted proteins | sample WasSprMetagenome_FD_184732 | JGI IMG/M metagenome (GOLD analysis project Ga0209225, IMG submission 184732) | Sulfidic aquatic microbial communities from Washburn Spring, Yellowstone National Park, USA - WS (SPAdes) (version 3) | ecosystem: Environmental > Aquatic > Thermal springs > Hot (42-90C)...
TGTTGAAAGATTAAGTAATTTGCAGAAACAATTATTGAGAGCAGCTATTGAAGTTTTAAAAGAAGGTGGAACTTTAGTATATTCAACTTGCTCAATGGATCCTGAAGAAAACGAAGAAAATATGGAATATGCGATAAAAAAGCTTGGATTAAAGCCAGAAAAAATTGAGATTAGAGGGTTAAGGTATAGAAGTGGAATTGAGAGACATGGGAAAAGAGTTTTTGAAAATGCAAAATATGCGATAAGATTTTTTCCATTTGACAATCAAACGGAGGGCTTTTTTGTATGCAAGCTAAGAAAATGAGCAAAAGTGAGAAGAAAGAGCTTGAAAAAATCGTAGAAAAAAATTATGGTGCAGAAATAGACTTATCTAGCTTTGATTGTTACATAAACAATAGAAACGAAATCTACATCGTTTCAAAATCTGTTGACGAAAGATTAATACCTATAGCTAGCTATGCTGGCATGTATTTCGGAAGATTGAAAAGAAATAGAAAGATACAACTTTCTGTTGAAGGAAGTCAAATTGTTGGAAAGCTAGCAAACAAAAATATAGCTATAGTTGATGATGAAAATATTTCCCGCTATATGGAAGGTTTAGAGTGTAAGTGGAACAAGTTAATCAATTGTGAAGTCAACAATTTTGTGTTGATAAAAAACGAAAACGATTTTTTTGGTAGCGGAATTTTGAGAGAAGATAAAATAGAAAGCTTGGTTCCAAAAGCAAGAAGAATTATGAAATCGATAAGAAAGATATGAAGCAAATTTAAAATAGACAGAAATAAACTATTAAGATGAAGTTTAACGTTTTGATTGGTGGGAAGGCGGGACAAGGAATAGAAACTGCTTCTAAAATTCTCGCGAAGTCTTTGATTAAACTTGGATTTTATGCCTTTGCATATAGAGACTACGGTTCTTTCATTAGTGGTGGTCACAATTTTAATGTAGTTAGTTTTTCTGATAAACCAATTCATTCACATGAACTTTCATTTGATTTTGCAATATTGTTAGATGAAGAGTCTTACCACACACATAAAAATGAATTTAAAGAAAACTGCATCTTTGTTTCTGATACTCAAATAGAAGAAAAAAATTTTGTTTATGTTAACACAAATGAGATTATATTGAGATTGAATGCAAAACCAATTGTTAAAAACTCGATTCTTCTTGGAGTTTTTTTCAAAGCACTTGATCTACCAATAGAACAACTTCTTGAAACTATAAAAGAAGATCTGAAAGACGAAAAAAACTTAGAAGCAGCAAAAGTAGGATATGAGAACTCAAAGACAATATTGAAAATTTCTTATCCATCAAAAAAGAATAAAAGAATTTTCATTGATGGCACTTCGGCCATTGGTTTAGGGGCAATTTACTATGGTGTGGATTTATATTTTGCTTATCCGATGACTCCAGCAACTTCATTGCTTCATTTTCTCTCTTCATTAAGAGAAAAGTATGATTTAAAAACAATTCAGTTGGAAAATGAAATAGCAGTTGCAAATGCAACCATAGGAGCCAGTTATGGAGGAGCTATTTCTATGCTTGGAACTTCTGGTGGAGGTTTCGATTTAATGACAGAAGTTGTTAGCTTGCAAGGAATGACAGAAGTTCCATTAGTTGCTTATTTAGCTCAAAGAGCAGGACCATCAACCGGAATACCAACCTATACTATGCAAGCTGATTTAAATATAGCATTAAACAGCGGGCATGGAGATTTCCCTAGAGTTGTCATTGCTCCTGGAGATGCGAAAGATGCATTTTATAAAACGATAGAAGCTTTCTATTTAGCTTATAAATATGGAGTAGTCTCAATAATTTTATCTGATAAACATCTTGCAGAAAGTTACTTTACTTTCGATAAGTTTGAAGAGCCAAAAATTAAAGGTAGTAGATTTATTTTAGAGAATGTTGAAAATTTCAAAACTTACGAAATAACTAAAGATTTTATTCCTAAAAGAACAGTTCCTGAAGGAGCAATGGTTAAAGCTAATAGCTATGAGCATGATGAGTTCGGATTTACAACAGAAGATAAAGAAATTGCAAAAAAAATGCAAGAGAAAAGAATGAAAAAGTTTGAGATGTTAGAAAAAGAAGTAAAAAATAAATTCGAAATGACAAAAATTTTTGGTAATGGTAAAAATTTAATCATAAGTTTTGGTTCGACAAAAGGAGCAATTTTAGATGCATTAGAAAGTTTGAAAGACTTTAGATTTTTGCAAATACTTTATCTTTCTCCTTTCCCAAAAGAGATTGTCAAGAAAGAGATAGAAAATGCAAAAAATGTAATAATAATAGAAAATAATATTTCTGGACAACTAGGAAAAGTTTTAAGAGAAAATGTTGGAATTGGTTTGAACGAAATATTGAAATACGATGGAAGACCATTCACTAGTGAGGAAATTGTTTTTAATGTTAGGAAGTTTTTAAATAGAAGAAGGTGATAAAATGCAAAAAATCATTAATAATCAAAAAATAACTTGGTGTCCAGGATGTTTTAACAATGTGATACTGCATAGTTTTGCTAAAGTTTTGAGTGAGTTAGAAAATGAAGGAAAAATTGATTTGAAGAAAGTTGTTATTGTATGTGGAATTGGATGTCATGGAAAAATTTTTGATTATCTAAATCTCTCTGGTTTTAATGCTTTGCATGGAAGATCAATTCCAACAGCAATTGGAATAAAACTTGCAAATAAAGATTTAAAAGTTATTAGTTTTGTTGGAGATGGGGATACTTATGCGGAAGGGCTAGATCATTTAATACATGCAGCAAGGTACAATGTAGATATAAAAGTTTTTGTTCATAACAATCAAAATTTTGCTTTAACAGTTGGCCAATCAACTCCTACTAGTGAGAAAGGGTTTAAATCAAAAGTTAGACCAGAAGGAGAAAAAGAAGAACCATTAAATCCAATTGCCTTAATGTTAGCAGCCAAAGCTAGCTTTGTTGCAAGAGCTTTTGTTCTTGAGAAAGACCAATTAGAAAAAATAATGAGAGAAGCGATACTTCATAAAGGTTTCGCTTTTGTTGATATACTACAACCTTGTATAGTTTTTCATAATACTAGTGAATTCATAAGAAAACATTGTTATAAAATAGAAACTCCAAATGTTTTTGAAGAAGCTTTGAAGCTTGCGTTCGAATGGAACTATAATTTTGATGAGAACAGTAGAATTCCTCTTGGAATTTTTTGGAGAGAAGAGAGAGAAACTTTTGAAGAAAAAGAAGGAATCACAGAAACATATTGGAAGAAAAAAAGAGAAGTAAAACTTGAGGAATTACTAGAGAAATTTTATGTATAAAAGATTATCAGTAACATAAATTATTCAAAAATTTTTGGTATCAAGCCTATTTTTTCTAACAGAAACCAAATGGTCAAAAGAAAAAGAAGTATCGTAGCTAAAATAAAAGTTGTATCAACTTTCATATTGCCAGAGATCAAATTTCCAAAAACAATAAAACATACGTATAGAGTAAGAATGTCCCTTATTAAACTTCTGACTCCCATACTATTTTTTCTTTTTTATTATTTTTACAGCGACACATTTAAAATTGGGAGTAAAAGCTTCAGGATCAAATTCTAAAGGGAAAAGTTTGTTAATTAATAAACTTTCAAAATGAAAGTGAGCGCCAATAAAGCCTTTTAAAATCCTTTTGCTTATAAAAGCATATCCCCTTACATTTCCAACCTTACTTTTTACAATAATTTCATCATAATTCTTTATCTTCAATCTTTTTGCATCTTCTTCATTCAAATAAAAAAATGGTCCAGCCTCTCTCGCTTTATTCAAAGTTTCTGACTTTCCTGTAGCTTCATCAGTTAAAAAGTGAAATTTTGACCTGAAAGTAAAAAGAAGAAATGGATAATTTTTAGATCTTGTACTCTCAAAGCCCTTAAATCTTTCTGGGTTTAATTTGTAAAATTTGATTTTTTTATCAGCAAAAAAATCTTCTCCGTTGTAAACCCTTCTAGCATCAACACTATTGTACGCTTTAACAATTTTTGTAGCCTCATCAAAAATTTCAAAAGTATTTTTGTATTCAAAACCTTTAACATCAAACATCTTTGCTAACCTACAAAAAACTTTCCATTCCTCTAAAGATTCTCCAAATGGCTTTCTAACTTTTCTAACTAACCTTATCCTTCTTTCTCCAGTTGTTATCGTTCCTTCTCTTTCAATCAATAATGGAGATGGTAAAATTAACTTTGCAAAATTTGATGTTAGGTTAAAAAATGAATCAAACTGGATTAAATACATTCTTTTCAGATTTTTATGAACTCTATTTAAATCAGGCATAGAATGTGCTGGATTAAAGTTGTTAATAACAGCTACCTTAGCGTTTCCAAAACCAATTGCCTCTATCAGATTCATTCCCTTTTCTGTGGGTAAGTTTGAACCCCAAATTTTTCTTAAATTTCGTTGGTTGACATCTTCGCTAAATTGTAGTGGTATAGGAAAAGTTAACATATCTCCGCTTCCTTGAACGTTTATTTCTCCTCTGTTAGTCAAAATTTTAGCATCTAACAATACTGCCAAATTTGTAAAAGAATGTAAAATCTCAACCGAATTGGTATGCTGTGTTAGTCCCATGCCATGAATAATTCCAATTTTTCTTGAGCTTTCAAGAATTTTCAGTATTTCATAGATTTTTTCTTTTTTTATTCCAGTTATTGCTTCAAAATTTTCTGGAGTGTAAGATTCAACAACATCTTTTAATTCTTCAAAACCAAATGGGATTCTTTTGTAAATCCTTTTTTCTATAATTAAATTTATAAGAGTGTTGAAGAATAAAACCTCACTACCAGGAACAATTTCAACAAATAGGTCAGCAAATTCTGCAGTTTCAGATAAAATTGGGGTAACAACAATTAGTTTTCCCCCTTTTCTTTTCATTTCCATTATTTTATTAAACAGAACTGGATGATTAGATGCCGGATTAGAACCAATGATTAATAGACAATCCAAATCTTTTGCTTCGTTCATATAACCTGGAGAAGCTCCAACTCCAAAAGCATCTTTAAATGCTATTAAAGTTGGCATATGACAAAGTCTTGAGCAACAATTGTCTATGTTGTTTGAATTTAAAACTAACCTTACAAACTTTTGAATTATAAAATTGTCTTCGTTTGGAATTTTTCCAGAGGCAGAAAAAAATATCTCATTCGAGGAATATTTATTTAAGATTTTATATAAAATCAAAAATGCTTTTTCCCAACTTATTTCTTTTAATCTTCCTCCTTCTCTTATCATAGGACTTAAAATCCTTCCTTTATCTACAACTTCATAAATTGTTAAACCTTTTACACAAGGTCTGCCTTCTGAAACTTCATCATCCTTTACAGGCAATACCCTAACTATTTTGTCGTTCTCAACAACATACTTTAGTCTACAACCAATCGCACAGTATATACACGTAGATTCTACTTCCATACACTTTTATTTATTAAATGTAATAAAAAATAATGCAAGAAGTAAAAATCAAAAAAAATACTTTGCTTAAGCTTGCAAGAAAAAGTGGAATAAAGAGAATCTCAAAAGAAGCATTGACAGAAATAGAAAATTTTATATTGGAATTGACTGAAAAGGTTTCAAAAAAAGCAATAGAATTTGCAAATCATGCAAAAAGGATGACTGTCAAAAAAGAGGATGTTGAATTGGCTACAAGGTGATATAATGGAAAAAACAACACAAGTTATAAAAAATCTCAAACCAGGAAATTATATAACTATTGATGGGGTTCCATGTAAAGTTGAAAAAGTTACAACATCTGTTAGTGGAAAGCATGGAGCTGCAAAAACAAGAGTAGAAGCAGTTGGTCTTTTTGATGGCACTCGAAGAAGTATTGTTAAACCCTCTGACGAGGAAGTAGAAGTTCCAATATTACAAAAGAAGAAAGCACAAGTTTTGGCAATCACTGGTAATATCGCTCATCTTATGGATTCTCAAACTTTTGAAGAAATACAATTAGAAATACCAGAAGATAGAAAGGATGAGATAAGAGAAGGCACAGAAATAGAATATTTTGAGATATTAGGAATAAAAACACTAAAACAATTGAAATAAATTTATGGTTCTATTGTTCAAAAAATTTAAACATTTTATATTTAGAATAAAGAGATTAAGCCTTTGGCAATCATTAAAAAGGATAGAATCTCTGCTCCTCTAATTGATAGAATAGCAAGTATGGAAAGAGTAATATCTAAGATGGCCATCAGAAAAAGTAAAAAATCTTTTGAAAAAATTGAGGAAAATAAGCTCCAGACACCTTTAATAAGTATTGCTAAAAATATTGGAAAAAAATATAAGTTAAAGTAATAAAAAATTCCGCCGAGAATATCCATTACTCCTAACAAAAAGAGGAGTGGGTGGAATTCAACCACCTTTTATAACATCGTCTACGAACTTTTCTTCTGGTTGTACTCCAATTGAGGAAGTTTTTCTATTAATAACATTGTGAGGAACGGCATTAACTTCAAATTTATCAGCTAGCTCTGGAAACTCTAAAGCATCAACACAGATAGAAGTTATAGTGTCTTTTGCTTCTATTGCTAAATTATTTGCAAGCAAAACTTGATAAGGACAATAAGGGCATGTTGGTGTCACAAAAACCATAACTTCTCTTTTTTCTTTCAATTCTTTCAGTTTTTCTTTAGATTTTTTTGATAACAAACTTTCGTCTTTTGACACTTGAATTATAGTATCTATAAATGCCCATGCTTCCTGACCTAAAGGTAATCCTAAATAAATAATTCTGTAAGAGTTATCAGGATCGATAAGAATTGTTGGTGTTTGGTTTACTCCAAATTTTTTTGCCTCTTCAGAATCTTCTGAAAATGCTTCAAACTCAATTTTATTAGAAGAGATTTCTTTCAATTCTTTCAAAAAATCTTCTATAAATTTGTTTGTGCCGCTTATTTTTTCTTCTTTCCCTAGAAACACTTTCACTTTAATACTTCTTTTCATCTCATTATCAAACTTTTCTTTCAATGCTTTTGCAGATTCTTCATCAATTATCATCATCCTTTTTAATTTTTGTATATTTAAATAATTTAATGGACGTCTATTCTATAGAACCTGAGGTAAAGAAGAAGAAATACAAAAGCTTGAAAAAGGGTTTTGGTAGAAGAAGAAATGTCATAAGACTTGAGTGATTATTTTACTAATATAACCTTAGCTTTTTCTTCACTTCTTTTTATAGTTATTTCGTCTCCAGCTTTTAAACTAATAACATTTCTGTTATTGTCGGCAGCTAGATAAGCATCTCCATAGTTAATTTTCACACAAATTTTCTTTCTTTCATCAACAATCATACACTTCTTCTTTTTTTCTCTCGGATAATAAGGATTATTTAAACAAATTCCCAAACCTTTTTTGAATTTTTTTCCTCCGGCTGAAGAAAAATAGCCTGTAGAACCAAAAGGTGTAGCTACGATAATTCCGTCTGCAACAACATTTTCTAATATTTTTCCATTAACTTTCAATGAAAATCTTAAAGCTTCTATTGGCAATTTATTTCTTATTTGAACTTCATTCAAACCAATCAATCTTTTATTGTTAAAAATAGCTTCAACTTTTGTGAATTCAACGACTTTGTACAAACCTTTTTTAATTTTTTCTAAAGCTATGTCAAATTCATTTAGCATTATGTCGATGTCTTTTGTTTTTTCTCCTTCATTTCTTAAAAGTATTTTTAATGTGCCTGGATAATTTCTTTCACAACTCAAAAATGTTCCATCTCCTCCAAAACTAACAATAATATCAGGCTTATAAGCAGAGATTATAAAACCTTTCTTCAACAACAATTTTTTTATTTGTTTGACATCCTTTTTTTGTAGAAAAGAAAAGACAAATACTCTCATAAAAAAATAAAGAAAATAAAAATAAAAAGTTAACTATTTTTGCTCATTGCCTTCAAAACTCTCTCTTTAGCAATTTCTAATGCAGCATCTCTTGGTTTTACGTTTAATTTTTTAGCTCTCTTTAGAACCAATTTTGTGTTTTTAACGATTTTCTTTTCTATTAATTCAAATGCTTTTTTCTCATCATAACCTCTGTATTCTGCATAACTTGAGATTACTCCACCTGCGTTTGCAACAAAATCTGGAACTACTAATATTCCTCTTTTATGCAAAATTTCTTCAATTTCTGGTTTTGCTGGAATGTTAGATGCTTCAACTACAATCTTTGCTTGAATCTTATCAACATTTTTTTCATTGATCACATCTGGCATCGCTGCAGGAATTAAAATGTCAACTGACAATTCAAATATTTTCTCATTTGGTAAAACTTCTCCGGGCTTATAATTTATCACACTTCCAGTTTGTTTTTTGACTTCTAGAAGTTTTGGTATATCTAAACCATCTTTATTGTAAATTACTCCTTTACTATCACTAACTGCAACTATTTTTGCTCCAGCTTCATGCAAAAACTTCGCAGTAAAACTTCCCACATTACCAAAACCTTCAATAGCAACTGTTGCACTTTTTATATCTAATTTTGAAAACTCAGCTGCAACTAAAGTAGAATGATAAACCCCAAAACCCGTACTTCCAAGTTCATGAGGCAATCCGCCTAAATCTTTTGGTTTTCCTGTTGTTGATTTTGGATTACCATTTCCTTCAACAAACCATCTCATTTCCTCTTCTCCAGTATTGACATCAGGAGCAGCAATGTAAATTTTTGGAGCAATATTTCTCAAAGCTTTTCCAAAAGCAACCATCAATTGTTTCTTTCTCTCTTTATTCTTCAAATCTTCTTCACTAGCAACTATTCCAGATTTAGCTCCACCAAAAGGCAAATCAGCCATTGCAGTTTTCCATGTCATCGTTCTTGCTAATCTAAAAACTTCTTCTATAGTCACTGTCGGTGTCATCCTAATTCCGCCTTTTCCAGGACCTCTGGCTGTGTTATCCACACATAAAAAAGCATGTAGTTTAGTTTTAGGATCGTAAATTTCCATAACTAATTCTGGACCAAATTCATCATGCTTAATCATATAATCACCTTAATGATACACTATTAATTTTTCAAAATTTATATTTTATGGTATAGAAATCTTTAAATATAAGTAGTACAATTAATTAATAGATAGTGGTGTGTATAGTATGGTATTTAGAGATAAATATGGCAGATTTGTTAAAGGTAACATCCCATGGAATAAAGGAAAAACTGGAGTTTATTCTAATGAGGTATTAAAGATAATGAGTAAAGCCAAAATAGGTAGACATGTTTCGCCTCATACTGAATTCAAAAAGGGACATGTTCCATGGAATAAAGGAATGAAAGGTCTGTATATAAATGGAAGTGAAAAAGGATGGTTTAAAAAAGGACATAAGTGGCCCGAAAAGATAAAGAAGAAAATGTTGAAAAAACTCCTAGAGAAGACTCTACTTAAACCCAATTTAAATATGACAGAAAATTTATCCTACATAGTTGGTTTACTGAAGGGGGATGGCTGCGTCTACAAAAATGGTAGATGTTATCGGATTTGTTTTGATAATACTAATAAGAACTTATCAAGAAATATCTTTAGGGCATTAGAAGAGATAGGATTAAATCCAACTCTGTATGGAGTTAGACCTTCCAACGGTATAGGTAAGTTGAAACAGTATCGTGTCGTCGCTAATTCAAAGCTTTTTTATAATTGGTATAAAGGTTTATCGGCGAAAAAACTTAGAGAGCTTTTAGATACCAAAGAAAAAATAGTCAGTTTTATAAGAGGATTTTATGAAGCTGAGGGTGGGATATATAAATCTAAAAATGGCACAATTTCTGTTGCAATGTATAATACAGATTTAGAATTGCTTAAGTTAATTAAATCCTTATTAGAAAAACTAGGTCTCCATTTCCGCTTAAATGGTCCGTATAAGAATATTAAATTAGGAGGACCTTCAGCTAGACCCATATATAGGCTTATAACAAGTTCCAAAAAGAATGTGAATACCTTCTTAAATCTAATTAAGCCATCAGTTAAAAATTTACAATAGAGTCATTTATAAAAGTCTGTGGATGAGAGCCTAATCCTGAAAAATGGTGTTTAGTATTCGGTCTAGCTTAAAAACCATCTATCCTTTCCAATCAACCTTAATTGCACTTTTGCCCTCTTTCTTAGCAATATAATTGTAAACTGATAAAGCAGCTATCGCTCCTTCTGCTGCCGCTATTACTAATTGTTTATAAGGAGAGTCTGTAACATCACCTGCTGCAAAAATTCCTGGACAACTTGTTTCAGCAGCTTTATTAGTTATAATTTGATTATATTCATCTGTTTTAACTAAATGCTTAACGAAATCTATTTTTGTTTCATGCCCAATTTCTAAAAACACCATATCGATTTTTAGCTCTTTTGTTTCTCCAGATTTTACATTTTGTATTACAACACTTTCTAGCTTCTTGTCTCCTTTTATTTCTGTTATAACAGTGTTTAAGATAAATTCAACATTTGGTAACTTTTTAACTTTCTCAACTGTTATCTCATCCGCTCTGAACTGATCTCTTCTGTGAATTAGATAAACTTTATTAGCAAACTTTGAAACTACTTCTACTCCTTCCAATGCTGAATTTCCACCACCAACAACAGCAACTACTTTATTTCTAGCAAAAGGTGCGTCGCAAGTCACACAAGTGCTAACACCTCTCCCTAAAAACTTATCTTCTCCTGGAACATTCAACTTTCTAGGAACTTTACCAGCAGCAATTATAACAGTTTTTGTTTCAAACTCGCCAACATTGCTAATAACTTTGAAATGATCGTTAATTTTTTCTACTTTAGTAACATGACCAATCAATATTTCGGCTCCAAAATTTCTAGCTTGAGTTTCAAAAATTCTCATAAGCTTTGGACCACTTTTATCTAAATATCCTGGATAGTTTTCTATTTGTTCAGTAAGCAATGCTTGCCCACCAATATCGAGAGTTATAATCAAAGTTTTTAACAATCTTCTTCTAGCATAGATTGCTGCCGTTAGACCAGCTGCGCCAGCGCCTATAATAATAACATCATACATTTTCACAACCTCCTTTTCAACCAATCTTTAATTTGTGATTCTGGAAGAGCACCAACAAAATAATCTACAGGTTCTCCATTTTTGAATAGCACAACAGTTGGAATGCTCATTATTCCAAATTCACTTGCCACAATTTGAGCTTCATCCACATTAACTTTAGCTAATATTAATTTTCCATTATAGTCTCTAGCTATTTTATCTA